>SAMEA3663224__coassemble_160_pt1 | contig 55044 bp, 53 predicted proteins | sample SAMEA3663224__metabat2_low_PE_008 | metagenome-assembled genome bin SAMEA3663224 (sample SAMEA3663224) | pig gut metagenome | biome: pig gut; feature: pig-associated habitat; material: faeces | place: China | collected 2013
TTAAATTTTAAATACTATTCATTTTAAAAGTATTTTAAATGCGGAGACCCTGGCTTAAAAATAGACATAAAATAATTAATTTGATATATTGTCCTAAACTGGAAGTGATTTTTTAGCCTGGCTTCAGGTTAGAACAGCAATCAAAAAAGATATGAATTTTAATGTTATTGAACACTCAGTAAAATCTCGCTACAAGCATACAAGTTCCTTTGTGTCAGGTCTTTCCATGGGAATTGTAGATGGAATCATTTTCATGACTTGCATCATGGTGGGATTTTTTTTCATAAACACAATAAATGATGACTGGATTAACCTTTCTTCATTCATAAAGTATTCAGTCTTTCTTCCATTTATTTTCCTTATTTTCTATTCAATAGGTTTGTACCCGGGAATTCTTCTTGCTCCAGAAGAAGAAGTAAAGCGCTTTTCAATGGCATCTTTTTTTATTCTCATGGGTGAAGCCATTGCCATGACAACAATCAAGTCAACAAGGGATTTCATTCCGATTGCCGTTGGCCTTATTATTGCATGGCCTTTTGAGACCATACTTCTTCCACTTGGACGAGAAATTTCAAGAAGAACATTCTCATATTTTTCCTGGTGGGGAGTTCCTGCAGTAATATTCACTAAGGGTGACAGGGGAAACCTGATTGTTGACCGTCTTCTACAGAGAAAACACCTGGGATACATTCCGGTTCTCATAATTACAGACAAAAACAATGTTGAACTTGATGACTACAATGGAGTTCCCGTAATGCCAAGAACTCCGGAACTGATTGATATGATCAGAAAACTCAAGCTGAAGGTTGCAATTGTTTGCGGATATGACACTGAACTTGAAAAAATCAACACCACATTCAGATATATTATCAGGGTTCCAAAAAATCAGTTTACCGCTGCCATGTCTTCCCGAATGAAGGATTTCGGTGGCATTCTGGGATTTTCATCAACAAACTACCTCACAAAACCTGGAGCCCTGTTTCTGAAAAGATTCCTTGACATTTCGGCTTCACTTTGTGCTGCACCACTGGTTATTCCAGTAACACTGATAATTGCCATAATCATAAAATGCACTTCAAAGGGACCGGTTTTTTACGCACACAAAAGAGTCGGAATAAACAGAAAGCCACTCTACTGCTGGAAATTCAGGTCAATGTGCATAAACTCACAGGAAATTCTTGAGGAAATACTACGAACAGATCCGGTCCGTGCTGCAGAATGGGAAAAAGACAGGAAGTTCACGGATGACCCGCGCGTCACAAAATTCGGAAAATTCCTTAGAAAAACAAGTCTTGATGAGCTTCCACAGATTTGGAATATTTTCATCGGACAAATGTCCTTCGTAGGACCAAGGCCTGTTACTGAGCCTGAACTGGTAAAATACGGAAACTACGCTGACTATGTGCTTTCCGTAAAACCGGGACTAAGCGGAATGTGGCAGATTTCAGGAAGAAGTGACACAGGATACGAAGAAAGAATCAATCTTGACACATACTATATCCAGAACTGGTCTGTTTGGCTTGATATCTGGGTAATGATCAAAACTGTAGGTGTCGTAATAATCGGAAAGGGAGCATATTGACTTATGTTCAAATTAAAAAAAAGCTTGCTTATTGTTATGGCTTCACTTGCAACACTTGGGGCTAGTGCTGAAAAGTATATTCTTCATGATGTTGTCATGAATCCGACAGGGAAAACAAAATCCTTTGCAGTAAAAAACAACATTACTGAAATCAACTACAAGAAAATTTTCAACTCAACTGAAGAACTGGAAAAATATCTTGATGATATTCACCAGGAACTTGAAAACACAAGAATTCTCACTGACATCACACACAGCTATGTTGTTCAGGGTAAAAATGATGATGGAGTGAATCTTGTAATAGCCCAGTATACATTTGATGAAAGCCATTCCATGATTGTGTTTCCAAAGCCCACATTTGATACAAACGATGGAATTGAGGTCAAGTTCAAGCTGAAAGACGCAAACTTTCTCGGTCTCATGAACACAATGAACATTGACATTAACACACAGTTTGGTGATGAAGATCATCCTGACAATTATTCACGCGTCACATTTGGCTTTAATTTTGACTATGACTACCCTTTCAATAAAGGAATAACAAAAAACACCTGGTCAAACGCTTTGGAATTCAACTGGGCCATGGCCGATTCGTCCGCTGAATTCAACTACCTTACAGGAATTACTATCGGTGTTCCATTTGGAGAGGGGCATCAGGCAAACTTTACTGTATCACAGGGAATATCAAGAAACCTCGACTATGAAATATTCGGTGATGAACTTTACTTTACGGAATCCTGTGGAATTGCAGTTCCATTCATAATCGGATACCTGGACAACACAACGGCTGTGGTATACACACCAAACATTGGATTCAACTACTATTGGGACATGGATGGAATCCACAACGACAACAAGTACCTTAACCAGAACCCAATCCTAACATTCGGACACAACATTGCAATCAATCACGTAAACTGGATAAAAGGAAACAATTTCAGGAACGGATACAAATTTTCTGCTGAACAGGGAATCGGCTGGAATTTTGGAGCAGATGAACTGAACAAAAGCATTGTTCCTACAGCCAGTGGAAACGTTCAGTTTTTCAAGGCATTCAAATATGCTGGAATTGCAATCAACATCGATGCATTTGCAGGATACAACTCAACAAAGAACATGGGAAAATTCATCCGCGGTGCAGCAGACAGGCAAACCTATGATGACCAGTACAATATTGATATTGACAACTACGCTCTTGAATCACCTTGCGCAATCGTATTCAATTTTGACCTGCCAATACATATAGTTACTACTCACTGGCTCGACTGGTTCAACACCATCTTCGGTGACTATGAAACTAAGCCAAAAGCAATCAGGGCTATTGCACTTGTTCCAAGAAAACTTTTCAGGTATCTTGATTTCGAAATGCAGATCAACCCATTTGTTGATGTTGGTCTTTTCAAGAACAGAGCTACAGGTCACAACTTCGACATTTATGAAGGTATTTACACAGGCGGTCTGGAAGTTCTTATTTACCCTGAAAGGTGGCGAAGCTTTGTTGTTCGTGCTAGTTTAGGTTATGATGTGGGAGCAAAAATTCTTGATGGACATCTTGGATTTGACAGTTCATGGCGTGACCCTTCAAAACTTTGGGAAGCATACTTCGGTTTAGGACTTCACTTCTAAAAAAACGGCAATACAAGAAAATGCATGAGCACGTATTTCGGGCATATTGTGATTAAAGCAAATTACTTAATCAGCTTCTGGGATGCGTAATCTCTCCAATATTCTTCAGGTTCTGCCCTTGAAAGAATCTTGAGAAGCTCATTTGAATAGTTAATCTTTCCATTGTCAGCAGAACTTGTTGCCAGAATACAGAAGATTTCCCAGATCTTGTTCTTGTTACCCCAGTCAACAATATCTGAGTATCTTGAACACTTTGTAAGGGCATCCTCAAAACCATTGTACTCATAGCCGATTATTCTCTGTGAAAGAACAGACTCAATCTTTGTGAGGGCAATAATACTGGCAAGAGCCGAGCATCTCAATGTCTTTTCTGACTCACCGATTTCCGAATAGAATTCACAAAGCTTTATAAGTGATTCCAGCGAAAGATCATTTTCACATCTATACAACAGAAAAAATTTTTCAACAGATTTTTTTGAATTCTCATTGATGATTCTGAGGATTGACTTCATGAAAATCTCATCTCGATAATAAGGGTCATCCTTAACAATCAGAAGAAGATACTTTTCAAAATTATTTTTTTCATCAAGGTCATAAGAAAGATCTGCCAGGTCGTATAGAAGATCATACTTCTGCATTGGAACATCAAGATTTTCACTATGCTTGTAGGCTTCTTCCATATACTTTGCGGCAATCTTGAACTCACCTTCAAGCCTGTAAATTTTTCCAAGAAGATAGTCAGCCTCAGGATAATGGGAATAGAAATCCATATATTCAACAAGTTTTGAAAATTTATTGCTGAAATAATCAATACCTTTTGCCTTAACATGAAAGTCAACTATATCAAGGGCTTCCTTCATTTCCAGCTCACTGAGTACAACTTTCACTGCATCAAGAACATCATGCTCTTTTCTTACCTTGGCTTTTCTGAGAGTATTTTCAAGAGTATAGCTTTGCCACTGTGCATCTTGCCTGCGGATTTCCTTTGCCTTTTCAGCAAACTGAATTGCATGAACAAAATCATTTGACTCAAATGCATTCTGAGCCTGTTTCAGTGATCTCCAGGCTTCCTGCCCCTTTTGGACTTTTCTTGGTATGGCATCACAAAATGCTCCAGAAACAACAACAGTCAAAATCAATAAGGCTGAGACAAGATGTTTATGTATAATTGCACGATTCATCAATTAAAGAGACTCCAATTCTTCTTTGAACACATTATCGGCATCTTTTGAATCAATTGTTCGCACTATTTTTCCTTTTTTGAAAATAATGCATCTTCCATCACCGCCGGCAATTCCAAGATCAGCATGCTTTCCTTCCCCAGGACCATTGACAATGCATCCCATGACAGCAACAGTGATATCCTTGTTCATTGAAAGAAGCTTTTTCTGCCATCTGTCAACAAAGGAATGGACATCAAATCCCAGGCGTCCACAGCGCGGGCAACTGACAATGGTTACTCCGCCCTTTCTGAATCCGCACTCATGAAGGATTTCACGGCCGGCAATAACTTCATTTTCCGGAGATGAACTGAGAGAAACTCTTATGGTTGAACCAATACCTTCTTTTAGCAGGTGTGTAAAAGCCATGGTTGACTTAACGATTCCTGAAATAAGAGGTCCTGCCTCCGTAACACCAATATGAAGAGGAACATCGCTAACCCTTGCAAAAGCCTCATTTGCTTCAATTGTTTCATCAACTGAACTTGCCTTCATGCTGACAACATAATTTGAAAAACCAAGATCCTCAAAAACCTCAGCTTCTCGAATGGCTGTCTGAGCAAGAGCCTGAGCCCGGCTTATTTTTCCACATTCAACAAGAGCCTCAAGATCCTTTGGAAGACTTCCTGTATTAACACCAATTCTGATAAGTGCATTCTTTTTCCTGCATTCATCTACAACAGACCTGACCCTGTCAATGCTGCCAATGTTTCCGGGATTGATTCTTATGACAGGAACAGTTCCCTTAAGACATTCAAGGGCCAGCTTATAATCAAAATGAATGTCGGCAACAAGAGGCACATCAGTATGCTTCTGAATCACACAAAGGCCATGTGCACTTTCCATGTCAGGAACAGCAAACCGAACTATATCGCATCCCAGGGACTTAAGATTGTTGATTTCCCGAAGAATTGACTCAAGTTTTGGAGATTCTTCAGTAACATCAGTAATCCCATCTTTCCACATGGTCTGAATTGTCAAGGGATGATTTTTTCCAAGATAAATTTTTCTGATTCCGTTTTCTCCACCCAGAGAAACTTCACGTGGTATTTTATAAATATTTTCCATAGTCACCAGATTATAAATCCTTGCATCAAAAAGTTCAATTTTGCATGGAACTTCAATACATGCAAAAAAATGGCACCCCAAAACTGAAGTGCCATAAGGTTAAGTTATTGATTGAGTTTTAATTAAATCCTGTTTTAGCGCTTGAGGCTGGCTGCAGTCTGAAGCATGTTATCACTTGTCTGGATAGCCTTTGAGTTAAATTCATAGGCACGCTGGGCAACAATCATTTGCACCATTTCATTTACAACTGAAACATTGCTCATTTCAAGGAACTTGTGCTTTGTAACACCCATTCCGTCAATTCCAGGCCTGCTGGCAATTGGATCACCAGATGCATTTGTAACCTTGTAAAGGTTGTCACCAGTGTTTTCAAGACCAACTGCATTGGGGAATCTGTAGAGTTCAAGCTGTCCAACATCAACTGGATCAAGTTCACCATTTACCTTTACAGTAACGCGTCCATGATCGGAAACGCTCAGTGTTTCAAGCTGAAATCCTTCAGGAAGAATAATTTCCGGAACAACACGAAGACCATTTGCAGTTACAAGCTGACCCGTAGAATCAACCTTGAATGAACCGTCACGAGTATAGGCCCATGATCCATCATACTGCTGAACACGGAAAAAACCGTCCCCAACGATGGCAATGTCAGTATCTACACCAGTTGCCTGCAAAGAACCCTGAGTAATGATTCTCTGAGTTGCACCAAGCTTTACACCACTACCCATCTGAAGACCGACAGGAGTAACTGTGTCCTCAGTTGCCGGAGTTCCTGCAAGCTTCACGTTCTGATAGAGAAGATCCTCAAATTCAGCTCTATGCTGCTTGAATCCTGTTGTATTTACGTTTGAAAGATTGTTTGAGATTGTATCAATATTTGCCTGCTGCCCGTTCATTCCAGTTGCAGCATTCCATAAGCTTCTTACCATAATTAATCCCTGCCTTAACTATTCAATGTATATGTTACAAATTACCTGTTAACAGTAACAACCTTAGACCAAAGTGTTTCCATCATGCTGTCTTCAGTCTGAACCGACTTCTGGTTTGCTTCATAAGCGCGGTTTACTTCAATCATTTGAACCATTTCATTAACAACATTTACGTTGCTGGTTTCCGTATAACCCTGAAGCAATTTTGGTCTTTCATCACCTTCAGCAATATGTGGTTCTCCGGAGAATTTCGTTGTATTCCACAATGAAGATCCCTGCTTTTTAAGGTATCGCTCGTTTTCAAATCGCACAACCTTAACGCGATCAACAAGGGTGCTGTCATCCTTTGTATAAATCATTCCGTCCTGATTAACATAAAACTTGTCATCTGGAACATGGATTGCACCATTTTCACCAAGAACCGGATAACCTTCCTTTGTAAGGAGGATTCCTTCTTTTCCGAGATGAAAATTTCCGTTTCGTGTGTATCGTTCGCCGGCTGGAGTCTGAACTGCAAAAAATCCTTCTCCACCCAGGGCAAAATCAGTTTTTGTGTCTGTATTCTTGAAAGATCCCTGAGAAAAATCTGTGTAAAGTTCGTTTGTTTCTACGCCAAGTCCAATAGTTCCAACAATAGGAGCAACATCAAAAGATCCCTGGGAATTGCTGTACTGTCCGTCTGCCTGAACTCTTCTGAGTAAAAGCTCGCTGAATTCCTTGCTTACGGGAATTTCCTTCTTGAACCCTGTAGTGTCTACGTTTGCAAGATTGTTGGAAATTGTGTCCAGTCTGTTCTGCTGGGCATTCATTCCACTTGCACCAATGTACCATCCTCTAATCATAACAACCTCTATAATTGATTATCGGAATCTGTAAAATAAACTTAAGGAAGCAAATAAAACAAGAATCTTTTTAATTTAAGTTTTTGGAGATTTTTTTCAATTTTGATAGATTTTTGATAGAATTAATATTGAATTTATTTCAAACTACTGTATAATCGGTTTTGGGCGAGAGAAATCAATTTATTATTAAAAGTAGGTTCCATGTCATCTTCAAATATAAAAAAAATAATCGCTCTTTTTTCTTCTATTTTTTTCCTTGCAGCTTATGCAAATGCAGATACTAACCTGTCCGAAAAAATAAAGAACGCCTATTCAGAAGTATCCACATCACTGATTATGCTGAACATATTTGTCATTTCCCTGATTCTTCTGTTTTCAGCAGTCCTAATACTTATTTTTCTAAAAAAAAGTCTTTCCGTTGAAATTGACAACATTACGGGCATACCGACTTACATACATTTTGAAAAGGAAACAAAAAAAATCCTCTCAAAAGCTAAGTCTGGCGAATACGCAATTCTCTCTCTGAACATTGACAACTTCAGATCCCTCAACAATACCATTGGTATCATAAACGGCAATGAAATTCTCCGACGTCTTGGTCTCCACTTCTCCAGAAACAGGCTCAAGGGCGAAAAAATCTGCAGATTCTATGCTGACAATTTTATTTTTTTCATTAAATCACCGGATTTTTTCTGGAGCATTGAGGAAAGAGTATTCGAAATGACAGATGTAAAGGATCTGCTCAGGGATTTGCTTCCTGAAAAATACACCCTCAACTTCACGTCCAGCATCTATTATATCGAGGATCCAAGAAGTTCCGTGGAATCCATGGTTGACAAGGCAAATCTTGCACAGAAGCTCCAGAAACACACCTTCTCAACCCATCGCGTCATTGAATACACAAAAGAAATGGCAAAAAATGTGGAATGGAACCGTGAAATTTCAGTTACAATGGAAAAGGCCATTGAAAACAGGGAATTCGAAGTCTATTTCCAGCCCAAATTCAGGTTTTCAGACGAAGGATGCATAGGAGCAGAGGCTCTCATCAGGTGGAACAATCCTGCCAAGGGTCTTCTTATGCCTGGAACCTTCGTGCCTCTTTTTGAAGACAATGGTTTCATTGAACGAATTGACAAGTACGTTCTTATAAGGGTTTGCGTGTTTCTTGAAGAATGGGCTGCAACACCTGGTTATTCACCAATAACAATTTCATTCAACTTGAGCCGTCACCATTTGGACAATCCCCATCTTATCAAAGAACTGAGGGAAATCACAGACAAATATGACATTGGAAAGAATAAGATTGAAGTTGAACTGACGGAAAGCATCATGTTCCAGAACCAGGAGCAGATTATCAATGTAATGAATGAGATCAAGAAGGCCGGTTTCCAGGTATCTGTAGACGACTTTGGTTCAGGCTACTCTTCACTAAACCTGCTGAAGAGCATTCCTGCCGATGTAATCAAGCTGGACAAGGGATTTATCACGGAGCATCCAGAAGACAACAAAGAAAGCATCATCATCACATCAGTCATCGACATGGCAAAAAAACTTAACATCACAACAGTTGCAGAGGGAGTTGAAACAAAGAATCAGTCAGAACTCCTCAAAAACATTGGCTGTGACATAGTCCAGGGATTTTACTATGCAAAACCGATGAAAGGATCAGAATTCAGAAAATTGTTGCAAAATTCATAAACTGAATTATAATATTCTTCATATAATAAAGTTAAAGATTATTCTCGCTTAATCAATTTGGAGGATTTATTATATGAAGCTTGAAAAAAATCAGGAACCTCGTGTTCTCGCAATTATTCTCGGTGGTGGAAAGGGAACACGTCTCTACCCGCTCACAAAAGAAAGATCAAAGCCAGCTGTTCCATTTGGTGGAAAATACAGAATTGTTGACATTCCAATTTCCAACTGTATCAACTCTGGTTACAAGAAAATTTATCTTTTGACACAGTTCAACTCAGCATCCCTGCACCTTCACATTTCAAATTCATACAATTTCGACCGTTTCTCAGGCGGATTTGTTGAAATTCTTGCTGCAGAACAGACACTTGAACATTCAGGATGGTATGAAGGAACTGCTGATGCCGTAAGAAAGAATTTCGGTCACTTCAGAGTACAGCGCCCAACACACTACATCATTCTTTCAGGAGACCAGCTTTACCGCATGGATCTTAAGGAATTCATGAACCAGCACATTGCAAGCGGAGCAAACATCACTATTGCAGCAAAGGCTGTTAACCGCCGCGATGCCACTGGATTCGGAATCATGAAGGTTGATGACAAGAACAAGATCACTGCATTCATGGAAAAGCCGGCAGCAGACCTTAACATTGATGACTGGAAAATTCCTGAACAGTCACGCGGAAACCTTCCTGCAGAACTTGAATACCTTGCTTCTATGGGTATCTATATCTTCGATGCAGATACAATGGAAGAAATGCTCAACAATGACCAGAAAGACTTCGGTAAGGAAATCATTCCAATGGCCATCAAGACAAAGAAGGTTAACAGCTATATCTTCAACGGATATTGGGAAGACATTGGAACAATCCGCTCATTCTACGAAGCAACTCTGGACCTCACAAATCCAGTTCCAAACTTCAACTTCTATGATGAAGAAAAACCAGTATACACATACACACCTAACCTTCCACCAAGCAAGATCAACAATGCTGACATGGCAACATCACTTGCAAGTGAAGGATGTATAATTGGCGATTCAAGGCTCCAGCACTCAGTTATTGGAGTTCGTTCAATTATCAACGAAGGATGTGATCTTAACGGCGTTATCATGATGGGTTCTGACTACTACGAAACAGAATCGGAAAAGGCCGCAAACAGAAAGCAGGGTATTCCAAATATTGGTATTGGAAAAGGATGCAAGATCAACAAGACAATCATTGACAAGAACGCAAAGATTGGTAACAACTGCAGCATCAATGCAACTGGAAAGAGATATGAGGACGGAGATCACGGCTCATTCTACAGTGCAGAAGGCATTATTGTTATTCGTAAGGGAGCAATCATTCCAGACGGAACAGTGATCTAAAAAATCCTTGAGTTTCCTTTAGCGGGCAGAAGATGTTTTTTTCTAGCTAAATCATCTTACGCCCGTAGTGAGAATTTCTCTTAAAAAATCAAATCAGGGGATTGTCTGGCAACAGTTTTGATTGCTTTCCCCATAATCAAACGCGATGATTCAATGTAGAGATGCCTGTAATGGCTTAGACTCTTCCTTGAAATCGCGTTTTTTTTATGTCATACCAATTTTTCCAAATTTCATGTAAATTTTGCCAGTAAATGTAACCTGTAAATTAAAATAACTATTATATATATAATAAGATCCTTAAATTAAACTAAGTTACAATTAAGGCATATAAGAGGCACAGACATGAAAATCAACAGACTGCACAAAGCAATAATGACACTATTCGTAACATTTATCATGGTACTTGAATTGACATCATGCGTCGCATTTGTAGATGATGACAGGGGTGAAATAACAAGAGCCAGAATATCTAACAGCTACTTCAATGAAATAGTAGTTGACTATACAGGAAAGCTAAGTGACTATGATGTTGAGGTTGAAGTATACAACTCCCGCGGAAAAGAAAAATCAGGATATTTCATAACAGACCTGACAATTTATCCTGACTATTGCTGCGGATCAAATTCAAAGTACGTGATCACAATGAACAGAAATCTGTATCACGGAGACTGGGCAATTATCCGATTTTCAAGACATGGCACAACATTGTCTGCAGTAGCATATTCCGACTAGGCTGAATCCACACATGCATCATATCCTGCCAAGAATGAGTTTATAGGCTTCAATAATCTGCTCTGTTTTTTTTGTTGCGACCTTTTCAAGAACAGGATTGGATGCATAACGGTCAGGATGAAAATACATCAGCTTTTTTTTATATGCCCTGGTTATCTCATCTCTGGAAGCTCCCTCGCTGATATCAAGAAGTCTCATTGCCCTTTGGATTTCCGGATCTACACTCTTTATCACAGTAGCAGAAGAATGATTTTTTTTCTGAGCCGACTTTCTGAAGGCACTCCTTCGTTTTCTGGCATTTTGTTCTGCACGCTTCAAGTCATCATCAAGTTTTTTTCTTTCATCGGCAATATCTGAATCACTATTCTCAGCGGCCTGAGTTTTTTCCACCTTTACAAACTTTACTTTACCTTCAGCAAGAGTTTGACTCAGAAGATCACCAAGCTTGTCATACATGGTCTCCATCATCGTCTCCCCATTCTGAAAGCTTTCGCTGAAGCGTTTTGCGGCCTATGCCAAGAATATCAGCAGTCTTAGACTTGTTATTGCTGTTAGCCATTAAATTTCTTTCAATAATAATTTTTTCAGCTTCTTCTAGCGTAATGCCAAAGGGAATTGAAATGACATTATCTGAGGATGATTTTACAACATTGGACGGCAAATCCTCAAGCTGAATTTCTTCTGTGGTACACATGACAACAGCACTTTCGATGCAATTTCTCAATTCTCGGATATTACCAGGCCAGTCATAAGACTGAATTGCTTTTTTTGCCTGACTTGAGATTCCCTTTATGCTGCGGTTATTTTCCTTGTTGAATTCATCCAGAAAGGCATTGACCAGCAAAGGTATGTCTTCTTTTCTTTCTCTCAGTGGCGGAACCTCAATATGGACAACATTAAGCCTGAAGTACAAATCGTCGCGGAAATTTCCCTTCTTTATTTCTTCTTCAAGATTCTTATTTGTTGCAGCAATGACCCTTACATCAACTTCGATGGTCTGCTCACCACCAACCCTTTCAAATTTTCTTTCCTGAAGAACACGAAGAATTTTTATCTGGACACTCTGGTTTATTTCTCCAATTTCATCAAGAAAAATGGAACTTCCGTGAGCAAGTTCAAACCTTCCCTTCTGAAGCTTGTCAGCACCCGTAAAGGCACCCTTTTCATGGCCAAACAATTCGCTTTCAAGAAGAGTTTCGCTCAATGCAGCACAATGAACATTGACCATAGCCTTATCATGTCTTGAAGAAAGTTCATGTATGGATCTGGCAACAACTTCCTTTCCAACACCACTTTCACCAGTAATAAGGACATTAGCCCTGGATCCTGCAGCTTTTTGAACCACGCTCATGATTTTCTGCATGGCCAGAGAATTTCCAATCATTGAGGAAAGAGATTGTTTTGACTCAAGCTGCCTCTTCATGTCCTGATGCTCAAGACACATCTGCCTGCTTTCAAGAGCCCGCTTTACAATCATGTCAAGCTGATCAAGTTCAAGAGGCTTTGTAAGAAAATCATAGGCACCGTGACGCATTGCATCAACAGCAGAGTCTATGCTGCCATGACCTGTAAGCACAATTACCGGAATTCCGGGAGTTTCAGTAGCAACATGACGAAGAACCTCCTCACCGCTTACTCCAGGCATTCTCAAGTCTGTAATAACAAGATCAATATCACCTTTTGAAATAAGATCAAGACCTTCCTTGCCTGAAGCTGCAGTTTTTACATTGTACTCCTGCATCTCAAAGTTAGCCTGAAGACCCTCACGAATATTTTTCTCGTCATCAATAATCAAAAGAGTAAATTTCAATTGGCTTTCTCCTCCAGAAGCTTGGTTTCTTTCTGTGGAACAGGAATAGAAATGGTAAAGATTGTTCCCTTGTTCAACTCAGACTGAACATTTATATCACCTTTGAATTCCTTGATTATCTTGTAAACCGTTGTCAAACCAAGTCCGGTACCATCAGCCTTTGTCGTATAGTATGGCTCAAAAATTTTGGAGCATTGGTCATTTGTCATGCCGCATCCATTATCAGCAACAGTTATTACAAAATGATTGTCTTTTTCAAATGTCTTTAAAACAAGAACACCATTCCGGCCATCTTCACATGAAAGTATAGCAGCCTTAGCGTTCTGCAAAAGATTAATAAGAACATCCCTGAGAAGTTTTGGATCAATCAGGAGCTTCTGATTTTTCTTTTCAAGGTCAAGCTTAAATGAAATATTGCTTTGGGAAAAATCATATTCCAGGAAATCCGTTGTCTTTTCTATGATATCATCGGGATCATCCAGAATGAAGTTTGCCTGAATTGGTCTGACAGCAAAAAGGAAATCCATGACGGTACTGTTCAATTCTGAAATCTCCTCGTTAACAACATCAAGATACTTTTCAAGAAATTTTTCATCTGGAAGCATTCCATCAGTCTCACGCTTTTTCTTTATTGCTTTCTGAATAAGCTGAATGTGAATGCTGATTGCACCAAGGGGATTCTTTATTTCATGGGCAACAGAGGCAGCAAGTTTTGTTAGGGAAGAAAGATTTTCCATTCGATGTGAAAGAATTTCCTGCTGACGTTTTGAAGTAACATCCTCAATAGTTATGATGCTTCCATCAATATTTGATTTGCGAACAAAAGGAACGACAGAAACAACAAGAAATAAAGTCTTGTCTCCATGAACAACAGAAAATTCCCTGGAATCATGAGTATATTTCTTTTGAGCAAGGACCTTAAGAAAAGAGCACATTTCTTCATTTTTGATTAAATTCCATATGCACAGATCTTTTGCTCCACCCTGGTCTATATCAACAAAAAACCTGGCTGCAGTATTAATTTTCATCAGATGCCAGTTTGAATCGACAATAATCAAACCACAGGAAAGGCTTTCGAGAACACAATCAAATGAATCATTCTGCTCAATGATATTGTTGAAAACCCATTCAACCTGCTCCTCACTGAGCTTTTCAAGTTTGGCCAAAGCCTTACCAACAAAATCATTCATTGCAAAGACACCTTAAACTACCTTTATTCATAAAGCTAACCTGCATGAGACTGCGAGTTAGTTCCTCAAGCACACTTGTGGGATTTTGAAAATACAGAGTTGCATTTGAATAGGCTCTTCTCAACTCTTCAACAATCATGGCGGAGCTTTCACATCCTTGTGCCGAAAACAGCAATGGCTTCTGGCATTCAATAATTCCCTCAAAGAAAATTTTTAGCAAAACTCTCGGTTCAAATTTCTGGCATGAAGAAACTATGGACGGAATATCAGGAACCTTACCACCAGCAATTGTTTCAACAAATACCCTGGAATAGGACTTTATTATCTCAGGATCAACAGGCAAATACCTGTTCATAAAATCATTAATGGATTCAGGCATTTGAGTCATACCAAGTCCACCGTCATAATGAAATATTCTTGAAATTACATTTTGTTGCTGCTCAACAGTCCGCTCAAAAAAATTATAGGTACGGACACGTGAAAGAATAGTCGGGAGCATTGAACTTCTTCGGGTTGTGGTCAAAATAAACACAACATCTTCAGGAGGTTCTTCAAGAATCTTCAGGAGGGCATTTCTTGCGCTTTCAGACATTAAGTCAGCATTTTCGATTATGAGGATTTTCTTTTTTTCTTGCGAAGAAAGATGAGCCCATGATGAAAAATTTCTTATTTGTGATACAGGGATAGAATCATACAAAAAAGTGAACTCCAGTTTTTCGCAATTCTTTTCAATATCATCTAGAATTTTCTTCAGTTCCTCATGATCAGGCAATGTTCTGCCAACCTGGATAAGTTCAAGACCATCATTAATAGATTCAAGTACAGGTGCAAATTTGGAAAGCTTGTCTTCACCTTCCCACAACACAGGACTAAACCTAACGGTAAGTTTTCTAACAGAACGAAGATACAAGTATCTGGCAGCTTCCAGATGACGGGAATTCTTTATGTTTTGTTTAAGCAATGTATCCTTGGCTGCTGCAATTTCAAGATTTCTGTTTCCGCTGCCTACAACCAGAACATTATGGGAAACCATTGCCTTGTGCCGCAAACAGCTTGAGCAGGTACAGTTCCATTCACCGCCATTATGACATGAAAGAATTCTTGCAGTCTCCAGGGCACATGAAAATTTGCCGGATCCCTGTGGACCTGAAAACAATATGGAATTGGGAAGTTTGGATTTAATTATATCTTGAGAAAGCAAAGTCGTTGCAGATTGATTCAAAATATTATCAAACATAAATCCTCCCATGAATTAAAAAATTATGTTCCAGGTAACAAAAATTATCTTGAGCCACCAACGGCAGTAGACTTAATTTCGGCAAAGGATCCGCTAAATGCATTGACAGAAGTAGAAACTATTGGTCCAAGAAGTTTCAGGAAAAAGCTTCCAGAAAGAACATTATCAACAGAAAACCACGGTTGACTGATCATAATAATCAAAACTATGCAGACAATTGCCATACCTTCTGCAACACCAAGCAAAAATCCAAGGAACCGGTCAAGGGAAGTAAATATTTCCCCGTCAAAAATCTGACGAATCAAGACCTGAAGTATTTTCATCACAATAAATACAATTACAAAAATCAGAATGAAGGCAAGAATGACAGAAAGCCAATGGATGGAAATATTCTGCTCAATGGGACCAACAAGTTTATCATAAAACAGAATTGCTACCCATGCTGAAACAAAAGGTGCGGCTTTTCCAAATACTTCATTCAAAAATCCGTTAACTGCACCTATAATTGCAAAGACAAGAACAATCAGCAGGAATATGAGGTCAATAACTGGAACTGTCATTGCATTTCCTCCAAAACAATACCGGCTATTCTAGAAACAGGTTTTTCTTTTCCACATATAATCTTAAGGGAATCAGAGAACTGTTCACGCTTAGTCTTATCCTTCAGAGACTCAAGACATTCTATAAGTTTATCCGAAGTTGCATCTTCACCAACAAGCATGAATGCTGCATTTTTATCTTTGAAATACTTTGCATTGTCAACCTGATCACCACGACTGCCATTTGAACACAAAGGAACAAGGATCATAGGCTTTGAAGTCACGGCACATTCCCATAATGAGTTTGCCCCACTTCTGGACAAGACAATATCAGCAGCCTGAATTACCGAAGGCATCTGAGAATAGATGAAAGCATAGGGTTTATAGAATTCGTCACCACTTTCCATAATCTTCGGATTTTCATCAGCAAATTTTTTTCCAGTCTGATGAATGACAATAAAATTTTTCTTCAAGTAATCAAGGTTTTCAACTACCAGATTGTTAATCTGGAGAGCACCAAGGCTTCCACCCAAAACAAGAAGAATCGGCTTGGAATTTGTTTCAGGAATTCCAAGAAATTCACGACCAGCACTTGAATTATCTTCATAGAAAACAGGCCTTACTGGATTTCCAGTCACACAGATTTTGCTTCTGAGAGACTCCTTGAAATATCCGGATGTTTCTTCATAGGAAACAAGTATTTTCTTTGCACCACCGGAATTCAATCTGGTTGCAAGACCTGGAGTAAAATCACATTCATGGGTAAAGTAAGGAATCTTGAGAAGTTTGCAGGCACGGCAAGGAGTAACACTCACAAAGCCTCCCTTGGAAAAAAGACAGTTTGGCTTGAGTTTTTTCAACAGAAAATACGATGATACAAAGCCAAAGAAAATTTTGAACAGATCAGTAAAATTCCTGAATGAAAAATATCTTCTAAGTTTTCCGCATGCAATACCATGAAAAGCTGTAATGCTTCCACCACATGAAACAAGATTTTTCTCAACAATGGAACGATCCATTCCAGAAGAAGACCCAATCCAATGGATTTCAATTTCAACATTATGGCTTTTGGCAAGTGACTGCAATTCATCAGCAACTGCTATGCCCGGATAAATGTGTCCTCCGGTTCCACCACCAGCAAAGACTACACAAAACTTTTTTTTATTTTCAAGCATAATCCCACCCAAACAAAACACTATTCAGTTTTTTCAGGTACTCTGGCCATTATTTCAACCAGATCCTCTTTCTTGAAAAGCTTGGCATATCCGCGGGCACTCATACCCATTGAATCTTTCACATCAGGATCAGCTCCAGATGATACCAGCAAATCAACAATCTTTTTGTCACCATTTCCAACAGCAAGAACAAGAATTGACTGACCGTCAAGACTCATTACATGAAGATCAGCCTTGTTATCAATAAGCACCTTGGTCATTTCATAATTTTTTCGCCAGACACAATCCATAACAGGAGTATAGCCTCTGTCGCGGGAAATTATGTTAATGTCAGCACCAAGGGATATAAGTTTCTTCATCTGATCTTTACAATCATTTCTTGATGCAACACAAAGCAGAGGAACCCCGTCCGAAGTAAAGGAATTGACATCAAGACCTGCCTTGAGAAGCTTTTCACAGATATCAAATTTTTCCTTTTGAATACAATATTCATAGCTGTCAGCTGCAAAAGGAATTCCCATATCGAAAAGTTCTCTGAAAGTCTCTGCTTTATCAAAGTCATTACTTATGGAATTGAAGTTTTCCCTCAGATAAGAAGAAATCTCCTCAACAGACTCAAGCACTTTTACGCTAGAATCTGCACCATTAAAGATAGCAGCATCACATTTTTCCATGTAAACAGGAGCTTTTTTTCCTGCAAAATATCCTAAAAGAAGCATGGAAAAACCATTCGAAACAACAGGGTTACATCCAAAGACACAATGAGTAAACTTTCCCATTTCATTTGAATCAAGATCCAGTTTTTCGGAAGCATCATTCATTTTCAAAACAAAAAAATCAGCCTTATTTTCCTCAAGAACCTTGACAATTGATTTTATTTCTTCCCCCTGATTTTCAGGGCTTACTACTAACCATTTCATTCCATATATTCTAATTCAATTGTAACTATTTTACAAGTTTTGTATTTTTGACAGAAACAAAAAAATCCCCTGAAATCCACATGAAGATTCCAGGGGATTCTTGATCATACCAGATCAATTAGCAGGCGATCATACCGAAAACCATGCTGAACAAAGCAATTGTTTCACAAAGACCAACAACCATGATGTCCTGAGAAAAACCCTTTCCTGTTTCAGCAAGAGAATCTGCACCGGCAGCACCAGCCTTACCCTGAGCAATAGCAGACATACACATAGAAAGACCACATGCAACACCAAGACCAAGGAAGAATGCTGGGTTTGAAGCAACATTAGCTGAGTTCTTCATTGAGTTCATCAAAAGGAATCCGTAGATTGTCTGTGTCAATGGAGCACCAGCAAATACAACGAGAAGGAATGGAGCTGGCTTATTGTTAAGATAACAACGCTTCCATGCACCAATTGCACCCTGTCCTGCAATACCGATACCAATTGCACTACCCATAGCAGCAATACCCATTACAACACCTGCACCGATCATACCCCAATTCATAGTTAACTCCTTATTCGCACATTTAAGCGATTGTTTAATATTAAATATCTAAGCAGAATACTCTGCCAAAAAACTTTTTTAGTCTTCCGAGAACGGTCTATACTTGATTCCGCTCCAAGACATTCCCAAATGCTGACTGAATTCAAGAGTATTCAAGCGAACACCATGAACAATAACTGAAAGCAAGTTGAGAATAATGTTAAGTCCATGTCCAAACACAAGGATTATGACACCGAAAATAACAAGAATAAGCTTTCCAAACATTGGACCTGCCATCATGTTGACAGTATTGCTGATTGCAGCACCTGCAAGAGCAACAGCCCACAAACGAATGTAAGATACAATATCTGAGAAAACATTTACGATTCCCAAAAGAACGGAAATAATGTTCTTCACACTCTCAAGAATAGAATCCTTGATACTTCCGCTGTAATTCGAGAACACGAAGTTAAGTCCAAATCCAATGAAAAGTACAGCCAATGCAAGATATGGAACAGGAATAGAACCTGCATACATAGTAGTTTCTGTAATTCCAAGAGGATACTTCACTCCATCAACAACCATGTTCATTACTACATAGAACATACCCAAAAGCTCAAGCAATGAACCAAGTTCACCCAATGCCTTGAGAGAGCTCTTGTATCTCATGATTCCCTTCAGGTGTGCAACACTAAGCTGGACGATTGCAATCATAAAGCAGAAAATCTTCTGATTTGTGTTTGCAACATCACTTCCAACCTTTGCAGGAGAAATAGGACCAAAGGAAATTTCCTTGAGTGAATCAGGAAGCATTTCCAAAGGCATGCCAAACCAAGTACAGGTTGCAGCACCCCATCCTATTGTACAAACTCCAAGAAGAACAACAAGTGCTCCCAAAGATTTGTTCATACCCTTCTTGAAAAGAAGAGCAACTCCAGCAAGGGCAATCAATGAACCGTATCCGCCGTCTCCGAAAATCATTGCGAAGAACAGACAGAAGAACAACAGGAACCAGCTTGAAATGTCATACTCATTGTAACCAGGAGTAACATCAAGGAAGTCCGTAAGTGGATAAATAAGCCTTACAAGAGCATTGTTCTTGAGCTTGGTAGGAACAGGATCATCTTCATGAGGATCTGTTGCAACAAAAGCCCATTCATTTTCTGAGCAAGTTTTCTTGAATTCATCCATGGAATCAACAGGAACATAACCTGTAAGCCATGCAAGTTTTGTTTCCTCGCCACCTGCACCATCCGGAGCAAGCTCTGATTCCATTCCACTATAAATATTCTCAAACTCAATATCCGACAACAACTGCTTCTTGAAATTCTTCAAGGAATCTGTAAACTTCTTTGAGTCAAGAATCTGCTTTTCAATAGATTCAATCTCAGCCCTGCAATTCCTGATATTTTCTTCATGAGCCTTTGTGGAAATCTCAGGAAGAGGAACAGAATATGCTTCCGGAGGAAGATCAGAAGGTCTGTCCTCAAGCTGTTCTTCAGAAACTACAAGGAATCTATTGATTTTGTTAACAGTATTTACAAGAACCGTCTTAACATTTTCACCAATAAGTGAATACTTTTCTTCCGGAATTTCATACAAGTAGAAAAACAAACCTTTTTCTGCAAGCATTGAAAGTTCTTCCGGATCAACCTGTCCCCATAATGAAAGACGAGAAAGTTCCTGTGTGCTTGAAGAGATGGAATCAAACAAAGACTTCTTTTTCTCACTGAGAGAAACAAGTTCCTTTGCCTTAGCAGAAGCATCCTCTCTTGAAAGCTTAACCTGTTCAGGCATTTCATTTTTCTTGAGTTTGAATTCCTCAAGGATTCCCAATGCCTTATCAACTTCCTGGGAAGACTCTCTTAACGCAGTCAAATCAGCACTATTACCCTCAATAGTCTCAAGGTGAAGGACACCTGCTTTCTTGAGCTGTTTCAGTGACTCCTTCTTTTCTGCATCAAGAATAACAAGGGAGACTTTCTTCATTTGTACAATTGCCATTATTCAGCCTCCCTAGCATTATCTGCCACAGCCTGAAGCTTTTTCTTAGAAATCTTAGAGCGAACAACCGCTGCAACCTGCTCATCACCAAGAAAAATACCAATCTTCTTGATATTTGTCTTTGTTTCAGGAATCTTAACCTTTTCAAAAAGATTAACGCGCTGTGTTGTTGTCCTGAGTTCCTGAGAAAGCAAGCGTACCTGCTCATCAAGTACTTCTGCCTGCAAATCAAGCTCCAGGGCCTTTTCCATACGGTCTGCAGCCATATCAATCCACAAAGGCGTTGAATACAGATCATAGTCACCACGACCAAAATCAGCACCTTCATAAATCGGAATTTTCACACCCGCAATATTACCCCAGCCTTTCTTAATGTTCTGAACCGTAACCATATCAGGCTTGAAGGCATCTTTTTCACCAAAGACGGAAATCCATTTCTCAAAGTCTTCTTCCAATGCTTTCTTTTCTGCACGGACAGCCTTTGCTTTTTCATCTATGGTGCGGATTTCTGACTGCAGCTGCTGTTTTTTGAGAGTAAGAGTAGGAAGATAGCGCTGATACATCTTAAGCGCATCTTTCTGAGTCTTCTGCTCGTTTTTAGTCAGCTTTATTTTTGCCATACAATATCCTTATGCGAGTAAAAATTACTTTTTAGGCCAGAATTCATCAATCAATTCTGTCTTAAGACCAGTTTCATTCTTATCAAAACAATCAGCAAGGATTTTCCAACCATTGTCCAATGCTTCCTCAAGAGGAATATTAACTGTAAGATCCATCATTGTTGCTTCAAACTTAACGCCGTACTTGAGAAGCTTTTCATCCCAGGCACTCATGTTAAATCCCATGGACTTCTTTTCAAGAGTATCCTTGTATGAAGCATATAGACGAATCATGGCATCCATCAAAGAACGATGGTCCTTGCGAGTCTTGTTGTTAACCTGCTGCTTAAGTCGTGACAATGAACCGAATGGCTCAATGCGTCCACCCTTAAGGTAGTACTGTCCTTCTGTAATATAACCAGTGTTATCTGGAACCGGATGAGTAACGTCATCACCAGGCATTGTTGTAACTGCAAGAACAGTAATAGAACCTGAGTCATTGAAGTCAACAGCCTTTTCGTAGCGTGATGCAAGCTGTGAGTAAAGGTCTCCAGGGTAACCGCGGTTAGACGGAACCTGTTCCTGGGTGATGGCGATTTCCTTCATTGAGTCTGCAAAGTTTGTCATGTCTGTAAGAAGAACAAGAACGTCCTTTCCCTTGAGAGCAAACTTTTCTGCAACTGCAAGTGAAAGATCAGGAATCTTCATACATTCTACAGTTGGGTCTGCTGCTGTATGAACAAACATAACTGTCTTAGAAAGAGCTCCACCTTCTTCCAAAGTCTTCTTGAAGAAAAGGTAGTCATCGTACTTGAGACCCATTCCACCGAGAACGATTACATCTGCTTCTGCCTGCATGGCAATGCGAGCCAAAAGCTGGTTGTATGGTTCTCCGGAAATTGAGAAGATAGGAATCTTCTGAGAAACAACCAATGTATTGAAAACATCAATCATCGGAATGTTTGTACGCATCATACGGTTAGGATTGATACGCTTTGATGGATTAACAGATGGACCACCAATTGAAATAAGATTCTCAGAAAGAGCTGGACCATGATCACGAGGTTCTGCTGAACCATTGAAAATACGGCCAAGAAGATCATCACTAAATGAAATCTTCATGTCATGACCAAGGAAGCGAATCTGGTCATTTGTTGCAACACCACGACCACCGGCAAAAACCTGAAGTGAAACAATTTCACCGTCAATCTTGTTTACTTCAGCAAGAGACTTACCGAAGCGAGTTGTGATCTCTGCAAGTTCGTTGAGCTTTACGCCCTTTGCCTTTACTGTAATAACGCTACCGTTAATACTGTCAATTTTGCTGTATACTTTGTTCATTACTCACCGTCCTTGAGAAGAGCCTTAACATCCTCACTTACCTGAGCATTCTTTTCTTTGAGAGTAGCATCAATTGTCTTTTCAGACTTGTCAAAATCAGATGACTTGAATGCCTTGTAGTTCATATCACGGAAATTCTGAGTAAGCTTGTTAAAGAATGTACGAGCATCATCTTTTTCTTCAAAGTCAAATGTTGATCCAAGAATACCAACAATCTTTGCAAACACATACTGCTGGCGTTCAATAGAAGTTGCACCTTCGATTTCATCAAATGAATCCTGCTGCATGTAAATTGCATCAAGGAATTCACTCTTAAGGTAGAGAACGAAATCTGCAAGACTTGTACCTTCTTCACCAACAACCTTCATCATCTGATTAACTTCAGCACCGCGCTTGTAAACACCACGAGCAAAATCAACCCAAGACTTATTGATAACAGGCTTGTACTTTGACCATGAATCAAGAGGGTCAATAGCAGGATAGCGGCGGGCATCTGAACGGGCACGAGAAAGACCATGAAATGCTCCAACAACCTTAAGAGTTGCCTGAGTAACTGGTTCCTCAAAGTTACCACCGGCAGGAGAAACTGTACCACCGATTGTAACAGAACCTGTATTTCCGTCACGAAGTTTTACAATACCTGCACGTTCATAGAATGAAGCAATTGTAGATTCAAGGTAAGCTGGGAATGCTTCTTCACCAGGAATTTCCTCAAGACGACCAGACATTTCGCGCATAGCCTGAGCCCAGCGGGATGTTGAGTCAGCAAGAAGAAGAACATTGAGACCCATCTGGCGATAATATTCAGCAAGTGTAACACCTGTGTAACATGAAGCTTCGCGGGAAGCAACAGGCATTGAAGATGTATTGCAGATGATGATTGTTCTTTCCATAAGAGAACGACCTGTACGTGGGTCCTTCAATTCTGGGAATTCTGTAAGGGTTTCCACAACTTCACCGGCACGTTCACCACAAGCTGCAATAATTACGATGTCTACGTTTGCATTGCGGGATGTTGTGTGCTGGAGAACTGTCTTACCTGCACCGAATGGTCCTGGAATACAATATGTACCACCGCGGGCTACAGGGAAGAATGTATCAATGAGGCGAACCTTAGTTTCCATTGGTTCATCAGGGCTCAGGCGCTCTGCATAGCAGTTTACTGCACGCTTAACAGGCCACTTGAAGCTCATTGAAATGTTAACTGTCTTTCCCTTTTCGTCGGCAAGAGTTGCGATTGTATCGTGGATCTTGTAAGAACCAGCCTTTGCAATCTTCTTGATTGTATATGTTCCAAGGAATCCGAATGGAACAAGAATCTTGTGTGTGAATGGTCCCTCTGGAACAGTACCTACACTGTCACCGGCAAGAACCTTGTCACCTTCTTTTGCAGTTGGTGTAAAATCCCACTTCTTTTCTTCATTGAGAGCAGGAAGATAAACACCACGCTCAAGGAAGTAGCCTGATTTTTCAGCAAGCAATGGAAGAGGATTCTGCAATCCGTCGTAAACCTGACCAAGAAGACCAGGACCAACTTCTACAGAAAGAAGGTCACCGGTAAATTCTACAGAACAATCTGTGGAAATTCCGTTTGTCATTTCATAAATCTGCATCTGAGCTGTATTGCCACGGATACGAATAACCTCACCCTTGAGGCTCTGTCCGTCAACCTTAACGTAGCCTACTTCGTTAAGAGAAACCTTTCCGTCAAACTCAACAGAAACCATGTTTCCGTTTACAGCTACAACTTTGCCTTTTGTATCTGTCATTTGTTTTCTCCAAGAATTTCATCATAAATTTTGTGATAAGAAGCCAAACCTTCATCCCTGTTAAACTTCTTCATTCGCTCAGCAAGCATTAGTTTCAAACCATAGCTGAATACTGCATCTACCGAGAACATGTCCATTGGAGCCAATCTGCTCAAGACATCCATTCGGTATTGGTTCAAATACTGCTCAGCGCTTAAAGGACTGTCCATTCCAGTTGCGGTACGTGCGGCCTGGATTGCCTCTCCATCAGTAGTCGACGGAAGATCCTTTGAATCCTTTTTCATCTTGAGTGCCCTAAGCTGTGCCAAGGCAAGCCTAAGCTCTCTTTCTTTGCCGTACCATGCATCAAGGAACATAGACCCTGTGCTCTTGCATTCCAATGGAGGCTCAAGAGAAAGATTTGACGCAATTTCTGCCTTTTCAGGAGACATAAAACGAGTACACAAATCCTTGAAATAGCCTGTGGTGATAGGCAACTTCTGTGAGCTGTCATCACTAACTGAGAATGCTGGAAGCTGGGCTACTAAATAATAGAGATGTTCCACTATTTTGTTACCTTCTTTGCTGTTGTCTTCTTTGCAGCTGTTGTCTTCTTTGCTGCTGGTTTTGCTGCAGTCTTTTTTGCAGGAGTTTCCCTGGCAGATTTACTTTCTTCTGCAACTTCTGAAGTTTTTTCATCAGAAATCTGTGCAGCTGCATTCTTCATGAGTTCTGCAGTCTTTGGATTAAGATAAGCACTGAACAATGAAGCAACTTCATCTGCACTGAAGTCATAGAAAGCCTCACCCTTCTTTGTACCGATTCTGAATCCAGCTGTCATTGAAGAATCACTCTTAACTTCAAGACCCTTTCCAAACTTAGCCTTGAGAGCTGACTTAACAGAAGCCTCAAGAGCCTTCAAGTCCTTTGCAGGAAGAAGTACAGAAACATCAGTTGCATCTGCTTTTGCTGCCCATGCCTTTACTGTATCTGGAATGAGTTTCTTTAGCATGGCTGCATCCATTGCTTTTTCTGTCTCTCCAGCAACCAAAGCAGAAATTTCTCTTGCAATTCCGTCACGGAAAGAAATTATCAAGTTGCGACCTGCCTGTGTAATGGCATCTTCACTTGCCTTTTCCATGCGTTCTGTCTCTGCCTTTGCAGACTTAACAATACTATCTGCCTTAGCTTCTGCATCGCTGATGATTGATGCAGCCTTCTTTTCAGCATCTGCGATAATCTTTGCAGCAGATGTTTCAGCACTGGCCACACCGTCTTTCTTGATCTTGGAGATCAATTCTTGTAACTGAACGTCCATCACAACCTCTCTTTATATTGTTATTCAAATTTTACAGAAAATACATTCCGCATAAATTACAAAATCAATACCGGGATTCCTATTCGAAAACAACATCAGAACCCGAACTTATAAACAGTAACCTCATGATATGGTTTCTCAGGTGTTACTATGCATGATGGGAAAGACTCCTGATTTGGCGTGTCAGGGAAACTCTCAGTCTCAAGACACACAGCACCATGCTTCTTGTGAGCATATCCATTCTTTCCAAGGGAACCTTCAATCCAGTTTGCCGTATAAACCTGACATCCAGGAAGTGTTGTTGAAACAGTCATGGACCTTCCGCTTTCAGGATCCCTCAGCACTGCAAATTTTCTCAGGCTGCCGTCAAATCCATCAACTGCATAGGCATGATCATATCCATATCCACAGTCACCAATATCTTTTCCAAGAAGCTTTGGCTTTCGGAAATCAAAAGCAGGATTCTCGGAAACTTCAAGCATTTTTCCTGTAGGAATAAGTTTCTCACTGACCTCAACAAATCTTGAGCAGTCAAGCTGAAGTTCCTGATCATAGATAAGGCCACCCTTATACCCCTTGAGGTTAAAATAAGCATGATTTGTCAGATTTACCGGAGTAGCCTTGTCAGTTTCTGCAAAATACTCACATATAAGTTCATTGTCCTGACTGAGTGAGTAAACAACACGAACATTGAGATTGCCAGGCATTCCCTGCTCACCATCAGGGCTCAGTCTGGAAAATTCAATTCCCATGCCATTCTTTGTCTTGATTTTTCTTGCATTCCACAGCTTTTTCTCATAGCGGTCAAAGCCACCATGAAGACAGTTTCCGCTGTCATTGTTGTCAAGCTTATACTCAACGCCGTTAAGTGTGAATGATGCATTTCCGATTCTGTTTGCAAATCTTCCAACAACAGTTCCAAAACTCAAATCATCACGGCAATATCCTTCAAGAGTTGAACAACCAAGAACACAATCAATCATTTTTCCATCAGAAGAAGGAATGAGGATGCTTGTAATGGTACAACCATAATTGGTTGCAGAAAAGCTCATTTTTCCGTTGGATATTGTATATAGACTAACTTTCGACCCATCATAAAGGGTTCCAAAAAAAACTTCAGTAAATTTAAAATTTCTCATAACCAATTAATTATAATTCTAAAAAAACTAAAATTCAAGAAAAATTAACGAAGTTTAAAAATCATCCGATAATAATGGCTAAAACTGAATTGCAAGCTCAATTTCCTGAACTGTTCTTCCTGTTTTAGTGGAAATCTCATCAGGAGTCATGCCCTGCTCAACCATTTTCTTTACCGCAGAATTGAAATCCTCTTCAACTCCAATTGGATTTTCTGAAAGATAGACACTTGGAGTCATAACAGGAATTCTGTGGAGCGAAGCTGTACTTTCATAATCCCCCGCTTCAGTTTTATTTGGCAAATTAAGCTCATTAACAGCCTTGTCTGTGAGAAACAAATCTCCCTGTCCTTTTGAATCAACGCCATACCTTCCGGCAAAAGTTGCATTATTCTTGTTCTTTCCACCCAAACTGCGTGACTTTCCTTCCCTGGAGCTCTTCTTCCCGGTTTCAGAAAGCTCAGCCATTTGTTCACGGAAACTGGCTGATTTCTGCATCAATGTCATTTCATTTCTAAGTAAAACAATTTTTCGCTCTGCCTCTGCAGTAACAGCCCTGATTTCCTGAATTTTGTTGTCGAGATTCTGCTTATTTATGTCAGCATTTGCATTTACCGAGCGAATGATATTGTCAACCTGATTTCTGGTTTTGCGGATGATATCATCTGTAGAGAAATATGTCTTAAATTTAGCAAGGAAAATAATCCATAAAATAAGATTGAGAACAATCAGAAGAATGGCAGTAATGACAACAAAACTCACTTTCTACCCCATAATATCAATATGGCATCCTGAATCATTGAACTTCTCGACAATTTTTGAACCGGCTTCTTCCTCACCCTGATTCTTTTCCTTTCTCTGACCACCGGAAAAACCACCAGCGTCATAAGAGCCAGAACCAGAAACATCAGATTTTATTTTAGATGAATCAGCCTTGTCCTTAGCTGCCTTCTGAACAGCAGAATTTTTTTCATAATCCAGATTGGCAGCACGTTCCAGATTCTCTCTGTTTGCCTGATGCGCAGTCTGCACCTGAGATGCATTTATCTGGCCAATCTTGTCCATCTGAGAATAAATGGTAGACAGGTCAATTGGATGAATAGCCATCGGGTGCTCCTACGTCCTCCGTTACCTGGGTTGCATCGTATTTGCCTCTCTTTACGAAGCCATTGTCATAGAAGAAAGTAACAGACTTACAGTCAGTTGTAACAGTGTCCTTTTCATCGCGGACATAAACAATCGTTCCGCCATAAACTGTACCGCTGGCATTGACACATCCAACAGCCTTGAGTTCTCGAAGGCGTTCCTGAATCTCATTGATTTCATCTGCCATCTTTTCACTTGATTCAACAAGCTCAGAACGTTCATTCCTATACTTGGCAAGAGCCTCTTCCTTTTCCTTAGGCAAAGACCTTCGAACTTTCTTCTGGTTTTCAAGGGTAGAAATATTCATTTCAATTTCTTCAAGCTGCTTTGTAAGTGCACTCTGCATCTCCTGAAGTTCATCAAGACGCTGTTTCTTTTCCGGATCATATCCAACCTGAAGAATGGTTTCAATGCTTCCGCTTGTGGAACCAATATTCTTTGCAGTAATTTCCTCTGTGGCAAAAAGCTTTCCACCAATAATCTGGGCACGTTTACCCTTGAGAAGGATTTTCTTCATGGCAGTAACATTGCTGTTCATGATATTATCATTTACAACGACATGCTCACCAACCTTAACGGTAACATTCTGCAGGAATCGGGCCCACAAAGTCTTTGGGGTAGAAATATATCCCTCATCACGACCCATGACACCCTGAGAAATAACAATGTCACCTTCTGCCTCAATGCGGCAATTACCAACAGAACCATAGATTTCAACATTGCCGGATGCCTTGATGTTGAAACCATCCTCAACGTTACCACGACAAATTACAGTTCCCATGTATGTAATGTTACCAGTCTTAATGTTAACTCCTGGTACTTCATATACTTCTTCTACGCAGATTTTTCCACCAACAAGCATGACATGTCCGCTTTTTTCTGCAACGACAGTCCTTCCATCCTTGTCGACCTTGGTGTTCTGTCCAAGAGGAATAGCAATATCCTTTCCGTTCTTTGCCTCAAGCAAGCGCCCCATAATAGTCTTACCAACCTTACCTCTCTGAGCCAGATGCTTAACGGCAAGAGGCTGTCCGGCAACGACATTCTGTATAAGGTTAAGTTCCTTGAAGTCAACCTGGCCATTCTCAGTTTCCTTGAGCTTAAGTTTTGTACTGTCAGTCTCAAACATGTATTCAATACATGCATCAGCTCCATGAACAGGCTGAATTGCTGCAGCAACTTCATACGGCATGTCATATACAGGATTATCAACAAATTCAATTATTTTATCTTCAAGAATACCTGCAACAACGCCCTGAGTTTTTATTGTATTAATGATTTTTTCTTCAGACAGCTCAGAGCCACCCTGGGATGGACGAGAAACAGTAATAGTTGCAGACATTTCATCCTTGGAAATATCTACAGCAAGAATTGCATCTCCGGCATTAACATGATTGTAGTCGCCGACTTCAACATACTGCTCATTGGTACCCTCAACAGCAAGCTTTGCAAGCAAATCCTCATCAAGAGAAAGATTATCCGGACGTCTGGCAGTATTAATAAGATCGTTGACATCAACAGGCTTTCCATCACCAACAGGAAGAAGAACTTTGACAAAAATATGAGCTCCAAATCTGTGGATATAGAACAGACCGTCTCTTGAAACCTGCTTTTCTTCTCCAACCTCGCCATTTTCTGCGGCAAGCTGCTCTTCCATGATTTTCTTTTTCTGCTGAAGAATTGATGAGCTTTCATAGGCACGAATTTTCCACGGCTTTTTCATGAGCCCCATGATTCCACCACAACCGCGCTCAATTACCTCATATTCAAGATTCTTTATTTTAGATTCAAGCTGAACGGCAGCATCTGCAAGACATTCATCAACAGTGTCTGCACAAACAACAACTGTATGGATTTCCTTATCAATGGAAAGCTGCTTCTCCATTTCAAGGCGAAGTTTTTCAAGAGTAACCATGGCATTGTCCTCTCTCAGAAAATACCCTTTCGGACACTTGTAAGCTTGGCACGAAGACGAACGTTAGCCTTTGCGTGAAGCTGACTGATGCGGCTCTCACTAACATTCAAGACCTGACCAATTTCCCTGAAGGAAAGATCCTCGTGATAATAGAGAACGATAACCATCTTTTCGTTTTTCGGAAGTTCCTGAATTGCCTGAATAATAACCCGCCTGACTTCCTCGCGCTCAACAATCACATCAGGATTGAGAGAGTTAGGAGCCTCAATGCTGTCTCCAATGGAAAGATGCTCGCTATCATCCCCAGAATACCAGACATCATTAAGAGAAAGCACGCTTGTGCCGCTAATCTTCATTATTGTTGACTGATACTCAGACTCTGTCATGCCCATTGCCTTTGCAATTTCAGAATCACTTGCAGTTCGACCCAGCTTAGCCTCAAGCTCAACAATAGTATCTTCAATTTCACGGGATTTCTGTCTTACGGATCTAGGAACCCAATCCAGCTCACGAAGCTCGTCAAAAATAGCTCCACGGATACGGGTTGTAGCATAAGTCTTGAATTTAACGCCCTTATCAACATCAAACTTATTTATTGCATCAAGAAGTCCAAACTGGCCAAAACCAACAAGATCATCAAACTCAACGCTTTCTGGCATTCCAGTGGAAACACGTCCTGCAACCCACTTTACCAAAGGCATATATTGACGAATGAGTTTATCCCTTATTTGTACGGATTTAGTTTTCTTGTATTCGTGCCAAAGCTCGATTTCTTCGTTTTCATCTAATTCTGAAACTGCCATTATCCCACACCCTGTAATTTATCCCTAATTACTCGTCTTTCTTTAATATTGTACGAATCGCACTAGCTATAATCTTTGTATCCTGCTTGACAACATCAGAACTGTCTACCAAAGGAGACGGAGCAGAAACACTCTGTCCCTCGCGGGCAAATTCCGAATTATCAATAACTTCTGGTTCACTAGCAGAGCCTGAATCATCTGAAATTCCACCAATATCCGGAAGAGAATCAATTTCTCTCATACTGGCCTCTCTCTCAGCCGCAGCCTGTGCCTTTCGTGATGTAGAAGCAGGTTCTGGAGTTGAATTAACCGGAGTAACATTCTCAATCTTCTGACCAAGCTGAACCGGTTTGAATTCACTCTTCTCTGCCACTGGAGCATCTGGAGCCGAAACAGAATTCTGAACCGGAGCCGCACCTGCAGTTACAGCAGGCTCAGAAGAAACTACCGGAGAATCCTCAATAACAGGAGGCTTTCCATATTGAACAGAACCAGAAGCATTTGCTGAAACGGCAAAAGAAGGAGCCTGATCATCTTCCGTAAGGTTCTCATCATCAATAGTAATGTCCACAAGGGAACCTGAACGTCCTGCAGATTTCTGAGCAGGCTTCTTTTCCTCAAGAGAATCAGAACCCTGAGCATCATCAAGGAACTGAGCATAGACAAACTCGATGGCAAAATCCAATGCTGCAAACACAAGGGCAAATATGACGCCCCTCAACAGAGCAACACCAAATTTATGAGTTGATACGACGCAAATCAAAAAAGAAAGTACAAATCCCACGGCAGCAGATGTTGCAAGATTTTTGGGATTAAACATGTACTACCCCTCCTTTTAAAATATGCTCTTCCTATTAGATTAAGGCAAAAAACGTCTACCGTCAAGTAATTATTGAAACACCAATCCAAAAATATCCATAAAAAAATGAACTTTCTTTATCAGAACAAAGACAAAGAAAGTTCATGCAAAACTCCATAAATTTTTCGGATGGACGGACTATTTTTTCTTTCCACCAAGGAATTTCTTGAGGAAGTTGGAAACTCCGGCATCGGAAGGAACCTCAGTCTTTTCAATTCTGCCGACAATATGCTTGAGGCAAACAGCAGACTTGGATGTAGGACTTACGATCATGAAAGGTTTCTGCCTGATAACAGATGCCTGAACAGAAGGATCATCATATACAAAACCGATATATTCAACCTTATAATTCAGGAACTGACCTACAATATTAATGATGAGATCAGAAATTCTCTTTCCTTCATCAGCTGAATGAACCCTGTTTACCAGAAGCTTAAGATTTATCTGCCTGTGCAATAGTTCTGTCGTAATGATCTTGATTATACCATAAGCATCTGTAATGGCTGTAGGCTCTGGAGTAGTCACTACATAAACTTCATCAGCAGCAGCAAGAAACTGAAGAACGTTATTTGTGATACCTGCACCAGTATCGATGATAATAATATCTGCACTTGAGAGGGAGGAAAATTCAGTTGCAAAATAATCCAGCTCATCCTTTGAAAGGTTTGCAATCTTTGAAAATCCATTGGCACCAGCAATGAACTTGATTCCAAACTCAGTGTCAAGGATGATTTCCTTCATTGTCTTCTTTCTCTGGATTACATGCATCAAGTTAAATTGAGGCACAATATTGAGAAGAATATTTACATTAGCCATTCCAAGGTCACCGTCAATGAGAATTACTTTCTTGCCCATCTGTGCATACGCAATTGCCATGTTGACTGCAATGTTGGTTTTTCCTACACCACCCTTACCACTTGTAATTGCAATGATTCTTGTATTATGCGATGACTTTTTCTTTATATCTTCATTCATGAAGGCTCTTAACTCTTTTGCCTGTTCTTCCATAACTACCTTATCCGTTCTCCTTTTTATTCAGAAACCTCTAATTCTTTATCGGCACTTCCAAATTTTTTTTCAATAAAATGTGCATCAACATTAAAGCCCGTAAGCCTTTTCAGGAAAAATGCCTTGGATGCAGGTTGAATTGTTTTGAAAATTTCCTGTCCCGTTGCAACCCAGGAAACAGGCTTATTTCGTTCTGAAAGCACGCTGATAATTCTTCCGAATCGTTTTGTCTCGTCACACTTAGTAACAATGACACTCTTGAAATCGAAAGTTTCATAGTTACGGATAATATTATCAAGATCCGAAGCAGAAACTCCGGCAACAACAGTCAAATAGATATGCTCATTGAAATTTTTCACATCAAGTATCTGACGCATTCTCAAAATGTGGTCAAAGTCATTTGGACTGTATCCGCTTGAGTCAACAAAAATATAGTCAGAATTAGGAGCATAGCTTGCAAAGAGCTTTTCCAGGTCCTCAGAGTTTTCGGCCTTGTCAACACGGACCTTGATGATTTCAGCCCATCTTGAAAGCTGTTCCTGGGCAGCAATACGCATTGTATCAGTAGTAATCATGCGGATTCTTGGTTCCCACTTGTACTTATCCTTGTTTCGTTTTGCATCAACTGCAATGGCAGAGGCAAGCTTGGCAACTGTCGTGGTTTTTCCGACACCAGTTGGTCCAATCAGAACAATTATTCTTGGTGATTTTGTAAGCAATGTATTGGCAACGGGAATGCTTTCACCAATCCACTGAAGAACACATTCCTGAACGTAGTTGAAATCATCAAGCAGATCAAGAGTAATTTCTGACTTAATTCGGGAAGTAATTTTCTTTATGTAGTTTCTTGTAAATTCATTGTCCTCGAGAATTTCCTCAATCTTGGTAATATTCTTGTGATCAGGAGCAATGGACGTCTGTTCCTTGATAATCTCAAACTGAGTCTCAAGATTCTTCTTCATATCCTCAATCTGCTTTGACAATGCCCCGATCTGAAGATTGCTTGTGACAGTTGGATTTGAACTCTGAAGTATTTTGTCCCTGTTTTCCACGAAGGAATTCTCACTTCTTGGCCTGACAGGAGCCCTTGGATCAACTTTCTGATACGGAGAAGAAAACACTGGAGGAGCTGAATTTACTGAAAGCGAACTTGAAACGGGTGCTGAAGGAGAAGGCTGATATGCCTGGTTTGTTACCTGATATGTAGCCTCTATGAATTCCTTCTGACCAAAGCCCCATATTCCCTTCTTGAACACTGTTCTGAAATTGATTATCTGAAAATTCTTGTTGTAACGTTGAAAAAGCTTGTCCATGCATTCTTCGCGGTTTTTTCCTGTTATTGTAAAGCAGTTGGAATTTAATGAATTAAAATCAGCCATTTATTTCTCCAAGAGATTCAACATTTACATTGCCATTCATTACTTCATTTATGGAAAGAACAACTATGCCAGGCATTTCCCTTTCTGTGGCAGACTTGACGGCACGACGTACTTCGGATGCACAGAGAATGATAGGAAGGAATCCTCTTTCCCTAACCTGTGCAATTGCCGAGCTGACACTATTGAGGAATTTTCTTCCGTCAACAGGATCAAAGGCAACCATTGGTCCCTTACCCTGCATGTTCTGGGTATGAGCAAGAATATTCTGGGACAATTCCTGAGAAAGATATACGACATGAAGAGTCTTGTTTTCATCAACATACTGCTGACAGATTTGTGCACCCAAGGCTTCCCTGACCTTTTCTGTAAGAAGCCAGACATCATGGGTAAACTTGCCGTTATCACCAAGAGATTCAAGAATGGTAACCATATTCCTGATGCTGACTTGTTCTGACAAAAGATTCTTGAGAATAGTTTCAATCTCACCATAAGTGAATTTTGAATCCCCACCAAGAACTTCATCAACAACAACAGGATTCTTTTCCTTCACCTTTTCGATCATTGCACTTACGCTCTGTCGGGAAAGAATGCTTGCGGCATTTTTTCTGATAAGCTCAGTAAGATGAGTTGCAATGATTGTCGGAGGATCGATAACTGCATATCCGGCCTTTTCAGCCTCAAGGCGCTTTGAATCAGGAAGCCAGATTGCATCCATGTTGAATGCAGGATCCTTAGTTGCTTCTCCTGGTATCTCACGATCCTTTGGAACACCTCCGGTATTGAGACACATAAAATGCCCCTGCTTCAGACGGCTTCTTCCAACTTCGATTCCACGAATTTTAAAGGAATACTCATCACTTGAAAGTTCCATCTGGTCCATAATATGAATTGCAGGAATGACAATACCCAGATCAAGAGCAGCCTCACGACGAATTCTCTTGACGCGGGACATAAGCTCTGCACCCTTTTCTGCATCAACAAGAGGAATGAGGGCATATCCGATTTCAAGAGAAAGCTCATCAAGTTCTGCAATAGGTGAAACTTCTTCTGAGGTAGTTTTCTGGGCACCACCCTGAGCCTGCCCCTGAGCCTGACCTTCCTTGAGTTCCTCTTCTTTTTTGAGGGAACGGGAAAGACGAACCCCGGCAACAATAAACAAAGCACCAACAAGCAAAAGAACAAAAGTAGATGCATTGTGGAATGCAATACCCATTCCAGCAAGGAACAAACCGACAATAATATAGATATGGCCACTTCGCGTAAACTGAGACTTAAGCTGCTCATCAAGCCTTGCGCCATCATTTCCACCGGTAATAAGAAGACCTGTAGAGAATGAAAGTACAAGAGCCGGAAGCTGTGATGTAAGTCCGTCACCAATGGTTAATTTTGCGTAGCTTGAGAATGCCTCACCAATTCCCTTCAGATGTCCACCCATCATTCCGGTAATAACGCCACCAATCAGGTTAATGACAGTGATGAAGATTCCTGCCTTAACATTTCCACTGACAAACTTTGAGGCACCATCCATAAGGGAATAGAAGTCAATCTGACTGTCAAGATTTGCCTCAAGTTCATCATATTCTTCCTGGGTAATGGCACCCTGGTTCAACTTATTCTGAAGAGAAAATTTCTTTGTATTCATGGCATCGAGAGTAAATCGGGCAACAACCTCAGAAACACGCTCAGATCCTTTGGAAATAACAATAACCTGAACAACAATCAGGATAATGAAAACAACAAATCCAACAACTACACTGTTACCTGCAACAATATTTGCAAAGCTCTGAACAATTTCACTTTGTCCTGGCATCACGGTTGACGACTTAACAGGATTCAGAAGTATATTTTTTGTGGATGCAATGTTTATGGCCAGCCCAAAAAGAGTTGAAAGAAGAGTCAAGCGGGGAAATGAGGTGAAATCAGCAGCACGCTTAACATAAATTACAGACAAAAGAATAATGAAAGAAAGTGCAAAATTCAAAACCATGCACAGGTCAATCAAGAATTTTGTCAGCGGAATAAACAAAAACAATACGACAACGACAATTCCAACTGCAAGAGAATTCTGAACTATAAACGACGTGATATTACCTGAAAGGTTACGCTTTTCTGGCATCGAGTCCCCACCCTAACTTAAAAGCTGTATTTGAAAATTATAGCATAAAACAAAAGGTTTTGAAAACACAAAAACACTTTGTTATTGTAAATATTTTCAGTTCTTGTTTTTTTCCTTTTCCATGTAGCTGATTTGAGCATAAACGGTGGAAACAACCCTGAAATAGGCAACGGGAATAAAATCCCCGACTTCAGTATCATTGTACAAACCTCGGGCAAGAGACCTGTTTTCAATGATTGGAACATCAGCCTCACGGGCAATTCTCTTCATGTTCTGGGCCGTCATGTCCATTCCCTTTGCCGTAATCTGCGGAACATCAGCTTCATTTCTCTTCCACTGTAGCGAAACGGCAAAATGTGTAGGGTTTGTAATTAATACGTCAGCCTCACGAACAGCCTTTGGCATATTCTGAGTAAGCATTTCTCTCTGGGCATTGGCAAGACGGCTCTTTACTTCCGGATCACCTTCATAGGACTTGAATTCTTCCTTTACTTCCTGTTTGGTCATTTTCATCTGCTTCTTGAATTCCCTATACTGCATGATATAGTCAAAAACGCTGATTACAATCAGGATCAGGGAAGAAACAATGAGAAGCTTGGCAACCATTCTTCCTATCTGATAGCAGGACTGAAGCAGACTGGCAGACTTGAAAAATCCCAATGTAGTCTTTAAATCAGAGCGAATAAAAAACCATCCCAATAATCCAATGACACCAACCTTGAGCATGGACTTGAAGCTGTTAAAAACACCCATTACGGAAAAGAAATTCTTTCTGAAGTATTCAATAAAATTCGGCGCAATCTTTGACCATTTGAATTCAATTGACTTTGTAGTAAAAATCCAACCCTTGTTCTGAACAACATTCATGAGTATTCCGGCCACAAGACCAACAAAAGCAATGGGAAGAAATAACTTAATCAGATACAGCCAAAACGTCCTGGAAAAAATACTGGAATCAACATTCTGCCATGTAACCCTGTGAAAATAGAAAACCATCATTTTCATGATATTTTCAAGAATCCAGGGAGCCATAAAAACCAAAGCAAGAACCGTAAACAGAAAGACAACGGCGCCATTAAGTTCCTGGCTTTTCGGGACACGACCTTCTTCCTCGCGGGCTTTGCGAAGTTTTGACTCTGAGGCTTCTTCTGTCTTGTCTTCTTCTCCGGCAGCAAACCACTGCAAGTCAATCTGACTCATACTAGATGCCTCCAACCCTTATACTGGAAAAAGTTTTGAATAATATCCTGAAAGCTTCTTTGAAAGTTGAATTGAACATTTCCATATAATACGGAATAAGAATGATTATCAGGTAAAAAGATGTCAGCATGAGAATGGGGAAACCTTCAGAAAGCAGGTTCATCTGTGGAGCAGCCTTTGTAAGGATACCAACCGTAACGTTTATTAAAAACAGGGAGCCCATAATTGGCAGCGCAATCAAAAAAGCATCAGCAAACAGCAAAGAAATTCCCTTTGCCATGAATCGCCCGATAAATTCAGAATGATCAATGATTGAAAAAACATTGAGGGTCTGAAAGCTGGTCACCAGAGCCGAAGAAAACAGCCTGTTGAGCCAGCCATTCTGCAGGAAAACCAGCATTGCCATGAAATTCAAAAACTGGCCCATAAGTGGATTTTCCACCTGACTCAAGGAATCATACACCTCACTGGCCGAAAACCCCATCTGGAAAGCAAAAAACTGGCCGGCCGTACTGAATGAGGCAAAAATAATCTGAATGAAAAACCCAAGAATAACACCTATGAGACCTTCTCCCAGCAATAGAAGAACATACTCAAGGCTAAAACTTCCATCCATGCTGATAAATTTGCTGTAGAAAGCAAAAGTTCCGGCTGAAATTGTAACATGAGGAAAAAGCAGGAAGGACATGTAAAAAACAAGCGCCAGCTTTGCAATCCTAGGAACCGTCCTTGATGAAAAAAGAGGAGTAGTCATAATCATTGTAAAGCATCTGGCAGCAACCAATAAAAAAACCGGTGCAGAAGATACAATTTGCTCCAGCATTTTTCCCATAATCTATTTTGCCATTGAAGGTATCATGTTCAAAATCGAAACAAAATACTGTGCAGTATCAGAAAACATCCAGCCACCAAGCAACCCTATTACAACGAGAATAGTGAGAAACTTAGGAAGAAATGTAAGTGTCTGTTCCTGAATTGAAGTAGTTGCCTGAAAAATAGCAACAACAAGACCAACTCCAACGGCAAATCCAAGAACTGGAAGAGTAAGCTTCAAAACCTGAATTATACCGTCACGCATAAGATTTGAAATCGTATTGATTGACATTACACCCCCCTATTCTATCCAAGCACACTGACAAACAGCTGCTGTGTAAGAAGTCCCCATCCGTCAACAAGGACAAATAACATGAGCTTGAATGGCATGGAAATTTGTACAGGCGGAAGCATCATCATACCCATGCTCATGAGTATGGAAGCAACAACCATATCTATTACAATAAATGGAATATACAGCAGAACACCTATCTTAAAGGCAACAGTAAGTTCATGAAGAATATATGCAGGAACAATAATGTATGTTGGAACATCTGCAAGAGTCTTAGGCTGAGTCTGAAGCTTTGCCATGGATGCAAAAACCTTAAGATACTTATCATTGGAACCCATCTGAACAATCATGAATTCACGGATTGGTTTCTGAGCTTCAGTATAGGCCTGGGTAAGATTAATTTCATTGTTTGAGAGAGGCTTGAATGCATTGTCATATACCTTTGAAAATGTTGGCCACATGCAGAAAAAAGTCATGAACAAGGCTATACCATTTAAAACCGCAGTCGGTGGAACCTGTTGCAAAGAAAGTGCACGCTTAATGAAGTCAAGGACAATGGAAAAACGAAGGAAACAGGTTACAAGAATGAAAATGCTTGGTGCAAGAGTAATGAGAGTAAGAAGAACAAGAAGCTGAACACTGAAAGCAACCTCATTTCCATTCTTTGGAGCAGAAGCACTGAATGTGACATAAGGAAAATCGACGCCAGTCATTCCCTCACTCATTTCAGTATTTCCCCTGGTTGAGCCATCAGGAAAATTAGAAGCCTGAGATGCAACAGGAAAAACACAAAGCATGGCAATCAGGGAAAAGAAAGCCAGACGGAGAAATCTTTTTTTCATTCAGAAGCCTCCCCGCCAATAGTCTTGTTTCCAAGGGAATCTATTAAATTATCTGTGTCACCACTATATGCCGACTCAGTATTTTCAGATTTTTCAAATTTTTTTGAAGGCATGAAAATCTCAAGGATTTCAGAGAAAGTCTTCGGATGCTTTGTGGAAGAATTCTTGTCTGCGTTAAGATTCATGGCATTGATAAGTTCCGCATCATCAATCTTATCAATCAAACTAACTGTATTGTCTGAAACACCAAGCATGTAAGCCTTGTCAACAAGAGTAACAATCTGAACAGTCTTGCCTGGACTCAAGGTAATGCTGGAAACCTTTCTCAGGAATGGATCGTCTTCCTTTCCAGGTTCAATTGATTTCTTCATTAACTTGAAAATAAAATATATTGCAGCAACAACAATTGCCAGCATCAGAACCATTCTTACAAAAACAAAAAATGTATTTGGTGCTGGAGTTGAAACCTGCTCAGGCTGAGAATCAGAATCCAGAGAAAAAGGTATCTGAGTTTCATCGTATACCTGAGAAACAATCTGACTGTCGGAAGGTTTTGCCTCAGATGGAGAAGAATCCTGTGACTGTGCAAAAACAGCTTGTGAAATGAAAAAGACTGCACAAAAAGCAATCAAGTTAAAAAATGAGTATTTCGTAATTCTATCCCACCCTGCCGGAAACCCGGCATTATTCAAGCAAACCACGGTTCAATGAAACCAGGGGTGCTTTTAAAATCATAAATCAGCATTATCCAGTATCCCCCCTGAATAAATGCTGATTATAGTAATTTACATTGCTGAACCAACGTGTTCAAGTGCTGGAAGAATTTCAGTAACACGAACACCGAAGTTTTCATCAATAACTACAACTTCACCCTTGGCAATTGGCTTATGGTTAACAAGAATATCAACTGGTTCACCGGCAAGTTTATCAAGCTCAATAATTGTACCTTCACCAAGTCCAAGGATTTCCTTGATTGTCTTTTTTGTACGACCAAGCTCTACAGTCATTTCCATGAAAACATCCATGATAAGACTGATGTTTCCCTGTTCGCCTGCACCCTGAGAAGGAGCAAAATTCTGGAACTGAAGAGTCTGAACATTAGGTGGAGTCTGCATCTGCATACCGCCCATTGGCATTCCCATCTGCTGTGGCATACCCATCTGCATACCTCCCATTGGCATTCCCATCTGCTGTGACATACCCATCTGTGGCTGTGCATTCATCATTGGCTGCGAAGTAAATCCAGAAGAACCACCCATAGGAGCAGCTTCAACTGGAGCAGCAGACTGACCGCCACCAAGAGCCTTTGCCATTCCATCTGCAACTGTACTTGATACAGCTTCCCAGATAGTATATGACTCACCTGCTACAGTCACAGGATATGTGAACAAGGCAAATTTACCCTGTGGCATGCGAATCATAGCCTTAGGCTGACTCACAGCTTCCGGTGGATTTGTTGCAAGTCCAGGAAGCTTTCCGGTAGCACTAAGTTCTGTAATTTCAGCACCAGAATGTGATGCAATAACTTCAGAAATAACTGAAAGTCCCATGTCATCAAGTTCTGGATTATCTTCCTTATTGATATAACCAACAAGTTTCTTTGCAAACTCAGGAGCCATGAGGAAAAGGTGATCTCCACCAAGTCCAGCTGAATAGTCTGCCATAACAGCAATACAAACTTCAGGAATCTTGGCCAAAAGCTGATCTCTGTCAAGAGACTCAACAGTACAAGAATCAGCAGTAGATTCCTGTTCTGTCATATTCTTGATTATGTCTGCAAGCTTATCCTTTATTTTTCCTGCAAAATTCTGCAATGTAGGAACGTCGATTGAAATATCCGGTGCGGAAGTAAATGAACCGCTGGAACCAAGACCTCCAACATCTACGCCAGACAACAATGCATCAATTTCTTCCTGTGATATAGAACCTTCACTCATAGATTATCATCTCCTTCCGGGGTTAATTCTTCAAATTCTTCAGATTCCTGTTCATCAATTTTACCAATAATCTGAACAGCTAATTTTTTTCCTACATTACCTGCCTGGCAGTAGAATTTTTCCCTGCTGCCAACGCTGAGAGTAAGGGGGTCACCTACTTTTATAGTGTCAAGCCTTACAACATCTCCAACTCGCAATCCCAAAACATCGCGAATAGGAATATTGATAGAGCCAATATTTGCTACCAATTCCATATCAACATCAGAAAGCTTTTCCTTGAGAGTTCCAAGATACTGTGTTGTTGAGCTTCTTCTAACTGAACTGAACCAGAATGAAGATGACAATTTTGAAACAATAGGCTCAATAGTGATGTAAGGAATACAGATGTTCATCATACCTGCTTCCTCACCAATCTTGATTTCCAGTGTAACAAGAATAACCATTTCACTTGGTGGAACAATCTGAGCAAACTGTGGGTTTGTTTCAATCTGCTGCAAGCGTGGTCGAAGGTCAATTACCTGAGTCCATGATTCACGCATGTTGGCAAGAATACGAACGATAATACCTTCCATTACAGACTGTTCAATATCAGTAAGGTCACGGTTAACCTTTCCGCCTGTATCACCTGAACCACCAAAAAGGCGGTCAATAATAATAAATGTAATTTCCGGAGCGATTTCAAGAACCGCATTACCCTTGAGAGGGTCCATGTTGATAACAGCCAAAGTTGTTGGTGTAGGAATAGAACGAATGAATTCCTCATATGTAAGCTGATCAACTGAAGCAACATGAACATGAACAAGAGTTCGAAGCTGAGCAGAAAGGCTTGTTGTTGTCAAACGGGCAAAAGATTCATGCATGTTTGAAACAGTACGAATCTGTTCCTTTGAAAACTTGTCAGGTCTGCGGAAGTCGTAAATTTTTATGCGTCGGGTGTCAGTGGCCGGCTTAAACTCATCAGTTTCGCTTTCGCCAGTACTGATGGCCTGCAAGAGCTGGTCAATTTCATCCTGTGACAGAACTTCATTCATGTCTCATTCCACCTTTATTTCAACTTACTGTTGAACAACATCCTTTCCTGTGAATCTAACATCACGAATCTTCGAGCTGCTCAAAATATCATCATTGATCTGGTCGCGAATCTGCTGTCTGAGAACCTCTTCATTCTGTGGACGCAAATCCTCAACTGTCTGTTCCGAGAAGAAACGACGAAGGAAGTCAATGATTTCGATTCTGCGTTCTGTGATTTCTGTAGAAGCAGCCTTATCTTCTTTTTTGTAACCAAGTGCAATTGTAATGCTTACGCTAGCAGGAACCTTGTCACTTGTAGATGTTCTGATCTGATCAAGAGATGTATACCAGTCATAGGATTCTCTCTTTGTAGTATATTCCTCACTTACAGGAATATTTGTCTGAGATCCGCCACCCTTGTTGAGAATGCTGAATGTAATTACTACGATTGTTACAATGAAAATAACTGCAGCAATACCAATAAGAACGAATTTTAAAAGCTGTGGAAGTGCTCCCTTGCTGGCCTTTTTAGAGCCACCCAGGTCACCACCCATATCGTCGCCCAAGTTGTCTGCTTCGCCTTCATCTGCCATAACATACCTCCCAATTTAAAACTACTTCGATATACAATTTATCGGAATAATCTTAACTTATGTTAGCAAAATTGATTAAAAATGTCCGTCATCAAGAATGATGATATCAACTCTTCTGTTGTAAGCTCTCTGCTCCGCGGTATCATTGCTGAACTTTGGTCTTGTGTCAGCATAACCTGCAATTGAGAACTGTTTCTCGTCAACTCCAAAATCAGCAAGATAATGAAGAACATTTGCAGCACGAGCAGCCGACAACTCCCAGTTGCTCGGAAACTTTCCATCTGATGGAACAGGCATATTATCTGTGTGCCCCTCAATTCTCCATCTTCGTCCCTCAACCTCAGGAGATGCAAAGAACTTTGATATGCGCAGCAATGTTTCACGGGATTCTTCTATATTGAGTTCTGCACTTCCCTCTTCAAAAAATGAATCTGAAGCAAGGGAAATGATAATTCCGCGTTCATCACTTGTGATTGTAACTTTATTTGATTTCAGTTCTGGAGTAAAACTGGAGATTGCCTTTTTCATGGCAGGTCCAAGAGCACGTCCCTTTTCCATGGATGGGAGAGCACTAACTACATTACCAAGATCTGCAAGACTTCCCGGGCTAACGGAAACACCTCCACCCGGATTATTATTTGAAAGAGATGCAGACAATGCAGCCATCTGGACAGCATCAGATTCTGAAGGATCGTAAAGCATAACGAAGAAGCAGAGCATGAGCGTAATCATGTCACCATAAGTACCCTGCCAGGCTGTTGATGGTTTCTCAGGTTCTTTTTTTTCTCTAGCCATTTGATTAACCTAAATTAGTCCTTAAGGATATCAGCTTCAATAGCCTTTCTTGAAGCAGGATCAAGATATGTAAGAAGTTTCTGTCCGAGAACTCGAGGGTTATCACCGGCCTGGATTGAAAGGATTCCCTCAAGAACCATCTGCTTTGAATTCATTTCTGCTGTATTCTGAGCAATAAGCTTTGTGGCCAAAGGACCGAAGAGCCAGTTGGCAAGCATGGAACCGTACAATGTTGTGATAAGAGCAACGGCCATGTTAGGACCGAGGGAAGACTTGTCTTCAAGGTTGTTCAACATACCAATAAGACCAATAACGGTACCAAGCATACCCCAACCTGGAGCATAACCGGCCCACTGGTTCAAAACACCGGCCCACTGCATGTGTCTTGCTTCTGCCTGAGCCATTTCATTTTCAAGGATTGCACGAATTGCAGTACCATCATTACCATCAACCATGAGACGAAGTCCTTCCTTAAGGAATGCATCATCCAGGTCATCAAGGCCTTCTTCAAGGGCAAGGATACCTTCGCGACGTGCTTTCTCACTGAGGGAAACCATGTTCTGAACTGTGTTCTTTTCACCAAAGTCATAGTTCTTGAAACATCGGCTGATAACACTCCAGATTCCCACAACAAGATTCATTGGTGATGAAACAAACAAAGCCATGTAAGAACCACCAACAACGATAATAACAGATGGAATGTCAATGATACCACCAACGGAGCTTCCTGATGAGAAAACACCAAGCAAAACCATGGCAATACCACCGATAAAACCGATTAATGTCGCTAAGTTCATTTAATAATCCTCCCAATATGCAGAAATCGTGGACTATAACTCCTGCATCCCTATTCTTTTTCTGTAGCAAACAATTTTTTCTATGATTTCTTCGGGAGTTTCCCTGACAACAATGGTTTTTCCCGAGAGAAGCGTTATTGTGAGATCAGGTTTTTGCTCCATGGATTCAATCTGATGTGGATTAACCCAATATTTTTTCTCGTTTAAACGCGTCACTTCTATCATAACTATACTATAATGAACTGTAAAGAATAAATCGTCAAGTATTTTGATTCAAAATAACTCAAATATTTACTATAAATATACATTTAAAATAATTGATTGGCATCCAGATCAAAAACAAATAACAAATGATTATCAGCCTTCGTATTGTAAAAAATCCAAAATCAATGTAATTTTTTTACATGAAAACCAGCATCCTTATTATAGAAGACATACCAGAAATGGCTGACCTTATGTCCATGTACCTGGAGAATGATAACTTTGACACAGTTAAATGTGAAAGCGCAGAAAAGGCAATTGAACAGCTTTCCAAGGGATACAACCCGGCGCTGGTTCTTCTGGACATTAATCTTCCGGGAATGAGCGGATTTGACTTTCTCAAGGAATTCCGTGAAAAAACCAGTACAGTAACCCCCGTAATAATTGTTTCTGCACGAGATGCAGACGAGGACATAATCGAATGCCTTGGTCTTGGAGCAGATGAATTTGTTACAAAACCCTTCAGCCCAAAGGTTTTGGTCGCAAGAGTCAAGGCAAAACTTTCAAGGCTCAGTGCAACAGAGGCATCCGTTGAGGAAACCATATCATTCGGGCCATACACAATCTTTCTCAACAGCTGCATACTAAAGCGCAGAAATGAAAAAATCCAGCTTTCAACAAAGGAATATGAAGTTCTGGAATTCATGGCCAGAAACCCGGGTAAAGAAATGTCACCAGAGACGATTTACTCAGGAGTATGGAAAAACCACTTTGGAGACATTAGTGCAGTTGCCGTTTACATCCAGAGACTCAGAAAAAAAATTGAGGAAAATCCTTCATCACCAAAATACCTTTGCACCGTATTTGGAATGGGCTATAAATTCGAAGCCAACTGACAGCAAATCAAAATGAAGATCAAGCGGCAGATTACATTGCTCATTTCCGGAATCATAATTATTCCCCTTCTCAGTGTTTTTATCATTTCCATGATACTTTTCTGGGACTCCTCAAAAAAAACAATGATTGAAGAATTCAACCAGGTTCGAATCAAAAACGAGGGTAACCTTCCCTTTGAGGACTGGGAAAACCTTAACAGTTTCATTTCAAGGCTACCAAACAAAGTTGAGATTGTAATCGTCTTCAAGAACAACATAATCTTTTCAAACATGAAAGGCTTTGAAAACAACGACAACGTTTTTCTGAAAAATATTTTCACGCTGGTAAGGGAAACAAGCGACAAATTCAACTATCACTTTGAGTCAATAACCTTCAGCAAAGACGACCAAAACACCACGGGATACATTTTTTCCAGGTCACCCGTCAGAAACCTTAACCATAGACCAAAACCTGCCACTTTCATCCGGTACATTGCAATAACCCTGGCCATACTTGAAATCACTGCAGTTTGCATAATCATCCACATATCCAAAAATATCTCAAACTCAATTGTCTTTCTAAAAAGCAAGACTGACCAGATTGCAATTGGAAACCTAGAATCTGAAATAACAAATCCAGGCAAGGGCTCAAATGAAATTTCCCAGCTGGCAGAAAATCTTGAAAAAATGCGAAAGAGTCTCAGGTACAATGAAGAAAGGCGGAATAAATTCCTAATGGGAATGAGCCATGATCTTAGAACCCCCGTTGCACTTATTAAGGGATACACTGAAGCCATTATTGACGGAATTGTCCACGGTGAAGACAAAGTCAAGGAATCAGCATTACTCATAAATTCAAAAACAGAGCAGCTGGAAAATCTGATTACTGACATGATCAACTACATAAAGCTTGAAAACCAGCCCCTGGAACAAAACCTCATAAAAACCAGCTTAAGGGAATACATTAATCAGCAGGCAATCCAGATGGAAAGTGCATCCCAGCTATACAAGAGAAACTTCAAGTACTCAATAGAAATTGATGAAAAAACAGTCATAATGCTGGACCAGACAATGTACATACGTACAATTGAAAACCTTTTCAGCAATGCACTCAGGTACACAAAAGAAAATGACACAATAACCTTCACCGCAACGGAATCTGAACAAGACATATCAATCAGCATGGAAGACACTGGTATGGGAATCAGCGAAAAAGACAAGAACCACATTTTTGAACTTTTATACCGGGGAACAAATTCCAGGCGGGAAGAAGGTTTTGGAATCGGACTGTCTGTGGTAAAAAGCATTGCTGATACCCATGGATGGACTATTGATGTTGAATCAAAACTCAACGTGGGAACAAAATTCACAATCAGGATAAGGAAATCCCAATAAAATTTTTTATTGTATCAAGAAATTTATTCTCATCATCGGCATGCATTTCAACTGCTCCAGGAATTCCTTTCATATATGTGTACTGTTTCTTTGCATAATGACGGCTGTCTGTCTTTATGCGCTCAACAAGTTTTTTTCCTGAAAACCCTTCATAAAAAAATTCACTGTAACCAATGGCCTTCATGGCAGGACTTTCCCTGGTATAGCCAAGAGAAATGAGCTTTTTAACCTCGGCCTCAAGTCCCATTTCAAACATAAGATCAACACGCTCATTAATGCGGCTATAAAGATCTTCCTTGTCACGGGTGAGAATTATTGGACAAAATTCAAAATCATTTCTCAAGGTGGTATTTAGCTTATATGAACTAAGAGGTTTTCCAGATATGTAAAAAACTTCAAGAGCACGGCAAATTCTCAATTCATCGTTGACATTGATTTTTGAAGCATATTCAGGATCAATTATTTTAAGCTCTTCATACAAGGCCTTTCTTCCAAGTTGAGAGAGCTTTAGCTTAACCTGGCTTCGAATAGTTTCATTGCTTTCAGGTGTTACGGGAGAGCCAAGAAGAAAGTTGCGGATATAAAAACCAGTACCACCAACAACAAGAGGAATCTTATTCCTTGAAAGGATTTCCCTGCACAGAGAATCAGCCATTTCCATGAAATCACCAAGATCAAACTGAGTGTTGCCGTCACAAACATCAACCAGATGATGAGGAATGTCTTCAATTTCACATAGAGAAGGCTTGGCAGTTCCTATGTCAAAACCCTTGTATACAGCCTGAGAATCTGCACTTATGACTTCTCCCATGCCTTTAAAACAAGAAAGACTGCTTTTTCCAAAAATCTTTCTGGCTAAAGCAGTCTTACCACAGGCAGTTGGAGCAAATACAACAACAACCTTATTCATCTAGTGATTTTTTTCTTCGATTGAAAATTTAATGTCACCTGAAAAAAGCTGACGAGCTGCAAGGCTCACAACCTTACCGTCATTTTCTTCAAGTTCTTCCTGAACCAAAGAATCATTGTATTTTGCAAGTTTTGCAAGCTGATATGCACGACGACTAGCTGCAACTGTAATTGCATACATACCGCCCTTATACTTTGAAAGATCTTCTAATGGAAAAATCATTTAACACCTCTTACCCAAATACACAATAATAATTTAGTATAACTGTTTTCTTTTCCAATGTCTATAAATAAAGGAATCAAAAAACAAAAAAAAACCGGATAAGCGAAAAATTCACCTATCCGGAAGGTTGGGTTATGTTATGATAGTTTTATGTATCATCACTTTTAAGGGGGAATCTATAATTCCCTTCAACTTGCAGGAAAATTATCCTGCTATATTACCAGGATTAGCGCTTCAAGTTGATTACTGTTTCAAGCATTGAATCACCAGTCTGGATTGTCTTTGCGTTTGATTCAAATCCACGCTGTGTAACAATCATGTCTGTAAGCTGCTCTGTAAGATCAACGTTTGACATTTCCAAAGTTCCGGCAATAATGCTTCCCTTGCCCTGTGTTGAACTTTCGCCAATATTTGCCATACCAGAGTTGATGCTTTCTGCATACGTGTTGTTTCCCTTCTTTTCAAGACCACCCTGGTTAGTGAAGGAAGCCATTGCAACCTGACCGATTGTGCGTACTGAACCGTTTGAGTAAACTCCAGTAATTACACCACTCTGGTCAATCTTGAAGTTGTCAAGGTAGCCAAGCTTGTATCCGTCCTGGAAATTAGCCTTTGTTGTAGACTTTGATGCAGCCTGTGTAATTGTGTTTTCCATGCTGCCGATTGTTCCAAGATTAAGATTGAATGTCTGGCGGTATGGATTTCCGTCAGCATCAGCATTTGAATCAGCTACTGTATATGAAGCCTGAAGAACAATTTCACCCTCTGGATTCGACTGGTTTCCAGCACTGTCCTGTACTGAAAGGAGTTTTCCTGAGTTGTCGAAGTTCAATGTGTATGTGTTTCCAACACCATCAGTTCCACCAAAACCAACACGAGTCTGTGTGAAATCTGCATTGTCTGGATCAACGTTTACAGTTACAGTCCACTGGTTAGGATTTCCAGGAACCTTCTGGAAATTCATCTGAACCTGATGAGCATTTCCATAGCTGTCGTAAATATTGATTTCTGTCTGCCATGTTCCCTTAAGGGTCTGATCTGCAGTTGGATTATCCGGGATTTCGGGAGTATTCTTGTCAAGGTTACAGAAATACTTAACGTTTTCTGTTGCCTTTGGTGGATCCTTCTGTCCAACAGGAATCACAAGATCAGTTGGAGTTGCTGAAGTGCGCACAATCTGCTGACCGTTGGCTTCTTCTGCCATCCATCCCTGAACGCGAAGTCCGTTTGACGGGTTTACCAATGTTCCGTTTGCATCTGTTCCGAAAACACCTGCACGTGTGTAGAATGTCTCATCACCGTTCTTAAGAACAAAGAATCCGTTTCCCTGAATTGCAAGGTCTGTTCCATTTCCAGTTGTCTGGAGGTTTCCCTGTGTGAAGATAGTGTCGATTGTTGCAACACTCATACCAAGTCCAACTTCCTTAGGGTTAACACCACCAACTTCTTCTGAAGGACGGGCTGCACCATTAAGCTGCTGACTGATCATATCCTGGAAAGTTGCACGGCCCTTCTTGAAACCGTATGTGTTTACGTTGGAAATGTTGTTTCCAATAACATCCATTCTTGTCTGGTGATTCTGCAAGCCAGAAACGCCTGCATAAAGTGATCTCATCATAGTCCAATACCCTCTTTATATTAGTTGCCGTACACGGCCTGAATTTTATTCATGTCATAATACATGTTGTTGATTCTTACCTGTGGATTAATTCCTGTAGAAACTGCATCAACAACACCTGTTGTAACTGTGTCACCAAGATTTACATCAACTGTCTTTCCAATTGTGTTCACAGCCTGTGAAGAAACCAGCATTGAATTCATTTTTGCGAATTCCTGGTTCATGTTTGTCATCTGTTCAAGAGAACTGAACTGAGCCATCTGTGCAATAAACTCTGTGTTTTCCATTGGCTCAGTAGGATCCTGATTTGAAAGCTGAGTAATCAACAACTTAAGAAAGTCATCCTTACCCAATTCCTGCTGAGGCTTGCGGCCTTCAACTGCAATTGACTTGTTGAATGAGTCAACCTGCATGTTAAGCTTAGCCATTTCTTCTGCACTTAACTTTGTGTTTAAGCTAACACCTTCCATGATTTTCTCCTATCAATAACTTTAACCAACCGATTAAGCCACAACACTGAATCTTGAGTCATCTCCCGAAGAATATGACCTAGACTCTCCCACCAGTGATGCATCTTCATCTTCAGCGGATGCAGTGTAATTACCGTAAACTTTGTTAGAAAAGAACTCATTGGAAGCTTCCTGACGTTCGTTCTGTGCAAAGGCACTTGAACCAGAGTTGTCATTTGCAAGACTTAAATTTAAGCTGGCACTCTCAAATCCACTGTCCTGGAATGCCTGCTTAAGATTTTCAAGATTCTCCTTGAATGCTTCGTAAGCTTCTTTACTGTTTACAGTAATCTGCCCTGTAATTACTTTATCGGAAACATTCAAACTTATTTTAACGTTTCCTAAAGATTCTGGCTTTAAAATCATATTTACAGACCCGGAATTGTTATCCCTAAGAACAAGACGCCCTGCCTTAACGAATTCCGGAACAGAAGTCTCAATCTGCTGATTGAACATTTCCTGGAATGCTGATCCCTGAGCTCCTGCACTCTGATTGTTTGTGGAAAGGATGTTCTGGTTTGCCTGGTCATTGAGGCTCATTGTAAGATTAAGGCTTGATTCACCATCACTTGTTGTTGAAATTTTTACTTCTTTTGAAAAATCCACAATTTTCTGTTCAATAGAACGCTCGTCTGAAACTGTGAAGATTTTGTCAAACATTGACTTGGCCTCAGTCTTTGATCCATCCTTAGATGTAACTTCTAGTTTGAAGAAAGACTTATCTTCTTTCTTATCTGTGTTGCCAGAAGAAGCTTCATTTTCATTTGATGGTACTTCAAAATTTTCCATTGCAGAAAAGTCAATGTTGGATGCAGAAATATTTTCCTGGGCAAAATCCTGAACTTCAAGGAATTTTTCCGGTTCTTCAACAGACATTGTCTGGGCAGAAAGCACAATATCCTCGCCGGTCTTTACGCCTGTATATTCTTCAATATTGTCAAGAGAAAAACCGTTGTTTTCTGTGCTTTCTCGTGTCTTCAAATATTCAAGCTGTGCATTGTCAATTGAAAAGGATACGGACTGAACAACAGGATCTGATTCTGCAGTCTCTGAAAGATTTTCTTTTGTGAGATTTTTTACAGGCTTTTCCTGAAGTATTATTCCTGGAATTTCTTCTGAAGATTCCTTAGCTGAAGCATCAGTTACCTGATTTTCTGCAAGGCTTTCTTCTTCTGCAGTATTCTTTGTCTCTGCATAAAGATTTTCACTTTGTTCAACTTCAGATGTAGTTTCGTATCGAGCCTTCCTTGCATATTCGCAAGACTTATCATTTTTTTCTGACTTGCTGATTTCCCTGGAAGACTTATTTTTTGCAGTGCTCTCTTCAACCATATCCTTGAAAGAAACGTCAGAAGACGGAAACTGCTTTTTGTTCTGATTTTTCTGAGTCTGAACCTGAGATGAGAGTGTGTTAAGTGCGTTAAGAGTCTGCATAATAGCCTCCGGAAGTTTTATAAACACCGAAGGTTATATGCTTTTAGTCAATTGAACGAGGTTTGTTTGCCATTTTTCTGTTGATCTGGGCAGCACGTTCCTTTGGCATCAATGAAAGCCAGTAAGCAACTGTAGAAGCCTCACCAGAAGCAGCGGCAATTTCATCAGCACGACGAAGGACATCAATAACATCCTGATCATCCATTTCCGTCATGATTGAAACTGCATTCTTTGGCGGCATACCGTTCAAATTTGCAACAATCTGATCGATGTTTATACTTCTATCATCGTACTTTTTCTTGAGATTATTAAATGTTTTTTCTCTTTCAGCCTGAGTTTTTTCCTTGTCTTCAAGTTCCTGGGCAATCTGAACATTTGTATCCTCAAGAAGCTTAACATCAGCCTCGCGCTTTGCAAGTTCCTCAGTTCTCAGATCAAGTGATTCAAGTCTCTTTGCAAATCTTTCGTTGTCCAGGTCAATTTCAACAAGTTCCTTAGTGGACGAAATTGACTGAGATGTCTGAGGTTCAAGGCCAACAAGACGGAAAACCGGTGCAAATGTCTTTTTTGCGTGAATGATTCCGATATAGTCAAACCAGAGAAGTCCAAAAAGAACAAGAATGACTATCAAAATGAGAAGAAGAAATGATTTACCAAGAGTTTTTGCGCCTGACATTTTTTACCCCACCAAATAAAAAAAAATCTAACTTGAATATCGGATATTTTATCTTAAATCTTAAAAAAAAACTAGGGAACCTTTGCCCTTTATTTTATGCTCAAGCAATATAGTGAAATGAATTTAGGAAAGTTATATAATGGCAGCGTACAATCAGCTGGCAGATGCAATCTGATTTTCTGAGGTTTCAAATGACATACAACGTTAATTCACCCAATGCTGAAGAATTCATCAATGATGAAGAAATTCTTTCCACACTTGATTATGCCTGTGAACATAAAAGCGACAGACAGCTTATTGAATCAATCCTTGAAAAGGCCAGTCTCTGCAAAGGCTTGAATCACAGGGATGCTGCAGTCCTTCTTGAATGCGACATTCCTGATCTGAATGAAAAAATCAAATCGCTTGCAAAAGAAATAAAGCTTAAATTCTACGGAAACAGAATCGTTCTTTTTGCACCGCTCTATCTTTCAAACTACTGCATAAACGGCTGCACATATTGCCCGTACCATGCAAAAAACACTCATATTCCCAGAAAAAAGCTCACACAGGAAGAAATAAAAAAAGAAGTGATGGCGCTTCAGGACATGGGACACAAAAGACTTGCCCTCGAAACAGGAGAAGATCCAGTCAACAACCCCATTGAATATGTTCTTGAAAGCATAAAAACAATCTACAGCATCAAGCACAAAAACGGAGCTATCCGCCGCGTGAACGTGAACATCGCAGCAACCACAGTTGAAAATTACAGAAAGCTTCACGACGCAGGAATTGGAACCTACATTCTTTTCCAGGAAACATACAATAAAAAAGCTTACGAAAAACTTCATCCGGCCGGACCAAAAAGTAATTATGCTTACCACACGGAAGCAATGGACAGGGCCATGGAAGGCGGAATTGATGATGTTGGATGCGGAGTTTTGTTCGGACTGAATTTATACCGCTATGATTTTGTCGGTCTTCTGATGCACGCTGAACATCTGGAATCCTGCAAGGGAGTTGGTCCCCACACAATCAGTGTTCCACGCATACGTGCTGCAGATGATATTGACCCTGCAAATTTCCCGGATGCAATTGATGATGAGACTTTTGCAAAAATCGTTGCCTGCATAAGGATTGCGGTTCCTTACACGGGTATGATTGTTTCCACAAGAGAAAGCCAGGCAACCCGCGAAAAGGTTCTTGAACTTGGAGTCTCACAGATTTCAGGCGGATCAAGAACAAGCGTCGGAGGTTACTGCGAAAGCAAGCGACCAAATGACACGACTCAGTTTGATGTAAGTGACCAGCGAACCCTGGATGAAGTTGTAGGCTGGCTCATGAAGATGAATTACGTTCCAAGTTTCTGCACTGCATGCTACAGAGCCGGAAGAACAGGAGACCGATTCATGTCCCTGGTGAAATCCGGACAGATCGCTAACTGCTGCCACCCTAACGCATTGATGACACTGAAAGAATATCTTGAAGATTACGCTTCACCTGAAACAAAAAAAACCGGTGAAGCATTGATTGAACGTGAACTTATGAACATTCCAAATGAAAAAGTAAGGAAACGCGCAGAAGAATACCTGGAAAAAGAAGTCAAGGGCGAGCGGGATTTCAGGTTTTAGAAAGAAGATCATTGTCTGGCCAGGCCAGACAATGACAGTATGGTGAGCATTGAACAAAACTTAAACAGTGGTTTCTGTAGTATTTCCACCGAGTTTGTTTATTTCACGCCAGATTTTAATGTTGGCTTAAAAAACAATATTAGATTTAATTGATTTTATTTGCCTTTTTTTCATTTATCTTTTTTACGATACACCCAAAAACAGCGGAACATGCCATAATTATTACTGCATTAAATATAAAATTTATAAATTCAATCAACGCAATAAGATTGTATCTTACTGAAAATATGAGTAGATATTTTATTAGACGACTTAGTAGAAATCCTGCAGATGCAGCAATTCCAAGAATTAAACTTTCCTTCATTGTTAATTTTTTGATTATAGTAACACATCCTATAAAAATAATTGCAAGAATCGTATCTAAATGTATTAAAAACCATAAATGCTTTAATTTAAAACCAAACAACTTTCTACCTGTAGGTAAAATCATTGAAAGTAAGAAAATACACCCTGCAATTGCTGCAAATATTATTAAAGTTTTTTTATTTACTGGAACAGATAAATTGTCATTCATTTTTTCTGCTGATGCTGCGAACAATCCCATAACTAACATTATTACAGGACCTACGAGCATATATAAAGGAAGATTTTCTTTAACCATATGATATACTACACATGATAACAAAAGCTGAATTCCTGCCACCACAAAATACCCAATCTTAATTTTTTTTATATTTCCTTTCTGGGTAATTCCCTGAATTCCCGCATAGATAAGAGCAACATGTATAGAAACACCATGAAAAGTTGGTCCCGTAAATAATGATAAAATTAAATCAACAGACACTAAAACTACAAAAACAATACTAGTTACCAACAGGCCAATATGCTTTCTTTTTGAATCCTTTTTATTCGCTGGAGCATAAGTTACTTCTTCACCTAACTTGGCTCCACAATTCTGACAGGTCTCCCTGCCTTCCATATTGGCTCTTCCACATCTTAAACAATACATATATTTACCTCCGATGTATGTAATAATCAGTACAATCGTACCAAAATGTAAAAATTGTACATCCGTTTATACTAATTATCAAGAAAAAAAATGTACATTTGTGCTAATTTTTGAATTGAAGATTGGCTTATGATACTATTCTGGAACAATGTACGGGCAAAACTTGAATATAAAGGTATTTCTCAAAAAGAACTTGCAGCTTTGATCAACGAAAGCTACAACACGCTCCAATCATGGATAAACAGAGACCGGCTTCCAAATGTTGAACAAGCCGTAAAAATAGCGCAGGTGCTGAATACTTCAGTAGAGTATCTGACTCTAGGCAAGGATGAGAAGATTAAATCAGACAATTCAGAAATCATACACCTTCTTGAGTCAGCAATAGATAAACTGAAATAAACATCATAGTCTTACGAAAGTCGAATTCCCATTTTTACCAGAACACAAAAAAACAAAGCACCATCCGAGCC
>SAMEA3663224__coassemble_161_pt1 | contig 54470 bp, 54 predicted proteins | sample SAMEA3663224__metabat2_low_PE_008 | metagenome-assembled genome bin SAMEA3663224 (sample SAMEA3663224) | pig gut metagenome | biome: pig gut; feature: pig-associated habitat; material: faeces | place: China | collected 2013
GCAAAACAATTATTGACAGTGAAAGAATTTTTTTCAATTTATTATCCTAACAAACATGATTACTAAATTTATTGTTTTATGGCATGTGAATTATTTCACGTGGTTTGCTTCCATTTGCCGGGCCAACAATACCACGTTCTTCCATTAACTCGACAAGTCGGGCTGCACGGTTATAACCAATGCTTAATCTTCTCTGAATATAGCTGGCACTTGCTTTTCCTGCCTGAATTACTATATCCAGGGCTTTATCATACAACGGATCATCTGCACCGTCATTGAATAAAGACATCTGGCCATCTTCATCAGAATCTTCATCATCAACAAAAATTTCATCGTCGATGTATTCAGGTTCACCCCATTCTTTTACTGCTGAAACAACATCTTCTACTTCCTGGTCAGAAACAAAAGCTCCCTGAATTCGAACAGGGAAAGGATCAGTTGAACTTGCATAAAGCATGTCACCCTTTCCAAGAAGTTTTTCTGCTCCAACCTGATCAATAATGATTCGGCTATCCATTTTAGCGGCAACCATGAAGGCAACTCGGCTTGGAATATTGGCCTTGATAAGTCCAGTAATTACATCAACAGAAGGACGTTGTGTAGCAAGAACAAGATGAATTCCGACTGCACGGCTCATGGCACAAAGTCTTGCAACAACACCTTCAAGCTGTTTTCCAGTAGTAGCCATAAGGTCAGCAAATTCATCAATGATAACAATGAGATATGGAATTTTTTCAGTGCAGATTTTCTGATCGACAATTTTCTTGTTATAGCTGGAAATATCACGGCAACCAAGGCTGTCCAAAACAGCGTAGCGGCGTTCCATTTCACAAAGACAATATTGAAGGGCCTGCATTGCTTTTTTAGGCTCGGTAATAACAGGAGTAAGCAAGTGAGGAATATTGTTGTATAACTTAAGCTCAACAATTTTCGGGTCTATAAGAATCATCTTTACATCATTAGGATTTCTTTTGTACAGAATCGAAAGAATCATGCTGTTAACACAAACAGATTTACCGGCACCTGTGGATCCAGCAATAAGAAGATGAGGAGTCTTAACGAGATCTATAATCTGTGTTTCGCCCTGAATATCTTTTCCAAGAACAACTGGAACTGCCATTTTTTTCCATTCAGGTCTCTGCTGTTCAATACATTCACGGAAAGAAACGATTGCCCTGTCTTTGTTTGGAATTTCAATTCCGACTGCTCGTTTACCAGGAATAGGTGCAACAATTCGGACAGATTGTGCTGCAAGTCTGAGGGCAATGTTGTCTGCAAGTCCAACAATCTTGGAAAGCTTAACCCCAGGTGCAGGAAGAATTTCAAACATTGTTACTACAGGACCTTTTCGGATTCCGGTAATTTCTGCCTGAATGCTGAATTCTTTGAGTGTTTCCTGAAGATTGAGAGAAGCCTGCCTTGTTTCTTCATCAATAATCCAATACTTGTTTTCTGCATATTCAGTAAGAAGATCTGTAGAAATTTTATATTGACCATAATTTCTTTTTTTGTGAGGAGAAGGAATAATTTTTTTTGGTTCAGGATTTTCTACTGATTCAGAATTTTCAGTATCAGTAGAATCAGGTGATTGATTATTATAGTTTTTTACAACCTGAGCACGGGCATCCTGATCCATTTTTGAGAATAAATTTTCCAGGTCTGAAGAAATTTTTGCCTTATCAGTCTTAAAAAGAGTAGGATCTTTAAGAGCTGTTGGTGCAACTATTTCATTCTGGTCATCCTGAAAATCATCTTCTGATTCAATATTTGAATAGTCAATGTCTTCCTGATCCAGAATTTTGTTGTTATCGGAAAAATCAGTATCTTCAGAATCAGTGTTTTTTTCTTCTATATCTGGGGTTTCTTCGTCGTCAAATTCAAAAAAATCTTCTTCATCTGAATATTCGTAGTTTTCTGGATTTTCCGGTTCTTCAGAAAATTCTTCTGTGTTGTCTTCAAATTCTATTTCATATTCGGGATCAACTTCTGGTTTTGATTTTGTTTTTTCGTAAGTGTTATTCAGGTTTAGAGAATTTTTTTCAAACTGGGCAATTATATTATCATCATCAAAATCAGGTTCTTCAAAATTCTCTTCTTCTTGTGAATATACAATTTCGCTTTTGTTGATGCTGAATGCTTTTGAGTGATCAAAGTCTGATTCATCATATTCGTCAGTTTCTGAATTTTTTTCTTCAAGAGGAATTCTTGGATTTTCTTTTTTTGATGAAAATTCTTCAGGAACGTTTCCTTCATCATCAATGGACCATTGAATTTCATCATCATCATCGGTTTCTTCAGGAGCTGGAGATTCCTTAATGTCTTCGTAAACATTTTCTTCAATATCAAGAGAATCCTCATCATCATCATAGTCTTCATTTTCAGAAGTTTTGTTGAATTTGCTGATGATATTTGATTTTACAAAGCCAGGAATTGTTTTTGTAAAAATTGTTTTGATTTTTTTTGCATCTACATTGAATCTAATAGGAGTTGATTCGCGTCCACAGATTTTGTCTTCAATGCGAGAAGCAATGACAAGGGCAAAAAGATATTCTGTAGCAACAAGAAGAAATGCAATTGCCATGAGTGTAATGATTTTCACAAAAGCAATTGGAGATGAGTCTTCTGCTGAAATATTGCGGCATGTTGTTTCTGCAAAAACAAGTGTAAAAAATGGAATGATGCTTATTAATAGAATAAAGGCTCTTTGTACAGACCATTTGGCACTAAGACAAAATGAACCGGCAACAAAGAAAAATGCAGGAATGAGAATTGAACAGAATCCATACACAGAAATAAGCATGCTACCGAGTTGAGATAGAATGTTTCCATCGTTGTAGGTAGTTGCCCCATAATCAAGGAAACCAAGTAAAATTCCAATAGAAAATAAAGCTGCAACAACAAAAAGTCCGATTCCAGTGATCAGAGCAGCATTTTTTTCTGTTTGTTTCATCAGATATACTCCAGAAATATTATCTAAGGGGGAATCCTCAAAATCTCACTTTAGGGGTTTCTCCATATATCTATATCGGAAAATTTTCTAGTTGAATTAAGGTCAATTTGCAGTTGAACTATAAAATGGTTAAGTGTATACTATATATACTGTGTCAGAATTGTATATTGTTGGAACACCTATTGGAAATTTGGGTGATATAACATTTAGGGCTTTAGAGACTTTCAAGAGTGTAGATGTAATTGCGGCGGAAGACACACGTCATACATTGCAGCTGTTAAATCATTTTGAAATAAAAAAGCCTTTGGTAAGTTGCCGTTCACAGAATGAGCAGTTTGCATCTGAAAAGATAATCAAATTGCTTGATGATGGTCAGAAGGTAGCTTATGCAAGTGATGCAGGAACTCCAGGTATTAGTGATCCTGGAGCAATATTGGCTGGATTGGCAAGAAAGGCGGGGCATCAGGTAATTCCTATTCCGGGACCAAGTGCTTTTGCTACATTGGCAAGTGTTGCCGGAGCAGGTGGAAAAACTCTTGTTTTTGAGGGATTTCTTTCACCAAAACCTGGCCGTAGAAGAAGCAGGCTAAGGGAATTGCTGGCTACCGGTGATGCAATAATTTTATATGAAAGTCCATATAGAGTTGTTAAGCTTTTGACGGATATTGCCGATATTAGTAGTAGCCGGCGTGTGGTTGTTGGGAGGGAACTTACAAAACTACACGAGGAAATAACTGAAGGAACTGCAAAAGAAGTTCTGGAGGATTATTCATCAAGAAAACAGGTACTTGGCGAGTTTGCAATTTTCATTTCTGGTGAAAAAAATGCTAAACTTTCTGAAGAAGATTCCGATAATAATAGCGAGGCGTAATATGATGATAGACAAAATTTCTAATGTTAATGCAATTAACACACTACAGAATACTAAGCGCTCAAACAACGTAACTGCTTCGCAGAACTATTCAGATGAAATCAGTGTTTCAGCTGAAGCTAAGGCTAGAGCTGAAGAGCTTTATCTTAATCAGGTAGCTGAAGAAACACCAGATGTTCGTTCTGAACTTGTAGAGCAGATTAAGTTGAAGATTCAGGATCCAAGTTATTTGAATGAAGCAACAATTGCAGCTACAGCAGATCGGATTCTTAGTGCTTACGGTTTTTAATTCCGTAGTCATTGTAAGGGGATAAATTAGGGCGGAATTATTTTCCGCTCTTTTTTTTTGCAAGGAGTAATACAAAAATGGCAGATTTTATCTTTAAGATTTCACCAAATATTATTTTGGGATCATATATTGCAACAAGGCTTGGTCAGCATGCGTCAGACTGGGGAAACAGATTTATGCTTGTTGTTGATCCAATATTGAAGGAATCGGGAACAACTGCAAAAATTACCCAGTCACTGGATGAAAGAGGGGTTGAATATTTTGTTTTTGATGAAATTCCTAATACTGCCAGCACGGAAACCTTAAAAGATGCCCTTCTTCTTGCACGGGAATCTCATGTTCATGGTGTAATTGCCGTTGGCGGTGGAAGAACATTAAATCTTGCAAAGGCGGTTTGTGCACTTTATCGCGAAAAAGGTGATCTGTATGAATATATTGATGGTAAGGCTGCAACAACCAGTCCTCTTCCCTTGATTTGTGTTCCAACTACAGTCAGAGACAGCTTTATTTTTACAGATAGGACTCCAGTTTCTGATGCCAGATCAACTAAAATCAGGCTTTTGAAGACTCAGAATGGACTTTGCAAGCTGGTATTGTGGGACCCAAATCTTCAGATTAATCTTACAGAAAAACAGTCAGCATGTATGTCTATTGAAGTTCTTTCTTTTGCTATTGAAGGATATTTAAGCCAGAAATCGAATTTTTTCAGTGACATGATTATTGAAAAGTCAGTTCAGCTTCTTTCCTATGCTTTGGATGGAGTACCAAGCCTTTCAATTACAACTCCGCAGGAAGTTCTATTAACTCAGGGTGGATGCATGGCCTCTTTGGGAGGAGCTTCTAGTTCTTTTGGTGTGGCAAATCTTCTGGCAAATGCAATCAATTCCAGGTATCAGATTTCCCGTTCACTTACAACCGCAATTCTTCTTCCATATATAATAGAAGATGCAGCTTCCTATAGGGCAGATAAACTGGCAACTCTGGCTAAGCTTCTGAGGGCATGCCCACAGGAGACGGAAACAGCTGATGCAGTAACAGCACTTACAGAATATGTAAGACAGAAAATTGCAAAGGTAAATATTCCGGCTCGACTTAAGGATTTGTCTTTGACAATTGAGCAGCTTTCTCTTGCAGCAGAAGATGCCGGTGAACTTGATTTGATGAATTCATTGCCAAGAAGTATGACTACAGATGATTTGTTTGATCTCATTAAGAGAGCATACTGATGATTAATCCAAATAAGCTTTTTCAGCTGGAAGCAGGTCAAAAACGCAGAAAACTGGCTTTGACTTTTGGTGAGCTGGAACGCGATATTGCAGGAATAGCTGAGCCAGGGCTTGAATATAATTTCAAGAAAATTCCAAGAGAAGAATATACAAGAAGTGTTGCTGAAATTCTTCTGACAGACCCGAAACTTTCTGAAGAAGATGCAGAAAAAATCCGAAGTCTGCTAAATGCAGAAAATTTTGATGAGCGAAGGTTATGTAATACTGCAAGAAATATCTTGCTCACCATGATCGGAACATTTCCAGCTGAATGGGATTTAGTAATTGCTCCTCATTCCCAGGAAAAAATCAGTGTTGAAAAGAGAAATTTTTTTAAGGGCGTAAGTGTTTATGCAGAAGACATACGTTCACCATTTAATCTGGGATCCATATTCAGAACAGCAGAAGCCATGGGTGCTGAAAGTGTGTATATATCACCGCAATGTACCAGTCCAGAACAGACCAAGGCTGTGAGAAGCGGAATGGGATGCATTGAGACTTTGGGATACACAAGATGTTCCCTGGATGAATTACCAGATGACAAACCAATATTTGTTCTTGAAACTGGTGGAACTTCACTGGATGAATTTGAATTTCCAAAGGAAGGAATTGTGATTATTGGGTCTGAGGAACTGGGAGTAAGTCCGGAAGCCCTTAAAAAAGCTACTTATGGTAGAGTTACAATTCCCATGACGGGATTAAAGGCATCTTTGAATGTTGGTGTTGCTTTTGGAATTCTCATGCAGGCCTGGGTAAATTCACTTAAGAAAAACTAGGCAGATTATTTTTTTTCCAGTTTTTCTTTATAGGCCAGATATCTGATCCTGCATTCAACTATTGAATAGAAAACAACGGCAATTGAAAAATAGAAGAAAGGGGTTGAAGACTTAAATCCTGCAAAATAATTGTAAACTCCGTGAAGAACGATTGCCATGAGGAATGGAAAGAAAATTGGGTTTTTGTTCTTCATGAAATAGACAAAGATACCGCATAATCCAGTACAGCATCCGTGAATGATGATAGCAGTAAAAAGTCTGAGCATGGCAGTTTTAGCAATTCCAGTTGTCAAATATACTATGTTTTCGAAGCTTCCCATTGCAAATCCGCAGATAAGTGAACATACAAAAAATACCTGAAAAGATCTTTTTTTAGAAGACAGGAAAAACAAAAATGCCATCTTAATTGATTCTTCAATTAATCCGTTGATGAAAATATTCTTAATCAGGATTCCAGAAAGTGTAGATGGAATGATAAAGAAATTTGATGAAATGAAAAACTGAATTGCTGCAATTGGGATTACTGCCAGAAATCCTAGAATGACAGAAACAAGAACAGAAGAAATATTCAGTTTAGAAAAAATGAATTTGAAAACGGTAATAACCAGCAGTAGAGGAATAAAACAAAGAATAATGTGAAATGTAATGTCCATAATCATGCCTTAATTTGATTTACAGTGAATTCAGCAATGGAACGGCTTTGATCCAGTGACTTCTGGTTAAGCACTCCAAGTCTGAACATAGCATCTTCAATAATCATATACAGCTGGTCATTTATGTCTTTTACAGAGAAGTGCTTTAGTTGACCTGCTTTTTGCCCGCGTATGATGACTGTATTCATCAGGTGCTGAATTCTGATTACACGTCGAGTAACACGTTCGTTGACGTCTGCACCACTTTTTTCAAGCTGAACAAGATAGTTTAGAAGAACCTTGAAAAATACCTGATTATTTTCGGCAATATCAAACAACTTGAAAAGAATCTGTTTAAGGCAGTCAGATGCAGTCAATTCTGGATTTTTTATGATGCTTAAAAGCTCCTTTTCGATATCAGAAGTGAGCTGCTTAATGCTCCAGAGAAAAATATCCTTTTTGTTTTTGAAATAAACATAGAGAGTAGTTCTTGTGATTCCACAACGGTCAGCAATTTTCTGATAGGTTATGTCCTCGTATCCTTCTTCAAGGAACATGGTAAAGGCTTTCTCGAGAATATCACGTTTTCTTTTTTCATGTTCAACAACTATTGCCATTTGATTACCTGTAAATATAGAGAGTTGTGTCCAGGTTTCCGGCTTTCAAAGTCTTTGATTGACTTGCACGCTTGCCGATACATTTTTCAAAAGACTTCTGGCTTGTAATGACACCCATCTGCCAGCCTTCAAAATCTGTAAACAGAGATTTCATGTTGGAATAAAGAATTTCAGCTTCAGCAACATCACCAATTCTTTCACCGTATGGAGGATTGCATAGAAGAAGACCTGATTCATAAGGAGCTTTTAGGTCAACATAATCACTTTGGATAAAATCTGGCCTCTGAACGTGCATGTCGCTTCCAATCATCTGAAGCGCCCTTCCAGCCATAACACAAGCATGCTCGGCATTAAGTTTTGATCTTTCAACAGCCTTAAAGTCAATGTCGCTGCCGGTGATTCTGCATTCAACATCTGTACGGATTTTTGAGGCTTCTTCTTTTTTCATGTCCACGGCAACCTGTTGATTGTAGATTGCAAGATTTTCATAGGCAAAATGTCTTCCGAGTCCGGGAGCAACATTGTGTGCGTAGAGAGCTGCTTCGATTGCAAATGTTCCGGAACCGCAGAATGGATCGTGAAGGGGAATCTTTCTTTTCCACATTAGTTCCATGAGAATTGCAGCTGCAGTTGTTTCGCGCAAAGGAGCAATTCCACCGTCTGTTCTGTATCCGCGCTTGTGAAGAGCTTCTCCGCTGGTGTCCAGAAGAATTTGAGCTTCATTCTGATCAATGTAAACCCTTACGTCACATCTTTGTCCACTTTCTGGCAGTGATGTCATGTGCCATTTTTCACCGAGTTTTTTGTAGATTGCCTTTTGAATCATGCTTTGAACAGTATGTTCGCTATTGAGTCTGCTCTTGTAAATTCTTACTTTATCAACAACAACGCGAACATCTTTCTTGAAGAAATCCTGCCAGTTGATTCTGTAACAGCCTTCGAAAAGCTCATCAAAATTTTCTGCACGGTATTTTGCAAGCTGAAGATATACTCTGTCTGAAGTTCTGAGACAATAGTTTGAACGGTATAGAGCTTCCATTTCTCCTGTAAAATTAACACGTCCAGGAGCGTTTCCGTTTAATGACCAGCCTAAATGCTTTATTTCGTTTCCGAGGATTTTTTCTGCACCAACTGCGCACAATGCAACATAATTCATGTTTACACTTTAACATTTTTTGTCATATTGTGGAATCGAATAAACAATAGTAAACCCATAAAAATGAATTTTTTGCTGATGCTGAAAATTCTTAATTTAATATCTTCTTAACGCTTGGAGATTATTTTGGTATACTCATCTTATGAAAGTAACGCCGGATTATACAGTAATTTATAGTGATGAAGACATTGTTGTGTTGAATAAGAAGAGTGGACTTCTGGTTGCACAAGACCGATATGATCAGGATGCCCCAAGACTTGATTTGAGTGCCGAAAAAGAATTCGGAAAACTGTTTGCGGTTCACAGGATAGATAAGGATACAAGCGGAATTGTTGTTTACGCCAGAAATGAAGAAAGTCACAAGAATATTTCAACTCAGTTTGCAGATAGAAAAATCAGCAAGACATATCATTGTCTGGTGAATGGCCGTCCAACATGGAATGAACTTACAGTAAATCTTCCTCTGCTGCCTGATGGTGATGCACGCCATAGAACAGTGGTGAACAAGAGAACCGGAAAACCATCAATAACAGAATTCAAGGTTGCGGGAAACTGTGGTCCGTATTCATGGATTATTGCATATCCTGAAACAGGCCGAACACATCAGATCAGGGCTCACTTGCAGACAACAGGTTTTCCCATTGTATGTGATTCACTTTATTCAGGAAATCAGCATCCGGTATTGTTGAGTGATTTCAAGAGAAAGTGGAATGGAGATACTCTGGATGAAAGACCTTTGCTTTCAAGACTTGCTCTTCATGCATACAAAATTGAACTGACACATCCTAAATTTGGCGAAAGAATGACATTTACGGCATCTTATCCAAAGGATATGGAAGCAGTAAGGAATCAGCTGGCAAAAATTTTCAAGGTAAACCCTCTGGAATATTAGTTCATGAAAAAACTCAGAATTTCTGCAATTGTTTTGATTTTTCAAATTGTAGTTTCTGCTTTGGGATTTGCAGAAAGTGATTTTTCATTTACTGCGGAACCTTTTGCAGGATTTCATTCTGGTGTACAGGATGAGTTTGTGTATACGAGTAAGTATTCCGGTGAAAAAAAATTATCTGAACTGAATTGGGATCAGAATAGACTTTTTGTTTATGGAGCACGAGTTTATTTAATCGGGAAAAAAATTCAGTTCTTCGGAGGATTAGGGGCAGCTGCGGGTACTGAATGCGGAATCGTGCGGGACAGTGACTGGTTGAATGCAGCAAATCATAATGATCCGGAATTGGATAAAATAAAAACCAACTACAGCGAAAGTGATTCAAATCTCCAAAAATATATAAATGCAAATTTTGGAATGGCAGTTAATTTTGATTTGAATTCAAAAAATAAAATTTCCCCTTTTGCCATGATTGATTATTATCACACTGAATTTTATGCACAGAATCTGGCTTATCAATATGCTCAGTGTGATAGTAACGGTATTTATGGATCTTATGAAAATGCAGAAAAAAAATTTGTAACTGGAAAATTTCTTTCGCTTGAAAGACTGGAATATCTTACATGGCTTGGTTTGATTTATAAACTGAATGCAACGGACAGGCTTACTGTGAATTTCTCGGGAGCAATTTGCCCTTATGCTTATGTGTCATCTCTTGATATTCATGAAACTTCCTCGAAGTATTTTCTTGATGAAATGGAAGGATTTTTTTGTGGTGCCCGCGGAATGATTGGTCTGGAATATGAAATAACCAGCAGGTTTGTTTTGACTTTGAGAGCCCAGGGATTTGTTTTGACATCTGACAGGGGAACTACAAAAATAAAAATTGGTAAAAACGGGAATTATTCTGATTCAAACGGCGGAAGTGGATTTGGTCTGGAAATGGGTGAAATTCAGCTTGGCTTAAAAACAAAAATTTTTTAAGGATTTTCAATAAGCAATAGGCATGATAAAATATAAGTATAAATAAATTTGGGGGAACCTTATGAAAAAGATAATTACTATTGGACGTGAATATTGCAGTGGTGGAACTTCCATTGGAAAACTTGTTGCAGAAATCTTGAATGTTCCATTTTATGACAAAGAGATAATTGATATGGCAGCAGAACAGTCAGGACTTTCCCCGGATTATATAAAGCAGAATGATCAGTCGTTGAATTCAAGCTGGTTGTATACAATGCTTCTCGGTGCAAGTTACGCTGCTCCAGGAACAAGTGCTGCCAGGCTGGGAATGGGAGCTCAGGCACAGTCACTTCCCCTGGCAGATCAGGTATTCAATGCACAGAGAAATGTAATTGTTGAACTAGCAAAGAAAGGTCCATGTGTTCTGGTTGGAAGATGTTCAGATTACATTTTGAGGCATTGTGAGGAAATCAACAGGAAAGATATTCTTAATGTGTTTATTTATGCTCCACTTGCAAAAAAAGTTGAGTATGCAATCAAGCATAAGGGACATGATCCTCAGACAGCAGAAAAAGAAGTAAAGCTGGTAGATAAGCGCAGGGCAAATCATTACAACACATTCACAGAAAGAACATGGGGAAAGCGTGATCATTACGATCTTCTCATAGATAGTTCTCTTGCAGGATTTGAAGGAACAGCACAGATTATTGCGGACATTGCGCGAAGATAGGCTTAAACTAAAAAAATGTTATAAGATTTTTGATTATGGAAATAAAAATCAAAGAAATTATAATATACAACATGAAGAATTTTTTTTGCATAACATTTTTTGGATTGCTTATATTTCCGGTTTTTAGTCAGCAAACTGTAGAAAAACTGCTTGAAGGTTATTTTAAAAATAGTCTGGAAATTCATAATCTTTCTGCAGAAATGGATGAAGAAATAATTCAGGCGGAAAAAACACTTCTTCAAACAGGGCTTTCGATAAAAATATCTACTGGTACAATTCAAATTACGGCAGGGGATGAGACAGAAATTTCATTGTCGCCGAATGCATCACTTCAAATTCCTCAGGCGGATAATCTGAGTTTTTCAGCAAAATCAAATATTGAAATTGAAGATGGTGATGCAGATTTCAAGAATACAAATTTCAGTGTTAGTGCAGATATAATTTCATCAGGTATGGAAAAGCGAAGGATCACACTTGATGAAAGTAACAGGGCTGTTCTTGTGGCACAAAGAAATCTTCAGAATGGTTTTGTTTCAGTAGAGAGCGAGTTTTATAAATCAATTAAGAATCTTTACCAAACTATAGTAAACATTTCAAATGCAAAAAAAGATCTGTATGAGGATCAGCTTTCATTTAATCAAATAAAGGCACAGGGATATTCTACAAGTTCAACAAAATACAGGCTTGCAGAAATGGAAGTAATTTCAGATCAGCATAAGGTTGAAGTTTATGAGCATGAGCTGGAACGAGAGGCAAAGATTTTTGCTTCAAAATGTGGAATAGAATGGAATTTCAAAAATGTGAAAGAATTCCTGCCAAAAGAAATTCCTCAGGTTCAGCCAATTAAAATCAGCTCTTTCAATAAAGAAGATTATCTTGAAACTGAAAATGCAAACTGGAAATCTGAAATAAATGAAAGGAAAAGACAGGCAGACAAAGATCTTACACTTTCTGTAAATGCAGGTTATACAATCAATAATGAAGTTCATAATGATGAATACAAGAATACTATTGATGCCGGGACGGCGTTGACCTGGAATGGGACGGGACTTACTGCAAATGCCGGAGTTTCAGTTCCTACAAATTCTGATCCGTTGATTTACACTTTTGGATTGTCAGTTGATCCAAATGAATTCAAACTTAGAAAACTTTCAAAAAAAATTGATGATATTGAAAGAAGCAAGGAAAAAATTGCAATCAATTCATCAAAATCAAATTATGTTACAAGTGTAATCAGTCAGAATACAACTCTGCATGATCTGGAATGGGCAAAGAAAAAAGATCTTGAAAATCTGGATTTGTATACAAAGCTTGAAGAAGATACAAAAACATATTTTGATCGTGGACTCATAACAGAAAGCGAATACAATTCAGCAAAAGTCAACAAGGAGAATTATCAGGTTCAATGTCTGATCGATGATATTGAAATGATAATTTATAATAATGATACAAAGCTTTTATTTACACGTGATTCGGAATTATATAAAGATAAGGAAAATGTGAATGGCAGTGAAAAAAACGAAGATAAATAGAAAGATTAAATTTTTAATTATAGGAATAGCTTCAGTTGCAGCAGTTGTTGTTATTTTAATATGTGTGAGAAAAATAGTTTCATCAAAAAATGCATCGAACCTAACATATATGGTTAAAACTGAAACCCTGCAAAATGTAATCAGTGTTTCGGGAGTTGTTTCTGCGGCTCAAGAACAGACGCTTCAGGCTTTGAGTGATGGAACAGTTACGAATGTTTATGTTAAGCAGGGAGATGAAGTCAAGAAAGGGAAAGTTCTTATTCAGCTTGATGATACTACCCAGCAGTATAATCTGGCAAAGCATGATTATGACATGGAAACCGTAAGAATCAATGGATCAAGACGAGAACTTGCCTTAAAGCAGACAGAACGGAAGTCGCTGGTTCAGAAAATTGCCGAGCGAAAAGTAATTGCAACTTTTGATGGAATAATTGCAGATATTGATGTGGCTGTAGGTGATTCACTTGAAGCAAAGGATTCTGTTGGAACAATTGTAGATATTTCATATTTGACTGCAGACGTCGAGGTTGCTGAAACTGACGTTTCAAAACTTAAGATTGGACAGCAGGTAGAATTGAAATTTCCTTCGTACGATGGAATTGTAAAGGGAAAAGTTATTGGCTGGCCTGCAATTGGTGAGGTTACAAGTCGTGGTGCAACAGTTGTAAAAGTTAAGATTCAGATTGATGAGTATCCGGCTTCAATTCTTCCAAACTTTTCATTCAGTGGAAAAATCAAGATTAGCCCGGATGAAGATATTTTGCTTGTTGAGCGATATGCAGTTGGACGAGAAAACAAGAAGGCTTTTGTTGTAAAAGCAACTGGTGAAAAAATTGATGTGGAAGTAGTTCCATATAGTTCTGAATATGTGAAGATTGTAAGTGGTGATGTTAGGGAAGGTGATGTTTTATTGCAGCAGACAACTCCAAAAATATCCGGCACGCGAAGAAATATGGGACCAAAAAATGGAATGCCTGGAGCTCCTGCAATGGGAGGAAGAAAATAACAATAATTATGGATGAAAATTCAATCATTACAATGGAACATGTAAAGCGAACCTATGTAATGGGTGATAATGAAGTTCATGCTTTGAAAGATATTTCTTTTGACATTAAGCAGGGTGAATTTGTTACCATTATGGGTCCTTCTGGTTCCGGAAAATCCACGTGCATGAATATGATTGGATGCCTGGACAGACCAACTTCCGGCATTGTAAAAATCAACGGAAAAGAAACAGCTCTAATGTCTGAGAAAGAACTTTCGTATCTTAGAAATGCTACTGTTGGTTTTGTTTTTCAGCAGTATTTTCTTTTGCCGGCAATGACTGTAGTGGAAAATGTAATGCTTCCCCTCAGGTATTCCGGTGTTCCAAAAAACGAAAGGTTTGATCTTGCAAAGGCTGCCTTGGAAAAAGTTGGTTTGGGTGAGCGTCTTTATCATAGACCACATGAACTGTCTGGAGGACAAAAACAGAGAGTTGCAATAGCCAGAGCTACAGTAACAAAACCAAAATTGATTCTTGCTGATGAACCGACAGGAGCTCTTGATAGCAAGACAGGACGTGCCGTAATGAATTTGTTTTGGGAAATAAATGAAACAGGAACAACAGTTGTTATTGTTACCCATGATCCTCGTGTTGGTGCAAGTTCCAGCAGATGCATAAAAATTCTGGATGGTCTTATTCAGGAAGACAAGATTCAGGAACCACAGAAAATTTAGGTAAGAAAAATGCTTGAAGATTTTTTGTATGCCTTATCGAATTTTAGGCGAAATAAAATAAGAACAATGCTCTCTTTGCTGGGAATCATAATTGGTGTTGCCTCTGTTATTGTGATTATGAGCATGGGGTCAAGTTCAACTCAGCAGATTCAGGACACTTTTGGATCATCAGGACTTGATATGGTCAGTATTGGTTCTGGATACATGAGAAGAAACAGGGATGCAGTTACAATCCAGTTTAACGAAGAGTTCCGCGAGAATTTATTTGATTCAGTTCGTGGAATAAAAAAAATCTGGTACAAGAATAATCTGCAGTCAACTTTATCTTATGGTGATACAAGTGTTTCATCTCAGTGTACGGCAATTGAACTTAATTATCTTCAGGCCTATGGATTGGCTCTGGATTATGGCTCGTTTTTTTCAATTGCAGATGATGTTCAGGGAATGCAGAAAATTATACTGGGATCAGATATTGCTTCGTCACTTTTTCCAAATGGTGATGCCGTGGGAAAGAGTATTGTTCTGGTAACGAGTAGTGTTTCATTTAATTTTGAAGTAGCTGGTGTTTTAAAAGAACAGAACTCGGGTATGGAAAATTCCTCAACAGGTTGTTATGTTCCCCGCGGGTTTTACACAAAGCAGATTACACCAAATGTACTTGCATCTGCAGTAATGGTTCAGGCAGTTTCGCGGGAAAGAGCTTCGGAACTTGTTGAAGAATTGACTGCATATTGCAAGGAAGTTTCAGGAACGGAAGGATCTGTTAATGTAACATCAATGCAGACAATGATTGAGCAGATGAGTTCCATAACGGGAACACTGAGCATAATGCTTTCGGCAATTGCTGCCATTTCACTTCTTGTAGGTGGAATTGGAATCATGAATATAATGATAGTAACGGTTACTGAACGAAAGCAGGAAATAGGAATCAGAAAGGCTTTGGGGGCAAGTCCGGCGGTAATCAGGCAGCAGTTTTTGATTGAATCTGCAAGCATAACATTGCTGGGTGGAATTGCTGGCATAGTTCTGGGAATTGGATTGAGTATTGCAGTGGAATTTGTTCGTTCACTTTCCTATGTAATCAGCTGGAGTTCCTGCATGATTTCATTTGTGTTCTCTGTGTTTGTTGGAATTTTCTTCGGGCTGAGTCCTGCTTCGAGAGCTGCAAAACTGGATCCTGTTGTTGCTCTTTCCGGCGAATGACATTTGCTTTGAATTATTAGTTCAAATTGTGATATACTAAAATCAGCAGGAATCAGAAATATGACACCACAGACAATAATTAAGGAAGCCAGAAAAATTGTAATCAAAATCGGAAGCAATACTCTGGCAAATAAAGACGGAACAGTCAATGTTGAGTTTATGGAAAAGTTTTCGGCTGAATGTTCGGCATTGATGGCACAGGGAAAGCAGCTGATTATTGTTTCATCAGGAGCACAGGTTGCCGGTCTTTCGACAATTGAAGGATGGGCACACAAGGGAGACATTCATTATCGTCAGGCTCTTGCTTCAATTGGTCAGGTTGAACTCATGCATAAATGGAGATGTGCATTCAAGACAAAGGAAATTCACGTTGCACAGCTTTTGCTTACAAAAGATGACTTTGAGGATAAGCACAGAACACTAAATATTCGAAACACTCTTTTTACTCTTGTTGATGAAAATGTAATTCCAATTATCAATGAAAATGACTCAATTGCCACGGACGAGTTTTTCATCGGTGATAATGATAACCTTAGTGCACTTACAGCAAATCTTTGGAGTGCAGATCTTCTTATTCTGTTTAGTGATATTGATGGTGTTTATACTGACAATCCAAAGACAAATCCAGAAGCAAAATTAATTGAGGTAGTTGAAAGCATTGATGATCTCAAGAAGCAGATTAAAATAGGTTCAACAAATTCTTTTGGAACCGGTGGAATCGCAACTAAAATTGAAGCTGCAGAAAAAACAACAAAGTGTGGAATTCCTCTTCTTCTGGCAAATGGAGGAAAGGAAAATCCATTGACACATCTTGCAGATGGAAGTCAGAAAGGAACACTTTTCATAGCAGATGACAAGGCATTGTTCCATGCAATAATGGGCTAGAAAAGATAAAGAAAAATCCCAGATATTTCCAGTGAACATCATTATCTGATTTGTCCGTCGCCATCAATAAGATATTTTGTGGTTGTGAGAACATCGCATCCCATTGGTCCACGGGCATGAAGTTTTTGCGTGCTTATACCCAATTCTGCGCCAAATCCAAATTCACCGCCGTCTGTAAATCTGGTTGAAGCATTAACATAAACACATGCAGCATCTATTCTGTTCTGGAAGTATCTTGCATTGGATCTGTTGTTTGTAACGATACACTCAGAATGCTTTGTGTTGTGACTGTTGATAAAATCAACTGCCTCCTTTACATTGTCTACAATTTTTACTGAACAAATAAAATCAAGGAATTCAAAACCAAAGTCATCTTCACTGGCCTTAACAAGTTTCTTTACCCCGGCTTTTTCCAGAATTGAATAGCAGGTTTCGTCAGCACGGATTTCAACTTTATCAGCAAATTTTTCTGAAAGAAGTGGGAGAAATTCTTTGGCAACAGATTTATTTACGAGAATTGTTTCAATAGCATTGCAGGCTCCAGGTCTCTGCATTTTTGCGTTTCCTGCGATTTCTGCTGCTGATTTCAAATCGCAATCACTGTCAATGTAGAGATGACAAATTCCTGCACCGGTTTCAATAACAGGGATCTTGGCATTATCAACAACAAGGTTAATAAGTTTTGCAGAACCACGGGGAAGAACAACGTCGATTTTTCCCTTGGCCGTAAGAATTTCATTTACTTCTTCATGGGCGCCGCTTTCAAGAAGATGAATTGATTTTACGACACCATTTGTTCCTGCTTTTTCGAGTCCAGATTTGATGGCGGAAGTGAGAGCCTTATTTGATTCCAGGGCACTTGAAGATCCGCGGAGAAGAATTGAGTTTCCGCTTTTGTATGCAAGGGCAAAGGCATCAACAGTAACGTTAGGGCGGCTTTCGTAGATGATTGCAACAACACCCATTGGAACCCGAATCTTGCGAATTTGCATTCCGTTTTTGTGGCACCAGCCCCCGGTTTCCTGACCAACAGGATCTGCCTGCTGAATTACAATATTAATTCCATCGATAATAGACTTGAATTTCTTTTCATCGAGAGCAAGGCGTTCAACAAGAGATTCCGTCATTCCCTTTGCACGTGCATTTGAAACATCTCTGGTATTGGCTTCAAGAATATTTGCCTTGTTTTCCAGAATAGATTCGGCGACACAGGCAAGAGCCTTGTTTTTTTGTTCTGAATTGTGAAGTGCCAGATCATTGGCACCTTCTTTAAGATATTTGCAAACTTCGTCAAATGTCATATTAACTCCATGTAAAGGGTATTTCAAAAAAATAAGGCACCCTCATTAGAAGATGCCTGTTGGTCTAGTAATTTGCAAGGAAGTACATTCCAAGAAGAATCACAACACGATTCTTTTCGCTTTCCCATTCAGCATCTTTTGGAATTGAACTTACATACCACCAGAAAATACCGAATTCGGGGTCAATTCTCAGGGCATATTCAGCAAAATCCTTGCTTTTGGCCTGACTGCCAAACATGAGATAAACCATATCATCAACAATTGAAAAAAACTGCCTGAAGGAAACAGAGTAATCCTTTGACTCGAGATTCTTGCAGAATTCTTCAAGATGGTACAAAACCTGAGCCTTAAGTTCTTCGTCTGATTTTTCAACCCAGGTCTTCTGAATAAGAAGAACAAGATTATTTGTGAAGCTTGTTATAAGTTTTGCTTCATCTGATTTGTTTTTGATTATATTTGAAAAAGATGTTTCAGATCCAAAAACATCAGCCACTGCGATGGCAGAAGCATCAATATCCTTATTGCTGTCTGATGACAAAAGGTCATTCAAAGCATCCAAAGACTTTTTTTCAATAAATTCCTCTATTAAATCACCCATATATCAAAATTGTAAAGATTTTCACTTCTTTTATCAAGCATAGTCAAATTGAATGGATTCAGGCGGGATGACAAAGCAAAAAAAGGACCCTGAACTAATTTAGCACAGGATCCAGCATGAAAAGTTATTTTTCCTTGTGTCTGCGGTCAAGCTCATTGTAAACGTCTTGCCAGTTAACGCCTTCCTTGTAAAGCAAAACACTTACAAAGTATAAAAGATCGGCAGCTTCCCAGATAACATCATCTTTTGATTCTGCATCATCAGTAAGTTCTTCTGCTTCTTCCATGACTTTTTCACGAACACGTTTGTCATTGAGAGTAGCAGTGTAGCTTCCTGGCTTAGGATTTGCAAAGCGTTCTGCAATAACCTTGTATAATCTTTCAAGACTTGATTTTTCCTGGGCTTCAGAACCAAAACAAGTCCAGCTGCCTGTGTGGCAAGAAGGACCAACTGGTTCAACTGTGGCAAGGATAGTGTCTCGGTCGCAGTCAGGACGAAGCTTGATTACTTTCAGGAAGTTTCCGCTTGTTTCTCCTTTTGTCCAGAGAACGTTTCTTGTTCTTGAGAAATATGTAAGCTTGCCAGTAGCAAATGTTTTTTCGAGAGCCTCACGATTTGAGTATCCCATCATTAGAACTTCACCTTCGACACTCTGGGCAATTACAGGAATCATTCCATTAACTTTGTTCCAGTCAAGGCAGTTGATGAATGCATCGTTAAGGTTGACAACTCCCTGATACAAAGCCATTCCAAGCTGAACATCACAATGGATTTTTTCAAGTTCAACAACCTGTTCAAGTGTGTTTACTCCGCCTGCAGCAACAACGCGGCATTTAACTGCATCCCTAAGGCTTTTGACAGCATCCATGTCTGTTCCCTGCATGCAGCCTTCCTTTTCTACACAAGTAAAAAGAAGTTCACTGCAGTATTTTTCAGCAGCCCTGGCTCCATCCAGCAGGGAAATGTCTACAGTTTCTTTCCATCCCTTTACGGCAATCTTTCCGTTAATTGCATCAACAGAAATAATGATTCTCTGTTTGCCGATTGCATTTACAAGTTCCTCTAGGAATTCAGTGTTGAGAACACTTCCTTCAGAAGGATTTTTGTTCCATGCTGCAGAACCGATGATTACTTTTTCTGCACCAAGAGAAATCAAATTGCGGGCTTTTTTTACATCACGGATTCCACCGCCAACACGAACGTTTCCCTTTCTCAAGAGAGATTTCAAAAGCTTAGTGTTTGCTGTGTTTCCTTTTTCGTCTGTGTTACCCATTGCAGCATCAAGGTCAATTACTGCAACTTCACCATATTTGTTGAATTCATTAATCAAAGCATCAGCATCATCACGCTGAAGAACCAGATCTTTTCCGTTTTTTAACTGAACAACATGTCCGTCTTTCAAATCAATAGAAGAAATAACCATAAAATCTATTATATTTATTAATAGTCAAATTAACAATAGACATGACATGAGCGCTTCGCCATTGCCAACTCATCTAAAGTGTAATAAAATTGGATGGATTATGGATAATGCTTCAATCAAAGAGATGCTCCTGGATATTCAGGAATCAAAACTAGAGTTTTCTGTCATAATGACTGGAAAAGATAGTAAGCGTGTTAATGGACTTTATAAGCCGGATACAAGAGAAATTCTTCTTCATAACAGGAATTTCAAGACTGACAATGAGTTAGTCTATACTTCCATACATGAATACACACATCATCTGATTAATGAAGAACAGATTGAGGCAAATGGTGGAAAGGAACCTCCGCACCAGGCAAGATGCCATACAAATTATTACTGGGCAAAATTTCATGCTCTCCTGGATGTTGCAGAAGAAAAGGGTTATTACAAGCTTGATGTGAGTCTTTCTCCGGAACTTGATGAGCTTACAAAAGAAATCCGTGAAAAATACATAGAGCCTAATGGACACATAATGCAGGAACTGGGCAAAAGTCTTATAAAGGCACATGCTCTTTGTGAACAGGCAAATATTCGCTATGAAGATTATCTTGATAGGGTTCTTCAGTTGCCTAGAACAACTGCAAAGTCTGCCTCGAAGGTAGGAATGCTTCCTCCAGAGGATGCTTCAGTTGGATTTGACAACATGAAAATTCTTGCATCGTGTAAGAAAGCAGAAGACAAAGCAAGGGCTAAGGAAGCAATGAACAGTGGAAAAAGCCCGGACAGTGTCATTGCAATGATGAAAAAGAAAACCATGGAAATTGATCCAAGAGAAAAACTTGAAAAAGAAAAAGCAAGACTCACAAGAACAATTTCCGAACTTACCCAAAGACTTGAATTTGTGGAGGATACCCTTGCAAACATGTAAAAAAACTTTGGCTTTGGCCATCGTATCTGCTGTTGTTTCAATTTCATGGGCACAGAATTCTTCGTATAATTCTATTACTTCACCACGAATGCCGACAATTTCTGCTCCAACTATGGGCAGCGGATTTTATTTGCCGGGTTCTGTTTTGAATCCCATATACATGGGAAACACTCATCAGGAAAAGCCTGGCGTTAAGGAAGAAGCAAAGGTTGAATCAAAAAAGAAAGATGTGGATGCAGCGGTAAAAAGGGCTTTGGGATCAGTAACAGCAAGTGACATGAATGTTCTCAGCAATTTGGGACTTCTTGATAAATTATATTCCACAGCAGATTTGTCAGTTCTTCCTTATAATTCTGGAAACCAGACAAAAGATATTCTTGTGGATGTATTAACCAAAATAGAATCAATTAAAACTGAAACCCAGTCAAAGGCGCCTGAAGCCAGGATTTTTGATAATAATTCAAGAGTATCTCTTCCGGTTTCAAATAATGCACCCACACCGTCAAATGTTGCTTCATCAAAAATCATTCGTTTTTCAGTGAATGGATATGATATTCTTTCAACATGCCGTCATGTTTATATTTCTGATGTGCAGAGTGATGGAACGTTTCTTGTTACCGGAGATCGACGTTATTCAACTGATGGAAAAACCCGCAAGGAAACATTTCATTTGTTGTTCAAGAAATCTGCAGATGAAAGCGGTGTTTCGCGTTATGAAACGGCAACTGCAGTTAGCCAGGATTATTTGAATGAAAATTCATTTCTTTATCAGATGTCAAATATGAAAGGGTTAAAAGCAAGTAGGGTTGGAAACCTGGTAACAATGCGTACCGATGATAAAAACTGGAATTTAGAGCTGCTGATTGATCTGGGTGAAAGAAAATGAATTCCGTTTTAGAAAAAGGGCTTGAAAAACTTGGAATTCATCTTGATGAAAATCAGAAATCTCAGCTTGAAATATACTGTCGATGTGTTCTTGAATTCAACAAGACATATAATCTGATGAAAGCAGAAAATGAAGATGAGCTGTTCGTGAATCATGTTCTTGACTCGCTGGCTGCAGTTCCTCATTTGAAAAATCTTATAAAGGATGAAAGCCTTGTTGCTGATATTGGTTCTGGCGGCGGTTGCCCAGGGATTCCATTGTCAGTTGCATTTCCAGAAAATAAGTTTATTCTGGTTGAAAGAATGGAAAAGCGCTGTGCATTTCTTGAAAGTACAATAAAGGAAATGGGACTAAAAAATGTGAGGGTATTCTGTACTGTTGCAGACGAAGTTCCGGCTGAATCATTTGATGTTGAGGTATTCAGGGCTTTTCATCCCTTTGATAAGAAAATAACAAAGCTTCTTCTAAAAATGCTTAAACCAAAGGGAATTCTTGCCGCATATAAGGCTCGAAGTGAAAAAATCCAGGCTGAAATGGAAAGTGTTGATTTTATGGTAAAATCTTATGAAAAGATTCCAATGACGGTTCCATTCCTTGAAGATCATGAAAGAAATCTTGTAATAGTAGAAAAAAAGAATACTAACGTTCGTTAGTACTGCTTTCAGGTTGCATAAATCATGCTGAAAATAGAAAAAATTGAAACTAATGATAGTTTTAAGCAGGCTGAAGAGTTCTTGTTGCCTTTTGAACGGGAAAACTGTTCGTTAATGTCTAAAATTATCGGTAGGGAAGAAAATCTGTACATGGTGCATGACTACCAACCGTTAGTTAGGAAAGATATTCCTGTTGGAGTTTTTTCTTTTAGCAGGGGAAATGCAATTATTTGTTATCTGAAAAAATCTAACTTAAGAATTAAACGGGCAATCATGAGATTTTTCAAGGACAAGGAAATTTTTTCGATAAATGGAGACAATCCTAGCGTTAGGTTATTTGAAGATTTTCTGTCGGACAAACTGAAGGATAAGAAGAAAGACATCAGGGATATGTATCTGATGGAATATGGCGGCTTTCAGGAAATTGATGAAACTGAAATTTCTGAATGCTCTCTTGATGATGTGGATTTATTGATGGATCTTCAGATTGGATTCAGTATTGAGGAACAAAATCCGGTTTATAGAAAATCGAAAGTCATGTCTGCGGCTGAACGAATGGCAATTGAAAGGGTTCTGAGAAAATTTTCCATATATTCAATAAGAGGTGAAAACCAGATTTTGTCAAAAGCACAACTTAATGCAATCAGCCGGAACTGGATTCAAATAGGTGGTGTTTATACAAGACCAGAATTCAGAAATAAGGGAATGGCAAAATCTCTTGTGCAGTATATTGGAAATCATGCGTTGAAAGAAAACAAAAAAGCGGTTCTATTTGTAAGAAAGGAAAATTTTCCTGCTGTAGCTGCTTATGAATCTGCAGGATTTAGAATTTGCGGTGAGCACAGATGCGTGTATGTTTATGATGAAGAATCAGTGGAACTTTAGGGGTAGCCTGAAGATATGACTGGTTTCTTTACTAAGATTTCAAAAAGCATTATAGTAAGGCTTTAGTATGGATGATTCTACTAAAGCGGTTTTGGTCCTCGCTAATGGACTTGTTTTTGAAGGTAAAGGTATTGGTGCTTCTGGATGCGTAATCGGAGAAGCAGTATTTACAACTGGCATGAACGGCTATATTGAGACCCTCACGGATCCAAGTTATTACGGCCAGATTGTTACTCAGACTTTCCCACTGATTGGAAATTACGGTCTTATTTCTAAGGACTTCGAAAGTTCTGCAAGTCATGTAAGCGGCTATATCGTCCGATCCCTCTGTGATATTCCCTCAAATTTCCGATGTGAATATGATCTTGATTCATACCTGCAGATGCAGAAGGTAATCGGTCTTTGTGACATTGATACCCGTAAGCTTACGAAAATTCTTCGTGAAGCAGGTGTCATGAATGCAATGATAATTTCTGGTGAAAGTGAAGAAGCTCAGGCTGCGTTCAAGGCTCTGGAAAATCAGGAAGAAAAGGCAAAGCTCCTTAAGAAAATCAAGGCATACAAAATTGAAAAGGCTGTTGAAACAGTTACTTGTTCTGCGGTAAAGATTGAAGAATCTGCAGATGTTGTTTTCAAGGAAAGTGCTGAATACAGGTTCGTTCCTGTTCGTGCCGATGGAACAAAAATCAATGATCAGAAAGTTGCAATGAAGGACGGCAAGGGAAAGAAAGTTGTCCTGTGGGATTTTGGTGCCAAGGCAAATATCCGCCGTGAATTGCTCAAGCGTGGTCTTGATGTTGTTACTGTTCCTGGAACAGCTACTGCAAAGGAAATCATGGCATTGAATCCGGATGGAATCATGCTTTCGAATGGACCTGGAGATCCTGCTGAAAATGTTGGAATCATTGCAGAAATAAAAAAGCTTGTTAAGACTGGGATTCCGATTTTTGGAATCTGTCTTGGGCATCAGCTTTTGGCACTTGCTTCTGGGGCAAAGACAATGAAGTTAAAGTATGGACACCGTGGAGCAAATCAGCCTGTAAAGGATCTTTCTACTGGACGTGTTTATATTTCAAGCCAGAATCACGGATACGCCGTAAAGAATGAGACACTACCTGCGGGTGCAGTTCTGGGATTTGTAAATACTAATGACGGAACATGTGAGGGAATTACCTATACTAAATTCCCGGCTTTTAGTGTTCAGTTCCATCCTGAAGCATGTTCTGGTCCACTTGATACAAGTTTCCTGTTTGATAATTTTGTGAAGTTGATCAATAACCATGATTTCTTCAAGAATTACAAGACAACTTGTGAAAGAATCGATGCAATTAAATATTTTGCATCAACTATCCAGAAGACAAAGAAAGCTGGAAAAAGAAAGGCAAACTAAAGCGAAAAGTCGTTTTGTTGTTGGGCATTTTTCAATACTGAAAATGCCCATATTTTTTTTCTTGCTGAAATTTGATAGAATAAAAAAACAGACTGAACTAAGGAGGAAAAAAATTCAGTCTGTTTGAAAACTAGTAAAAAACTAGGGGAACTTAAAGGAACAAGGCTTAAAAACCTTTCGTGGAAAATATATATTAGAAACATAAACTAATCAATATCTTTTCATGAAATAATTTGATGAAATTTTGAAATTTTACGAAAATTTTGCAAATAGTGATATATCTTGCAAAAGGAAGGAAAGGAAAGGAAATGGCAAAAATAGGTGTTATTGGTGCAATGGCAATTGAAGTGGAACTTCTGAAGTCAAAATTTACAGATTCAAGCGAAAAACACTCTGGTGGGATCACATATTTTGAGGGAAAAATTAATGGTGTTGATGTTGTTGTGGTTCAGTCTGGTGTAGGAAAGGTAAATGCTGCATTGTGTGCCCAGAGACTGATTCTGGAGTTTGGAGTAACCCACATTATCAATACTGGAATTGCAGGTGCCATGGCAAAAGGACTCAAGGTATTTGATCTGGTTGTTTCAACTGATGCTGTCTACCATGACATGGATGCAGTAGGATTTGGATATAAGCCGACAGAAATTCCGCAGATGAAGTGCAGTGATTTTCTCGCTGATCCGGATATGATAGACAAGGTTAAGAAAGCATTTCAGTCTCTTGAAATTGCAAGGGGGCATAATCTGGTTGAGGGTAGAATTGCAACAGGTGACCAGTTTATCAGTGATAAGAATGTAAAGAATAGAATTGCTGAAATTTGTTCTCCGGCATGTGTTGAAATGGAAGGAACAGCAATTGCTCATGCTTGCTATATTAATAATGTTTCTTTTGTTATTATTAGATGCATGAGTGATATGGCAGACGATAACAGTGAGTCTACATATTCCTTCAATGAAAAAGAAGCTGCAGAATTAAGCGGCAATGTAACACTTAAGGTTATTGAGCAGTATTCGTAAGCTGATTTTTAAGATTTTTTTTGGAAGGTATTCATGAAGCTTTGGATTAAGTTTTTGATTGGCATTGGAATTGGATTGATTTCTTCAATATTTTTTCCAATCAACAGTGTTCAGTCCACAGAAATTTTGAATTTTGTTGTTGATCTTGTTATTAGATTCGGAAGATACACACTTCTTCCTTTTCTCTTCTTTTCTTGTGCAGTTGCATTTTTCAGATTGCGCGATGAAAAGATGCTTTTGAAAACAACATCATGGACTATTGGAATAATCATTTCTTCATCATTTTTAATGGTGATTCTGGGATTGATAACGGCATTGCTGGTTAATCTTCCACGCATTCCAATTACAACAGAAAAAGTAAATGAAGTTGCTTCTTTTTCATGGCGAAATTTGTTCGTGAAAATTTTCCCATATTCAGGATTTGAAGTTCTTCTTGATGGTGCCTATCTTTTTCCTTGTTTTGTTTTTGCCGGACTTGCAGGTGCGGGTGCAGCTGTAGATAAGAATGCATCAAAGGCTGCAATGAATTTGTTTGAATCCATGAGCCAGGTTTGCTATACGGCAATGAGTTTCTTCACGGAAATTCTTTTTATAGGAATGATTGTTGTTATGTGCCGCTGGACAATGGATTTTACTACAGCTGTAAATTTGAAATCATACAATAGTCTGATAGTTCTTCTTCTTGTTAATCTTTTGATTATAGCATTTGTGATTTATCCGCTGGTTCTTCGTTTCTTGTGTCATGATTCTCATCCTTACAGAGTTTTGTATGCAAGTCTTTGTCCTTTTATCGTGGCATTCTTTAGTGGTGATACAAATTTGACTCTTTCATTGAATCTTCGTCATGGAAAAGAAAGTCTTGGAATCAAAGGCAGAGTCAATTCATTTGCATATCCTTTACTTTCAATATTTGGACGTGGTGGAAGCATCATGGTTCAGACAATTTGTTTTGTTCTTATTTTAAGATCATATTCAAGTCTTGGGATTTCTTTTGCAGACACAATCTGGATTGGAGGAATTTCATTTATTCTTTCTTTTGCCCTTGCTGAGATTCCGGTTGGCGGACCATTTGTTGCAATCACGGTAATGTGTATGCTTTATGGTCGTGGATTTGAATCAGGATATCTTCTCCTGAAAAATGTTGCACCGATTATTTGTGCCTATGCTGCAGGTATTGATGCACTTACTTCCATGTTTGGAAGCTATATTATTGCAGTGAAAACAAAGAGTATCCAGCATCAGGAAATAAAGAAGTTTATCTGATCAATGAATATCTGATTGTAATCTGTAAGTCCAGGTTTTGGGGAAGTTTCTTGAAGGGTTTTCTGAATGCCTTGCTTACAGATTCAACTGCAGCCTTTTGCAAAATTACTGGAGCTGTTGCTTCGATTATTGTAATATCTCCAGTTAAATATCCTTCTTCCGAAATACAAAAAGCAACTTTTACATCACCTTCTATGTTTCTTAATCTGGCATTTTTTGGATAAATTTTGTTCTCTTCGATTAATTTTACAATGTCCTGAATTACAGGGTTATCATTGTCCAGCTGTGAATTTGAACCTGATGAATTTGATCCAGCATCAGTTGACTCAGAGTTTTTCACGGCTTTATTTTCAGTTGAATTATTGTTGTTTGCAACATTGGATGGATTTATTGATTTTTCCTGAGAAGAAGAAATTTTATTTGTGGAAGATGCAACCAGTGTAATTCTTGAAATGGGTTCTTGTGAATTTCCAGGATGATTTTTTATAAAAAAAAATGGAACATGAAGAGAAAGAATAAGAATTATTCCGAGAAAAGTTAAAATCTTAATTTTTTGATTTTGCGTAAGTTTTGACAGAAACATTTTCAATTCCACTTTTTGTAAGTTCATCAATTACAGAAATCATAAAGCCAAGAGAAACATTTTCATCTGAATAAAGCACAGCATTTCTGGTACCAAGACTGGTGAGGAGTTTTTGGGATTCGCTGCTCAGGTTCTTAATTGAAGTAATACTGTCGTTGAGGAAAATTATATTTTCTTTTGAAATAGTCACGCGGATTGATTCAGTGTCTGAAGATTGAATTGAATTTTCAGAAGAAGGAAGAGAGATTGGAATGCTGGATTTATTAAATGAGGAGCTTAGCATGAAAAAAATAACAAGCATGAAAACAACATCAATGAGCGAAGTTATGTTTATTGAGACAAAGTTTTTTTCTTTCTTGAAATATTTTTTCATTTTTCTGATTTAAGGCAATCCGGGCGGAATTGTTCTTTTAGTATTGAACAGATAATACTCATATCATCCATTTTTTTTTCAGCCATGGATTCAAAAATTTTATGCAGAATGACACATGGTATTGCAACTATAAGACCAGTTGCAGTTGTTATCATGGCAACCCAGATTCCCCCGGCAAGAGAATTCATCTGGGCACTGTTTCCGGATTTTTCAATGACGCTGAATGTTTCCATTAATCCCATTACAGTTCCCAAAAGGCCGCATAGTGGAGCAACAGCAGCAATGAGGGAAAGATAATTCAGTCGGCTCATCAATTTTTTCTGGATGATGGAAGCCTTTCTGTCTAAAGATTCATTGAGAATTTCTGGAGATTTTTTTTGATTCTGGATGAATTCAAGAATCATTTCTCCGGTGCAGGAGTTTTTTATCTTGCTGTGGATTTCAACAAGCTGGGCTTCAGAAGTGATTTTGCTTAAGTCACCTAAAAGTTTTTTTTGATTGCATGAAGTGAAAATATAAAAAATAAGTCTTTCAACAAAAACAAAAAGTGTGATGAAATACATGGAAATAATAATCCAGTTGAGTGGACCGCCGTTGAAAATTAGATTATGAATAGTTTTCATTATAATTATCTTACAATATAAGTTGAATTTGAAAAACCAGAACGCAGAATTTATATACGCTCTGGTTTTTTATTAGTAACCTAATTCTTCTCCAACAAGAACAACCTTGATTCTGCCAGGAAATGCACTTGTTCGTGTTATGACGATATTTGCACAAAGACTGTCACTGGTACAGTCAGCACAGCGTCCGGTTTTGGCACATGGAGTCTGCTGATTAAGGCGAACTGCATTAGGTGGAGTTGCGCAGTTTCTTACTCGGCGAATGGCATCTTCTGTAGTGGCAGTTACTTTGTTCATTCCAGCAAGAATGATTACCTGTTTTGGTCCGTAGATCAAATAGCAGACACGGTTTCCGCGCTTGTCTATGTTTACCAGTTCTCCATTGAGTGTGATTGCATTTGAGCTCATGAGGAATGTGTCAGCATTAATGAGCCTTGCATTGCATTCTTCAACGGGAAGTTCCTCGCGGACAATAAGATCGTGTCCGGCATCACAAATGTCTTTCTTGATTCCACATTCGTCGATTGTCATTGATCCGCCGTAGCCAACAGATTTTTTTCCTGTTCCAATAAGTTCAAGAACTTTATTCTTTGCATCAGCAATATTGTCACAGTAAAAGGCATCCATTCCGCGCCCTTTCATTTTTGAAATAATTGATTCAGCCTGATTCTTGTAAAATGTTTTTTTGTGTGCGTTCATTTATGTTATATCTCCAAAACTATTTCAGCTTTTTTCCATCACTGAATGCCTGCCCAACTTTTTTGCCAAGTTCGTAGTAGCCGTGTGAGCATGGATCATAGCAGATTGGGTGGAACTTGCTCAGGTCAATATTACCATCTGAATCAAGAATTTTTTCATCAGCACAAACATTCATGATTTTTCCGATATAGTGCATTTCATCTTTTGAAGAATCACCGTCAATTCTTAGAAGCTCACATTCAAGGCAAAGTGGAAGTTCATTGATTACCGGAGCGTTAACAAATTCACTTTTGCGTGTTGTGAATCCAGCTTTTTCCATTTTCTGTGGTTCGTCTTTTCCGCTGATAATTCCAACATAATCGCATGGAACAACATGTTCTGTATCTGCAATGCTGACAGTAAATGCTTTGTTCAAATCAATATTATCTGTAGTCTGATGCTTTGAGAGGGAAATACAAATCTGGTCTGCCTCTACAATTCCTCCCCAGGCAGCATTCATGGCATTAGGTTTTCCGTCTTTGTTATAGCTGGCCAGAATAAGTACAGGCATAGGATACATCATTGGTTTTGGTCCGAAATTTTTCATGTGGGTCTCCAAAAAATATTTTGTATTTTAGTATGGATATATTTTAATTCAATTTCAGGAAATTATATAGATAATAATTTGTTGTGGGTTTTGTTATTTAAATAAGTTTTTTCTGATGGTTCATTCTGTCATAAGAATGATTATGAAACTTCTGATTTGTCAAAAAATCCAATTGCAGTTGTATTTCATGCCGGCTTATAAAGGAAATGGAGATTATAAGATAATATTTTTAGAGCATAAAAAAAGCTCCCGAACATTCAGGAGCTAAATGAGCGATACAGGGATCGAACCTGCGACCCGCAGATTAAGAGTCTGCTGCTCTACCAGCTGAGCTAATCGCCCGATTAATAATGAAACAATTATACAACAAATACAAATTTTGTTCTAGTTCTTTTCGGGGTTTTTTGAAAAAAAATTATTTTTTTTCAAAAAGAATTCAGGTGGTTTGAATTTTTCAGAGTGACCCTAAAATTACCTGGACTTTTTTGAACTCAAAATAATTAAATTTTCAAACTAGATTCTTTTAAATCAGGCTTATGATTTTGTCCAGGCTTTCAACTTGTGCAAAAAGAATTTTTTTCAGGTCACTGTCTGCTGGAGTTAAATCAGGAACCATAATTACTTTGAGGCTGGCACGACTTGCGCTAAGGACTCCGTTTGGAGAATCTTCAACTGCAATACATTCTTCTGCTGTGAGGCCAAGTTCCTTTACTGCAAATTGATAGACATCTGGAGACGGCTTACCTTCCTTCATGTTTCTTGCAGAAATAATTCTATCGAAATAGTTTTGAATGCCGGTTTTTTCCAGATAGGTTCTGGCACGTTCAACAGGTGATGCTGTGGCAATGGCAATAGTTATGCCTTTGTTTTTAAGAAAAGACAGGAGTTCACAGGCACCTTTTTTTAGTTCAATTCCGTTCTGATTAAGGCTTTCTTCCATGAGTTTTGTCCGGTAGGCAACAACGCTATCGTAATCAAAATCAGGATCACCGGAATAATTTTTAAGTGTTTCATAAATAAATGGTTTTCCAAGGGATCGGATTGAAAGATATTGTTCATCAGACATTTTGTATCCGAAGTGTTCAAAGGCTTTTGGCCAGTTAATCCTGTAGTATTTTTCAGTGTCGATTAATGTTCCGTCCAGATCAAAAATAACTGCTTTAATCATTTTGAATAATCCCTGCTATCAGGTTTAGTATATCATGTTTTTTTATATCGATGCTAATAATGAAAACTCAAACGTTCAGTTTTCTCAGATTCATCTGCCTGAATTTTATAGGTGTGACTCCGGTAGTTTTTCTGAAAATTTCAGTGAAGTAGCTCTGGCTTGGAAATGCAAGAATGTTGGAAATTTCAATTGGCGAATAATCTGAGTACATGAGCATTTGTTTTGCTGTGTCGACTTTTTTGTTGCGGATATAGTCGCTTACTGTTTGTCCTGTTTCTTCCTTGAAAAGCCGTGAAAAATATGACGGATTCAGATCAACATAATTTGCAAGAACCGGTACTGTGATTTTTGTGTGCAGGTTGTCGTAAATGTAGTCCAGGGCAAGGGCCACATGTCTGGAACAGACTTTTTTCTTTCTCAGCTGCTGCATTCGTTTTGTGTAGTCAATGCACATGATTCTGTGAAGTTCAGAAATAGTTTCAGCTGAACCTGCAACATCGGCTTTGTTTATGTAGAAGTCACTCAGGGTGTAAGCCGTTGTGGTTTCCATTCCGCCTTCAATACAGTAGCGTGCAACCATGGCCGTTGTAATTACAAAATGATATTTGATGTGACGGAGAAAATTTTTTGAAAGCTGACCGAGATTTTCCTTTTCCAAAAGAGAAACTGAACATAATTCAGTGACCCTTGATACATCACCAAGCTGGACCAATGAATAGAATTCCAGTTCCGGATCATAAGGGGCATGAAGAACCTCGTTTTCCCTGTTGATGTATTCCTGATAGACGATTTCTTTCTGCAGATCCATAAATTTCTCCAAAAAAAACAAAAATTTCCCTAAATTTATCATAAAAACGATAAAAAAGTAATAAAAAAGATATTTTTCTAGTGATTTGTGAGCGAATATTTATTTAGAAATGAAACTTCCTGTTCATAAAAAGGGGAAGGAAGCAAGGAGAAATACACATGTCAGAAATCAAGATTGTTGACAATGAAGTTTTTACTTTGGACAAGCCGGAAAATTACAGCGGGTTGTATCTTCCAGTTGCAAATGAAAAAGGACTCAAGAGTTCAGTCACCCCAAATTTTGGTGGAGATGCAAAACTAAATCAGAATGCTTTTCTTCTTGAACCTGTGAGCGAAATTAATCTGCATAACAACAGAGGCGTAAGAAATATTTGGGTTAATGTTGACGGCAAGGGCGTCTGGTCGGCAGTTGGAGCTTCTGCTGAAGAAGAAAACAAGAAGTTCACTGAAGATCAGGATAAGAGCAGCATCACAGCCGGATTCATGTGGCAGACTGTGACACGGGAATCTACAAAATACGGACTTGAAGCTGCAGTCACAGATTTTTCTCCTGTTGAATCTGATGTGGAGATCATGCACGTAAAGCTCACAAACAAATCTGGATCTGTTCAGATGATAACTCCAACAGCAGCCATTCCAGTTTACGGAAGAAGCGCAGACAACATCCGTGACCACCGCCACGTTACAGCAATGCTTCAGCGCATCTCGACTTTTAAAAACGGTGTTGTCGTAAAGCCAACACTTTCTTTTGATGAACGGGGACACAAGAAGAACGATCTTTCATATTTTGTATGCGGTGTAAGCGGAAAAGGTGAAGCTCCAAAAGATTTTTATCCACTGGTAGACACATTTATTGGTGAAGGCGGAACACTTACACGTCCTTACGTTGTTGTAAAAAATATTCCTGGAGTTCCAGCTGGAAGCACTGCAGAAGGAAAGGAAGCAATGGGTGCTTTTCGTTTTGAAACATGCACTCTTCTTCCAGGTGAAAGTGCAGAATATACAATCGTAATGGGAATCACTGCCGATGCTGAAGTTCCTGCAAAAGTAATTTCATTGTACGACAGCACAGCAAAAGTTCAGAAGGCTCTTGAAGAACTCAAATCATATTGGAATGAAAAAGTAAATGTAAGCTGCAGCACAGGCAACAAGTCTATGGACAGCCTCATGAAATGGGTAAGCTTTCAGCCGTTCCTTAGAAGAATCTACGGATGTTCATTTCTTCCACACCATGACTACGGAAGAGGCGGAAGAGGATGGAGAGATTTGTGGCAGGACTGTCTCTCGCTTCTGATCATGGATCCAAAAGATGTGCGCAGTATGATCGTAAATAATTATGGCGGAGTCAGAATCGACGGAACAAACGCAACAATCATCGGTTCAAAGCCTGGAGAATTCATTGCAGACAGAAACGGAATTGCACGCGTCTGGATGGATCACGGAGTATGGCCTTTCATCACGACTTTGCTTTACATCAATCAGACTGGCGACGTGGATGTTCTCAAAGAAAAAGTTCCATATTTCAAGGATGAACAGTGCATGCGCGGTACAGAACTAGATAAGGAATGGACAAGCGATTACGGTGTAAAGCAGAAAATTTCAGACGGAAAAATTTACGAAGGAACTATTTTTGAACATATCCTTCTTGAAAATCTCTGTGCATTCTACGAAGTTGGTGAACATAACCACATGAGGCTTCGCGGTGCAGACTGGAATGATGCTCTGGATATGGCAGCTGTTCGCGGAGAAAGTGTCGCATTCACAGCAGCTTTTGCCGGTAATCTCAAGCAGATTGCGGATCTTCTTTTGACACTTAAAAATGAATATGGCTGGAAAAATGTTACTCTTCTGGACAGCATTAAGATTCTCATCAGCGACAATACTGATTATGACAATGTTTCAGCAAAGAAGTTCAAGCTTGTAGAATATCTGTCTGCATGCAGACACAATGTTTCTGGAAAGACTGTTGATGTCAGCATTGATGAACTTGCTTCGGACCTTAACAAAAAATCTGAATGGATCATGGATCACATCAGAAAGACTGAATGGATCAGTGGAAAGGATGAAGGATGGTTCAACAGTTACTACGACAATGATGGCCATGCGGTTGAAGGCTACAATGATCTTGGCGTAAGGATGATGCTCACAGGACAGGTTTTCACAATCATGAGTGGAACTGCCCTTGAAGATCAGGTAAAGGATATCTGTAAGAGCGCGGATAAATATCTTTACAAAAAGGAAATCGGCGGATACAGACTCAACACAAATTTTCATGAAGAAAAATACAACATGGGACGTATGTTCGGATTTGCTTACGGTGAAAAAGAAAACGGTGCTGTGTTCTCACATATGGCGGTCATGTATGCAAACGCTTTGTATCAGCGGGGATTTGCAAAAGAAGGACACAAGGCATTGAACACTCTTGCACAGACTGCGCTGAATTTTGAGACAAGCCGCATCTATCCTGGAATCCCTGAATATTTTGATGCAAACGGAAGAGGCCTCTACCACTATCTTACTGGAGCCGCAAGCTGGTTCCTTCTGACTTACGTGACAGAAGTTTACGGCGTAAAAGGTGAGTACGGAAAGCTTACAGTTTCACCAAAGCTCATGGCAGAACAGTTTGACTCAGACGGCAATTCAAGCATAAGACTTTCCTTCGCAGGAAAAAAATTCCAGGTGACAGTGAAAAATCCGCAGAAGAAAAACTTCGGCGAATACAAAGTAGTTTCAGCTTCCTGTGACGGAAAGAATTTGTTTACTGTTGAGAACGGAATTGCAAAAATGGACATGGCAACATTGGACAGCCTTGACAAAAACAAACTTCACACAGTTGAAGTAGAAGTTGAATAAAAAAAATTTTCGGAGGAAAAAATGAAATACGGTTATTTTGATGATGAAAAAAGAGAGTATGTAATTACAAATCCTGCAACTCCAAAACCCTGGGTAAACTATCTTGGTTCACCACTTTATGGGGCACTTGTTTCAAACAATGCAGGCGGATACAGTTTTGCAAAATCCGGGGCAAACGGAAGAATCCTGCGTTACGTGTTCAATAATTTTGATCAGCCTGGAAGATACATCTATCTTCGCGATAACGATTCAAAAGATTACTGGTCGGCATCATGGCAGCCTGTTGGAAAAGATCTTAAGGATTACAAGAGCGAATGTCATCATGGAACTGCATACACAAACATAATGGCAGATTACGCTGGAATCCATTCAGAAGCACTTTACTATGTTCCCCTTGAATCTGAACACGAAGTATGGAAGCTCAAGGTAACAAATAAATCAGACAAAAAACGCAGTCTTACTGTTACAGGTTTCGGCGAATTCACAAACAACAGCAACTATGAAATGGATCAGGTAAATCTCCAGTATTCTCTTTTCATCGGAAGAACAAGATTTGAAGGAAACAGAATCCGCCACACAGTACATGGAAATCTTGAAGGAGTTCCGGGTGAAGTTGACCATAAGACTGCCACAGACAGAATCTTTGGTCTTGCAGGTGCAAAAGTTTCTTCTTACTGCGGAGATAAGGATGCATTTCTTGGTGCATACAGAAGTTACAAAGATCCGATCGGTGTAGAAAAGGGAGATTTAGGAAACACTCTCAGCTACAACGAAAATTCCTGCGGTGCACTTTCAACTGTAATTGAACTTGCTGCAGGTGAAACAAAAGAAGTTGCATTTATCCTCGGACTTAAGGAAAACGCAGAAGCAGAAAAACTCATGGCCCGCTATGCAGATGTAAGCTCAACCTGCGAAAAGGAACTTAAGGAACTCATCGCACAGTGGCACGCAAGATTCGAACACTTTCAGGTAAAGACTCCAAGCGAAGAATTCAACACCATGATCAACACATGGAATGCATACAACTGTTTCATGACATTCACATGGAGCCGCGCCGCTTCCTACATCTACTGCGGACTCAGAAACGGCTATGGTTACCGCGATACAGTTCAGGACATTCAGGGGATCATCCATCTTGAACCTGAAATGGCCGCAGAAAAAATCCGCTTCATGCTTTCGGCTCAGGTAGACAACGGCGGCGGACTTCCACTTGTAAAGTTCACACACAATGCAGGTCACGAAGATACTCCTGATGATGCATCTTATGTTCAGGAAACAGGACATCCAGCATACAGGGCAGACGATGCACTCTGGCTTTTCCCTACAGTCTACAAGTATATTGCAGAGTCTGGGAACACAGCATTCCTTGATGAAGTAATTCCATTTGCAAACAAGGATTCTGGTACAGTTTATGAACATCTTAAGAGAGCCATAAAATTCTCTATGGAACATCTTGGACCACACGGAATTCCTGCAGGCCTCTATGCTGACTGGAACGACTGTCTGCGTCTTGGAGCAAACGGTGAATCTTCATTTGTTGCACTTCAGTATTACTACGCAATGACTATCCTCCGCGAATTTGCACAGAACAAAAAGGATTCAGATTATGTTGAATTCCTGGACAAGGCACAGAAAGAACTTGGCGACAAGATCCAGAAACTCTGCTGGAACGAAGACAGATTCATCCGCGGATTTACAGAACGTGGAGAAGTAATCGGAAAGCGCGATGATGTAGAAGCAAACATGTGGCTCAATCCACAGAGCTGGGCTGTGATTTCAGGATTAGCTTCTGATGAACAGGCGGACAAGGCTCTTGAAAATGTAAACAGGCAGCTCAACACAGATTTTGGTCTTGTGCTCATGGATCCTCCATATCATCTTCATGCATTTGACGGTGCACTTGCTGTAATCTACAACGCAGGTGTAAAGGAAAACTCAGGTATTTTCTCACAGTCACAGGGATGGATCATTCTTGCAGAAGCACTACGCGGACACGGAGACAGAGCATTCCAGTACTTTATGGAAAATGCACCGGCAGGACAGAACGACAAGGCAGAAATCAGAAAGCTTGAACCATACTGCTACGGACAGTTCACTGAAGGAAAGGCAAGTCCTCACTTTGGACGCTCACATGTCCACTGGCTTACGGGAACAGCTTCTACTGTAATGGTCGGTTGTGTTGAGGGTATTCTTGGAATGAGACCAAATCTTGACGGCCTCAAGCTTGCTCCATCAATTCCTGCAGCATGGGACGGATTCACTGCTGAAAAAGATTTCAGAGGCTGCAGGCTCAACATCACTGTAAAAAATCCTGGCCACGTGCAGTCGGGTTGCAGGGAACTTACAGTCAACGGCAAAAAGATGGAAGGAAATTTCATCCCGGCATCTGAACTTAAGGATAATGCAGAAGTTGTTCTTGTAATGTAATTATTAATGTAAAAAAATTGCCCGGCATAGCAGACATGGTATTGCCGGGCGTAATTTGAAAAATAAAATTCTTTTTATATACTTGTTTCAACAATAAACTACGCCACATCCCGAGCATTCATATTGATATTCCGTACAACATCAAAAATCCTGTTCTGAGCTTCTTTTCCAAAAAGCATGAAGAATTTCGGGCGATCGAATGGGGCTCGACCTTTCATGAGGGCATCCATATTAATTTCGCCCTGTTCAACAATGATGTTAATCAGGCGCTGAACAAACTCAATCTGCATGTTGTTCATGTTGGCATCATTGATGAATTCTGCAAAGTAATCGTTGATAGAGTTCTTATCCATCTTTGTTGCCCAGCGGATGAAAACTCCTAGAGATTTTCCCTCAGAGATCTGATCGAACATCTTTTCATTTCCAAGTTCTTCCTTGAAGATATGGTTAAGGCTTTCAAAATCATTTTTTGTAAGAGGCTGATTTGTTCGAAGCTTATTAATTGCTTCATCCTTCATATGCTCAGAAAGATAAGCATCCACTTTCTTTTTGTATTCTTCAAAGTTGTCTGCAGGAGTTGGATTTGCAGTTCCGCCCGGCACATTAACAGTTTTTACTTTATCATCAAAATCTATAAAAAGAGGTTCGTGTCCATTTTCAACAGTAAACTGAGCAAGATCTCTTATTTCCTTGCGGATTTCTTCATAATCAAGAACATTCAAGCTATCATAATATGAATTTACAGATAAGAGCTGTAATCTCGGAAGATTATCTCGAACCACTTTAATGGATGTCTTCTTTAAAAGTTTCTCAGCAACAGCCATAATTTTTGAGCGATATAGATTTACAGGCTGTTCTGACAACTGTAATTCCATTATTCCATAACAGAAATTGTCAAAGTCTTTTGCATACTGGTCCAGTTCTTCGTTGAAAATAAGTGGAGCAATGTACTTTGTAAGATTCATCACATCTTCATTGGTCAGACATTCAAAGCTCTTTTCATTTTGAAATTTATGGACATGCTTCAAAACAAGATGAACAGGTGTAAGCGATGTATTTAATGCGGAAATCTGAGCATGGACTTCGTTTACAAGCTGGTTACGATAAGTAAGAAAGAGATTTTGAGATTCCGAATCAAGTTTGGAATGACATAAATTTTTTGAATCTTGCAGAAGTTTTATTACAGCACATTTGTGAGCAAAAATACGCTCGCTTACAGATTTTCCAGAAGCACCTTCGATGCCGTTTTTTTCTTCACGGAAGAATTCAAAGTTCCTAAGATAATCAAAAATGTAGAAATATTTCTTACCAACATAAGAACCTGTTTCATCTGTGCATACGAGATTTGGAGCAAGTCGGGTTCCACGGCCAATCATCTGCCAGAACTTAATTTTACTTCGAATTTTTTTATAGAAAACAAGATTTACAACTTCTGGAATATCAACGCCGGTATCAAGCATATCAACACTTACTGCAATTTGTAACTGCGAATCGGATTTCTTGAATTCTTTGATAGTCGATTTTACTTTTGAATCATCACAGACAATTCGCTGACACATCTTGCCTTTATACTGCGGCCAGAATTTATCAAAAGTATCAACAATGTGCTGGGCATGATTTTTGTTGTAAGCAAAGATGATTGTCTTACCAAGTTTATCACCGCCACCAGTTTTGATACCTTTTGTCATTAAGTCTTCAAGAACCTGTCGAGTTGTATCTTCATTGAATACATATTCGTTAATTGCCTTTGGAGGAATTTCCTCAAAAGGTTCTTCACTTTCTTCTTCCTGTCGGCGAACCTTCTCTAAGTCTTCTTCGCTAAGATTATCTTTGTTGATTCCTTCATCAAGGAATGTTGAAGTCTTTTCAATTGCATGATACGGAACCAGATAGTTAGCCGCAACAGCTGTTTCATATTCATAAACATCAGTTGGAACATCGTCCTGAAGTTCAAAGAATTCAAAAGTTGATTTATCTACATCGCGGCGAGGTGTTGCCGTAAGTCCTACAAGATATGCATCAAAGTATTCAAAGATTGCCCGGTATTTCTTAAAGATGGAACGATGAGCCTCATCAATGATAATCAAATCAAAATGAGCCGGAGTAAATGTACGGTTGCCGTCTTTATTTTTCTCAGTATCAATAGCATTTAAGATAGTTGGATATGTACTGAATACAATTCGTGCACCTTTGTTCTCTGCTTTGTCTTTTGCATCAAGCAGATTGCATATAGTTACATCCGGGCAGTTTTCTCGGAAAGCATCATAAGCCTGTTCAACAAGCTGGATTCGGTCTGCAAGGAAAAGTACATTTGAAACATAATGAGCTCGACTCAATACATCTACAATGCTGATTGCAGTTCTAGTTTTTCCAGTTCCAGTTGCCATAACAAGCAGGAACTTGCGGATTTTCTTTTCCATTTCAGCACAGATTGAGCGAATTGCCTTCATCTGATATGGACGGCCAGAAATATCTGTATTGATTTTTACACTGTTCAAATCACAAAGAAGATTTCGTCTATCCATAAGTTTCTGTAAATCCGCCATCGCAAAAATCATGCTTACAGAACGAGGTGCATACTGACTGTCATCCCAGAAGAAGGTTTCAAAGCCATTAGTATAGAAGATAAATGGACGACGATTAAACTTTCGTTCAAGACAATCTGCATATAAAACAGCCTGCTGCTTACCTACATTCGGGTCTTTTGTAGTTTTCTTTGCTTCAACAACAGCAAGCGGAGCCCCATCTTTTCCAAACAAAACATAGTCAATATATCCTGTTTTGCCAGGTATACCTTCCATATCATCAACTTTATATTCTTCAACAACCTGAACCTGATCAATTCTCCAGCCAAGAGTTTTAAGATCTTCATCAATAAACATCTTTCTTGTCTGGAATTCACTTAAATCTTCGACCTTAAGTTCTGGTTTGCTAGAAGGATGCTCTTTGTTATTTTGAATTGAGGCAAGTGCCTGGGCAAGCTCCTTCTTCAATTCTTCTATTGTATTATCTTTTGAATCAATTTCGTCTTTGTATTTCTGAAGTTCATCTTGAGATGGCTTTTTTATGGCAACTACAACTTTGTTTTTTGGAATTGCATCTTCACTAAAAGTACGTTGTTTATAATCAGAGCCGTAAGTGTAATCAAGCCAATTCAAAAAATTAAATAGAGCCTTAAGAGAAAGAAGAACATATTTCTTTTCCACCGCCAGCGTGTCATGTACGCCGCTATTACCAACTTTAATTATCAGTTGAATGTCATGGCGAATATTAGAGGGAACTGCATTTACAAAACTTGATTCATGAACAAGAACTTGAATAGAATCGTCATAAGGTTTATGTAAATCCGGATCAACTGAATACATCCATTTTACAGCCTGCTCCAAAGATTTACGCGCAGCAAAAGCAGCAAAAACAGTATTTTTGTTATATTGAAGTTCTGCCTGGATGGCCATTTGGCTAAAGGCGAAATAATTTTTATCATAAGTCAAGAAATCAAAGTTTGCCATAAACTGCTTTCCTTTTGTTAAGATAACACCCATTTATTATACAACCTTTTCAGGCTATTTGCTATTTCAAATTTTGATTTGTCGATTTGTTGAACGAAGGAATTAAATTGATTTTGAAGCTCTAATGGTGGTACTAAAACTTCGAATTCACGAATTTGATTTAAGTGTAAATCTGGAACTCCAATTCCTTTAATTCTCTTATCTGCTTGATTTTTAATATACGGTTGTGCCATTGATGTCGTTAGAAACTGAGAGTTTACTATTTCTGACTTTGGTTTCAACAATGCAACGCTTACATATAAACAAAAAGCTCTATCCGTATCTACAAGAGCTGGTATTCCATAAGTTGCTCCAACTTTTGTATATAAAATATCACCTTTTTCTGGGTGAGTAGATTTTATCATTTTTTCATACGCTTCTTCTGAAACATATTTACAATCATCAAATAATAATTTTCCAGAATTAATATTAACAACTGAAATGAATGGTTTACCAGTAGCAGTATATTCAGGTTTAGCATGAACTCCATCAGAAATCTTTGTACAAATATCTCCAAGTTTCTTTACTTCCCATCCCATAGGATTAGTAACAGGATCCCCAAACATCTCGATAAATCGGGATTTATCGAGTTATCAAAAAAATCAACATTTCTATTGAATTTAGATAATAGGGATTTTACAATTAGAATATAATCTATGGAAGTATTTGGGATTATCAGAGTTTTCTTCAATATTTTTCCTAGCAACTTTTGAGCTAGTTTATTGTAGTTTGAAAGGAAATATGAAAATGGAAAATTTTATAAATTTTATTTTAGCAGGTGGAGAAGTGTTTCTTTTTATGGGTGCTCGAGTTGCTAGGGTAAAATGTAAGAAAGACTAGATAATCCTATAAATATTTCAGAACACTTGAAAAGTGCAACTCTTTTCCACCCACCTTTTTTAACTCAAATACTTTTATGAGAATTTTTCACATTTTGTTGGTCAACAATTGCATATTCCATTGTTGTATCAATCTTTTGGTGACCTAAAAGTTTCTGAACCTGTTCAATTGGCATCCCTTTATCGATTGCACGGGTAGCTAAGGTTCGCCTGAACTTATGTGGATGCACTTTATTTATTTCCAAACCACGTCCGAGTTTCCTAAGCATTATTTCAATACCAGCAATTTCAAGTCTGTTATGAGGTTCGAGTAAGCTCACAAACAAAGCTTCATTATCGTCTGTTCTTGAATTTAAATAATTTTGTAAATGCAGCTTAGTTCTGGCATCAAAATATACAACGCGTTCTTTAGAACCTTTCCCAAGTACAACGCATTCACGGTTTACAAAATCAACATCAACTCTATTGAGTTTTACAAGTTCACCAACACGCATACCTGTAGAAGCAAGTATATCAATTAGGGCTAAATCTCTGATAGTTTTGCAGTTATCCCGGAGTCTTTCCAATGCTTCATCTGAATAAGTCTCTTTAACTTGCTTCATTATCTTAATTTTATGAATGCGACGGACAGGACTTTTCAAAATGTAATCTTCATCTTCAAGCCAGGTAAAAAAGCTGGAAAGAATACGGCGAATATTATCAATTGTTTGCTTTGAAGCGTTGTTTTTCTTCTGATATTCACTCAAATAAACACGTAAATCTTCTGTTTCTATCTGATTAAATGGTTTTATAAGCGATTTTATCAGGTTATCTAAAGTTGAACTATAATAGTTTACAGAACGTTCCGAACAACCTTCAACTTGCTTTGCCGAAAGAAATTCATCTTTTAAAGTTTGATTAGATTTGTTTTGAATAAGATTCTTATTGCCTAAAGCAACAACATCCACGTTAAAAAAACAATGCTCAAGGACTTGGCTAAGTTTCTGTCTTTGAGCATTGTTCAGTACACCAGACATTTCAGTCTGAATTTGATTAATTAATGTCTTTTTCATATAAGCTCCTTAATTTAGAGCGTAATATGAAAGTAAAATCTTATTACATAAAAATATTATGCTACTGAAACAACATCCTCTGTGTTGTAAACAAAACCATGTTCATACATATATTCAGGGGCACAATCAATTTCACCATTATTCCAGGTTACAATTCCATATTCTATTTTGGGGTTTTCGTAAACTTCGGGATTCTTTAAGGGTTCAAAAACTTCTCCCTCAAGAATTGTTGTATCAAAAAGTTTTGTAACTCCGTTTGAAAACTTTAACAGGTAAACACCACTGTACATGTGCCTGACTTCTAGAACAGTCAACATAGGCTCTGGATTATCTGAATATACAATTCCATTTTCTTCATGCATACATTTACCTCCTATGAATCAATCTTATCAAAGTGCTTATTCTGAACTGCAAGATTCCATGCAGCATACGCTTTTTCTTCATTGTTTTTTAACCAATCCTGAACGGCCTTTAACTGCTTTGCCGGCAATTCCCCAGCTAAAAGTGTACCGTCTATTGCAACAGATGCCCTGAATTCTCCGTAAAAAACATGTACATGAGGCTTATTATGATGTTTTATATCATTAAACATCATATAAATAACAATTCCATCAAAGCGTTTTAGTTCAGGCATACTCTTACCTCGGCTTTATTATAGCATAATAATTTAAATTTTTTCATATAATTTAACCAAAGTACTCGTCGCGACCAGGGCTGCTTACCGAATTTTGCTACGCAAAATATCGCTGCATAAGCGATTTATACAAAGTTTGTCGCAATCCGCTTCGCAACTTGCTTACCGAGTTTTCGTTCCAAAAACTCGCACTTACCCGAAATAAGTTTGCATAAGGCTTTTATAAAGTATTTCTGTCTTTTCCAGCGTTTTCTGCAAGGCGTTTTTTTTGCAGCAGCATTGCTGGACGATAAAAGAGTTATTTGTGATAGGGAGTTTTGCAGGAAACTATGTGTAAATCACCATTTTCGTCCAGTCGATACACAAGGCGGTCTTCATCTGTGATTTCCCTGCTCAAATATCCAGAAAGGTCGTGCTTTAAAGCTTCGGGTTTGCCAAGACCCTTTTCGGCACCGTTGCGTTGTATGTCATTTATCAGCTTGATGATTTTCAGCAGAATCTTTCGCTGGTTGTTTTCAACTAGCTGCGTCAAGTCAGCCATTGCATTTTGAGTCCAAACTATATTTATTTTGATTCTGCCATTGCTTCCAGTTCATTCATTGGAATGCTTTTTGTGTTGCCAGATTTGTCCTGCGCGATTGATTCCCGCAGAAATTTCATATTCTCTTCTGAATAAAACGGATTCACGTTGATTTCAAAAGGAATCCTCTGCTCCCGAACAACTTTTTTGGCAAACATATTTAACACCGAGGAAACAGAAAGCCCTATTTCATCACAAAATTTGTCGAAACCAGCTTTTGTTTCATCTTCCATACGAATGCTTAAACTTGTCATATTGCTACCTCCTGCTATCAAATATATATCATTTTGCAGGTAAAATTAATGCAAATTGCATTATTCTAACCGAAATAAGTTTGCATGAGGCTTTTATAAAGTATTTCTGTCTTTTCCAGCGACTTCTGCACGGCAAATTTTGATTTTATAAGAAATGTTTTAATTTATAACTTTGGGGAGTATTGCATCTAAAAGCCTATATACACCTGTAGACGGATTAGCTTTTATTTTTTCGTTTTCTTCAAGTTTTGCTGCGTATTTTCTTGCTGTATCAGTCTTATTTTTGAGGATTAAATACAAATCTTTCAAAGCTTTCATTTCATCGACTTTTTTTATCTGATTATTTTTTTCCAAAACTGAATTAAGCAAATCCTTAGCTTTTGTCTGTACATCATCTCTAGAAATAGCTGATTGGAGATATTCAAAATGTAATACTATCCATAATTCAAAACATGGGTTTGAACAAGCAATAGATATTCCATTTTTATCAGCAGTTTTAATTGCATTATCAAAATTTTCTTGTGTATGACCGCCAAATCCTTTTCCCTTGAATTCAACCTCATCGCGATCGATTACAATCCATTTTTCATCATATTCCTGCCAGTTTTGCATAGTTGTTAAATCTGTTATAACTCCGTATGGATCTGAATGTTGATGTTTTGCAATGATTACTTTGGTTCCAGCTGCAATTAAATGTTGCTGTTTCTGATATTTTACAAGTCCATTTATGTAATTAGGCTCTGTACATTCACCTTCACAGGCAATTAAAAAAGATTTGAGGACTTCAATATGTTCACCTTTTCTAAATTCAGGTGAACGATCACGTAAATTTTCATGCTTTCGTCTAGCCATGTATTATCCTAAAAATTAAAATCCCCTAAATATGGAATAGCTCCATATTTTCCCATAATGTAATTTCTTTCAATTTTGTGTTCTTTTCTTACATCTTTATATTCTGCAAGACCTGTAAGATGGGAACATCCGTATTTATCTTTTTCAACAAACCAGATTTGTTCTTTATCGAATAAGGACTGATCAAGAAGGTTTGTATCCTGGGAAGTGAAAATTAACTGTGCACCTTTTTTATTTGCATCTTTGTTATTAAAAAGTTCGACAATTTTTCGTGTAAGAATAGGATGCAAACTAGCATCTAGTTCATCTAAGAATAAAGCAGAACCTCTTTGCAATGAATCAATAACTGGTCCAATTACATGAAAGTATTTTTGTGTACCTAAAGATTCATCATCAAATAAATTGAATGGCACATCGCTGACAGGATTATTATTTTCATCATATTTTGAATGGAGTGTTTTTACTGTAACTTCTTCAATATTGTCATTGCCAGATTTTACTTCCTGGAAAATATCTTTAATACCAAAATCTGCACTTGTAATATAAGTCTGAAATAATTCTTTTATTCCTGGCTTAGAAAGATTATTCCAATATGCTGAATTCAGCGGCATTCTAGAAGAATATTCAATAAATCTACATGAATTAAACCATTGTAAAACGTTCTTAGCTTCAGAATTATCGTTACGATCAGCTTCTACCAAAAAGAGAGAATTCTTAAGATGCTTTAAATTCTGCAAATCCTTAAACTTAGGTGCCTTGATTTTTCCATTGTTTTCATCAACATCATATTCGAAAATTATAGTTCTACGAACTGACTCATAGATGTAAAGATATTCACTGTAAACACAAGTTGAATCGTATTCAAAACCATATTTATATTTTTTACCGTTATGAACAAAACAGATATCAAAGGAAGTTGTATCGTCTTCAGATTCCGAGGAAAGCCTGAACTGATTTATAGGAAGCACATCTGTAGACTGAATGATTTTATCTTCATTAAGCACAAGACGACGCATCATTGCAAAAGCTTTTAAGATATTAGATTTACCGCTACCATTTGCACCATAAAAAACTGCACTGGAATAAATATTAGAATCAGCTTCTGTATAAATTGCAGAAACAGCTTCCTGTTTTTTTGTAAACAAATCTAAAGTGAGAGTATCTTTGAATGATTTATAATTTCTTGCTGAAAATTGAATTAACATAAATATAAGATAATGCAAAAATGTAAAAAATGCAATTTTATTTTTAATATTTGTTAATAATTAACGAAAATTGAAAATAAAAACTTTACATTTCAATACTTTTATAGAACTCGATAAAGTTATTTAAGAATGAGAAACTCTTTTTGTAAAAATCTTGTTCCCAACTAATTGAATATACTGGAACTTCCTGTTTATCAAGATTTGTTAATAAATTGTAAAGAACATATTCGAAAGTAGCTTTGTAAAATCCGTCATATCCATGCATTTTATATTCTACATTGTGGCATAATTTCAAAGATTCAAAATACGGAGTTATGAATTCAGCATTATCAAATAAGGGTGAAATTATAAGTGAATCATTTTCTTGATCATAATAAGGAGATAACTGATAGATATTGAGATTAAAATAAGCACAATATGTAAATAACAACTCCACATACAAAATCGAAAAATCCAGTATGTCATCTTCTTTAATCAATGTTTTATTTATCAATTCAATCTTTTGAAGAATATGTTCTCTTTCCCTCATGTTTATATCAGGAAGAATGGAATTGAACGCAATTGAAACATTGACATTATCACTGAATGTAAAATCAAACTTATCAAAAAGTGATTTATGTTGATTGATGAATTCATTCGATAAATTTCCTGCTTCCAGCTTAAAGCTGATGGAAAAGAACTTCTTAAGATAATTCTTTACATCAACCTGTTGCCCATATACTTTGCGGATTGTTTCGTTTAACTGATTTCTATCAATAGAATAAATAATTTGAATGTTTTTTACATTGGTTGTTATGTGATGCATTCGTTCCAAAACTTTGATTGCATAATTTGGAATACAGCGGTCCAGTTCATCTACAAGAAGGATTACAGTTTTATCTTTTGATATTTTATTCAATCCTTCAGTCACTTTTTTCATGACTTCTTCCAAATCAATATATGGATTCAAATGTCGTTTTTGAGTTTCATATTCATTGGATTTCTTATCCAGTTCAGTTTTATACTGTTTTGTTTTCTTATAAAAAAGTTTTCCGAAAAATGAAATGGAAGGATTTGCTGTTGCAAGACTAATGCAATTCAAAACAGGAGCAACCAATTCATCAGCAAGAAGTTTCATAGAATCCTTAAACATTTTTTTATGATCATCGTTGATATTGATAAATGAATTCTCTGCTTTTACCTGATTTTTCAAACTAAGAATTAAAGACAAGAGTGGTTCATTGTAATAATCATATTCCCACGGATTGAATTTTAATACACAGTATTTTCCACCAGCAATATCAAGATCCTGCATATCATAAAGCTCAGCAGCAAGTCTGTTAATTAACCAGGATTTCCCACAACCCCAGTTACCTTCAATTGCATAGGAATTGGAATTTTCCTTATTTGTTGAGAGAGTTTCTATGACATTGATTATTTTTTTGAGGTCTTCTTCGCGGTTTAATAAATCTAGAGAATTTTCCATATAACCAAATATAATAAATATTTGGAGAATTTCGAAACAAAATTCTTTTACAGATAATTAGTTATGCTATGTGATTAAATTTAGCTGGCAAATAATATCCGTAAAAAAAATCAATAAAAATGTTAAAAAACGTGATGTCTATCATTGTCGAAAGGACTATTTCTGATTATTATATATACTACACATTTTATGATATATAATAAATATATCAAAGGGGGCATGTATGGTTATTGAACCAGTAAATTTTAGTCGTTCTCAAATAGAATCTATTGCACAAAAATTTGCTGAACTTACAAACTTCACTCCTTGTGTTACTGACATCTATAAATATGTAGAATCTCTTGGCGGTACTTTTAATTATTCCGATGAAAAAATTGATGAAAATGGCGGTTCTATCGATGTTGTTGGACCTAAAGAATTTACTATAAATTTATCAAAAAACACATCTGCAAAACGAGATGTATTCACAATTGCTCATGAATTAGGTCATTTTGTTTTACATTCGAAATTGGGATTAATTCAGTTAAAAGCCGGTAGAGATGAAAACATTGATACTGCAGAAAGAGAAGCAAATTCATTTGCTGCAGCATTCTTGATGCCAGCAGAATTAGTAAAATCAAAACATCATGATTTGTCTGGAAATTTATATTCTTTAGCAGATGCCTTCAATGTATCTCTTTCTGCAATTACATGGCGTTGTAAAAATTTAGGATTATAATAATGATTATAAAAGACACTGATGAACCAGAATTATATCTTTTTTTCAGTGTTGATATTATTGATTCTACAACTTTAAAGTATGGAACAAAGGATAAGCCATCATTACAAAATTGGTATAATTCAATTCTTACTTTTTATGAAGAATTTCCTACTCAATTTCAAGTTGCACTAGATTCAGTGACCTCGATATTCCATTTACCTTCGAATATTCAGTTGAGTACTTGGAAGTATTCTGGAGATGAAATTCTTTTTTTCATCAATATTAAAAATGAAAATGAAGTTCCTGCATCAATTTTTGCATTTGAGCGATTGCTTAATGAATGGTATGATCCTACAGATGTAAAGCAAATACACTTAAAAGGTTGTGCATGGATTGGTCAATTTCCATTTATTGATAGACGACTTTCAATCAAAAAATCTGATACTGATCAAAATAGTAAATTAGATTTTATTGGACCGTCTATAGATTGTGGTTTCAGATTGGGTAAATATGCATCTAGAAATCAAATCGTTTTATCAGTTGAAATAGTTGATTTATGTAGAGTTTGTACAGATTTTTCTCTGAATCTATATTATTTAAAATCAGAAAATTTGAAAGGAGTACTTGGAACTCTGAAATATCCAATATTTGTTTTAGTTTTATCAAAAGCAAATAAATCTCTTGAAGAACAACATTTATTACATGCTTGTCATGCAACAGACTTAAAAGTCTTTATAGATGACTATTATACGAATATGATAGAGGAACACAAGAATAAAGTTTCTAAAATTGATTCACATATTAATAATTATCTACAAAGTAAAAAAGAGTTATCAAAGGACACTATTTCAAAGGATAAGGCCTTTGATTCTGAAAGTAATATGCAAGAACCAGAGACAGAAGGTGCTCCTGAAGCAGATTTAAGTGAATTTGAGCATATGATGGTTAAATCTGTAATTTCAAAAGAAGAAAAAAACGAATAATTCCCCATTACCCGAAATACTCCTGCATAAGTGACTTATACAAAGTTTCAGCTTTTTCCAAAGATTTCTGTACTACAAATTTTGATTTGTCGATTTGCTGGACGAAAGCGGCGAAGTCGTTTTGGAGTTCGATTGGAGGAACTGGAATTCTTGTATTTGAAATTACATTTAAATGTAAATGCTTTATAGCAATACCTTTTTCTGCATTAGCAAACTGTCGCTTACAAGAATCACATTGTAAAGTTTCTTTCAAAAAAACTCCGTTTATCAAGTTTTTATCATACTTCAATATGGCAAGACTCTCGAAAAGTCCTACTGGAATATCTAAGTTGAAAATTGCTGTACTACCAAGAGAACCACTCTTTGTTAGAAGTACATCACCTTTTTCAAGATTGCATCTTTTTTGAATTACAGCATATTCATCTTTTGTTATGTGTTTTACATCAGATAAATCTATTTTTCCATCTATAATATTTTTTGCAGAAATGAAAGTTATTCCTTGGTGTTGGTAACTAGGAGTTTTATGAGTTCCATCTGTAATTTTAGAACAAAGAGTTCCTAATTTCTCAACTTTCCATTTTCTATTTTCAACTGGCTCATCCCCAAACATCTCGATAAATCGGGATTTGATTAGAGTATCGTATTTTTCGAGCATGAGCTTGTGCTTTGCGATGAGTGCCGTGCATTTGTCCAGCACGGCGGCAATGTGCTTTTGCTCTTCGAGAGGCGGAAGGGGGATTTGAAGTTCTTTGAGCCACTTGAAATGTCTTGCATATCCTGTGTTAGGAAATTTGGCTTGTAAAAAATAATAATAAAGATACTTGTAATTTATTTCTTGATTTGCCTTTAGAACTTTTACACCATCAGCTCCAAGAAAAAATGGAAAATCAACATATTTGAAAACTCTGGTATGGTCTCCAAAAATAATTGCAGGAACATCTGTAAACGCACCTTCTGTTTCATCTGAGTAACCAGCAATAAATTCTTGCCCTTGGTCAATAATTGCAGTTAAACCTGATTGATTATATTCGTTTGTTGGAAGTTTTATTCCATCCTTAGTTCTATCAGAAATTAATTCTGTAAAAGAAATTTTATTCCAATTCTCCATTCTCAATTTTCAATTCTCCATTATTCCGTGAGCAGCGTTAGCTGCGAACAAATCCGTGTGACAATATTGGGGGCGTTGCGGGGGGTCCCCCGCAGAGGGAGTAGCGGAAAACGCCGCAGGCGGTTGGAGCGAGGGGGAGACTTCCCCCACACAAATCCCCAAGTATTACCGTTTTCCACTCGCTCATTTTTCAGCTCCATTGTTTTCATCTTTAGAAAGAGTTTTTTGAATTTCTTCTTCTGATGGTAAAACTTTCTTGAGGGAATAGGTTGATATTCCAATAGGCTCGCTCAAGTTTTCTACAGTCCATTGAGCAACTACATCATTCTTTTCCTTGCAAATTAAAAGACCAATTGTATTTCTATCAGTCTTATCTTTCATCATATGATTTACTGCATTGCAATAAAAGTTCAGCTTGCTTACAAACTCCGGCTGAAATTTAACTACCTTTAATTCAACAACAATATAGCAGCGTAATTTCAAATGATAAAACAGCAAGTCAAGTTCGTAATCATCCCCATTAACAACAAAAGGAACATGACTTCCTACAAATGCAAAACCATTTCCTAGTTCCAGAAGAAACTGTATTAAATTCTGTTCCAATCCTTTATGCAAATCTTTTTCTTCATACTTTTCAGACATAGAAAGAAAATCAAATTTGTATTCATCTTTAAGTATTTCTTTTGCACATTCGCTCTCATTTTCTGGAAGTGTAAAGGCAAAGTTATTAATTGTGTTTCCACGAGTTTCAAAAAGCTTTGTGTCCATCATATTGATGAGCATTGCACGGCTCCATCCGTTTTCTTTTGTTTTAGAAATAAAAAACAAAGCTTCATCAATCGATTTTGCTCGTGTAAATATTTCGATATGATGTCGCCATGGGATTGTAAATAGAGTGTCCTTGAATTCGTCACCAAGCTGGTGACGAATTTGCCTAGATTCTGCACCAACTTGGTGCAATTTTTCAGTATAGAACATATAGAATCTTTTCATATAACGAAGATTTCGCTCTGAAAAGCCCTGTGCATCTGGGAATTCTGTCTTTAATTCCAAACTTGTTTTTTCAAAGAACTTGCTTCCATAAGATTTCTCAAAATTTCTTTCTGAAATATCTTTACCGATATTCCAATAAAGTTCCAGCATTTCTTCATTTACAGCTATGCTGGCCTTAATCTGAGCTCCACGAACTTGCTTTTTTATTTGAGTAATCCATGTTTTAAATTCTGTATTATTTGGTAAAAGTTCTTTGGCCATTGTTTATTCTCCAAGTTTCATGTTCAAAAAGTGCGACGGTATCGCAGTTTTTTTTTGATTAGTCTTAAAGCATCTTCTTTAGCTCAGACAAATCAGAAGTAATTTCTTTCTGCAATTCTTCAATTTCAGAAATCAAAACAGATGGCTTTGGATATTCAACTTTCTCATAAACAACTTCTTTGTACTTATTAATAGAAAGGTCATAGTTGTTAGCAACAATTTCAGACTTAGGAACAAAGAAACTCTGTTCAGTTCGTTTGCGGTCTTTTTCGGCATCAAGATTGTGAAAGCGTTTGATGATATCTGGAATATCATTTGCATCTATCGGCTGGCGTTTATCATCAAGCGAGTAGCCGTCAGCTTTCATATCATAGAACCAGACATTGTCTGTTCCACCTGCACCTGTTTTTGTGAAAACAAGAATACCAGTACTAACTCCGGCATAAGGCTTGAACACACCACTAGGCATACTGATAACTGCTGCAAGTTGATGGTTTTCTACCAGTTCTTTACGGAGAGCTTTATGAGCATTGCTTGAACCGAACAAAACTCCGTCTGGAACAATACATGCACAGCGACCACCTTTTTTAAGCATGCGGATAAACAGGGCTACAAAGAGAAGTTCTGTCTTTGTTGTAGAACATACGTTTGTAAGACTTTCTGCGATTGTTGATTTATTTACGCTTCCTGTAAACGGCGGATTTGCAAGAATAATATCGAATTCACCTTCAATTTCGTTGTTTTTGCTTACACTGTCCTGATAAGCAATATGTGGTTCGTGGATTGAGTGGAGCAGAAGGTTCATTGCGGAGATTTTGAGCATTGTACTTCCTGTGTCAAAACCAGTAAGAAGTCCTTTTGAATAATGCTCCCATTCTTTATCGCCCATCTTGTTTCCGTATGTGTCACGGATAAATTCAGCACTTGAAATAAGAAATCCTGCTGTACCACATGCCGGGTCACAGATTGTATCCATTGGTTGAGGTCTGATAAGTTGAACCATCATATCGCGAATCTGCTTTGGTGTGCGGAACATTCCTACCTGTCCGCTGGAATTCATTTTGCTCAAGACATATTCGTAAATATCACCAAGCATGTCGCGGGTCTGAACTTCTGGATTTTCAAAAAGTTCATCAAGCTTTGTAATTACGGCTTTTAAGGTCTGCGGGCTAGGAATAGAGAATGCTGAATCTTTCATGTAGCGGGCAAATGCGCTTTCTTCGTTTGCGTTGATTTTTTTGATGAATGGGAAAATCTCTTTGTTCATCAAAGTAAAGAGTTCGTTTTCTTCGAATGTCTTAAAAATGTGCCAGCGGTATTTCTGCTTATCTTCAGGGAAAATATGTTCTTTCTTTTCACCTGACATTTTTTCGTATTGTTCAGTTTCATTTTCAACTTCATCAAGAGAATGTATGAACATAAGATATGAGAACTGTTCAATGACAGTCAGGTATTCACTCATACCTGCACTGAAAAAGTCGTCCCAGATTGAATCTATTTTGTTTTTTATTTCGCCAGTAATCATTTTTTAGAACTCCTAACTTTGTTAAAGTGTATTATAGCAAGATTTTCTATAATTTTAACCTCTGTTAGCAAAGTGTTTCCAGAAACCCATTTTGATTATATTTTAGCTAAAAATTTGACATTTTGGCCAAATATACCTATATTCATAATTGGGAGGCAAAAATGATTTCCATATCTGTTGGCGAAGCCAAAAACAAGTTAACTTATTATCTCCATCTTGTGGAAGAAAAAGGCGAATCTATACAAGTTACTCGTCATGGAAAAACTGTTGCCACTATAAATAATCAGGATTCATTAAATGTGTTGAGAAAAAAACAATTGTTTGCCAAAGGCCTGGAAAGCTGGCGTTCAAAATATGCAGCTGAATTAAAACAATATTCGGATGAAGAAATTGATGAAATTTTTGCTCGCCAGAAAGATGATGAACCAATTGTAAGACATCCAGAAGATTTTGACTGGTAGGTGCCTTATGAAAATGTATTTATTAGACACAAACATAATTTCTGAGCCTGCAAAAGCTAAGGCTAATCCTGTTGTTACAGAAAAAATTCTTGAAAATATTGAATATTCCTGTATTTCTTCTGTTGTTTGGGCTGAAACTTTATCTGGAATAAAATCTTTACCGGATGGAAAACGAAAAGATATGTTGTTTGATTATGCTACAAATCAAATTCAAAAATTGTACGAAATACTTCCCTTTGATGATTTCGCCGCCAGCATTTATTCTGATCTTGTATCTCGCTTACAGACAAAAGGAAAGATGCCTCAAAAACTGGATTTAATGATTGCTTCTACTGCAATTGCTAACAATCTGATTTTAGTTACAAGAAATACTTCTGATTTTCAACCAATCAAAGAAGTTTCAAATCTTATGCTGGAAAACTGGTTTGTGTAAATATTCCCCGTTAGCGATGGGAGCCCCTTGCCGACCGCAGCGCAGCGAGGACGGTGAGCGTTAGCGAAGGGCGGACGTAGCGCCCCAGCCAATTTTGGCTGGGGAACGGCATGTTATTTAACAACTTTTTTCTGCCAGCTTTTTTTACCACATTCTGGGCATTTCATGTATTTTGTAAGACCCATATGTGGCGCACACACAGAAGCCTTGTAACCTGGAACATATTTATGGCCACATTTGCTGCACTGATAATAACCGGTTTTTGTTTCAATTCTCCAGCAAAAAGGTGCAACTAAAAGGACAATTAAAAAACTAATTCCAAGAATAATGCTGCGAATCCAGTTTTCAGTAACAAGATATGAACTTATAAGGCAGCCGGCAACAATTGTAAAAACCATTAATGCTATAAGAACATATTCTGTATGAATAAGCATTTTGTTGGTGCGTTCATTTAATGCAGCCATTTCAATAAGGTTTTTTTCCATGATTTCCGTGTTGTTTTCCATTGGTATTTTTTCTCCTGTTAATAATTCGTTTACGGAGATTTCCAGGATTTTACATAGATCCAGCATAAGTCCTGCATCTGGCAGACAGATTCCTCTTTCCCTTAGTTAAAGATATTGTTGGGTATCTCAAGATGTGTCATTCGATTTTGC
>SAMEA3663224__coassemble_164_pt1 | contig 52560 bp, 53 predicted proteins | sample SAMEA3663224__metabat2_low_PE_008 | metagenome-assembled genome bin SAMEA3663224 (sample SAMEA3663224) | pig gut metagenome | biome: pig gut; feature: pig-associated habitat; material: faeces | place: China | collected 2013
TTAATTCTTAATTCTTAATTCTTAATTCTTAATTCTTAATTCTTAATTCTTAATTATTCTGTTTTCCGCTGATTCAAGTGTGTTGTAAATGAGCATTGCGATGGTCATTGGACCTACTCCACCTGGAACCGGAGTGATGAAACTGGCTTTTTCCTTTGCTCCTTCAAAATCAACATCGCCCACAAGACGGAATCCGCTCTTCTTTGTGCTGTCAGGAATTCTGTTAACGCCAACATCAATGACGCATGCACCTTCCTTAATCATGTCGCCTGTAACTGTTGCAGGATGACCGGAAGCAACAATGAGGATGTCTGCTTTTTTTGTGTATTCAGCAAGATTCTTTGTTCCTGTATGGCAGATTGTAACCGTGGAATTGAATTCCTTGCGGATCATGAGAAGTGTCATTGGCTTTCCAACGATGTTCGAGCGGCCAACAACAACAACATTTTTTCCGCTTGTTTCAACTCCCATTTTCTTCAATAAAACTGTGATTCCGTTTGGAGTACATGGCAAGAATCCTTTTTCACCTGTAACAAGTTTTCCCACATTCACAGGGTGGAAACCGTCAACATCTTTTTCAGGGACAATTGCGTTTGTAATTTTCTTTTCATCAATATGCTTTGGTAACGGCAGCTGAACAAGGATTCCATGAACAGAATCATCCTTATTAAGTTCATCAATAAGCTTCAAGACTTCTTCTTCTGAAGTATCTGCAGGAAGCACTACACTTCTGTCTGCCATTCCAGCTTCTTCAAGAGCCTTTCTCTTTCCCGTTACATAGCTGACACTTGCAGGATTATCACCAACAAGAACAACAGCAAGACAAGGAACAATTCCCTTTTCCTTCAATCCTGCAACTTTTTTTGCAACATCAGCCTTTACTTCAGCTGCAATCTGTTTTCCATCAATAATAACTGCGCTCATGTGTAACCTCTTGAAAAATAATTTTTTTTATTAGGAAAAGCCACCAAAAAATGGCAATCTGTTGAACAACCAATAAAAAAACTTTAGAATGGTTTCGAAAAAGACTATACAAAAAAATGAAAGTTTTATCTATATATAACATATCATAAAAGGATTTTAATTTATGAAACGTATTATTTTTCTGGCATTGATTCTGTCAGCATGGACATTTTCAACTTATGCACAAACATTCTCGCCAAAAACCAATTTCAATGACATCAAGCAGCAGGCCGAATCAACAGACGATGATGACGATGAATATGAAGAAGGCGGCAACTACGAGGAAAGAGATGAAATTCTGGCCGGGGATCAGTTTCTAAAGCTTTCACTTGATGGAGTTTTTCCCCTTAACTTTCCTGACGTTCCGAGTCTTTTTAAGAAAGATGAACATCAGTTGTCAATTGGAGGAACTGCAAACATCGGATACCACTACTTCATGACAAAAGAAATTGCAATCGGATTTGACATTGGTTTCGGTTTCAATGTTTCAATTGGCGGACACATATTCAATTATGTTCCTTTCATTTTCAACGGAACCTATATGTTCTCGTATAAAAAATGGCAGTTCCCGTGTACTATTGGACTTGGATTTGCCTGGGAATCATACAACAACAACCACTATTTCCCGGGACTTATCATAAAACCAGAAGCCGGTGCCTATTACAGAATGTCTGAATCCTGGTCACTGGGTGGTGAAGTTTTCTACATGCTCATGCCACAGTTCTCCTCATGGTATAATGACGACGCAAGCAATCATTTCGGAAACTTCTTGGGAATTGGTCTTACAGCCAAATATGCATTCTAAGGACAGGAGTGTAAGATAAAACCGATAAAATAGCACGGCATTATCTTACATTGAACTGCTGTTCCCGCTGGAAGCTTGCGCTGCGAGTTCATTACATTACGGAACAGCGTAAAAAAAAAATCGATTGTTGAAACAAACTTCTTGACTTTTTATGGGAGACCAACATGAAAAAAACAATAGCAAAAATATCAGCCATTATTCTTGCAGCACTTTCAATTGCATTCACATCATGCCATGATGACTTGTTTGGAATGATTGAAAAAGAAGTTGCCCTGGACAAGTCAATTCTTCAGGGAGACATCATGAACATGGTTGTCTACAAGGAATGGATTTTGACAGCAAACGGAAGTATCTACGCCAAAACAAATCAGCCTTCAACCTACACAAACCTATACAATCATCAGTGGGTAAATATTGGAACTCCTGAAGCTGCCATAAAGGGGAATCAAAGCCCAACAACATATCTTATTGCATCTGATGAAAACTACCTCTATGCATTGACTTATACCTGGGATGAAAATGACGACGGAGACAATGCTCCAACCTCTGCCATTCTTTTTTCAGGCGAAAAACAACAGAACACTATCAAATGGACCATTGTTGACACAACAGCAATCACAAATTCGCAATACGACTATCTGCTGATAAAAGCCCTTTATGACAACCAGTATGACAATGTGACAGAAAATCCGGACAAGTCATACACCCATGATTTGTCAAAAAGAAAGGCATACGCCACAATTTTCAATCCATCATCAGGAAAGTATGGAATTTATGAACTTAACGGAAGCTCAGCCCCAACAAAGATAGAACCACCAAGTGAAAATCTTCTTCCAGGAACAACAGAAGGCGAAACAATCAAGGCCATATATTTCAACGACGAGACATTCTTCTCAAAGTATTACGGTCTGACAGCAGGAGATAAATTCCTTTACTTCACATATTCATACACTTACAATGAACAGTCTTATGGCGGATCCCAGATTTTCTGCATGGCAAAGGACAAAACAGTAACAACAGTTGCAACAGATGCAGGAAGCATTTTCAGTATTGCAAAGACCAGTGACTTCATTCTTCTGGGCACAGCATCAGGGCTCAAGCGAGTTCCATTGCTTGAATCCGGTCTTCCCTATGGAAACAGACTTTCATTCCAGAACAACGGAGGATCCATCATTTCTGAATATGTATACATGGTTTACGTTTTGAATCCGAACAAAAAAGAAAGCGGAGACATTTCATCTGGAACCGATGAATACTGCGCATCCACAATCTACGGATCCATTGGATCAAGTTCAGACTCATGGGATGACACAGGACTATACGCTTACTATCCGGCAAAGTTAATCTGGAATAAAGATGGAAACTAAATCCTATGCCCGACTTGTTTGATACCAGCAAAACCCAGCATGAACCTCTTGCCTCACGCATGAGACCAAGAAACCTGGACGAATACATTGGACAGGATCATATTGTTGGGAAGGGACGCCTGTTGAGAAGGGCAATTCAAGCAGACCAGCTCACATCAGTCATATTCTATGGCCCACCAGGAACAGGAAAAACAACTCTGGCAAGGGTCATAGCAAACCACACAAGTTCAAATTTCATTACATTGAATGCAGTCCTGACTGGAGTTGCAAATATAAGGGATGCAATAAAAGAAGCCGAGGACCAGAAAAATTTTTACGGCAGAAAAACAATTCTCTTTGTTGATGAAGTTCACAGATGGAACAAAAGCCAGCAGGATGCCCTTCTTCCGTGGGTTGAAAACGGAACAATAATACTTATTGGTGCAACAACTGAAAATCCGTTCTTTGAAGTCAACAAGGCCCTCGTTTCAAGAAGCCGCGTGTTCCAGTTAAAACAGCTGACAAAGGAAGACCTTACCAAAGCCGCAATGCAGACATTTGCAGACAGGGAAAGAGGTTACGGTAACTGGAAAATCGAATTTGAAGATGGTGCTCTTGAACACCTGGTCGAAACATCCAACGGAGACTGCAGATCCCTTTTGAACGCCCTGGAACTTGCCGTAGAAACAACACCCGAAAGCTGGCCTCCAGAACCGGGAGAAACAATTTACATCAGCAGGGAAACAGCCGAAGAATCCATACAAAAAAAGGTAGTGCTTTACGATAGGGATGGAGACTATCATTATGATATTATTTCAGCATTCATAAAAAGTCTCAGGGGACGAGACCCCGATGCAGCATGCTACTGGCTTTCAAGAATGGTAAAAGCCGGCGAAGACCCTCACTTTATTTTCAGAAGAATGCTTATCAGTTCCTGCGAGGATACAGGACTTGCCGACCCCCACGCAATATCAGTAATTGAAAGCTGTGCCCAGGCATTTGACAGAGTTGGATTTCCGGAGGGCAACTATTTTCTTGCTCATGCTGCCTTATACCTGGCTACTGCACCAAAATCAAATTCAAGCATGGCCTTCTTTGATGCAATGAGCGCAGTTGAAAAAGAAGATGCAGATGTTCCAAACCACCTGCGGGACAATAACCGCGATGCAGAAGGCTTCGGTCACGGAAAGGGATACCTCTATCCTCATGCATACCGCGACCACTGGGTTGCACAGCAGTATCTCCCGGACAGTCTTTGCGGAAGAGTCTTCTACACACCAAGTGACCAGGGATATGAAAAAACAATCAGAGACGAAGTAATCTCACGCAGGGAAACACAAATTGCCGCAATACTTGAAAGAGCCGTTGAACAAGAAAACGCAATGAAAAACCTGGTGGTAAACCCAATGACTGACTGGTGGAACGCAACAGGTCATTTCAACGGATTCAAAAAAACCGAAGAAAATCTTACCTTCACCCAGGAAGACAAAGCCAGGACAAGAATTCTTGAAAGCGCAGAAAACCTGTGGAAAGCACGGACAGACTTAAACAAGGCCGAAGTACTCATGCAGATTAGAAATGCCATGAAGGAAAGTGCCGAGCTTTTGCGCCACCACAGATGTCTCATATTAAATGCTGATGACGGACTCATGATTTTTGATATTGTAAGATCGACTCCCGAAGGTTTGACATGCGGAATCTGCAGAAACCAGAAAGCCATTGAAACACTGGAAAAATATTCATCTACACTCAATGACATAGACAAGCCTGGACTCTTCCCTTTTGATGGAAACATTTTTGAACTCAATGATGTAAGGAAACTTCTGGAAACAACAGGTGATGTTGAATATGACAGAATCTTTGCCCGCGACATTTTTACAAGCACAAAAGACATTGAAAATTTCTCTAAAATCATTCTCAACATCAAAGAACATCTAAGCCAGCATGCAAAAATAATTGTCAGTCAGAGAATTCCTTCAAGCGCACAGCACCTTAGCCTACTTGTAAGGGACATTATTCCAGAAGGTACTCTATCTGATGAAGACACTCAGATAATAGAAAAAACTGAAAGTGCTGAAACAGATTTCTTTTCAAGCAAAGAAAACAGTCTTTTCAACTGGAATGAAAAAACTGCAGTCAAAACAATTGAAAACGCAAGCCTGAACTGTGCAGCAAGAACTTTCATGATCAATGAAAAAAGAAGAATAAGCCAGGACGAGTGCAACCGATGGTTTGACACCAGCAAGTCAGCCTATGCACAATTCATTTCCTCAAAAATCGGCAGCAATGAGTTTGCCAGGTTCACTCAGCTTTTTGCCGATTCAGTACAGAACAAAACCATAAACTGGAAAACACGTAACTGCATTCTTGTAATCTGGAACAAATAAAACTTACATTGTTTTCTTCCGAATCAAATTCAATTTGCTGCTATACATGGATTTTCAGTCACTCATCTTAATTGATTTTTTGCACTAAAAAATATATATTTTTTAATATGGATTTAATAAAAAAACTAGACGAATGTGAAACAAGACTCAAGGAAATCCAGGATCTTATTATGGATCCGGAACTTGTCAAGGACCAGAAAAAATACAAGGACACAATGCGTGAAAACGGATATCTTACCGATGTTTGCGCACTTTATGAAGAATACAAAAAAGTTCTTGCAGGTATCAAAGATGCCACAGAAATGATCACTGCAGAAGATGATGTAGACATGAAGGAAATGGCACGTGAAGAACTGAAGGAACTTGAAGAAAAGAAACCTCAGCTTGAGGAACAAATTAAGATTAAGCTTATTCCTCCTGACCCCCTTGATGAAAAGAACATCATTCTTGAAATTCGTTCTGCTGCCGGTGGAGACGAAGCATCTTTGTTTGTTCGTGACCTTTGGGAAATGTACATTCATCTTGCAGAAAGAAAAGGATGGAAAACAGAAACAATGGAAGCTCAGGAAACTGAAGTTGGAGGATTCAACAAAATCGTAACTTCAATTTCAGGTAACTTTGTATACGGAACAATCCGCTGGGAATCGGGAGTTCACCGTGTTCAGAGAGTTCCAGCAACGGAAAGCCAGGGAAGACTCCAGACATCAACAGCTACAGTTGCAGTTTTGCCAGAAGCTGAGGAAACTGACATCCATATCAATCCGGGTGACGTAAGAGTAGACGTTATGCGTGCCGGCGGACCTGGTGGACAGTGTGTTAATACAACGGACTCAGCTGTCCGACTCACACACATTCCTACTGGAATCGTAGTTATCCAGCAGGATCAGAAAAGCCAGATAAAGAACAAGGAAAAGGCATGGTCTGTTTTGCGTGCAAGACTATTTGACCTTGAACAGAGCAAAAAAGATGCTGAGCGTTCTGCACAAAGAAAGAGCATGGTTGGAAACGGAGATCGTTCAGAAAAAATCCGCACATACAACTATCCTCAGGACAGAGTCACAGACCACAGAATCAACCTGAGCGTTCACAATCTTCCGGGATTCATGATGGGAAACATGGATGAAATGCTTGATGCACTTAATGTTTACGCAAAGGAAGAACAGTTCAACGAACTGGACAAATAGTTTATTATGCAATTCGTAATGCGCAATTCGCAGTCAGCACTCATATATATAATTGTACATTGTGAATTACGAATTGTGAATTATTAAAAATGACTTTTCAGCAATTCAAGATTCAATCAATCAAAGAACTTTCAGGCTCACCTTCTCCATCTCTTGATGTTGAAGTATTGATGCAGTGGATCTTAAAGAAAGACAAATCCTACATTCTTTTCCACAGGGACGAGAAACTTTCCGAAGAACAGGAATCACAGCTGAAGAAATCAATCAGCCTCAGAAAGACAGGACTTCCCATTGCATACATAACCGGCCACAAGGAATTCTATGGAATCGACTTTATGGTATCGCCGGATGTACTCATTCCAAAACCGGACACGGAAGTTCTTGTGGAAAATTCCATTGAAATCATCAGATGCCTTCAGGACAAATCTGACCACACGCTGAACATTCTTGATATGTGCACGGGAAGTGGATGTGTTGCAATAAGCATTATAAAAACACTGAAAGATTTACAGTCACCCGGAGAATCAAATCTAAAGTTTACTCTTGCAGACATAAGCAATAAGGCACTGGATATAGCACGGGAAAACGCCAGAAGGATTCTTGATCCTGAAACATTATCAAAAGTTACTTTTGTTAGCACAAACCTGTTTAAAAACCTTAAAGACAAATCTTTTGACCTTATTGTGTCAAACCCACCCTATGTTCCCTGCGACCAGACAACAGAACTTCTGAAAGACGGCCGAAATGAGCCAAGACTTGCGCTGGATGGTGACATAGATATTGAAGGAAACCCAAGCGGAACAAAAGACGGTCTTGAAACCATCAGGAACCTTGTTTCACAGGCAAAGTCACATTTAACTGAAAACGGAATGCTGATTCTGGAAACAGGAGAGTATAATGCCATGGAAACAGCATGTCTGATGGAAAAAATCGGATTCAGGGATGTAAAGACCTACGTGGACCTTGAAGGGGATCTAAGAAACGTTAGTGGAAAAAACTAAAGAAAAAAAATACCCCAGAAAAAAATCTCCGGGGCATAAATCAAAACACAAATAGACGACTAGCAGACAAGTTTCAGCAGGTCCGTAATTTTCTTCTTATTCAAAGCCTTTGGGCTACATTCCATTTCCGGATCCTTGAGAGCATTGTCCACGGCAACAGACATATCGTCCTTGGAAATTTCAATCCCTTCAATTTTTTTCTTTGCAAGACCAAGTTCCTTGATAATTTTTTCAATGGCACAAACACAAGCCTTTCTAGAGGAATCTGGCGTTGCAGTTGGAGACACTTTTGCACCAAGGGCAATTGCAACATCCCTGAATTTTGTTCCAGTTGATGGAGAAATAAACCTAAGGACTTCAGCAAACATGTAGGGAATAGTACGGAAGGAATCAATTCCACAGCTTGCCTCAAAAGCATTTGCTGCGGCTGTCAAGGCACCTGCACCTGAACATGAATATGAAAGCCCTGCAAGATACTGGCCGTAAACTACATTTTCCCTTGACTTTGCATTACCCTTAACTGCACCAGACAGATTCTGACCAATAAGAGAAATAGCCTGAAGTGCATAGGAATCGGAAACAGCCCAGGAATTCTTTGAAACGTAAGACTCGATTGCATGAGCAAGAGAAGCAACAGCAAAATACGGATAATTCACAGAAAGAGCTGCATCATTAACCTTGTCATCCCAGACAATAATCTGAGGAACAGCCATTGGCTCCCGATAAACAATCTTTCTGCGGCCTGCATCATCCTCAATGATACTTACATATGAAAAATCACGAGGGCTTGCTGGTGAAACCAATATTTCAAACAATGGAACACCATTAACCTTTGCGCGGGTAATTGTTGATTTTCTCAGATCCTTGATTTCAGGATTTGCAGCAAGAACACAGGCAGCCTTTGAAACATCCATTGCTCCGGAAGATCCAAGGGCAACAACAGCATCAGCCCTGAAACTGCAGATCATGTCAGACAGGCTTCTGGCTTCTGTATATGTAGCTGGTTTATATGACTTGTAGAAAATCTGATAGACAATTCTATTCTGAGCAAAAAGTGTGGTAACCTGCTTTGATGCGGTAAAAGATTCCTTTCCTTCTGCACAAACAAGGAGAATTCGCTGATAATCACGTGATTTAAGCTCTTCTACAAGTTTTTTTCTTGAATCTGTACCAAAATAAACTGCTTTTGTGGATAAAACCTGCTCAGACATGTATAATTCCTTTAAAATAATTGCCATCAAAGAGTAAACTTAAATTATACATTTGTCAAGGTTTTCTGGGAAAGGGAACTATTCGGTAAACAGCTTATGAAGACTTTCTCTTCTGATATGGCGTGCATCATAAAAATCAGCATTCACCACTCCACATTTGTATGGATTCAATGAGCCATGAAGGACAAGACCGTATCTTTCCCTGGTCTTTTCCATGACTTTGGAAACTTCATCAAGCACATAGCAGTCTGACTTTTCAGAAACTTTATCCCACATTACAGGAGGGAGAGGAACCAGAACAAGCTCAACTTCCCTGCCCCTGGACTTAAGATATGCCACAAGGGAATCGAAGAATTGAACACGTTCTGTGGAAATATGAGAACCAAAGGAGAATGCGCCTTCAATATCATAGGTGGACACATAGTCAATTACATCCTGCTCAGTCTTTTCAACTGCTTTTTTCGGATAGAATATGGCAGCGTTCTGATCATAGCTGAAGACATCACCAGCAAATCCAGGGTCCACAATACCCCATCGTCTTGTCAATGCATGAAGTTTTCGGGAAGAAAGATATCTCCATGAAACCTGGAAGTATGACACGGAAAACAATGCATCCACCTTACTTGAAAGGAGGGCTGCATAATCCGGATGAACCCTGGACTTATGGTCTTTGCCGTCAAGAACAAGACTAGACATGTAATCGGCATAGGGCTTAATAAAGTCAGTATTGACATACTGGTCAGCCTTGGAATCAAAGAAAAAATTATCAAGATTCAGAACAAGTTTCTTGTAGTTGACGTCATTTGCCTCAAGAATACCCAAAATGGCAAGAGTATCCTGAAATGGTCCGTGAGTAATCGAAAGATTGTAAAAAGAACTGGAACCAACAGACTGGGAATCAAAAACAAGTGATGTACTTGGACCAACAACTACGCATTCAGTATTTTTTGGCATTCGCTCGATAATGCACTTTTTCAGGTTTCTGTAGGTCTCAAATTTCTTGTAAACAAAGACACTGTTGCCGTCAACAATGGACTGGGCAATTTTTTCATCCTCACTGCTGAACAAAAAATTCGGATCAATGAGGACAATAAAAAGGAAATACAATAAAACTGATGGCAATAAAACTAAAAGCTTTTTCATAATCTAGAACTGGAAATAGATAAAGGATGAGCTTCCGGCCATACCAAAGGCCAGAAGAAACAAAAGTTCTGCATTGAGAACCACAATCCGAACAAATATATTTCTGCTGTCAATAATCCTGCTGATGGAACAGCCCCTGTACTTCAGGATATCATGGGCAACAAGAACGACAATGCCAGCGGACATTACAAAAAGCTTGAAGGTATTAAGGCCGAACCCGTCAATCATCTGAGAAAATGATACTTCGGGAAGGAAATTCGTAAACATGCGTCCAAGGACACTGAATGCCTTTGGAACATCCCCACTGCAGATAAAGCACCAGCTCAAGAGAACACCGGCAAAAGTCTTTATTCTTTCAAAAGCGGCAAAACCAGCACCATTCATATCGACTTTTATGAGTGTAAAGAATTTCTTGTACAAATCCCTGGTAAGATCACCTATTATCAGAAGAAAACATGGAATCATGCCGGAAGACATGAAATAGAATGCAGTTCCACCATGCCAGATACCAATAAGTGCCCACAAAACAAACATGGAAAGATACATTGGGACCTTCTTTCCGTGCTTTTTACCAAAGAGTTTCTTGCTTTTTCCCGCCAGTGAAACCATGAATGATGACTTCTGGAGAGGATACATGACAAAATCCTTAAACCATGTACCAAGTGTAATATGCCATCTCTGCCAGAATTCCTGGATGGATCTTGAAAGGTATGGTGCATTGAAGTTTTCAGGCAAAGAAATTCCAAACAACTGTGAAGCACCAAGAACAATGTCCATGCATCCTGAAAAGTCCGTGTAAAGCTGAACGGCATAGCAGATTGTAGCAATTAACAGCTCAAGGCCGGAAAAAGACTTGTAATTTGCATAGACAGAATTAACTACAACCGCGAAGAATTCCGAGACTGCAAGTTTCTGGAAATATCCCCAGATCATCCTGCGAACACCATGGTAGAAACGGTCTGAATCAAAATCATGTCTTTCATTGAACTGACTGTTCATGTCCATGAATCTTGTTACAGGACCAGAAATCACCTGCGGAAAGTAAATAACAAAAAGACCAATATTAACGGGATTCTTTTCACTTTTGTAGGACTGCCAGGTAACCTCAAGAAGATACCCGATTGCAGCAAGGAAAAAATAAGAAACTCCTATGCAGGATCCAAATTTCAACATTGAAAAATCACTGCCAGGAGAAAAAATCTTTGAGAATTCAAGAGCAATATTGTAGGCGTACTTTGTTACGACAAGTACACCAACGAGAGCCAGGACACACAGACCGCACAGAATTGACCTTGCTCTGCCAGACAGTCTGTCAATAAGAATTGCCCCACCCCACGTTATGAGCCATACGTAGGCTACAGTTCCAAGAATCCTCAGTGGAGTTCCGGGAGACACCATAAAGTAGAAAAACAGACATACAGCCAGGAGCACATACTTCTGGATTTTTCTTGCTGAATAGAAAACAACCAGAGATGCAGCCAGAAACACAAAAAAGCTAAAGGATGTCAGTGTCATGAAAACTATTTTCCCAGTTCAAGAATAATGTCAACCATTTCGCCGACATTCTTCATTGTGATGACTTTTCCCATTGGAATCTTGAAAGAGAATTCCTTTTCTACGGCTACAACAAGATTAATATGCTCAAAAGAATCCCAATCCTCAACATCATCTGAAGTAGTTTCCTCGTTGAGTTCGATTGAATCATCATCAAAAACCTCTCTGAAAACGTCTGTGAGTCTCTTGAAAGCTTCTTCTCTTGTCATGTCTTTCTCCAAATCAAATTATTTACATTCATGAAAAAATTATCTCAAAACGACAATCTTCATGCCGGCCTTAGAAACAGCCTCGTTTTTTTCATTGACAATCTTACACTTTATCTGAATTAGTTTCAAGGCATCAACCTTTTCAACAACCTCTCCTGTTACTGTCAAATCATTTCCGGCAAAAACCGGTTTCAAGAACTTGAGGTCAACGCTGTGAATCAGGCTGTACTTTCCGGGAATATATACACCGGCCAAAGTTGAATAGAAACTTGCAGTCATCATGCCGAATGTAACATGCCCCGGAAACTTGCCGTCACCAGATGCACGGGCAAAATCATCGTCAATATGAAGAGGATTCATGTCACCGGTTATAGTGCGAAAAGAATCTTCCATTTCCTTTGTAATGTGAACACAAAAGGATTCCTTTAGACCAACCTGAATTTCATCGTATTTATATTCGTTCATTTTTTCTCACCTTACCTGCTCATTGAATCAAGATTCCACTGGTCAAGTGTAGCCTGCGTGATTTGGTCAGGATCTATTGCAAGCCCACCGGAAAACTCAAGGGACATGAGAGCCGAAGAATCCTCTTCAGTAAGGGAAAGATTCAGAGCCTCAAGATTCTGTGCAATGCGTTCAGGATTTGAAGACTTTGGAATGACGCTTATACCACGTGAAATTTCCCATGCCAGGCAAAGAACAGCCGGAGAAACTCCATTCTTTCTGGCCATATCACAAAGAACATTGTTTGACAGAAGAGAACCGCTTCCCAAAGGACTTGAAGCCTCCAGGGCAATATTGTTTTTCCTGCAATAGGAAACCACCTGATCCTGGGTCATTCCCGGATGGAATTCAATCTGGTTTATCATTGGCTCCACAGTGCAATTGTCCATTATGTTTTCAAGATGATGAACCCTGAAATTGCACACACCTATGGACCTGACAAGACCCTCCCTGTACAAATCCTCAAGGGCCCGCCAGGTTTCAAGGTTAACTTCATCAGCATTGTCATAGATTTTTGGTGATGCCGGCCAGTGAATGAAATAGGCATCCAGATAATCAACCTTGAGTTTCTTTATGGATTTCCTGCAAGCCTCAATGGCACTTTCATAGCCCAGATTTGACACCCACAGCTTGTCCTGAATGAAAAGCTTTTCCCTGGATATTCCAAGATCTTTCAGGGCACGCCCAATTGCCATCTCGTTGGAATAGGCAGCTGCAGTATCAATTAGAGTAATTCCCAGATCAACAGCCTTTGAAAGGACTTCCTTCATAAGATCCCGGTCAGTAATCTTCCAGGTCCCAAGCCCCATTACTGGAACTTCAACATTATTTCTTAGTGACAGCTTTTCCATTTACGCTAATATACCTGTTCTTGTTTTCATAATTTTCAGGAATGATGAATTCCCAAACCGTATTGCCCTTCTCATCCTCACTTGTCTTTGTGAACCCCTGAGTACCGTAGAATTCCCTTACCATTGCATTTTTTGCAGTGGGATAGTAATAGCCGATGATTTTAGTAATTCCAGACTCCCTGCATTTTGCAACAAGCTCATCCATCATGGCAAATTCCATGTCGCGCTTCAGCACACGGCAGCTCATAAGCCACAAATCCATGTGAAGCTCATTCTTTTCCGGATTTTTTGTACCTATCACTACGCTTACAACACCATTGTCACCAAACTTGTCCTCTAGCTTTCCATAGAGTGTGATCTTGTTTTCATCAGCTGCGTCAGCTTCAATCTCAGCCTGACTGTATCGTTTTGTGGTAAGGTTGAACTGGTTTGACTTGTTTGACAGCTGAGATATTCTGGACATGTATACAGATTCAAAGGGCCTGATTGTTCCCTTCATGTCCAGGGAGTAAAGATATTCCCCATAATCTGCAAATGAATTCTGGGATTCCTCTCGAAGCTTGTTGGCCTGGTACATTTCATTTCTCTTCATGTCATCAGCAGAAAAATTGGTAACCTCAAAGAATCCGCTTCGATCCAGAGTCTGAATGTAGTTCTCAACTCCATCCATCACAGGGACTGCAGTTCCGGGACTGTTCTGAATGATGATTTCACGCTCAGCAGGATTATCATCAACAAAGACAAAGCTTTCCGGCAAAAGATTGAGTTCCCTTGCAGTTTCCTGGAGATTCATGATCTTTGGATTCCAGTTAGCCTTTATTGATATGAAATCTTCCTTTTTCAAGACTGAATCCGGGCGCTCAAGTCCTGTAAGGGCAACACTTTCCTCGTTCTTGGAATTGATTGCAAGGATTACACCCAGCTGCTTCTGCTGCTTAATATAGTTCTGGAATTCAGCATAAGTCTGCCCAAGAGAAGTTTCCTGACCAATTTCAATGTTTTCTGCCCCGTCATCACCAATGATTCCACCCCAGAGAGTGTTGTCCATATCAAGATCTAGAACCTTCTTGTTTTTTCCAAAGATTGACTTGATGATATTTGCAACGTTGAACGAAACATACGGAATTGCAGGAACGCACATTGCATACTTATACATGTGCCAGTAATATGGAGCAGACCACTTTTCAAGACCGTAGCTTGCAGACTCGTAGTTTATGTCATGAATGAAGAAATTCTGTGTTTCCTGGGCATAGTCATAGAACTTGAGGTTAAGTCTTGTGATAAAATTGACTCTTCCGCGGAAATCAGCACAATCCTTGTTTCCCATGAGCCTGTAGAAGGGAAGCTCAAAATTGTTCTGGATTATGGGACACTTGTAAACATCTGCAAGGCGCTTCCACAGCTGCTCAAAGCGATTGTAAGTATTATCAAGCTTTTTCTGGACAGTTTCCCTGTCATCGGACAAATCCGGAAAACTGGAAATGTTCCTGCTTGATGTGTGAATGTAGATTACATCCGGAGCAAAGGCCTCAAGCTCAGCATTGGGAAACATTCCGTCCTCATAATACTGATTGTATTCAGACTCGTAGAATGAAGGCTTGATTCCATAATTCAGAAGAAACACCTCAAGAAGATTCTTGATGTCATTGGTAGTACTTCCTCCAAGAATGGCAATCTTCTTTTCAATAAAACTGCTTCCGGATTCAAGCAAAGCTCTCTTAAGAGACTTCTTTTTTTTGAGCACGTACTCAGGATCAAACGGGTATTCAAGTTCTTTCATCAATTACTCCCATTAAAGGCCAGGAAAAATGACCATATTATTTTTATGCAAACAGCAACTTAGATTCAAAAAAAATACTATTCCCTGAATTATACCTAAAAGCACGGATGTTTGCCATAGTTTTGCCAGAGTTTGACTATGAATTATTTTCCATTTTCGGTAAAATCAAACTCATGATTAAAACACCTAAAGCCGTAATATTTGACCTTGACGGCACTTTACTCGACTCAATTGAAGATCTCATGGACAGCACCAACTACGCGCTGGAATCCTGCGGACTTGAAAAAATCTCCCTTGAAAGGACAAAGCAATGCGTTGGAAACGGAATTCACAAACTTGCCGAAAATGCCGTTCCTCATGGCACTGATCCACAAACCGTGGAGAAAGTTTTCCTTGCACTGAAGACACACTATGCACAAAGCACAAAGCCAAAGACCAGGCCATACGAAAATGTTGTCGAGCTCATGGAACTTCTTGAAAAAAACGGAATCAAGACTGCCATAGTATCAAACAAGCCTGATGCACAGGTAAAGGAACTCAGGGACAAATTCTTCATGACCGTTGAAAAGGAACTTGCATGCGGTGAAAAGGAAGGAATCAAGAGAAAGCCTGCCCCAGACGGACTTTACAGGGTCATGGAAAAAATGAATGTCACAAAGGATGAAACAGTTTACGTGGGTGACTCTGAGGTTGACCTCCAGACTGCAAAAAACACAGGAATTGAATGCATTAACGTTCTCTGGGGATTCAGGGATAAAGAATTTCTTGAAAAAGAATGGAAAAGAATCTTTGGAAAGGCCCCGATATTTGCCGAAAACTGCGCTCAGATAGCACAAATTCTTGGACTAAAAAAATATGACTAGAAAGGATGAATTTTTAAGAGGTCAGGTTGCACAGGACTTTGATTTCTACAGAATACGGGAAAAGATTTCCGGATATGCCATAAGCGAAGAAGGAAAAGACCTGATTCTATCAATGGAAAGCACAAGTGACACTTCCAGAATCAGCATGCTGAAGAAACTGGGGCAAGACTGGACCAGATACCTTTCCTCATCCTGGGAAAAACCCCTAAGGGCATGGCCGCCTGTAAGAAGCTATTTCAAATACCTGAAGGTTGAGGGAACCCAGCTCATGCAGGACCAGATATTTGCACTGGGACTTTTCTGCCTCTACGAAACAAAAGCAAAAACCATCATAGAATCAGCATCACAGGAACTTGAAATTCCGGAACTCAGGAAAACAGCCCTTCAAATGCCTTCTCTTGAAATTCCAGCAGGGCAAATTTTTGCCGTCATAAGGGAAGACGGACAGCTTCGGGACCTGCCGCAAATCCGTGAAATAATGCAGAAAATTTCCAGCCTCAAAAAGGAAATTGAAAACGCACTCAAGAAATACACATCCGACCCGTCAATGAATCAGGCACTCCAGTCAAACGTACCTGCATTCAGGGCTGAACGTGAACTTCTTGCCGTGAGAAATGACCACAGAAACCTGGTAAGCGGAATCATACATGAAGTTTCCTCATCAGGATCAACTGTCTACATAGAACCAGATGAAATCGTCAAGGCAAACAACGAACTCATAGAAAAAGAGGCTGAGCTCCAGAGAGAACTGGCAAAAATCTTCAGGGAACTCACCCAGTCACTTTCGGCATTCAAGGATGATTTTGAAACAGCACTGGACAAGATGACCCTGCTTGATGCAACCCAGGCTGCAACTCTCTGGGGAAAATCAACTGGGGGAATATACGCTGAGGATACTAAAGATGATGAGGCTCCAAAGATAATTGGTGCAAGACATCCTCTTCTAGGTGAACAGGCAATTCCCGTGACAATAAATTTTATTGAAGGTAAAAGAGTACTTATTATAACTGGCCCAAACACAGGTGGAAAGACAGTCACCCTTAAGACCATTGCACTCTTCTCTCTTCTAAACCAGGCAGGATTCCCTGTACCAGCCCATGAAGGAACCAGGCTGCCTGTGTTCTCATCAATTTTTGCAGATATTGGTGATGAACAGTCCATAGACCAGTCCCTGAGTACATTCTCAAGCAGAATGAAAAATATTGCCCTGGCCATGAAAAATGCAGATGAAAACAGTCTGATTCTTCTTGATGAACTAGGAACCGGAACAGACCCGCAGGAAGGAGGAGCAATTGCCATGGCAGTTCTTGATCTTCTTCTTGAAAAGAAATCATTTGTTGCCGCAACAACACACCATGGTGTACTCAAAAACTACGGATACACAAATCCATCATGCATCAATGCCAGTGTTGAATTTGACTCAGAAACCCTAAAGCCTACTTACCGCCTGCTCATGGGAGTTCCCGGAGAAAGCCATGCCATAGACATAGCACTCCATTCAGGGCTTCCCCCGGAGGCAGTCGAAAAAGCAAGGTCATACATTTCGACTCAGCAGGCAGATGTGAGCAGCCTCATAAACGGACTTACAAAAAAACACGAGGAACTGGATCTTCTGATTCAGAAAATCTCGGCAAATGAAACAATGCTCCGTGAAAGGGAACTCAAGATCCATCAGAAAGAAGAAAAAAATCTGGAAAAAGAAATTGAACTAAAAAAACTGGAGCACACGCAAAGCTCTCAATTCCTGAAGGAAACACGAAGCAAGCTGGAAAACCTTGTAAGAATTCTTAGAGAGGGCGAAATCACAAGAGAAAAGACCCTGGCCGTAAAGGGATTCATAACCGAACTTTCAAAGGATGTGGAAGACCAGACAAATGTAATTTCTGCAATGGAAAAGGAATCCGAAGAAAAAAAGAAAGCCATCGAGCAGGAAAAGGAAATAATTGCCGCCAACGGAATGAAAATCTCAAAGGCAAGCACAAGCCGTGAAGGATCTTCAAAGAAAACAAAGAAGCGCATGTCCAATTCAAAGGCCCTTGAGTCTGCAACTGCAATGGAATACGAAAAAATTCAAATTCACAAAAAACCGCAGGTTCTCATGAAAGACATGTTTGTTGAGGGAGCAGAAGTTCTTGCCGGAAAAGAAAAAAGAAAGGGAACACTGATCAGAAAGGAAAAGGAAGGACTCTGGCTTGTTCAGTTCGGCATGCTCAAGATGAAGGTTCCGCAAAGAGAACTCATAATAAGCGACATAAAAAAGCAGATTCATGACGTTCCAGTGTTTATAGGAGCCTCCCAGGAAGATGAGAGACCAAAATTCGAGCTCAGGCTTTTAGGAATGAGATACGAAGAAGCAATAAAGGCATTAGAGCATCAGATTGACTTATGCTGCATACACAGCTTCAGAAATTTTTCAGTAATCCATGGAAAAGGTTCAGGAATTCTCCAGCAAGGCGTAATGGACTACCTTTCACACTGCCCTGCAGTAAAGGAATTCCACTATGCACGACCAGAAGAAGGGGGATTCGGAAAAACATTCGTTGAACTGATATGATGGAAAATTCTTGAAAAACACAAGCCGGTAACACCCGGAAATTAGCCTTCAAGTCCAGGAATTTTTTCCTTAAGGCGAGTCATGAAAGCCTGTGGGGTAACATTCTCACGAAGACAGACAAAAATACAGTTTTCACCTGCAATAGTTCCAAGAATTTCTTCCAGATTCATTGAATCCAGGGCATTAGTCACGCTATGGGCATAACCACCCAAAGTTTTTATGACACAGATATTCCTGCTGAAATCAATGCTGATGTACCCGCGCATGAAATCCTGGGCATAGACCTGATCACTTTCCTTGACAATCTCATCATCAGGAATTGTATATACATATCCGTTATTACCGTCACTTACCTTTCCAACCTTCATGAGTTTAAGGTCCCTGGAAAGAGTTGCCTGGGTAACCTCAAAGCCTTCCTTGAGAAGATAATCAAGCAGCACGTCCTGGCTTTCAATTTTATTGCTTTTTATAAGATTTTTTATGGTTTTCAAACGAAGATATCGGTCTTTCATGATTTAAAATTATGTATAAATATACAAAACTGTCAACGATTATGAAAAAAAAACTATCTGGCTCTGATGAACATATATCTGCCAGGCTCAAGAAGCACTGATTCACCTGCCCTGGCGCAATACATTTCCTGGCTTCTGAAATCAAACACAAGGGTAACATCATCAAATGAAAGATTCTTGTCAAATTCAAGAGATTCGATTGAAAATCCGAAGAACTCACATTCAAATTTCCCGTCGACAATGCCCTGGCTGGAACATTGATGGAAGGATGAAACCTGAAGAGCCTTTTCAACATCCAGTTTTCTGCCGCGATTCCAGTCAAAGATCCTGTAAGTTATGTTGCTGGACTGCTGTATTTCCAGAATCTTTAGTCCACTTCCTATTGCATGAATGGTTCCTGCAGGAATGAAAAAGAAATCCCCTGCCTTAACCCTGACATAATTAAGCTTATGACCAAATGTGCCGTTTTCAATTGACTTTCTCAAATCCTCAACAGATGAAACTTCATTCAAGCCATAGACAATTTTTGCATTTTCATCAAGAACATACCAGCATTCTGTCTTTCCCTTTGCGCCATCTTTCTCAAGACGCGATGCACTTTCATCATCCGGATGAACCTGTACTGAAAGAAAATCGTTGGCCTGAATAATCTTTACAAGAAGTGGAAATTCTCCTCCGCAGAATTCATAGAAGTCTTTCTGAAGACCATCCTTATGAGTAGAGGCAATCCAGTCTTCGTAGCCCCAGATTTTTTCGCAGTGAATCGGTGAAAGTTTAAGCATAGAATCTATTATAACACAGCAAGAGAAAATAAGGAATTATGAATTATGAATTATGAATTATGAATTATGAATTATGAATTATGAATTATGAATTGTAAAGATTTCTTCTATTTGGTATAATTTTCGAAAATTTCCAAACAAAACGAGGGATATCATGTCAAATATTTCATGGAATAACTTGGACAAACTTGAATCATTCAAAAAGCTTCAGTCATTGAAGGGATCAGTTTCTGTTGCAAAAGAATTGTCAGGAGCTGAAGGTGCAAAGCGTGTTGCAGAATATTCAATTCCAATGGGCGCTGGACTTACATACAACTATGCTGCAAAACAGGTAAACTCACAGGTACTTTCCGTACTCAAGGAACTTGCATCAGAAAGCCAGCTTCTTGAAAAATTTGAGGCACTATATAACGGTGATGTAATCAACACTGGAGAAAACCGCATGGTATTGCACCAGCTTCTTCGCGGTCAGCTTGGAAAAGATGTCATGGCTGATGGAGTAAACAAGCGCCAATTCTACATCAATGAACAGAAGAAAATGGCTGATTTTGCGGCCAAGGTGCACAACGGCGAAATCGTAAACGAAAAGGGCGAAAAGTTCACAACTGTATGCCAGATCGGTATCGGTGGTTCTGACCTTGGTCCACGAGCAATCTATCTTGCTCTTGAAAACTGGGCAAAGGCAACTGGCACTTTCAAGATGGAAGCCAAGTTCATCTCAAACGTTGACCCTGATGATGCAGCTGCAGTATGTTCTTCAATCGACATTTCAAAGACAATCTTCATTCTTGTTTCAAAATCTGGAACAACTCTTGAAACTCTCACAAACGAATCTTTCGTAAAGGACTTCATCACAAAGGCTGGATGCAACCCATCTAAGCACATGATTGCAGTTACTTCTGAAACTTCACCACTTGCAAAGAGTCCTGACTACCTTGCTGCATTCTTCATGGATGACTACATTGGCGGACGCTACTCTTCTTCTTCTGGTGTCGGTGGAGCAATTCTTTCACTGGCATTCGGACCAAAGGCTTTTGCAGACTTTCTTGACGGTGCTGCAGAGCAGGACAAGAACGCAACAGAAAAAGACATTCTCAAGAACTCTTCACTTCTGGACGCACTCATCGGTGTATACGAAAGAAATGTTCAGGGATATCCTTCAACAGCAGTTCTTCCATATTCACAGGCTCTCTCAAGATTCCCTGCACACCTCCAGCAGCTGGACATGGAATCAAACGGTAAATCTGTAAACCGCTTCGGTGAAAAGATAAGCTACGTTACAGGCCCGGTTATTTTTGGTGAACCTGGAACAAACGGACAGCACTCCTTCTATCAGCTGCTCCACCAGGGAACAGACATTGTTCCTCTCCAGTTCATCGCATTCAAGGAAAACCAGACTGGAAAGGATGTTGTGATTGAAGACAGCACAAGCCAGAAAAAGCTCTGCGCTAACGTAACTGCACAGATCATCGCTTTTGCATGCGGAAAGGACAACGAAAATCCTAACAAGTTCTTCGCAGGAGAACGTCCTTCAAGCCTTATCTACGCAAATAAGGTAGAACCAAAAACAATCGGTGCCCTCCTGGCACACTTCGAAAACAAAGTGATGTTCCAGGGATTCTTGTGGAACATCAACAGCTTTGACCAGGAAGGTGTTCAGCTTGGTAAAGTACTTGCAAAGACTGTTCTTGCAAAGAAATACGATGGAGCTCTGGAAGCTTACGCAAAGATTTTCGGTCTCTAATTTGTAAATGCAGTTTGCAATAAAAGTGAGTTTATACACAAATATGGACTCACTTTTTTATTTTGCACGATCTATTTGTAAAAACTAGTGACGCTGCCTCCATGCAGCTTTTCTCAGACTGCTGTCGGACTCGTCGCTTTTTTTAAATTTTATTATTATTATTTTAGGAGTTACCTTATGTCTGATGAAGTTAGGGTTCGCTATGCGCTTGCTTTATCCGGCATCCTGCCTCCTAAAGCAATCAGTTTCTGCTTCGCATAAACTGACCAGATTATTTGTAAAAACTAGTGACGCTGCCTCCATGCAGCTTTTCTCAGACTGCTGTCGGACTCGTCGCTTTTTTTTAAATTTATTATTTTAGGAGTTACCTTATGTCTGATGAAGTTAGGGTTCGCTATGCGCCGAGTCCGACAGGGATGCAGCATATTGGTGGTGTTCGAACTGCTTTGTTCAACTACCTGTATGCAAGATCAAGGGGCGGAAAATTCATTCTTCGCCTTGAAGACACAGACCGCACCCGCTACGATGAAAAATATGTACAAAACCTTTACGATACAATGGCCTGGCTTGGCATTGATTGGGATGAAGGCGGATCAAAAGGCGGAGAATACGGTCCTTACGTACAGAGCGAAAGATTCGAACTTTACAAAAAATATGCAATGCAGCTTATTGAAAATGGAGAAGCATACTATTGTTTCTGCGACTCAGAACGTCTTGAACGCATTCGCAAGATTCAGACTGAAAACAAGATGCCACCTGGATACGACAGAAACTGCCGCCATTTGACTGCAGAAGAAGTTAAGGCAAATCTTGATGCAGGAAAGCCATACGTAATTCGTCTAAAGGTTCCTCTTGAAGGAGAAACAAAATTTGCAGACCATCTTCTCGGTGACATTGTCTGGAAAAATGAAGATATTTCTCCTGATCCTGTTCTCTTGAAGTCAGACGGATTTCCAACATATCACCTTGCAAACATTGTTGACGACCACCTTATGAAGATTTCTCATGTTATGCGCGCACAGGAATGGATTCCATCTACTCCCCTTCATGTTCAGATGTATCGCTCCTTTGGTTGGGAACATCCTGAATTCTGCCATCTTCCAATGGTAAATGGATCAGACGGAAAGAAACTGTCAAAGCGCCATGGATCCACATCCCTCAACGAATTCCGAGCCCGCGGATATCTTCCACAGGCTATCGTAAACTATGTGGCTCTTCTGGGATGTTCATACGAAGATGGCCGTGACATGTATACCCTTGAGGAACTCGGAAAACTCTTCAAGCTTGAACACCTGAACAAGGCACCTGCAGTATTTGACTACAAGAAACTTGAATGGTACAACGGTCAGTATATTCGCGCACTCACTGATGAACAGCTGTATCAGTGGACTCTACCATTCATCACAGGAACTGGAGATGCAACACTTGAAATCAACCCGGACAACCCTCAGCCAAAGCCAAAGGTAGGACCAGAATACTCAGGCGTTGCAATGGGACCAGACGGTGAGCCAGTATGCACAGACACATCAATGGGAATGGACAGTGCAGAAGTAAAGAGACAGCTTCTTGCCCTCATGCCACTCATCAAGGAAAGACTTCATTTCCTTACTGATGCAGCAGAAATGGTTCATTTCCTCTTCACAGAACCAGCTGTTCCACCAAAGACGGATATCATTCCGAAAAAACTTGACGAAGCAAAAACAAAGGAAGTGCTGGAAAAAGCAAAAACTTTTGTTGCTGAAATCTTCGGAAAATCACACGAAGAAGCAGAGGAACTTGCAAAGAAGTACGCAGAAGAACTTGGAATCAAGCTCGGTGACTTCATGATGCCGGTTCGAATGGCTGTAACAGGAAGCCGTGTTTCTCCACCTCTTATTGGATCCATCTGGATTCTTGGAAAGGAAAAGGCTGTTGCCCGCGTTGAAAAGACACTTGCAACCTTTTAATGCATAGACAGTTATAGTTTGACTACCTGAATGCAAACACAACTAAGCAAAGGGAAGTAACTAAAAAAGGTTCGACTGGAAGCAAATAACTTTCAGCTGAACCTTTTTCTATTTTAAAGCAAACAAACTTCTTGAATTTTCATCAACAAGCCCAGACAAATCCTCAACAGGAATTCCACGCAACTGTGCCACAAAGGAATAAGTATGTCTCACATTTGCCGGATTATTTTCCGTTCCCCGTAATGGAACAGGCGAAAGATATGGTGAATCAGTTTCAAGCAAAATACGATCAGATGGAATAAAGTTTATAAGTTCCCTCATTTCTTCCATCCTGTTTTTTTTCGTATATGTAACGCTTCCAGAAAAACTAATATGCCAGCCAAGATCAAGAAAAATTCTCGCCTCGTTAATCCCGTATGAATAGCAATGAATAATTCCCTTGTTATACCCGACATTCTTTATTGAATCCAAAGTATCAGAAAACCCATCACGGGAATGGACAATGAAGGGAAGATTTAAGCTGCGGGCAAAGTTCAACTGAAGCTCAAACAATTCCTTTTCTGCATCGAACATTGCACTGTCAAAATCAGAGCCAGATCTTCCATCAGCACCACATGGATTCCAATGGTGATCAATTCCACCCTCACCTATTGCACAAAAATGTGAACCAAAAAGCTTGTGGTTTCTGAACTCCTTCACACAGTTTTCAAGAGTCTTCATGCACTCAAACCGATTTCTGATTGATTCAGGATCAGGCCAGATACCTGCAGAAAAATGCATGAATTTCAATGCCCTGTTTCTTGCATCGGCATCATCAATAGCATCCAGGGATTTTTCAATGCAAGCAGCCCTCTTAGGCAAATCAGAACAATCAGTTCCAATATCAAGGCCAAAAAAAACTCCGTCCCTAACCATCTGCATCAGAATATCCCGGCTAAATTCAGCACCATGTTTTTCAAAAAGATAATGAAAATGAAAATGAGTATCAGAAAACATAAGACAAACCTGAAAAAAACTGATTAAATATTATTTCTCGACATTCTATTTAATAATGTGATATAATACAAGAACTAATCTATGGAAATTACAAAACAACACGAAACAGAAGTAATTAACTCTGCTGGAAAAAAATACTCATATTCATTTGAAGATATTTCCTACACCTGCGGATTCATGTACAAATTCCTTGTGAATCCACTCATGAAAATCATGCCAAGGAGAATCACTCCGAACACGATTTCATTTCTATCCGGATTGTGTTCTCTCACTGGTTTTTTGATTATTCTTCAGTCCTACTATTTCAACACATACAAATTCTGGTGGGCAATTCCGATTTTTATTCTTACCTACGTTGTTCTTGATTACTGCGACGGAGAACAGGCAAGAAAGACAAAAATGTGCTCTCCAATTGGAGAATTCCTTGACCACATTCTGGATTCATGCTTACCACTGTATCTCATTGGCGGACTCATGATTATCTACAACATAGATCAGCCTTTCTATGTTGGATCCCTGCTCACAATCGCATATCTCACCCAAAATGCAGTTTTCTGGGAGCGCTACAAGAACGGCAGAATGTTCTTCACTAAATTCAGCTCAACGGAATCAATTCTGTGCCTTACAGCACTGATTACTGCTTCAGGTGCGGAACCTGTAAGGTTTTTCCTTTCAACTCCAGTTTTCCAGCCTGATGTAAAGTACCTTACTTCATTTGCTGAAATCACACCATTAAACATTTTCTTCTTCGTGATTTCAATTTGTGCCGTCGTAAACACAATTCAGACACTCATGAGAACAAATGGAGCTTCATTCAAATATTACCTGAACATTGCACTCATGTTCCTCACAAGCATAATGCTCTGCTTCTCAAACTTCCCTCTTCCATTCAAAGTAATTATCATTGGACTATGTAACATCAACTACAATGTTTCATTGCTCAAGGCAATTACCCTCAAGACGAAGGATGACTGGCCTGAATTACTCATGCCAATTTTTATTCTTGTTGGAAGTTTCTGGCCAAAATATTACAATGAAAAATTCATAGGGCTGTTTGCATACATCTGCATTATGATTGCAATTCACATCATTGACCTGGTATTTTTCAGGCTTAAATCCTGGCAGAAAGCTGACGAAAGAAAACAAAAAGCATAGCATCCAGTATGTAAACAACAAAAAAAATGCTTCTGCAATCGCAGGAGCATTTTTTGTCTGTCAGCCATTCATGTTACCAGACTTTTCCTCATCAGTAACTTCCTTCAATTCCTTCTTAAACTTTCGGATACTTCGAAATATAAACACCACAACAATAAACAGAACAACACAGCCTATAATCTTTCCAATCAAGCTTCCTGATGATCCAATAAGGAAAACAAGCCAGAACAATGTCATGTTGCTGATAAAAGCAGCAATAGAATCAAACAAAATAAAATTTAAGAATTTAAGCTTAACAAAACCTGACGTTATAAAAAGAATATTTCTTAAGCCAAATGGAATAAGCCTGAAAGTTATGAATGTGAAAAAACCATGCTTTTCAAGCCTATGTGTAAAAACCTTTATCTTGAGTCTTACAGAAGTTTTTTTAAAAAAAACAAAATTCAAGAATCCCCTGGAAACTGCATAGCCAATGCCATAAGAAACACAATCACTCAACACTGTTCCGGAATAAATGGCAATTAAGGTCGGAAATACAAGACTTCGTTCCTGCTGGCAGATTCCCGCAGACAAAACAATCAGCACATCTTCAGAAATGGGCAGATTAATCCCTGCAAGCATAAGCGCACAAAATACAGCTAGAGGCCAATAAGGTATATATGATGAAATTATGTCCAAAATTGCATTCATTATAAACTTTCTCTAATTATAAATTCCCCAAATATATGTAGAGAATCATGGATATTTTCAATAAAAAAAAAGCAGTATCATAAGACACTGCCTACACTGCCGGGAACCGGAATCGAACCGGCACGACAGGTTAAGTGTCGAGGGATTTTAAGTCCCTTGTGTCTACCTATTCCACCATCCCGGCAAATTTAGACCCATTATATAAAAAACATGCACTTTAATCAAGGTTAAATGGCAAATCTGCATTAAGCAACATTCTGCAAAACTATTTTACCTTACTGTATAAATCTGCAACCTCATCACGCCAGGATTCTCTCTTATCCTTTTCTTCCCAATCAATAATTTTTTTGATGGTAAAATGCTTTGTGTCATGGATATTTGCATAGTTGATTATGCCAAATCTGCCCTGACCTATATATGATATTTTATCATTGGTTCCAAGCTGTTCACTGGAAGAAATTTTTTCAAGAACACAATCAAAATGAACGAATTCATGAGAGGATGGATCATTCATGGCACTGGACATATCATAAATTGCCTCGCCGCAATATGAACAAAGAGGCCTATTCTCTTTCTTGTATTCACTTATTGCACTGTCTTCCTGTCTCACCTGATCCTGTGAAACAAACTGAGTAGAAGGTCTGAAGGCAGGTTTTGAAGGTCTTGCTAATTCCTCACGCCTTTCCTTTCTGTTTCCTGAGTTATTATCTTTTTTCCAGTTATTATGTCTTCTAGAATGTCTGTCTCTCATATTGAAATATTATACTAAGAATAATCAAAAATTGCAATTTTCATGGATTTCCAGAATCACAAAATGATCCATATAAATTCCACTTCAATAAATGAATAAATCGATTACAATAAATGACGGTAATAGGCAGCCGAATGACTCAAAACCTATTCAGTGGTAAAGCAATTTAGGAATTTTTATCAATTCTGAAATCAACAATATGGGTACTCATGACCAAAGCAATTCTGTCTATGGCAGAGTTAACGTAAGTTTCATCCTGGATTTTTTTCTGAAGGTCTCTGATTCTTTGTGCAAGATTCTTTTTTGACTCATCCTTTTCAACTGGGCTCATGTATCGTATTACTCCGAAAAAGCATTTTCTATGTGATATACCGGATCCAGAACCGGGACATCAATAGCAAGAACATCATACCTGATATACTCGTAATTATATTGTCGATGTTTTAGGAGATAACATTTAGAGGTTTTAATGATCTTTTGCTGTTTTTTCTTGTTCAATACGTAAGAAAGAGTATCAATATCGCCATGAGGAAGACTTTTTACTTCTACAAAAACAAGAAACTTGTCCTTGCGTGCGATTATGTCAATCTCTCCAAAGCGTGTATAATAATTGCGGTCGATAATTTCATACCCATTAGAAATCAGGTATGCACAGGCCTTGTCTTCACCCTCAAAGCCTTTCTGCCTCGTGGAAACAATATTATCGGAATCCACTAGAGTTCTTCAAGCTCCTCAACTTCTTCCAGTTCCTCAAGTTCATCCACTTCTTCAACGTCAGAAGCATCATTAACTGCAAAGTCATCGGGAAGCCTGACTCCATCTGTAACAAAAGTCTTTAATCCCCATCGTTTGATGGCAATAAGATGATAGGCCTTTACAGCTGATCCTGCAGCAAGGAACATATTCTCACCATCATCAAAATACACAGGAGCATTGTATCTTGCGCCAAGATTTATTTCTGTCGATTGAATCGTTTTTGTCATATTATTTTACTCTCTCTTCCATGAGCTTTATGAAAGCAAATATTGAAGCCACAGCCTCCCAGGTTGATTCAGGAATGCACTCACCGACCTGCTTTATGGAAAGAACATTTGCAAGCACATCATCTTCAACAACAGGAATGCCATTTTCCTCTGCAATCTCAATCATTCTTTGAGCAACAATTCCTGACGACTTTGAAGTAATGACCGGGGCACAAAGATTCTCCGGATACTTCAGGGAAACAGCAAACTTCGAGTTTTTCATCATACTATGCTTTCATAAACTCTGGGCTCTTCATTGCTTGAATAAAGTCCCTGAATTAAAGCTAAGGGTGAATAGGTAACTGTCACAGAACAATCCTGATTCATGCCGGAACCAAACAGCTCTCCAAGCCGCCTTTCCTCATTCTGAATATCCGAGGCCAAAAGCGGCGGTAATGTACAGAACCGTACTTCATTAACCTTGCTTTGCTTCAAGTATACAACAAAATAAAACTTTTTACAGTCCCTTTCACAATTAATTTGAATTTTTTCCGTTTCTTTAGTAGAAAGATTGAGAAGAAGCCTTATTATTCCAGTGTATCCCACACCTTCATTTTCCCATTCATAGGGAATTACAAGCCAATGCATGGAAGACGAATCAGTGTTCTTGAGATGATTCACCATGGAAAGAAGACCTTCTCCCCTGGCATTAAAATTCTCACCAGGAAAAAGACTGGCCAGAAAACCAGAAGATTCCTCCATGGATTTTTTTCCAGCATCATCAGGACTAGAGTCATGTTTTTTTTCACGGCGCTTAATTTTTAAAAGGCCAAGGAGTTCTGATATGTTATCCTCCGTTGGTTCAATTCCCTTTTCCAGCAGCATACAGGCAATTTCAGCGCTCTCTTCTTCATCTCCCTCAAAATACAAAGATGATTTTCTAGCCAAAGACATGATCTTTCTGTCAATTCTGAAACCTGACTGCTGCATGAATAAAAAAATTCTGAATGAAATATCATCACAGGGAACACCCAGTTTTTCCAGTACTGAGAAATAGGCTGACCTTTCATTTCCCATGATTTCTTTTGGTTCAATTATTACCCTTGAATCAAGATATTTGACTTTGGCAATAAAATTCTCACCCACACTCAGAATTTTCAGGCTGGAAACCTCAATTCTTTTTCCAAAGAGAGAAACCAGGTACCTTGAACCACCCAAGTCTTTCAAAACCTTAACCAGGACTTGCTGGCTTTCCATGGAATTGCTCTGGACCAAGGGCTGTACATTCTGGGAATTTACATTAACTACATTCACAAGAAAAATTGTATAGATAGAGAAACAAAAACTCAATACACAATTCATGCGGCAAATACATTATCAAAAAAAAAGCGCCATTGCTTTTATGCAATGACGCTCTATGACCTTTAGGCCAACAGATTATTTTGCGTTTTCAGCCTTAGCTTCTGCTTTAATCTGAGCTTCTGTCTGATCAGCAGCCTTTGCTGCCTCACGTGAAGCCTGCATTTCTTCTCTGGCCTTTGATCCGATCAATTCCTTAATCTTTCCAGCCTTACCGATCTTGTCGCGAACATAGTAAATCTTTGAACGGCGAACCTTACCAGGGCGAACAAGTTCAACCTTGATAACACGTGGGCTGTTTACTGGGAATACGCGTTCTACACCAACACCATAGCTGATCTTGCGAACAGTGAAAGTCTTGCGAATACCAGAGTTCTTGAAACAAAGAACGAGTCCCTCAAAAATCTGGATACGCTTTGTCTTACCTTCAATAATTTCAAAGTGAACCTTTACAGTATCACCAACTTTGAATGGTGCAGGATTCTTTTTCTTCTGCTGTTCTTCAATGGTTTTAATAAGATCCATAGTTTTCTCCATCAAGTATATGCCGCTACTTTTCTTTCTTATCCAGTTTTATCTGAATACTTTTTGAGTTTACGGCTTTTCTTACGGTCATTCTTATAACTTACAAAGCCCGTAAGTTCTTCGATCATCTTTTCGGCTTCTTGAGTAAGAGTTCCAGTCATTCTGGCTTTTTGAATCAGATCAGGTCTGTTTCGCAAAGTCTTCTGAATGCTCTTTTCAAGCCGCCACTTTCGGATTTTTTCGTGGTTGCCACTGCTCAAAACAGCAGGAACTTCCATGCCCTTATACACATTTGGCCTTGTGTACTGGGGATATTCCAAAAGGTTGTCAGAAAAACTCTCTTCTTCCAGTGACTCCCTTGTTATGACACCATCAACAAGCCTGTAAACACTGTCAACTATAACCGTTGCTGCAAGCTCTCCGCTGGACATTACATAATCCCCAATGGAAATCTCCTCATCAACGTAGGAATCAATAATCCGCTGGTCAATACCTTCGTATCTTCCGCAGACCAGAACAATTTCATCTTTCTGGCTCAATTGAACTGCTTTCTGCTGGGTGAAAGGCTTCCCTGAAGGCGTAACATATATTACATGCTTCGTTTTCTTGTAAGCCTCAACACTATCAAGTGCAAGTCCTAAAGGTTCCGGCAACAAAAGCTGGCCGGCTCCTCCGCCATAAGGTGCGTCATCACATGTGTGGTGTCTATCAAAGGCAAAATCCCTGATATTAACCAAATCGTAGGCAATAATTCCCTTCTCTACAGCCTTGGCCATGATCGAACTTTCAAAAAAAGCCCGGGGTATTTCTGGGAATAAGGTCAGCACAGTAAATTTCACAGGAGTTACTCCAGAATCCAGAGGTGCATCAGCTGCATTGTCTTCTCTTCGATATTAATTTTTCCAATAAATTCATCCTTGAACGGAACATAAACAGTGTTTACTTTTCCTTTCCTGTTGAACTTAATGTCATCGCCAAGAAGCCTGCAACTCTCGGACAGCTTTATCTCAACGAGATAACCAGATCCGCCTTCCAATACGTTTGTGACTGTTCCAACTACTGAATTATCATCCAGAGCCGGTGCGGTATCACCCGCCGTATCCTTGTACCATACAGAGCTACCCTTAAGGTCCTCTATATACCACTCATCCTTCTGCAACTTATGAGCTTTTTTTCGTGGAACTACGATTTCCCACCTGTTGAATTTTGCAGCATCCTCAGGTGAATTTATTCCAGCTAATTTCATGTACAGAACATTATTTCCTTCTTTTACAGATTCAATCTTGACCAGTCTGGAATTAGTTCCGTCCGTGATAGTCACTTCATCCATATGATAAAAATGATCATACTCGCCCGAAGTGCTTTCAACTTTAAACTCGCCCGAAACTCCATGAGTTCCTCGAACGATACCCACTACAAATTGCTCTGTCATCAGTCTAAGATTTCCAGACTGTAGCGTTTTCCATCCTTATTGGATGTAGCGCTTAAAACAGTGCGCAGAGCTTTTGCAATACGACCGTATTTGCCAATAACCTTGCCAATATCCCCTTGAGCAACACTAAGCTGAAGAACAGGTCCGCGTTCACCCTGGGTTTCTGTAACAGAGACTGCATTTGGATCATCGACCAATGACTTTGCAATAAATTCAATCAGGTCTTTTTCCATTCATTGCTCCTCTGAAGATTACTTGGTTAAATTCTTTCCTGCAGCTGACAAACCATGTGTATTGAAAATTTTCTTTACCATAGCAGTTGGCTGAGCACCAACACTGAGCCAGTACTTTGCTCTTTCTTCGTTGAAAGAAGACTGATTCTCTGCTGCGATTGGGTGATACTGTCCGATTTCCTCAATTGTTGTTCCATCACGTGGCTTGCGTGAATCCTGAACGACAATACGGTAATCAGGGCGTTTCTTTGTTCCCATTTTCATGAGTCTGATTTTTACCACTTTTTGCCTCCAAATATATTTACCGATCTGCGTGCCAGCCAATACAAATTGACATAGAAAACACAGTATACAGTATGAGCGATAATTTTAGTGAAACCCATCTGTTTAGTCAAGGTCAAAACATGACACAAAACAAAGAAAGGCCTTCATTTTGCAGTTATTTCCTAGAAAATACCGCGAATCAAATTAATGAGTGTGGACTCTCTTCCCTTAGTCTTGAGAGATTCCCTCAAAGCTTCTTTTTCATCCTTCTGAGCTGCCGGAGTTACAGGAACACCAAGACTGTCAGCCTGAGGCCTTGAATCACTTGCAGCATTGCCATCAACCTTAAGATCCTTCTTTTCGCCAATCTTTGTCAGAATAACCTCATCACCTGCGTTCAGAGTGTCATAGAATCCGTTTTTCTTGTACAAACCTTCAGAAAGTTCTTCATTAGAATCAACTACCTTAACTGTTCCCAAAAGATCCTTTTCATTATATGTGATTCCCACACCGGAATCCTTTGTTACAATCCCACCCTTTCTTATGATGTCAAATTCACTGTCCTTTGTTACGCCGTCATTCTTTCCCAAGTCAATGAGAAGCTTGCCCTGAACGTTTTTGAGAACCTTTCCGCGGATTGGAAGAATGTCCATAACCGCCTGTCTGAATCGCTGGAGACTTCGGGCCATACAGTCATTTCCAGTTCTGTAAACACTGAACCCCGAGGTTTTTGTTCCAGTCTTTCCGGAATAAATTTCTGCATCTATAAGGAAAGTTCTTTCAGTTTCCGAGGCATTCATGATGATAAAATAATCCTGTCCGGAAGTTCTTGCTGCCCTGAATGCCTGGGCATAGGAAGTAACTGGAACAGAATTCACAACAACAGATGTAGATGTTACTCCGTTAAAAACCTGCTGAGCTGCAAGAGCCGTAACGTCTTCCATGTCTGCGTGGAAAAGCTGGATTGGTTTCTTTGTAAAATAGATTCCAATACTCCACCTTGTCTTGTCCAGATAGAACGGATCAACCTGCCACCTGTCTGAAATATTGTTTGCCATGAGACTTTTGAATGCCTCAAGATCATCTTCCATGCGAATCTGCATGCTGGACTTCTTTGGAGAATTCTCATCTCTCTTAATTCTGGAATCAGTAAGGACAGCCATATTATCCTTGATAAAATTCAACTGCTGAACATAAAGCTCATACAAGCCGTCCCTGTTAAGCATTTGTGCAAAATCAAAGCGGATTTTTTCATTGAGGGGGGCAATGGAAAGAGCCTTCTGAAATTCAAAGCGCTCAGAACGGGCATTTAGGGCAAGACCATATTCCTTTGCCTTGTCATAGTGATACATAGCCCATGAATCACGTTTCTTGTCCTCGATGGTTGTTGAAGAAACTGCCAGCTGTTCAAGTGCAGCTCTCATGAGTTCATCCTGAGGATTGATTGAAAGCCCCTTTTCATAGGCAGCAATAGCCTCTGAATTTTTTCCAAGTCTGGAAAGAGAAAGCCCCTTAAGATACCAGGCAGTTGAAAGGTTTCTGTTTCGTCCGATACGGAAATCACAGATATCAATTACCTCGGCATATCTTTTCTGGGCAAAAAGGATTCCGGCAAGAAGTGAATAGGCATTGTCCATGCCAGTATCAATCTGAACTGCAGATCTGGCTCTCTGCTCTGCAACCTTGTAGTTCCCCTGACCTGCTGCCAGATATGCTGCAAGGTAATGAACTTCAGCCTCACCTGAATAATTTGAAAGGGCCTGATTGATATAGTTTTCTGAAACAGCATTCTTTCCCATTTCTGCACTGATAAGAGCAAGACTCAGCAGGGCCTTCTTGTTCTGGGGATCCTGCTTGAGTGCATCAAAATATCTTGTTTCAGCAACGGAAATTTTTCCTTCAAGCAAATCAAGCTCGGCAAGACCAAAGCGGGAATAAATATCTCTGGGATACCTCTTAAGGACATCAGTAAAGACATTTTTTGCCTCAGTAACATTTCCAAGCAGAATGAGTGCCATTCCCTTAAGATTCTGAATATCAGTAAGATTCTTTGTGTACTTTGCAGCCTTATCTGCATATTCAACAGTAAGCTCATAGTTGCCAAGAGCATATGAACATAAGGCAAGATTGTACCAGGCATCAGCATAGTTAGGATTAATATTCAAAGCCTCGCGATAGAGATCAACAGCCTCAAACCACTGCTTCCTGTTCTGATGGTCCTTTGCAGACTCAAATAATTCAAGAGCTGTAGGTTCTGCAAAAGAAAAAGCAGATGCCAAACTGCACACAAGGCATAAAACTAATATTTTTTTCATATTCCCACCCTCAAAAGCATTTTTTTAGGCTAACCCTCATAAGTTTTTCTGGAAGCGTCCTTAATCACTTTTATTGTATTGACTTTATGGCCTTCCATTTCCTGAATGACAAAATCAAAACCATTCCATGATGTCTTCTCAAACTTAACGGGAATCTTTCCGAAAAGGTCAAAGACAAATCCACCCAGCGTGTCAAAATCTTCCGTTGGGAAATTTGATCCGATTTCTTCATTAAGAGTATCAAGACCTACTCTCGCATCACAAATCCACACATTGTCCGTCAGAGAAATAATATCTTCCCTTTCATGGTCAAATTCATCCTGAATGTCACCAACAATTTCTTCAATAATATCTTCCATGCAGACAATTCCAGATATTCCGCCATACTCATCAATTCCAACTGCAATATGAACATGCCTTCTCTTGAATTCCCTGAGCAGACTGTCAATATGCTTGCTCTCCGGAACAAAATAAGGCTTTCTGATAATTTTTTCCAGATCAATGGGCTGCTTACTTGCCCAAACCTTTATCAAATCCTTTACATAGAGAATTCCGATTACATTATCTATTGAACCAGAATAAACAGGAATTCTTGAATGGCCGCTTCCAGTAACCTTTTCAAGAAGCTCATCTTCATTAACATCAACAGATATAAAATCAACATCAATGCGTGGAACCATTACTTCCTTAACAGTTGTAACAGCAAGATCCTCAACACCCTGAATCATTTCATTTTTTTCTGATGCAAGAATTTCCTTCTGAATTTCCTGATCCGAATTAGCCGAGTCATTTTTCTTGTTTTTTCCAAAACCAAACAATTTCATTTTTAAGTACCCTAAAAGAGATTTTCCGTCTCCATTTTTTTCATCATATTCTTCTGAATCTTAAGCATTTCACAGACAGGCTCAACATTCTTTTCAATGTGCTCCTCGCCATGATCATATCCGTTCAAGTGAAGAACTCCATGAATCAGAAGACGCTTGAGTTCCTCATTTTCTGTCACCTCAAAGTATGTAGCATTTTTTGCAAGAGTTTCAAGACTTATGGCAATATCGCCTGCCTGAAACCATTCATTGCCTTCCTCGTCAGTATATTCTTCACCATTCTCAAAACTTAAAACATCTGTAGGGCTGTCAATGTTACGGTATGACGCATTCAATTCCTGAATCATTTTGTCTGAGCAAAACATTATAGAAATTTCTTCACCGTCATAACCAAGTTCTGAAAGCACTTTCTGGACAAAAGGATCAATCTGAGAAATCCACTCAGGCTCATTCATTCCATCTTCCACTGAAACAAAAATCTGATTAGCCATTGACCTTTTCCTTTGATGATGTTTTTTTTGCCGACTTAGTTTCCTTAGTTTCCTTAGAGTCCTTTTCCCTGGATTCCTTTTCAGTTGCCTCGGAAAACTTCTCTTTATCTGCATCATCATCCTGAGATTTCTGCTCCTGAGGTTCAGGGCCATCTGGATCCTTCTGGTCAGGATACTTTGTTCTTGAGTGATAATGACTTGCAAGTATGTTGACGAAAGAATCATGAATCTTTGTCAAATCATTGAAAGTGAGGTTACATCCATCAAGCTGGTGTGAAGCAATCTTTCCCGCAAAAAGGTCTGAGATAAATTTATCAAGACGTGGAACAGAAGGCTTGTCCAGTGAACGGCAGGCAGCTTCAACTGTATCAGCAAGCATTACAATTGCGCTTTCCTTTGAACTTGGAGGATTTCCATTGTATGAATAGTCCTCTGGTGAAGCATAAGGGTCAATCTTCTTTGCTTCATTATAGAAATATGCAATAACCTGATTTCCATGATGCTCATTGATTATGTCGATTACACGGGAAGGAAGCCTGAGTGAATGAGCCTTTTCAACACCGCGTTTTACATGAGACCTGATAACGCTAACAGAAAGAGACGGATTTATGCTGTTATGAAGGTTTTCACCCGAAGCCTGATTTTCAACAAAATACTCAGGATTATCCATTTTTCCAATATCATGGAAGAATGCTCCTACACGGGCAAGAAGTGCATTGGCACCAACCGCATTACAGGCACTTTCGGCAAGCTGAGCAACCATCAGGGAATGACTGTGAGTTCCACCTGCAGTAAGAAGCATTTTCTGCATGACAGGAGAATTCTGGTCTGCCAGATCCATGAGCCTGAAAGGAGATGCCGTGTTAAGCATGAGTTCAAGGGGAGTGAGCATACCAAGACAAAGAATGCCTGAGAAAAATCCTGTAAGTGCAACTCCAAAAATAGTCCAGAAATCCTCGCTCAAAGGAGAATTGAACACAATCTTGAAAATAATGAGGAACACAACATTTAGAAGAGCCTGCAAAAGCGATGCAAACACAATGTCAGTCCTTCGCTCAATTTTTCTGACAATTCGCGCAGCAGACAAAGCCGAAGCAAGAGTAAAGAAAAACGGAACAACCCTGTATGCACTTGCATTGAAAACGCACAGGGAAATCATTATGGAAAAGAAAACTGCATTTATCTGCCCGAACAAAATGGCAACAAGATACACGCAGAAAACAGACGGAATTATGGAACAAAGAGAAAATGATGATGAAAAATAGACAGTCTTAGTGCCGAATATTGTTGTAGCAAAAATCAGGATATAGAAAACACACTCAGTCAAAACTTCCTTGAACTCAAGTTTTTGATTCTGGAAATAAATTCTGCTTGAAAGAATGAAGAACAGGGAAACCATGAGTATATGGAATATAACGGCATTTGCAAAGGCCCTGTAATCAACATAGATAGGAGACTCGCTCATTTTTCTCAGCTTTGCATAGCCTTCCTCTGTAATCGGGAACCCCTTTCTGATTACCTTTTCATCCTTCTCAACTGAAATTGGATTCTCAAAATCAGCAGGAATTGATTTGGTTGCAGAAATTGTCTTGTCGGCAATCTGGCCAACCTCATATTCATTAATGTCAAAAGACGCAACTGTTGCAGTAGTCGTAATCTGAACAAAGGAGATTGCAACGGCAGCAAGGAATGTCAAAGACATGAGAATAAGCACGGAATAGTTTTCACGGATATATTTTCCAACAGCACCAAAGATTATTGAAAAAACACCATTATCAGTCTCTTTCTTCATTTTCATAAGCCCTAATTATTTTCTTTACCAGTTCATTCCTGACAATATCTTCTGCAGTTAGTTCCACAACAGATATCCCCTCAACATTTCCCAGAATATTGAGAGCATTGACAAAACCAGAAGGAATTTTTCTTGGAAGATCAGTCTGTGTCCTGTCACCCGTAATGAACATCTTTGTATTTTCTCCCATACGGGTCAAAAACATTTTCATCTGCTCAACCGTAGTATTCTGAGCCTCATCGAGAACAACTGCGGCATCGCTTAGAGTCCTTCCCCTCATATATGCAAGGGGAGCCACTTCTATTATACCATTTTCTGACAGTCTTTTAACAGTATCCCGTGGCAAAAGCGAATTCATGGCATCATAAAGAGGTCTTATGTAAGGATTGATTTTGTCCTGCAAATCACCCGGCAAGAACCCCAGGCTTTCCCCTGCCTCTACCACTGGACGAGTCAAGATAATGGAACTTACCTTATGGGACAACAAAAGCCTGAGAGACTCGGCAATTGCAAGGAATGTCTTTCCCGATCCGGCAGGTCCTGATGCAAAAACCATATCTGTTGCCCTCATGCACTTTACAAGCTCAGCCTGGCCTCGTGTTCTTGGATATACTTTTTTTGTACCACCCGGCACCTGGATGGAATACTTGGAAAAGAAAGCACGATCTGAAAACTCACCGTTATTCAAGACTGACTGAATGAGCTCTGTATCAGTGACACTTGATTCCCCCAGGGAAAACTCATCCAGAATTCGATTCACAATAAAATTGAACTGCTGCTGCAAAGCGGAATCATCAGTGCCAATGGATATTTCATTTCCGCGGGCAAAGACACTTACCCCCATGAAGGATTCGATGAGTTTCAGATTGCTGTCGTTTGCCCCGCACACCCTGGACAGAATTTCTGGGTCCGGGACAATAATGGTATAGGATTCAGTCATAACTAATCAGGCAACTATTCGATTGTCTAATATAGAAGATTTTACAATGGCTTATGCATTTGTTCAAGGGAAACAGTCAAATCTAAGTTTCAATATGATTCTCAGATTACTATGACATTTGTACAGAATTTCTGGAAAAATTTTCACAAGGTGAGCAACATTTGCTCATATTCCGGCAAAATTCGTCCAAATAAATTTGACTTCCCAAAAATTCGCCCATATAATGAATGGCATAATAATAACCCCTAGGGAGGCCAAAATGGCAAAAGTAGAATTGAAGGGAATTGGCAAGATTTATGACGGTAACGTACAGGCCGTAGAAAATGCCAACATCGTAATCGAAGACCGCGACTTCTGTGTATTCGTAGGTCCATCAGGATGTGGAAAGTCAACAACTCTCCGCATGGTAGCAGGTTTGGAAGAAATCTCTGAAGGTGAACTTCTCATCGACGGTGAAAAAATGAACGATGTTCCACCAAAGGACAGAAACATCGCAATGGTTTTCCAGAACTATGCTCTTTACCCACACATGACTGTATTTGACAACATGGCATTCGGTCTTAAGATCCGCAAGATGGATAAGGCTGCTATTGCTCAGCGCGTTAATGATGCAGCTGTAAGCCTTGGACTCACACAGTACCTCGACCGCAAGCCAAAGGCTCTTTCCGGTGGACAGAGACAGCGTGTTGCAGTAGGTCGTGCAATCGTTCGTAACCCTAAGGTATTCTTGTTCGACGAACCACTGTCTAACCTTGATGCTAAGCTCCGTGTTACAATGCGTGGAGAAATCGCAGCTTTGCACCAGAGACTCCAGGCTACAATGATCTACGTTACACACGACCAGATCGAAGCTATGACAATGGGTACAAAGATTGTTGTTATGAAGGACGGACACGTTCAGCAGATTGGTGAACCACTGTACTTGTACAACCACCCGGTTAACAAGTTCGTTGCTGGATTCATCGGTACACCACCAATGAACTTCATGACAGTAACTGTTAAGAGCGAAGGAGACAAGGTAGTAGTTGATGAAGGAACATTCACACTTACTCCAACTGCAGAACAGCAGGCTAAGCTCAAGGAATACGTAGGAAAGGAAGTATACTTCGGTGTACGCCCAGAAGACCTCGTATACACAGATGCTCCAGCAGCTGAGAACAACATGCAGATGAAGGTTTCAAACAGAGAACCTCTCGGTGCTGAAACACACTTGTTCCTTGCAACAAGAACACAGAACGTTATTGCTCGTGTACTTGCATCTTCTAAGGGAGACTTCAAGATTGGAGAAACTGTAAACTTCCACCCAGCTATGGAACGTTGCAAATTCTTCGTTAAGAACCCAGAAGATCTCACAAAGGAAGACAACATCTGTGAAAAGGATGAAATCAAGAGACCTTGGCTCACAAACGCTATCACAGGCGAAGTTGGATACAAGGTAAGGATTGGATCAGAAAACCAGGTTGCTTCAAAGTAATTGAAGACAATCCAGTTTTAATCAGTTCTTTCTGAATGAAAGGCGCTCTCGTTTGTTCGGGAACGCCTTTTTTTTTGCAAGTTTTTCCTGTAGAATGGATGCATGATCAAAGTAAACTCACTGGTAATCTACAAAAACAATGCAGCCCTTGTAACAGAAGATGCAGGGAACGGAAAATTCACAGTTAAGTACAGGTCAACACCTGCAACCCAGACAAAACCAGCCGTGTATTCAACACAAAATGTCCGGACAAAGGACATAATACTTCTGCACGAGGGCCCCGTCACATCCCTTGAAAAAGCACTGGAATTCAGCGAAAAAGAATGCCCAAAAGAAGATGATATGTACAAACTGGACCAGGACAACCAGATTTTCCTGAAGCTTGCAGAATGCTATGAACTTCTGGATTCCGACGACGAGTCAAGATCTGCTGAATACGGCTTTGAGGAACTGACATCCCTTTTCTACGGCACACCGAAGGCTGATGAAACATGGGGACTTTATTGCAGCATAAAAAACACCCTCTTCTTCATGCAGAATCTGAAGGCACAGATGGAAGGCAAGATTCTATTCACCCTAAGAACAAAAGAAGAAATGGACATAATGGTAAAAAAGGCAAACGAAAAGGGAATGGAAGCTCAGATCAGGGCTGAATTCATTGAAAGGCTCAAAAAAAGAAAGCTTTTGCCTGAAGACTCAATTTTCATGGGTGATGTGGAGGCTCTTGCCCAAGGAAAAACAGACAAATCAAGAACCATGCACGACGCAAACCTTAAGGAATCCCCTGAAAAGGCCCACAAACTTCTTCTTGAAACCGGTCTCTGGGACATAACAAGAAACCCCTACCCTCTGCGCTGGGGACTTTCCACAAAATCCGCAACTGAAGGACTTTCATCACCTCCTGAGGAAGACAGGACCGAGATTCCAGGATTTTCCTACGCCATCGACAACGAAGGTTCCACAGACCCGGATGATGCAGTTGCCTACGACGGAAAGTATCTTTGGGTTCACATTGCAGATCCGGCATCAACCGTAATGCCAGACTCATCAATTGACAAGGCTGCATGCCAGAGAGGAGCAACACTTTACATTCCTGAAGGTGCAGCCAGAATGCTTTGCGAGGACTGCCTGGAAGACTACGCCCTTGGCTTGAAAGAAAAAAGCCGTGCATTAAGCTTCAGGATTCTGCTGAATTCAGAGGGAGGAATCGAGGAATGCCAGGTAATGAAGACAATAGTCAACGTAAAGCGTCTCACATACCAGGAAGCAGATAAAATAAAGGACTCAGATGAACTAAAACCTTTGTTTGACATAGCCAGAAAAAACATAGAACGAAGAAGCAAATCCGGAGCAGTCCAGATTACAATGCCTGAAATACAGATCAGACTTGAAGGCGAAGAAAAAAAAGTTGTGATCACTAACCATCCCCACACCGAAAGCTCAGAAATGATCCGGGAAATGATGCTCCTTGCAGGTGAAGGTGCGGCAAAATTTGCTTTCAGGAACAACATACCCTTTCCTTTTGTAAGCCAGGAAGCACCAACCATTCCAGAGGATATACCAGAAGGACTTGCAGGCCAGTTCAGGCTGAGAAGATGCATGAGAAAAAGAAACGTAGGCGTAACTCCCGGGATGCATTCAGGACTTGGTCTTGCACTCTACAGCCAGGTCACAAGTCCCCTGCGCCGCTATTCAGATCTCATTGCCCATCAGCAGCTGCGTGCTTTCATTGACGGAAAAAAGCTCATGGACAAGGACACAATGCTAATGAAAATCAGCGAGGGAGATGCAGGAGCAATGGCTGCAAAGAAAGCCGAGAGGAACACAAACATGCACTGGATCCTCGTATACCTTTTGCAGAATCCGGATTGGACGGGAGAAGCAATTTGCGTTGACAACACACAAAAACTGCCACAGTTCTCCATTCCTTCACTTGCGCTGGAAACATACATTGGCATCACGGGAATCAGCCTAAATGAAAAAATAAGCGTCAAGGTTCTCAAAATTGACCTGAGTGAGCTTTCAGTAGAATTTCAGAAAATTTGATTCAAATAGGTCTTACCACTTGACTAAATAAAATATGAAGTATATTATCAACGTACATTCTTTTGAATGATGGGCTATTAGCTCAGGTGGTAGAGCACCGCCCTTTTAAGGCGGCTGTCTGCAGTTCGAGTCTGCAATAGCTCACATAAGGCACAAGAATCATTCTTGTGCCTTTTTTTTTGCTCCAAGCCCTATTTTAGGGGCTTTGCGGAGCTTATAATCTTTGCTTCCCCCTTTATTTGAGACGGGTGCATTGAAAATCTAACATAAATTTCATTGAATCATGCCATGGACCATGCCAAAAAGCGTGCCAAATACCATGCCATAGAATCATGAGATTCCTGACCTTTCAGGAGGTTTTCATGCAGCTGTTTTATCTTTCAAAGAACCAAGATGGGTATTTCAAGGTACGCTTTGTAGACCAAACTACAGGAAAGCTCTTGTCTGCAAAAAGTACTCATACGAAAGACAAGTTTGAAGCCACAAGAATAGCAATGAGATGGCTTGAGACAGGTATTCCAGAAAGCCATGGTAATTCCAGACAGTCCATTTCTGTTAATTCATCCTCCTCCGGTCTTGATCTTACTAATCTTGTAAAACGCCTGACCGATTCCGAAATAGACACTCTACTCACCCTTGTAGCACAACGCCGAGGACAGACAGTCCAGCCGCAGGCTGTTCTGTCTGCTTCGCAGGTTTCCGGAAATATCGTCATTGCTCCAGAAAAGGCTCCTGGTGAGGCAGTACCTGAAAAGGTTCTGCCGAAGAAGATTGTCCTAAAGAACAGGCGAAACAAGCCAAAGGTGCGTGTTGTCGTGAAGACGGAGAATGTTGAGAAGATAAACAAGGAGTCCGGCAGAACACCATTGATAAACTACATGCTTTCTTTCTGGGATTATGAGAAAAGCCAGTTTGTGCAGGAAGAGATCGCTCTTGGTCACAAGGTGACGAAGAGCCACTGTGTTGAGATGCAGGGAGTTACAAAAAGATACTGGGAGCAGTATTTTGGCAATGAGGCAACGGCGGAAGACCTTAACCAGGAAATACTTGAGGAGTTTTTCTTTTACCTGAGAAACGAGTTGCAGTTGTCCGGTGCAACCGTAAACAAGGCCATGAGCTGCGGATCAAAGGCCATAAAGTATCTTGTGGCAAAGAAAGCCCTTTCATCCAACCCTTTTGAAGGTGTGAGGCGGTTTAATCCTGAGGAAGAAAAACGCGGAATCCCGACGGAAGCGGAAGTCGCAAAGCTCCTTAACCTTAAGTGGGAAAATGAAGCCATGTATCTTGGTTTCAGGGTCATCACTTTCTGCGGTCTTCGTCCTACGGAACTTGCAGGGCTTAAGGTCTGCGACATTGATGCGACAAACGATTTGATACATGTAAGGAATTCCTGGAACGAAATAGACAAGCTGAAGGACACTAAGAACACGGACGAAAGAACCCTGCCTATAGACCATGAGACGGCGGAACGCCTTTTGAGATATGCAAGGATGAACAAGTATTACAGCGATGTAAGCCCGGTTCTTTGGACACCTGCACGGCACAACGAGCCTTACAGGAACGATACCTACACAAGGGAGTTTTACAGAATGCTTGAACTCATTGGCATAAGCGAGGAACAGCGAAAGATGAGGAACATCTGCCTTTACAGTATGCGACATTTCTTCTGTACGCTTGTTGTTTCAAGGGCTGGGCTTGAGAAGGCACAGGTACTTATGGGTCACAGGACACAGGGAGAAACCTTACACTACTCTGACCACGACAGCGAAGCAAAGTTTGAGGCTGCAAAGAAAATGCTTAATGAAAACATTAACTATGTCCTGAGCTTTAAGTCTGCCTGATATTCCTTTTCTCTATGCTATATAGAGATTTCTCTATGCTATATAGAGATTTCTCTATGAAGATTGCGGAATCCTTACTGTATGATTTGTGTAAACAAAAATGCAGTGAGGATTTTTTTATGCTCAAAGAGATTGATTGGGAAAAGGAAAAACAGAAGTCCTATCAGGACATTCTGTCGGTGCAACTGGCGGCAGAATACCTGACCATTAGCGTGGACATGATGTACAAGCTTATCCAGCAGAAAGCGGTTCCATACGCAAAGATAAACGGTCGTCTTGTCTGCCGTAAATGCGATCTTCACGATTGGATTGGACAGCAGGTGTTTTTCCCTGATGTAAAGAAACATGAATCCTATGAGGTGAAAAATGCTTGAAATAAAAAACAAGGACGAGTTTGTAAAGACCGTGGAAGAAAGGCTCGCTGAAGGACTTGGAAAAATCAAGTTCGGCGAAATCCACATTACAGTGACCATGCACAACGGCTTGCCGGTGAAGCTTGGTACTACAGTCAAGGAAAACATCTCAAGCTGTGCTTGGGACAAAGTAGTTATTCAAAAATGAAGGAGGTTCATTGAACAGATTAGAAAACGGAAGCGGAGCTGAACAGAAGCCTAGAGAAAGCTGGGAGTCACCAGTGCCTAATGAAAGTCCCAAGTCTTTCAAGGCTTTCTGTCTTTTCCGTGCAATGGGTCTTCACCGTTCCATCAAGGGTTGCATGGAACTGCACGGAATTGAAGCTAAGAAATACGGAACATGGAGCCGCTGGGCCAGAATGTATGACTGGAACAACCGCGCCATGGCTTATGACGAGTACATCGCCAAGGAGACAGAAAGACAGCTTATTGCTGAGCGTGTTGAACGCAAGAAACGGCAGATTGAGATACTGAATGATTTTGACAATGTTGTTGCAAACAGGGTCAAAACACTCAAGGCGGAAGACCTTAACGCTGATGAAGCGATGGATCTTCTGGAACGTAGCGCAAAGCTCGACGGATTCCTTGCAGGAAATGACGAAGAAAACAAGTCATCCGGCGGAAACCAGATGCAGCTTGTTTTTGCGAAGGATTTTGAAAATCTGTGAATGCAGTTTTCAAACCAACCAAAGTGCAGAAAAAGGCATTGGAACTTTTAAGTTCCGATGCCAAGCATGTCCTTCTCTTTGGCGGAAGCCGAAGCGGAAAGACTACGGTCATTGTAATGGCCGTGATTTACAGAGCGATCCGCTACAGCGGTTCGCGTCACCTTATTTGCAGATACAGGGCGAAGGATGCCCGAAGCTCTGTACTGCATGAAACCCTTGTGCCATGGCTCAACAAGACCATAGGCGCAAAGAATTACAGGCTGAATGTTCACGATGGCTTTATAAAGCTTTGGAATGACAGCGAGATTTGGATTGGAGGACTTGGCGACAGAGAACAGGTAGACAAGATTCTTGGACACGAATATGTGACCATTTACTTTAACGAAGTCAGCCAGCTGACTTATAGCGCGGTGACGACTGCCTACAGCCGTTTAGCCATGAACATTCCGGGATGCCGAAACAAGTTCTTTTATGACTGTAACCCTGCTTCCCCTATGCACTGGGCGTACAAGGTCTTCATACGGAAGATTGAACCGCGTACCGATGAACAGCTTACAAAACCTGATCTATACGCAAGTGCCGTTTTGAACCCGATGGACAATGCGGAAAACTTGGCGGAAGACTACATCAGCGACATTCTGGACAACATGCCTGAGAAACAGAAGGCACGTTTCCGTGACGGCCTCTGGGTTAAACCTGAAGGAAGCGTCTATGACCGCTTTGATGAATCAATGGTTATTGAAGCTGACAAAGTTCCTGTTTCCTTTGACCGGATTACTGCGGGTCAGGACTTTGGGTTGAATATCGCTGCAGTAAAGGTTGGATGGAAAGACGGTTGTGTTTATGTAATAGCCGACCACGGAGGCTTTAACATTACCACAAGGACAAGCGTTGAACAGCAGACGGCGAAGAACTGGTATGCTGAAAATTTTGTCACTTACTGCGACCCTGCAGGCGGAGAGCGAATACAGGAGATACCCGGCGGAGTCAAGGCAAACAACAGCGTGGATGCCGGAATCGATTATGTTTCTTCCCTCATGGAGCGCGGAAAATTCTTTGTTGTTAAAACCTGCACGGGTGTGCTTGGTGAAATATGGGACTACATGAGAGATGAGAACAACTGCATCGTAAAGGTCAACGACCATTACATGGACGCGATGCGTTATGCCATTTTCTCTGCAGTCAATTCTGGAGTTGTTATTGCATGAGATTTTTCAGAAAGAAAACTACAGAAAGTTTTGAGAAAATAAACGCGGAAACTGTTGCTGATGATTTTGCGACACCTGAAAAGAAGACATGCAGTGATCCATATCTGAAACATGCATGGGTTTCTGTCTGCATTGATATTCTTGCCCGCAATGTTGGAAGAGCGGACTTTGAGATTCACTGCAACGGAAAGAAGAATGATAACTGCCCGGTGGCGAAGCTTTTTGCCTTTCCGAACAAGACCATGAGCAGTTATGAAATATGGAAGCAGACCGCGGCATGGCTTAGCCTTGACGGTGAAGCCTTCTGGTGGTTTGGCGAGGACTACGGCGCAGGACTTCCAAAGGAAATTCTGATTCTGAATCCGCGCCACATGCAGCATGTTGTGGATGACGGAAATGTTACGAGGTGGATTTATACAGGATATGAGAACGGAAGACCGATTTCAATTTTTCCTGACGAACTGATTCACTTTAAGCAGTGGAATCCATGGAACGAATACAGGGGCGTAAGTCCTCTGGTGTCCTTGAGCATGGAGACCGAGCAGGATGTGCTTGCAGGAAATCAGAATACAGGACTTTTGAAAGAAGGAGGAGTTCCCAAAGGATTGATAAAGACGGACCAGGTTTTGACGGAAGCGGATGCTGACCTTATAGCAAAGACATGGGACAGGAAATACGGCAAGGGGATAAAGAACCGTGTCGCAGTCCTTGGTAAAGGAACGGAATATCAGCCGCTTACATTTACCCCTGATGCCTTGAAGCTGTACGACATGAAGCAATGGAACCTTTATACGATTCTTGCGAAGTATGGCATACCGCCAAGAGTTGCAAACATAAGGGATGCGAAAAGTTCGTTGAGCGGAACGGACACGGAAAGCCAGCACCGGGCATTCTGGAACTTTACGCTGATACCCCTTCTCAAGATGTTTGAGCAGACTCTTGAGATTCAATTCTTCAGGAGGTTCAAGCTGAAAGAGAAAGGCATCTTTAATCTGGTGAACATTCCTGAGCTACAGGAATCTGAGGACGCACAGAGCAACAGGGACATTGAGGAAATCAATGCCGGGCTTGTGACTATAAATGAAGTAAGGGAACGCAGAGGTCTGAAACCTTTGTCTTGGGGAGATGAAAGGATATAAAGTCAGACTTTTACAGAAAGTATTGCTAAAACTTTCATTCAATAAAATCTGTACTTAGTCTTAAAAATTTTTTGATTATAAGTCAATCCATTTTAGGTTGAATATTCTATTATACGATAATCTTTTTTGAGAGAGTCATCATAAAAACAGGAAGGACAAAAATGGATTTATTTATAAAAGATATAGGAGAAATGAATGGACAGAAAAAACGTTTTTATCTATGCCTGCGACGGAGCAAGCGGAAACCGGATGAGCAATCATCTCCAAAGTCTTAGCTTAAATTTCAAGATTGAAATTTATGTGTATTGCAGTGAACCTGATCTGCTCAATGCCATTCAGAACTGCCACAGGCCTCTGATAATATGCGACAAACTGAAGCTTGGTTTCAAATACACATGTGTATTCAACAGAATCACGACCGCAAACAGAACATCTGTTATTTTGGTTTGGAGCAAAGACTGCAACCAGAAGTATCTTGGTTACCGGCTAAAGCGCAACAACATTGCAGGCTACATCGAATACACAGATAAAATCGAACCTTTCCGAAAAGGACTTCATTCTTTTCTAAATACTGAATTCTACTACCCTGATTTTATTCTTGAGGGACTCAAGATGGGCGATGACAAAAACAATTACAACTATATTGTTGAAGTCAGCGACAACGAGATGAAGGTAGCCCAGCTGCACGCCATGGGATACAGGGCAAAGGAAATAGCCAGCATCCTTAACGAATCCTACGAAAACAATTTCAGACGAAAACCAATCTGCGAATCTACAATCTACAACAAAGTATTAAACGTGATGAGAAAATGCGGTCTTGAGAAAAAGAACGATCTTCTCATCCTATGCGCACAGGAGAAACCAGTTGCTTATCAAAATTGACGGAAACATCAGCAAGGAGTTTTCAAGGGACTACACTGCTTTGATAAAGTTCCTGAAGGAAAACACACACAGCGGCAAAGTTAGTCCCCATGTGGAAGTATTCAAGGCTTCTACTTTGAAAGCTGAGAATGAAGCCTTTCACTGGATAATGAGTACCTTTGACTTAGACCGGGATCTTGAGCAGGTTGATCCTGACGGCTGGGAACTTGAAAACTATCTTAGGAATCCTGTTGTCCTCTGGAGCCATGATTACAGGATGCCGGCCATAGGTCATGCGGAAAACTTAAAGATTGAGGACAAGGCTCTCTGCGGAGATGTGATCTTCAATCCGAAGGAAGCGGATGAATTCGGCTACGGCATCGGACAGCGTGTAAAGGCTGGTTCAATCCGTACAGGTTCAGTTGGTTTTCGTGTTGATGAGGTTGAGTTCTGCGACTCTGAAAAGACAGATAGCAGAATCATCTACAGGAAGCAGGAACTTCTTGAGTTTTCAATCTGCAACATTCCGGCAAATCCCTTTGCAGTAATGACAGACAGGAAGGAAATCAAAGCAAACAAAAGCCTTTTTGAAAGAATCAGATTGGCTGTATAAAAATAAAAAAGGCGGAAGATTCATCTGGTACATGCTTCTTCCGCCATATTCAAAGGAGTCTTTAGGAGGGCACCATTGAACGAAACAATTTTATCATTACAGAATCAGCTAAACAAGATGAAAAGCATGATTCCGTCGGCTGCTGCAACTGATGAACAGATCAAGCAGTATTTCGCAACGCAGGACGAAGTTCTTGAAGGAATCCTCAAGACACTTTCTGACGAAAAGGATGCAACGACTTCCGAAATGGAATCAATCAAGGAAGCCGTCAAGGAATTCCGCAATGCACTGAAAGAACTTCCTTCAAGATGTGAACAGCTTACACAGCGAGACATCTACTACAATCTTGGAAAGGGAATTGTCGCAACCTGGAACAAAGACCACGAGACACTTGGAAAGCTCAAGTTCTGCCCGAACATCAGAAGCGAAAAATGGAACAATCCTTCCGACTTCACATGGATTGCAGGGAAAGGCTTTACTCCGTCAAAAGGAATCCTTGGTGAGCCGATGGGAAATCTTGCGACAAACGACCAGTTCCTCATCAATCCGATTTACGAAGAAACCATCATGCAGGAAGCCTCAAAAAAGTCCGTCTTGATGAATCTTGTCACCAACAGACCGATGACAGGACCTTCGATGTTTATGAACGAAAGGGACAGAGGCGGAATCAAGCTTAACTGGCTTACAGCCTACGGACAGAAAATCGACCCTACAAAGTCAAATGCACCGACAAGAGTTGAACTCAAAGCTCATACTCTTGCAGGATACATTCCTTTCTACGATGAATTTGAGGAAGATGTATTCGTAGACCTTGGAAAGATGTTCATCGACGACTTCAATGAAGCATACGGACAGGAATTTGACCGCCAGTGCCTTACAGCAGACGAAGACCCTTTCACAGGTGCCATGAATGTAAAAAAAGCGAACATTCACACAGCAAAGACTGCCGATATTTCAAAGCTCACTTACATTGACTTCCGCGATGCAGAACTTAAGGTAAAGCCGGAAGAAAGAAAAGAATGCGAATGGTTCTTCTCTGAAACAGTCCTGAATCACATCCTAAACATACAGGATGAAAACGGCTACCCGATCTGGAGAAAGCCGGGAGACGGCATTCCGGGATTGATTGACGGCTACAGATACCATGATGTTTCAATTCTTCCACAGTTCGCAGACATAAAGGAAGATACTCCGTTTGCAATCTTCATGAACCCCAAGAAGATAGTTCACGGAAACCGCAAGGGAATTGAAATCAAACGCTTTGACGGAACCACGGAAAGCCTTGAGTATGGCGAAAACTTCCTGCGATTCCGAAAGCGTGACGGATTCCTTGTAACTCGTCCGGCTGCAAATATTGTTATTCTTAAGACTGCAAAGGCTTAGGAAGACACGGAAGCAATGCAGGGATCTTTTTCCCTGCATTGTCGGATTGATTACCAGGAGCGGAAAACATAGCCTTCCGATTCAAAGAACTCGGAATTGCATTCCATGTCCCTTGCTATGGATTCATAGTCAATGTGGTCACGGAAAAACGGAGGAACTTCATCAATCATTCCGGTTTCCTCGCAGTAGGACTCTGCAAAACTCTTGAGATCCGAGTATTCGCCCTGATAGTTTTCTGCACATTGAGAAACAAGTTCTTCTGTAATGTCTTCTGATTTATATTGCACATAAGCAGAAAAGACTTCTTCCGAAAGCTTGTTTCTTGAAAGTGCATTCTTGATGTCCCAGTAAGAAGGACTGATAAAACTTTCTGAATAAAGCTGTCTTTCCCAGCCGAATTCACACTCAACATCCTGGAACATCAGTTCCGGGTCATCCTCGTCTTTGTGGACTTCAAAACAGGCAGAAAGGAATTCATTCTTATTCGAAAAGTCATCAAGGTCAATCCATTTTCCGTAAATGGAACCGCAGTTGTACTTGTGATAAGTACCGACATAGAGTTTCATAGTAGTTACTCCTTTCCGGAAAAATCCGGATATAAAAAGATTTCAAAAACCAAAGGTCTATCGAGCGAAAGCCCAATAAGCCTTCAATTTTAGGGCTGCCCCCTACATGCAACCGGGGGCGAAAAAGAAAACCCTTGCATGGAGCGGAAGCAGTCAAGGTTTGCGAAAGCAACCCGAAGGGCCTGACCTTGACGGCTTTTGCACCATGCACATAATGCCCTATGCCCCGAGTGCATTGCTATTTACTTTTAGGAGAAGATTAAGAATGTTTACATTTGAACAGTTGAACAATTACGCTGAACTGAACCCTCAGGACAATGAAATAAACAAATTATGCTTTGAAAGTGCCAAGGAATATGTCTACCGATTTTGTAGCATTACTGAAGAAGATGAACTTCCTTTTGAATTAAAAGAATGTCTAATCCATATATTCATGTTCAAAAAAAGGAAGATGATTGCATCCTTGAACAATGAACCTTTTGACAGCGAACTGCCAAAGGACATTATGGATGTGCTTTACCACTACATGATACAGAATGGAGCAAAGAACTTTGAAGTCTGCTGAACAGGTTTATGACGAACTCAAGAACAAACTTTTGAATGAATTACCTTTATATATAGAAGAAATAAACAAGAAATATAACGACGGCATCATTCTTGAGCAGTTTACGAACACGGAAAACACGACAAACAGCCTCAAAGCCCCTTACTGGAAGATAAACTTTGAGGAAGCTGAATACTCTGAAAAGGACATTCTTATTGAAAACTCTGTCTTCAAGTTCTCTATTGAACTCCACGCCACAGGAAACGGAGAAGAGCTTATGCGCAAAATCTGGAGATATGGGGAAGCGATAGAAAGAATTGGTTTTAAAATAAAGTCGTTAAAAAACACTAACAGTGCAAAAATGTACTATATTTATTACCATTAATGATTATAAGCATTAAACAACAGAACATTTCTTATGAATCTTTACTCTGGAAAAATTGACTTTACACCGGGAACAAATTATGACTTCATATTTCTCGTGGATAAAGAATCAGATGAAGATTTTATTAGAAAACAAGTATTAAATCTTGTAGCAACCTGAGAGTTTTCATTTCATATGTACGGAATTCAGGCTGAGCAATGGGAGAAAGAATTTTTAAAGACCACGTTTACAAAAACGTAATGTTTGGACGTTGCTCTTTTCATTCTTCATACCAGAGGGCAACCTTCTAGACTTCCCAAGAAAAATAAAAGTGAGAGATACAGAAAAGCCAGCCCCCAAATTACGGCGAGCATGCCATAATTTGAAATCTGGCTTCAAACAGTCTGTCAGTCTTCCACAGTCTGAGAAAGATTGTTCCAGACAAAATGACCGAAAAAGTGAGTTTATTTGTTATCGTCTTTTGTAAAATTGTTGCGATAATAAATGTCAGACACAGAAAGTGTGTGTGCTCCTTCTGATCCCGTTGAATTTCTTGTTGCATAAAGATTTGAAGCAAACTCTTCATATTCTTTTGCAACATACTGTAATTCTGAAATCTTGTCTTCTAACAAAACAATTTTAAACAATTGTTGAACATTCCATACAACAAGCAAAACAATTACAACCACTAAAAAGACATGAGTGTGTTTCTTTGGTTTTTCATCCATGATAATCTTCTCCATTTTTTGTATATTTTCACGGTTCGTCTTCCACAATCCCAAAAGATTATTACAGACAAAATGACCGAAAAGTGAATTCTTTATTAAAGTTCTTTAGCAATAGCTAAAAACTCATCCTTTGTGTAACTACCTTCAACAATTCTGTTTTCATACACCATGAAATACTTAAAACTGTTTCCCGCCTTTGATTCCCACAAACGACCAAGTTCAATTTTATCGGAAGCATCAAGATGGTCTCCTTTTGTTTCCAAGAGGATTATATTGCCGGTTTTTGTTTTTATAATGAAATCCGGATAATGATTGATAAAACCATTTATGCAGAAATCTTTCTTTTCTCTGTTTCTTGTCCACCATTCAACATTGTCCATATTGGCAACGGCATTGATAACTTCTAATTCAAATCCGTTTATCTGATCTTCTTTGTTATAAAGTGACTTATCAATAGCAGGACAAGTTTTAAGAATCGGTTTCTCTAATGGCAGTTTCCATTCACCCAAAGTCTTAATTTTATTTGTAGTCAATTCAATTTTAAAATTGTTTTTTACATATTCTTTTGAAAGCTGATTGATTTTATTTTTGGCTATGTCACAACAAACAGTTGATAAATAGCCATTTTTATAGGGGAGTATCAG
>SAMEA3663224__coassemble_166_pt1 | contig 51026 bp, 43 predicted proteins | sample SAMEA3663224__metabat2_low_PE_008 | metagenome-assembled genome bin SAMEA3663224 (sample SAMEA3663224) | pig gut metagenome | biome: pig gut; feature: pig-associated habitat; material: faeces | place: China | collected 2013
GTATAGGTGTATGTAAAAATGTCACAGTATCAGTCTTTTTTTATAAGTGCGTCTGCTAAAAAAGCCTTTGCCCAGTCCTGGTATTTTGCAAGATCCTCAGCTTCCGGTATAAGTTGAACCATGAGACTTTCTGAAACATTGGCGCCTGCTTTTCTTGCAGGTTCTTCCCAGTCGCAGTTCATTTACAATAAGCTGCCATTCCTTGAAAATTTCCACCGTGAGTTTTCTGAAGGAACTGTGAACAGATTTGCAGATTTAATACCGCAGACCGACTAAATTTCTACTTGTTTTTATTGTATCCGCAGCTGCATTTTAAGCAGCCGCAACAGACACTTCCATTTTTCTTTGCTTCAATATGTTTCCTGCAGATTGATTTTATGATTAAAGTAACGATGATGAAAAGAATTGCACTGACTATTACTGTTCCCATTGGATTACTCCTTCATAATTCATAATTCACAATTTGTAATTATGAATTATGAATTATTTTTATGAATTATTTATTCTTGTATTTATCTTTTCTTACGACCATATAGACAAGACCTGCAAGTGCGATAAATGCAAGTATAACTTCAGCCATTGCAAGTGCACCAGAAACAGATCCGGTAAACAAACCGCCCAGCTGATTTACAATGAAAGCGATGATGTAGGCAAATCCGCATTCATACCCAATGGCAAACCAGAACCATTTTGTGTTGTTCATTTCGCGCTTGATGGCACCCATGGCGGCAAAGCAAGGGGCACAAAGAAGATTGAAGATAAGGAATGACATACCGGTTATGCCTGTAAATACGGCAGCCATGTTTGTATAGGCTTCTGTTCCGCCGTAAAGGACACCCATTGTACCAACAATATTTTCCTTTGCTACAAGACCTGTAATTGCTGCAACTGTAGCCTGCCAGTTGCCCCATCCAAGAGGCTGGAAGAGCCAGCAGATTCCGCGGCCAAAGTAAGCAAGAATTGAACAGTCCATCTGATCTTCATCAAGCATTCCGAATGTGCCGTCTGCCCATCCAAACTTAGAAAGGAACCAGATTACGATTGTAGAAAGGAGGATGATTGTTCCCGCTTTCTTGATGAATGACCATCCGCGTTCCCACATTGAACGAAGCAGGTTTCCCATTGTAGGCCAGTGGTAGGCTGGAAGTTCCATAACGAAGGGTGCTGCATCACCTGCAAACATCTTTGTTTTCTTTAGCATTATTCCAGAACATAAAATTGCGGCAATACCGATGAAGTAGGCGCTTGTTGCAACCCAGGCGGATCCACCAAAGATTGCACCGGCAACCATGGCGATGAACGGAGTTTTTGCACCGCAAGGAATGAATGTTGTTGTCATGATTGTCATCTTGCGGTCACGGTCACTTTCGATTGTTCGGCTTGCCATGATACCTGGAATACCGCAACCTGTACCAACCAGCATCGGAATGAAAGATTTTCCAGACAATCCAAAGCGGCGGAAAACACGGTCCATGATGAAGGCGATGCGTGCCATGTAACCGCAGGCTTCAAGGAAAGCAAGCAGGATGAAGAGAACCAGCATCTGAGGAACAAAACCAAGAACTGCACCGACACCTGCAACAATACCGTCAAGGATAAGTCCCTTAAGCCAGTGGGCACATTCCATTGCATCAAGGGCAGATTCAATTACTGCCGGAACACCCGGAATCCAGATTCCGTAAGCATCGGGAGATGGGCCTTCTTCTCCATATTTTTCAACCATTGCCTTTGCGGCAACAACATCACTTTCTGTGAATTCAATCGGTTCTGAAACTTCAAGAGTTTCTTCATCCTGCACAGTATATGTAAATTCTCCATTTTCAAAAGCTTCAATAATTGCAGGGGAATCTCCGAATTCTTCACTAGCTTCTTCGTAAGCAGCGTTGCCTATTCCAAAGAGATGGTAGCCGTCGCCAAAGAGACCGTCATTTGCCCAGTCGGTTGCAGCGGTTCCAACCGTAACCATGGCTATGTAATAGACTGCCCACATTACCACGGCAAAAATAGGAAGAGCAAGCCAGCGGTTTGTAACAACACGGTCGATTTTGTCCGAAGTGTTGAGCTTGCTTGCTTTCTGTTTTTTTGTAACACAGGACTTGATGATGGAATCGATGTACTTGTAGCGTTCTGCGGTGATGATTGATTCTGAATCGTCATCAAGTTCCTTTTCACAAGTTTTAATGTCTGATTCGATGTGGGAAAGAACTTCAGTCTTAACTTCAATTCCTTCTGCTTCTTTAAGCTGTTCAATAACCTTTGAGTCGCGTTCAAAAAGTTTTACGGAATACCATCTCTGCTTTTCTTCCGGAAGATTGTGGATCACGGCCTCTTCAATGTGGGCAAGGGCATGTTCAACGCAGGATTCAAATCTGTGCTGATAGACCATGGGTTTCTTTTCTTCTGCGGCCTTTATTGCAGCAACAGCCGCTTCCATGCAGCCTTTGTTTTTGAGGGCAGAGATTTCACAGACGGGACATCCAAGAACCTGTGACATTTCCTTAAGATGAATTTTGTCTCCGTTTTTCTTTACCACATCCATCATGTTTACGGCAATTACCATGGGAATTCCAAGTTCAACAAGTTGAGTTGTAAGGTAGAGGTTGCGTTCAAGATTTGTTCCGTCGATGATGTTGAGAATTGCATCAGGGCGTTCCTTTACAAGATAATTTCTTGAAACGACTTCTTCCAAAGTATATGGCGAAAGAGAATAGATGCCCGGCAAGTCCATGATCTCTACGTTCTTGTGGCCTTTGAGTTTTCCTTCTTTCTTTTCTACTGTAACTTCAGGCCAGTTTCCTACAAACTGGTTTGAGCCTGTAAGAGCATTGAATAAAGTTGTTTTTCCCGCGTTAGGATTTCCTGCAAGTGCGATTTTCATTTATTTTTCCTCGTTTAAATTTTTTTGCGTTAGGCAATGGAAGGCCGCGAAGCGGGTGCGCAGGCACCGAACGTAGTGGAGCCTGGAACTGCCGACCCGCAGCGCAGCGAAGGGGAACGCCCTCTTATTCCACTTCTACTAATTCAGCATCAGCTTTGCGAAGGGAAAGTTCATAATCCCTTACCGTTACTTCAACTGGATCTCCAAGAGGGGCTACTTTGCGGACAAAAACTTCAATGCCTTTTGTAAGTCCCATTTCCATGATCCTGCGTTTGACTGCGCCTTCACCTGAGATCTTTACAACCTTTACTGTTGACCCAGGCTTAACTTCCTTCAATGTCATATTTATTACCTCTTAAATAATTATTTTTCCTGCAAGTTCTTTACTGATGGCAACCCTGGCATCCTTGACCTGAACAATAAGGTTTCCGTTCATTACGGCTACTATGCTTACCTGTGCTCCCGGAACAAAGCCAAGGTTTTTAAGGTGGTGTTTTGTTTCTTTAAGACCACCTACTTTTTTTACGAGATATTCTTCTCCAATGTGAGCCATGTAGATTGGCATGATGGTTTCCATATCCTTTTTTATGAAGATAATTAGTATAATCTAACTATAGTTAGTTATTGCTAATTATGTCAAGTAGTTAGGGTAGGCTAACAATAAAAAATGACGACAAAATTAAAAAAAATTGCAGTTAAAAAAAAGCTTTCTGCTGTGCTTCCCCTGGTGTAGCTTCTGCATTGCTATTCTTTGCGTAAGGGGCTTCTTCCAAAAATTTATTGAATTCTAGAATTCTGCCGGGCATGTGAATTCCATTGTCTGTCCGGTTGTGGGGTGGGTGAATTTTATGTACTGTGCATGAAGCATAAGTCTTTGACCGGGAGTACATTTTCCGTAGAGTGTGTCTCCGATGATTGGAACATTGAAACCATGTTTGTCGGCGCTTGCAAGTCTCAACTGGTGCGTTCGGCCTGTGTGTGGAATGAACAGGACTCTGGTTGCATTTGTGGTTTTTCCATGTGGATCTGTGTAGCGTTCAACTCCAAGAATCTTCCACTGGGTTACTGCTTTTTTACCGTTCACCTCATCCCAGATTTGGTGTGGTCTGTTGTCAATGTCCAGTCTAAAGTACAGTTCCATTTGTCCCTCATCCGGGATTTTAAGTTTTGGAAGAATTCCATCCAGCAGTGCAACATATTTTTTTTGCACGAGTCCTTCTTCAAATTGTTTATTGATGTTTTTGTGTGCTTCCTTCGTGAATGCAAGGACCATGATTCCGGAGGTTTCCATGTCCAGTCTGTGAACTGCAGGCTGTTGAATGCAGCCGGGAAAAATTTTTTTTACACGGTTTACGATACAGTCCTGCTTGTCTGGTCCACGTCCCGGAACGCTTAGAATTCCGCTTTGCTTGTTGACTACAATTATGTCTTCGTCCCTGTATAGAATTTTTATTCCCAGCATTGAAGGCAGGATCAGTGAGCATCTTTCATCACAGGGTGGAATTGCTTTGATATTCTGTTCTTCGATTTTTTTATCCCTCCTGAAAAGTATTTCTGCCATGCTAAGTGGCTGAAGGTTGTTTTTGAATGCATAGTTTAGAAGTTTAGGTTCGCAGCATTCACCTGTGCCGGTTGGTGGAAAATTGTTTGTGCATATTTCCTTGAGTGAGCGTTTTTTTCCGTCTATGCAGTAAAATGAATACAGGTTAAAAACATTTTTCTGTGATTGTGAAGTAAGCTCAAGTCTTTTCTTTTTCAATGATTCCAGGATTTCTGTGGGACCACTGTAACTGTTTATTGTGTTTGTAAGGGCATGAATTTCATCATCATTTTTTTCGAGAGCCTTTTCAATTTGTTCTGCTGAAACTATTGCATCAACAAAAACTAAATCGTCATCCTTATTCTTCTTGATTTTTTTTGTTGAACCGGAAATTGCAAAAAGCTTGATTTTTTCATTGTTTTTGTCTTTGCATATTAGGGATCCAAGCATGACCGGGAATTTTTTTCTTTCCACACTTTCCATTGAACTAGAACAAATTGAGTAGGATCCGTTCCTGAGGTTTTCTGAAATTTTCAGGCAAAGAGAATAGGCTTCTTTTTCATCAAATGGTGGAAACATGGTTGAGTTGAATACTACTGATTTTTTTTTTATAATTCAATAACAGTTTTCGAAAAAAAATCGTTATGTTTTGTTTTGAAAATTTATTTCAATACTTATTTTGAGGATAGCTCTATGGCAGAAAATTGTGGCGGAAAATGTTCGTCTTGTTCGAAGGATTGTTCTTCAAGACCTCTTCATGAAACTTTGAGAAAAGATTCTTCAGTAAAGAAGGTTATTGGCATTGTTTCTGGAAAGGGAGGGGTTGGAAAGTCTCTTGTAACAAGTCTTCTTGCGTGTGCAGTTTCCAGAGATGGAAAAAGATGCGCTGTTCTTGATGCTGATATTACAGGGCCTTCAATTCCTAAGTCTTTTGGAATGAATAATGCAAGAGCAGAAAGTGTTGCTGAAAAGAAAGAAGATGGAACTGACGGTGGATATCTTAAGACTGTAAAAACAAAAACTGGCATTCAGCTTATGTCAATGAATTTTCTTCTTCAGAATGAAACTGATCCTGTAGTCTGGCGTGGTCCTGTTATTTCTGGGGCCGTAAAACAGTTCTGGACAGATGTTTGCTGGGAAGACGTAGACTATATGTTTGTTGATTGCCCTCCTGGAACCGGAGATGTGCCTCTTACAGTTTTCCAGTCTCTTCCTGTTGATGGAATTATTATTGTTGCATCTCCTCAGCAGCTTGTTCGTGTTATTGTTGAAAAGGCAGTAAATATGGCAAACATGATGAACATACCTATTCTTGGTCTTATTGAAAACATGAGCTATGTAAAATGTCCTGACTGCAGCAAGGAAATCAAGATTTTTGGTGAAAGTAATATTGACAAGATTTCAGAAGAATTCAAGATTCCTCTTCTTGCAAGAATTCCTATGGAACAGAGAGTTTCAAAATCAGTTGATGATGGTGATATTGAAAACCTTCAGGTTGCTGAAATTGCTGATGCAGTTAAGGCAGTGGAGAATCTCAAGTAATGATTTCTCCTGATGAAGCAGCAAGACTTTCCTTGCAAGGGATGTTGTTTCAAATTCCGGAAGTTAAGTGTCTGAAGAAAGAACTGCTGAGTATTACAAGAAGCGGCCATGCCCAAAATTGTGTGCAGATAGTGCAAGAATTTTTGCAGAGTATTTGAATGAAATTTATATGCGGTCCAATGGCCACAATTAGTCACGAGGCTTTCAGGCGATGTGTGGAAGCCTTTGGTTTTTGTGATGAATACTTTACTGAAATGATTAATGCCTCATCCCTGCTTAATATGGGTCCATTTGAAAAATTCTATTTGATGAATGGGACTGTTGAAGATAAAATTGTCTGGCAGCTTACAGGTTGGGATGGAGTTACCATGGGAAAAGCTGCTTCCTTTCTTTGCACGCAAGGTGGTCTTGGAATAGACATAAATATGGGATGCAGTGCTCCCCAGATATATAAGCTTGGTGCTGGAATTGGCTGGATGCTGAAACCCATTTCTGAAACAGCTCAATGTGTCAGGGAAGTTAAGAAGGCAATTCTGGAACATGAAAAATCTACTGGTGAGCATTTGCGCTTGAGTGTTAAGTGTCGTCTTGGAAAGGATGATTTTAAGGACAGTGATTTTTTTTCTTTTACAGATATGCTTGTCAGTGAGGGTGTTGAGCTTATTACCCTTCATGCAAGAACAATCCGGGAAAAACCAAGAACATATCCCAGGTATGCCTATGTTCAGGAACTTTGCAGCCGCTACAAGAATGTTGATGTGTATCTCAATGGTTTTGTGAAAGACAAGGCTTCATATGAGTATGCAAGAAAAATGGCGCCTGATGCTAAGGGCATGATGATTGCAACTCAGGCAGTAGTTGAGCCGTGGATTTTCAGGAAACTTTCAAACATTGAACTTAATGACAATTCCAATAGAATCACTGTAGACAGAAAACTCGTTGCTCACAAGTTTCTTGAAGACATGGTTGAATGTCAGCCTGAGGAATTCTGGAAAACAAGGGTACAGAGATTTTTTGCCTATTACTGCAAGCAGTTTGAGTTCGCTCATTATTTTGGATCAAAGATGATGAACTACTTCGGGATGGAAGACAGTCATAATAAAATTGATTCCTATTTTGATGAAATGCCGGGCGAGCAGTTTATTGAAATCTAGTTCTGCTAAAAAATTATCTTCCAGAATCCCTGAATTTGCCTTCCACATAGTTTTCATCTTTTGTTCTGATTAGGGAACCTTCTGAAACTTCCATGTTTGTGTAAATTACGCAAGGGTGTCCGTTACATACCCAGTTGTAAAGTTCACCGTTTTCCGGGTTGATGAGAACAAAATCTTTTTTGAACTTAATGTCTTTTCCAACAATGTTCGGGCTAACAAGCTGCATCTGTGTTGATTCATTGAGCATGTTGAGGGCTTCAAGAGTGTACATCCTATATCCTTCGATTTTTGTTGCCAATGGAAGGTGCTTGTCTGGCTGATCCTTAACGCGCTTGTCATAAGCTGCTTTTGCCTGGTCGCATAAGGCTGCATATTCGTCATCCTGCAGTTTCTTGTAATCTGCTGCCTTTTTCAGAATTTCATTTTCTTCTGATTCTGAAAGCATTTGCCCGATTTCTGCAGCAAGCTCGTACGGACTGTCACTTGCACCGCTTACTGTAACGTCTGCATCTGATTTGTTGAAATAAAATGCAGTCGTGAATGGTCTGTGACTTGCCTTGTAAAGTTCATCAACGAATGGAGAAGCTTCATCCTGCGTGATTTTTCCTTCCAGAGCATCCAATGCTTTTCTGTATGCACGTGTAATAAGTGCAACATAGTAAACACTTTTCATGCGTCCTTCGATTTTGAGAGAGTCAACACCAGCTTCCTTGAGTTCCTTGAGATGGTCAATCATGCACAGATCTTTGCTGGAAAGGACTGCCGTAAAATCATTTCCCTCGTAGATAGGAAAGTATTCGTCTGGTCTTTTGTGCTCGCGAAGTACCAGTTCTCCGCTTTCTGCAATTTTTTTTGCAGTAAGAACATCATAGTCCCATCGGCATGTGTGTGAGCAAAATCCTTCCTGTGCGCTTCGTCCTGTGAGGTATGAACTCATCAGACAGCGGCCGGCATATGCAATGCACATGGCTCCGTGGATGAAACATTCGATTTCCATATCTGGAACTGCATCCTTGATTTCTGCAATTTCCTTGAGGGATGCTTCACGCCCCATGACTACTCTTGAAAAACCCAGGGACTTGTACATTTTTACGGCTTCCCGGTTCATGCAGCTTGCCTGTGTTGAAAGATGAAGCTGTGCATCAGGAAAGTTTTTCTGGATTATTGGAACAATTCCCAGATCCTGAATGATAAATGCATCAATAGGATACTGCTTGAAATATGGAATGTTTTCTATGAGTCTGTCTATTTCATGATTGTGAAATGAAATGTTGAGCGCACAGTGTAGTTTTTTGCCTGGAAATTTTTCCTTTAGCTCAATGACTTTCTTGTATTCATCCTGATAAAAGTTGTCTGCCTTAACTCTAAGGGAAAAATTCTTGAGTCCAATATAAGAAGCGTCTGCCCCATAAAAATATGCGTACTTTAGTTTTTCAACATTGCCTGCAGGTGATAGAAGTTCCATGTTTTATTCCACTGTAATATTATTTTCTTTTATGAGTCGTTTTCTTTCTTCAATTTCTTCTTTTGTTTCTCCGCCACGGAAGTTCATCCAGTCACCGATTCTGGTAATTGATTCGTATGCTTCCATGAGGCTTTCATCTGCCAGCTGGAAAAGAAACATCATATCTTCAACTATATCGAGAGTGCATTTAACACCAGAGCGTGCAAGCTTAAGTTCAAACTGCTTGTTGTAAGGAAGCATGAGTTCTTTTGCTCCGCACTGAATGTAGAATTCCGGGAATCCTTCGTAGAGTGAATCTTCAGCTTTTATAGGTGAAACTGAGTAAGAAGAAATGTTTGATTCGTATGTGTACATGCAGGCGCATTGTCTGATGCTTTCAGCATTTGTAACTTCGTCCTTGAGTTTTTTTAGTGCTACAGTTGCATCATCAAATGAATATTCAAGGATTGGAGAAAGAAGAATAATTTTTGAAATTTCTGAAAGGTATTTTTTGTCCAGTCCCAAAAGGAATGAAAGTGCAATGCTTGCTCCCGTAGAGTCAGCTGCTATTATGATTTCAGGTTTTTCCTTGTCTTCTTTTATATCTATATCATCAGTTGAATTCATTTTCAGGTTGGTTTTTTCGCTGAGAAGAACTGATTTGAATACGTTTTCAATATCTTCGGCTTGTGCCGGAAAAGGGTGTTCTGGAGCGAGCCTGAACTCAGGAAGAATAATTTTTGTTGAAGTGGCAGTTGCAAATGTTGAGCAGAAGCTTGTCCAGCTTTGTCGTGATCCTGCTATGAAATTGCCGCCGTGAATGTATATCATTGCCCTGTTTGCAGAAAAAAGTTCCGGGCAAATTATGCTGCAGCTTACTCCACCGAATTCCTTTTCTGTTATTTCAACTTTTCCGGGAATGTAATCTGTTGAGAAAGTTTCTTCGATTTTTTTTCTGAATGATTCTGTGTCAACTTTTTGAGAATATGAAAGTGTTTTGATTTTTTTTAATGCGGCTTTTCTATCCTGCTTAATTTCCATGTTATTCATTGTAGCAAATAACATTTACTTTTGCTATAATACATATATGCCAATTAGAATTGATTCAGATTTACCAGCTCGTACTACTTTGGAAAATGAAAATATATTTGTTATGACTCATGAGCGTGCAGTTGCCCAGGATATTCGTCCGCTGAAAATTGCCATTGTAAATTTGATGCCAACTAAGGAAGTTACAGAAACCCAGCTCTTAAGGCTTTTGTCAAATACTCCGCTTCAGATTGATATTACTCTTGTTCAAATGGAGGGTCATGTTTCCAAGAATACAAGCCAGTCTCATCTTGACAGGTTCTACAAATCTTCAAGTGAAATCCTGAATGAAAAATTTGACGGAATGATTATTACAGGTGCCCCAGTTGAACAGATTCCATTTGAAGATGTTGATTACTGGAGTGATCTGTGCAAGATAATGGATTATGCCAAGAAAAATGTTTTCTGCTCTCTCTATATTTGCTGGGGAGCTATGGCAGGCCTCTATCATTTCTATGGAATAAACAAGCATGTTGTTGAAACAAAATTTTCCGGTCTGTTCTATTCAAAGCTCATTGATCCTACTGAACCATTGATGCGTGGCTTTGATGATTTTTTTCCTGTTCCTACAAGCCGATACACATATATTGATGCAAGGGATGTGTCAAAAAACAATGACCTGATTCTGCTTGCTGAGAGTGAGGAAACCGGTACAACTATTGTAAAATCAAAGGACAACAGATGCATCTTCATGACAGGTCATCTTGAGTATGATATTGATACGCTGGCAAAAGAATTTAATCGCGACAAGGAAAAGGGAATTAATCCTAATCTGCCGGTGAATTATTTTACTGATGATAATCCGGAAAAGCCAATTCATTCAAAATGGAGAAGTACTGCTCACCTGTTCTTCTCAAACTGGCTCAACTACTATGTTTACCAGGCAACTCCATATAGAATTGAATCAATCAATAACCAGTGATTTTTTATTCCACATGAATGAAAGTAAGTTCGTGCTTGTTGTAATTTAAGTGCACGATTCTGCTGTTTGGAATCCTGGAAAATTCTTCGACCAGTGGCCAGTTGATTTCTCCCTGCATTTTTATTGTGCAGATCATTTTTTTTGTCTTGCCGCTTTCAAGCCATGTTTTTATCCATTCAAGAAGTCTTTCCGGGTAGCAGATAACATCACTGAATACCCAGTCAAATTCTCCAAGTTCTTCCGGCTTGAGCGTAAATGCATCGTGTGCTAGAAATTCAATTTTTGGATTTTTCATCAGGTTGTCTGCTAAAGGAGCCCTGTCAACTGCAAAAACTGATGATCCAAGGTTTGCAAGAACCCAGGTCCAGCCTCCGGGGCATGCGCCTGCCTCAAAGCATCTTGAATTTTCATCGGGCAAGTCGATTCCAAAAAAAGTTCTGGCAAGGGTCAGACTTTCCTGGATCTTGAGGTATGCCCTGCTTGGTGGATTTTCGTGATCTTCTTCAAATTGAATTTTACCGGCCGGGAACATGCTGTTTGTTTTTGATGATGCAATGAGAGTGTGTTCGTCAATGAGTGTGTACAATCCGATTTCGCCCTGAGGAATTTTTGGAGGAAACTTTTTGGGCTTAAGATTTACGTATGGCAGTTTTTCCTGAAGCAATGACTGTCTTCTGAAACAAGTGTATGAATATGGAGCCCAGGATCGTTGTATTTTTTTGAGTTCATTTGCTGCATCACCAATAGAATCAAAGTGCAGCAGAAACGGCTCTTCCATGCAGCATCGGCACCAGTAAGGAATGGCATCCAGCGGATATGATTCAACGTAGATTAAGTCTCCATACCGGTTTGTAATCTGCGGGGTGTATGAAAATCTTGTTTTGAATTCGGAAAGAAGAAGGTCTGTCATTTCTTCGTATGGGAGAAATGCTTTTCCTGGTAGTTTCTCGATTGTGGCTGCCATTTTTTATCCTATAAAGTCTGCGTTTGAAGGAATCAGAATATTTGAAACGTCTTCTGTGTCTTTGTTTGTTTCAGTCAGATTTTCAATGAAGTCGTTGAAAGCTCTTGTGTCTGGAGAGCAGAGAATTGAAAATCCTATTTCAGTTTCGCTTTTGTCTTCATCAATCCATTTCGGTTCACACACAAGATCAAATTCTCTTGTTGTGGTTGCCTTTGCAATTATGAGTGACAGGTGATATTCTTTTTCTGGATCAATTGTCACCGGGTTAGGAAAACGAGTCCTGAGCCCGGTAATGCTAATGTCGTCCAGAACTCCGGGAAGAGCGCAGATTTCAGATGATTCGATTCGTCCCATCTCAAAAAAACGCTTTCCCTGTCTGATTGTTTTTTTCATTTTTGAATTGTTATGACATAATCTCTTCGCTGAGAGACATAATCATATCATAGATTGGTTTTCCGCCTGGAACCATTGGAAGAACCATTTCGTCAATGTCAACTTCAACATCGATTATGGCAGGCTTCTTTGCCTTGAATGCTTTCTCGAAAACCTTTTCAAATTCCTTTGCGTTAGTTGCCCTGTAGCCGTCAATGTTGTATGCAGCTGCAAGCTTAACCCAGTCTGGTCCAAAATCCAGAGTTGTCTGGCTGAATCTTTTTCCGTAGAAAAGTCTCTGCCACATGCGAACATTTCCCAATGCATGGTTGTTTACTACAACTATTACTATTGGAAGATTGTAGTGCTGGATTGTTGCAAGTTCGTTACAGTTCATTCGGAATGATCCGTCTCCTGCAATATGAACCACGCGACCCTTAGGATTTCCGAACTGTGCTCCCATTGCTGCTCCAGTTCCGTATCCCATTGTTCCAAGACCTCCTGATGTTAGGAAAGTATGTGGTTTTGTGAAAGGGTAGAACTGAGCAGTCCACATCTGGTGCTGACCAACTTCTGTTGTGATGAATGTGTTTTCTCCTGCAACCTTGTTGATGATTTCACAAATGTGCTTTGGATTTACTGAGTCCTTTGGATTTTTGTCATAGATTGATGGATATTCTTTTTTCCATTCACCAATCTGCTTTATCCATGATTTTCTTGAATTCTCCTTTACCATTGGAAGAAGTTTTGCAAGAACCTGCTTTACGTCACCAATAATAGCCTTGAAAGTTGTTATGTTCTTGTTGATTTCTGCAGGGTCAATGTCAATGTGAAGAACCTTGGCTTTCATTCCGAATTTTGAAGGATCTCCAATAACGCGATCACTGAATCTTGAACCGAGGGCAATGATGAGGTCACTTTCTGTTATTGCCATGTTGCTTGCTTTTGTTCCGTGCATTCCTACCATCCATGTGCAAAGAGGATGGGTTGCTGGAAATGAAGCGCGGGCCATGAGACTTTCGCTTACCGGGATGTTTGCCTTTTCTGCAAGTGCAAGGAGTTCCTTTTCTGCTCCAGACATTCCGATTCCACCTCCAGCGTAGATTACCGGACGTTCAGACTTATTGATGAGATCTGCTGCTTCCTTGAGGTCTGCTTCTGATGGCTTTACGGTTGTCTTTTTTGCTTCCGGAATCTTCTTGAGTGGAGTGAAATCAAATGTAGTGTTGAGTGCAGTTGCATCCTTGAGAATATCAATGAGAACTGGTCCTGGTCTTCCACTCTTTGCAATGAGAAATGCCTCGCGGAATGTTTCTGCCAGGTCCTCTGCCTTTCTGACCAGAAAGTTGTGTTTTGTGATTGGGATTGTTACGCCCTTGATATCAATTTCCTGAAATGAATCTTTTCCGAGAATGTTTGATGGCACGTTGCAGGTAATGGCAACCAGAGGAATTGAATCCATGTAGGCAGTGGCAATTCCAGTTACAAGGTTTGTTGCACCAGGACCAGAAGTTGCCATGCAGACTCCGACCTTGCCAGTTGAACGAGCATATCCGTCAGCTGCGTGTGCTGCAGCCTGTTCATGTGCTGTTAGAACGTGCTTGATTCTGCTGGAGTTCTTGTAGAGTTCGTCGTAAACATTGAGAATACATCCTCCCGGATAACCAAATACAGTATCAACACCCTGTTCAATGAGACATTCAATTACAATTTGTGAGCCATTAAGTTTCATATATTTTTCCTAAAAAAATGATGGGCAAACCAGAAGGAAGACCTTAGACTTTGCCTGATGAATGATGGAAATTATATAAAATAATTAAGAAAACCTCAATGAATGGAATTGTCATTCAGGCAATTGAGCAGGAAAATTAAAGTCCATCTTCAATGTATTTTGACAGGAACTGGTCAACTGCTGTCCAGTAGGTATCCTCGTCAACAAAGGAGGCTTCCGCGTGTTCTGCTCCTGCTATGTGAATGATATCCTTTGGACAAACTGCTGCATCATAGAGTTCCTGGCACATGTATGTTGGAACATAAGTGTCCTGGCTACCATGGATGAAGAGAGTAGGTGTTTTTGATTTTTTGACTGCTTCAAGAGGGGAATATTCTGTGAATGAATATCCATGCCTTATCTTGCTCATAATGCTTGTTGCATATACAAGTGGGAATGGAGGAATGTGATATTCAATGCGGCTCCTGTAACATACCTGATCCCAGATTGATGTGTATCCGCAGTCTTCAATACATGCAACTACATAATCAGGAAGATTATCAAGGCCGGTTGCCATTGTTACTGTAGCAGCTCCCATTGAAACGCCAAATATTACTATTCTTGCATTGCCGTCAATTGAATGGATTAGTTTTGCCCATGTAATAACATCGTGGCAGGCGGATGATCCCATGTCTATGCAGTCACCTTCACTCCAGCCGTGACCTCGCTGTCCTGGTATGAGAACATTCCACCCGTAGTCAAAAAAATGTGATGCCTGGGTTGAAATTACTGACGGATCGTCACGGTACCCATGCATTGCAATTACGTATTTATTTGTTGGATTTTCATGGCAGGCAAAAAGTGCATTTAGCTTCAGGTTGTCATGGCTTTGGGTTGAAATTATTGTTGATTTTTCTTTCATGAAATTGAAATTTTCTTCGTTTCTGGCAGCTCTCTTGCGTCCAATTTCAGTGTTTTCGTTATATTTTTTTTCACAAGGAACTTCATTCCATGCATAATCTTTTTTCAGTTTAAGTTTTGAAAAGGCCTTGAGTGCAATGTTGGCTCCTATAACGTTTGCTGCCAGAAATACTGAAACAACAGATATGCCGGATATTATCAATACTTTTTTAATTTTCATGGATTTATTCTAAAAAAATGGCGTTGAAATGTAAAGGCTTCTATAAAATATGGAAACTTAAAAATAAGTTACTTTGTAGCGTTCATTGAATTCTTCAACAGGCTTATGATTTTACCTGCTGAAAATAAATGCGGTGATTTCGACAGACTCAACCACCGCATTGTATGTTTTACTTATTCATGCTTTGCCTGAAATGGATTTTTTGCATGTGCTAAAAAAACGGCAAAACTCAAAGGAATCAGGACTGTAGAGCAGTTACGGCAACTGTGGCAATAATGTCGTCTACATTGCATCCGCGGCTAAGGTCATTGAGAGGCTTTGCGAATCCCTGGCAAACAGGACCGATTGCCATCCATCCGCCCATGCGCTGGCAGATCTTGTAACCGATGTTTCCTGCGTTGATGTTAGGGAAGATGAATGTGTTTGCATGACCTGCAACCTTTGAACCTGGAGCCTTGAGTTCTCCAACTTCCGGTGCGATTGCTGCGTCAAACTGGAATTCTCCGTCCAGGGCAAGCTCAGGTGCCTTTTCCTGTGCAATCTTTGTTGCTTCCTGAACCTTTGTTACGCTGTCTGTGAATTTCTTGTCGTTTCCAGATCCCTTTGTAGAGAATGAAAGCATTGCAACACGTGGTTCAATTCCTGCAATCTTCTTTGCTGTGTCTGCAGATGCAATTGCGATGTCTGCCATTTCCTCTGCAGTTGGCTCAATGTTGATTGCGCAGTCTCCGAATACGGAAACGCCTTCCTTAATGTATGGGTTTCCAGATTCTGGAGCAACCATGATGAAGCAGGAAGAAACTGTCTTGATTCCAGGTGCTGTCTTGATTACCTGGAGTCCCGGGCGGAGTGTGTTTGCTGTTGAGTGGCATGCACCTGAAACGAATCCGTCTGCGTCTCCTGCCTTGAGAATGAGTGCACCGTACATTGTGCGGTCCTTGAGAATGTATTCCTTTGCTGCAGCAACATCTGCATATTCTGGAGCATTTGTCTTCTTGTTGATTTTTCCTTCGCGGGCCTTGAACAAAAGTTCAGCATACTTGTCTGCCTTTGAATCTGTTGTTGGGTCGATGAGTGTTACTCCGCTCAAATCCACACCAGGAGCAACCTTTTCACATTCTTCCTTGTTTCCCAAAAGGATAATCTTTGCGATTCCTTCCTTAACGATAATTGAAGCAGCTTCTACAACGCGCTTGTCTTCACCTTCGCAAAGAACAATTGTCTTTCCAGCTTTCTTTGCTTTTTCCTTGAGTTCTGATACAAAATCCATATAAACCTTCTTTGTATTTGTTTGGTATAGAAAATGCCAACATTCAGGAACGGATGCTCCCAAAAATCAACATATAAAATCTGTTATGACTAGAATATCACTTGGGAAAATTGTTTTCAATCATGAATAGTGGAAAGTATTTTTTTTGTTGATTGTTCTGAAAAAAAAATGCCCCGTCTGAAATAAAATAATTTCATCAGGGGCAATTGCTGGATTTTTAGCGTGTGTTAAAACTGATTCAATGCGCTGACTATTGCGTCAATACCGGCTCTACCAACACTTGTAGATTTTCCTACACCCCAGTATTCGTTTCCGTCTTCGCATGTAAGCTGAACATAAGCTACGGCACTTGTGTTGTTTCCTGTTCCAACGCTATGCTCATGGAATGCTGTTACGCTGAATTTCGGGGCCGGTGTTGAACCAAGGGCTGCGGCAAAGGCATCCAAAGGACCGTTTCCCTTTTCTCCGATTGAGAACTGTTCTCCCTTCCATGTAACTACACCACGGCAGAGAGTTGTTTCTGGATTTTCAGTGTCATTCTTTGATTCAATATGAGTTTCTGAAAGATCAAGAATAACAAGGTTGTCCTTTTTTCCGAACCACTGCTTTTCAAAAATTTCATAGATTTCAGAAGTCTTGAGTTCGCGCTGTGCTTCATCTGCTGCTTTCTGGATAACTTTTCCAAGTGCCGGATGCATTGCCTTTGGAAGGCACAGACCGTAGTCGTTTTCAAGAATGTATGCGGCTCCACCTTTTCCACTCTGGCTGTTGATTCTGATAATGCCTTCATACTGGCGACCAATGTCATGGGGATCAATATAAAGATATGGAACATCCCAGACTGCATTCTTGTCCATTTTTGTGCGTGCAGCCATTCCTTTGCGGATTGCATCCTGGTGGCTTCCGGAAAATGCAGTGAATACAAGTTCACCTACGTATGGTGTTCTTGGGAAGATTTCCATTCCTGTGTATTCAGTGTATTTTTCTCCGATTGCCTGAATGTCTCGGAAATCAAGTTCCGGATCAACTCCCTGTGCATACATGTTGAGGGCAACGGTTACTATGTCCAGGTTACCTGTTCTTTCACCGTTTCCAAAAAGACATCCTTCAGTTCTGTCTGCACCTGCAAGAAGTGCCAGTTCTGCTGATGCAACTCCGGTTCCGCGGTCATTGTGGCAGTGGGTTGAAATGATTACTGCATCGCGGTTTGAAATGTGATCACCAAAATATTCGATGGCATCTGCGTAAACATTTGGTGTGTAGCATTCAACTGTTGTAGGAAGGTTGAAAATAATCTTGTTTTCTCTTGATGCTCCCCATTCCTTCATTACGGCTTCGCAAACTTCAACTGCGTATTCGATTTCTGTGTGTGAGAAACTTTCCGGGGAATATTCAATTCTGATTTTCTTTTTTTCTTCTTCAGTAAGGCAAGACTTGATGCACTTGATTCCGTCAATGGCAATCTGCTTGATTTCATCTTTTGTCTTGTTGAATGTGTATTTTCTCTGGGCTGGGCTTGTTGAATTGTAGAGATGGAAAATTACATTTGGTGCGCCCTTGATTGCTTCAAGAGTTTTCTTAACCAAAGCTTCACGGGCCTGACATAAAACCTGAACTGTAACGTCAGAAGGAATTCTGTTTTCTTCAATAAGACGACGCATGAATTCAAATTCAGTATCGCTGGCTGCAGGAAAACCAACTTCAATTTCCTTGAATCCAACTTTTACGAGAAGATCAAAGAATGCAAGTTTTGTATCAACGCCCATTGGGTTTACAAGTGCCTGGTTTCCGTCTCTAAGGTCAACAGAACACCAGACAGGTGCTTTTGTGATTTTTTTTGAAGGCCATTTTCGTTCCTTCATTTCAATGTCACCGACTCGACAATACTTTCCGTTTGGATTCATTACGCTCATGATATCTCCCATAAAAAAAAGACCTGCTGCCATAAGCAACAGGTCTGTAATTTACTTAACAATAAAACAACGACTTGCTACCTTAGTGGCTTCCAAATTGAGAAACTGGCAATAGTAGAAGTAGTGTCTTGTTCATGTTTTATTTATACTTCTAAAAAGTTGTTCTGTCAAGTTTGCCTGTTTTACTTTCCGTATTGCTTCTCAATATCAAGAATCTGGTCGCGGTAAACTGCAGCCTGCTCGTAATCAAGACGTTCTGCTGCCTCAGTCATTTCCTTTTTCAGAAAATCAATAAGTTTCCTGCGTTCTTTATTGTTGAACAGGTTGAGACTTTTTTTGACGGCATCAATTGTTGTTGTGGCTGCTTCTTCTGCATCTTCTTTCTGATGCTCAAGAATATCATTTACTGCTTTTATGATTGTCTTAGGAGTTATGCCGTGTTCCTTGTTGTATGCTTCCTGAATTGAACGCCTTCGCTTTGTTTCCTCGATGGTTTCTTTCATGGCGTCGCTCATTCTGTCTGCATACATTACAACCATTCCTTCGGCATTGCGTGCAGCTCGTCCAACAATCTGAATGAGGCTTGTAGTGCTTCTGAGGAATCCGATTTTGTCTGCATCCAAAAGTGCAATGAATGAAACTTCCGGAAGATCTATACCTTCTCGAAGCAGGTTGATTCCAATCAGGACATCGATTTCTCCTGTTCGAAGTGACTTGAGAATTTCAACACGCTCAAAGGTGTCAATTTCCGAGTGAATGTATTTCACCTTGAGATTGAGTCCGCTCAGATAGTCCGTGAGATCTTCGGCCATTTTTTTTGTCAGCGTAAGAATCAGGCTGCGCTCATTTTTTTCTATACGCTTTGAAACTTCGGCAAAAATATCCTGCATCTGGCCTTCACTGGGACGAACTTCAATTATTGGATCCAGAAGTCCTGTCGGGCGAATAATCTGCTCAACAATTTGACTTGACTGCTTGATTTCCTGGGGTCTTGGTGTTGCAGTAACATAAATTACCTGATTCATTTTTTTTGTGAATTCTTCAGCTTTGAGAGGCCTGTTGTCTAATGCACTTGGAAGACGGAATCCGAAGTCAACAAGATTCTGCTTTCTGCTTCTGTCACCTTCGTACATTGCACCAATTTGCGGAACCGTTACGTGGGCTTCATCAATGAGACAGAGAAAATCATCAGGAAAGTAATGGAGCAGTGTTGCCGGAGGTTCTCCCGGTTTTCTGTTTGCAATTACTGCAGAATAGTTTTCAATTCCTGAACAATAACCCATTTCCTTCATCATTTCCATGTCATAGATTGTTCGGGTCTTGAGTCGCTCGGCTTCAAGGATTTTTCCCTTGCTTCTAAGAGCTTCAAGCTGAATGTCCAGTTCCTGTCTGATTCTTTCAGTAACTTCGCCCATCATATCCTGTGGAACAACAAAGTGCTTGGCAGGGTAAAGATACAGTTCATCCAGTTCTTCTATTGTGTTTCCATTGAAAGCATCGACTCTGCGGATTTTCGATACTTCATCAAAGTCAAGTTCAATCCTGTAGGCTTCGTCAGTTTCCATGTATGGCGGGAAAATTTCTATGACATCCCCGCGGATTCTGAAATTGCCACGTTCAAAAACCATGTCATTTCTTTCGTAGAGAATGGCAGTAAGTTTTATGGCAAGATCATGTGTGTCCAGCTGTTCACCCTTTGTGATGTGAAGCCTCATGTCCTTGTACAGGTCCGGCATACCAAGACCATAGATGCAGCTTACTGTTGCAATGATGATTACATCACGGCGTTCCATCAGTGCATATGTTGCGGCCAGTCTCAGTTTGTCGATTTCTTTGTTGACTGAAGAATCTTTTTCAATGTACAAGTCTCGTGCCGGAACATAGGCTTCCGGCTGGTAGTAGTCATAGTAGCTTACAAAATATTCAACTGCATTGTTTGGAAAAAAAGTCTTGAACTCACGATAGAGCTGTGCGGACAATGTTTTGTTGTGACTGATTATGAGAGTTGGTCTCTGGACTCTTTCAATAATCTTTGCCATGGTGAATGTTTTTCCTGATCCTGTGATTCCTTTAAGGGTTTGATATTTGTCTCCCCGGTTGAATCCCTCAACAAGCTTTTCAATTGCCTGCCCCTGGTCTCCGGATGGCTCGTATTCTGAAATTACTTTGAATTCACGCATGGCTAATCCTGATCTTTTATTTCTTATTTATATTCAATCAATTTAGTATGAACTTGTATCACTTGCTTCAAGCACAACCTTGAGAGTTTGTTTTTTTCCTCTTCTTATGACTGTGACGTTAACTGAGTCACCTGGAACTTTTGATTCGAGTGCACTGTAATAGTCAGCAAGTTTTGTTATTTCAATGTTGTCGATTGCAACAATAATGTCACCGCCTAAATAAATTGTCTGCGGATTAAATGTTCCATATTTTACAGCCTGAGTTCCACCCTGAATTCCTGCCTGGCCTGCGCGGCTTCCGTTTCGAACTCTGGAAACTATCATTCCAGTTGAAATGTTGTATCCTGCATAATTTGCAATGCGTGCTGTGTTCTGAATAAGATCAAGTTTCATTACACCGCGGTTAACTTTACCGAACTTGAGAAGATCAGAAACAACGCGTCTTGCAGTGCTTACTGGAATTGCAAATCCAACGCCTGAAGAAGATCCGCTTTTTGAATAGATAATCGTATTGATTCCAATCATTCTTCCCTGACTGTCAAGAAGAGGTCCTCCTGAGTTTCCCGGATTGATGGCGGCATCAGTCTGTATCATGTTTCTGATGATTACGTTCTGACTTTCCTGTATTGGTCTTCCAAGCCCTGAGATAATTCCGGTTGTCATTGTTCTTTCAAGACCGAATGGGTTTCCGATGGCAATTACCTTCTGTCCTACCTTGAGGTTTGTTGCGTCACCAAATGAAATAGTCTTAAGCACAACGTTTTGTGGAACTTCGAATTTAAGGACTGCAATGTCACTTTCTTTGTCCTGACCTACGATTTTTCCTTCGTATGATGATCCGTCTGAAAGGGAGATTGTAATCACGCTGGCGTTTTCAATTACGTGCACGTTTGTTACAACGTATCCTCTTTTATCAATGATTGAACCTGATCCTGAACCGCTTGATGTGTACACCGGCTCGTAGAACCAGTTGTATCCCATGACCTGAGTCGTAATGTTTACTACGGCTTCGTTGCATTTTTCGTACACAGAAATATTCTGCTGTTCATCAAGAGTGAATCTTGCTGACGAATCATCAATCTTGAGAACAGGGGTGTTGGTTTCAAGAATCAAATCTTCGGATGTCTGGCTTGAGGAATCAGATTCTTCAGTGACTGTATCTTCAGAAAAATTATTGCTGTTTCTTGAAGTGAATTTTATTGTTGCCAGACAAACCAGAAATGCTGTTGCTGCAACTGAAAGAAAAAGTGTTTTTTGTGAGTAAAGTTTCATGATTCAAATATACAACTTTTTTCTGTTATGGTCATCACGGTGTTTTCAAATTTTTGCTAACGCACTATAATTTAGGCATGAAAAAATTTGATGAATATGGAATTCTGCTTCCAGAAATTTTATTGCCAAAGAACAAGGATCTTTCCAGGTGGAGTGTAATTGCCTGCGATCAGTATACACAGGATTTTGATTACTGGAAAAAAGTTGAGGAATCATCGTCTGGTTCACCATCAACTTTGAATTTGATTCTCCCGGAAGTTTATCTTTCATCTCCGGATCGAAAATCAATGATTGAAAAAATCAGAAGCAACATGAAAAATTATATTGAAAATGGTGTTTTTGATGCTCCCGAAAATGAGTTTATATATGTAGAAAGAAAAACTGAATATGGACGCATCCGTCATGGTCTTGTTTGTGCCATTGATCTTGATTCCTATGAGTGGAAGCATTTTTCCAAATCACTGATTCGCGCCACAGAGGCAACTATTGTTGACAGAATTCCTCCAAGAAAGGAAATACGAAAACATGCACCTCTTGAACTTCCGCACATTATGCTTCTGGTAAATGATCCGGATAAAACACTGGTTGAGGCTTGCGGTGAAGAATCAAAGAAAAACAGTCCGGTTTATGATGGTGATTTGATGATGAATTCCGGCCACATTTCTGGATGGGCAGTCAAATCTGATTCGCAGCTTGACAAAATTTCTTGCGCACTTGAAAACCTGAAAAAGTCTGGAATGGACGGGGATGGAAATTCCTTCCTTTTTGCTGTTGGTGACGGAAATCATTCTCTTGCAACTGCAAAGGCTGTCTGGGATGAGTACAGGGAAGAACTTAGGGCAAGTGGAGCAGATGAAAGTAAAATTGCTTCATCACCAGTCAGATATGCTCTGGTTGAGATAGTAAATATTTATGATTCTGGTCTTACATTCGAGCCAATCCACCGCGTTATTTTTGATGCAAACAAGAAGGATTTGCTTAGTTTTGTTGAAAAGAATCTTGATGGAAAACTTTCGGAAGTTGATAGTGCTGATGTTCTTGAAAAAAGAGTTCATGATTCCAGAAACAGCTTCGGGTTTGTTTTTGTTGAGAATTCAAAGGAAAAATTTGTTCTTCTTGAAACAAATGTTTCTGAGCTTGCCGTAAGCAGACTGCAGCCTGTTCTCGATGAATTTCTCAGGGGTTCTTCTTCAGAAATAGACTACATTCACGGATCTGAAGAAGTGTTCAGGCTTGGAAAGAAGGATAATGCAGTTTCAATTCTTCTTCCTCCAATTGCCAAGGATTCTTTCTTCGATACAATCTCTGGCCGTGGACCTCTTCCTAGAAAAAGTTTCAGCATGGGAGAAGCCAGCGAAAAAAGATTCTATCTTGAATGCAGAAAATTATTCCAGGATTAGCTTAAGAAAACGAGGCGTAGTTTTCACTTTGCCTGATAATTCGCTTCGTTTTGTTTTCTTCGTATTTACTCAGCTCAGATTCAATTTCTGATTTTGAATGTGTTTCCCCGCAGTTTATTCCCGGGCAGAATGATTTTTCTTTTTCCCAGGAATTTCTTGTTTCAAGAATTTTTGTCCAGAAAGGATATGTCCTGCATTGAACCGGACGGCCTTCATATACTTCGCATCCGTGCTCACAGTCCCAGAAAACGCACTGGCTTTTGTTTTTGTCTTTGAGACACAGGTATTGTTTTCCATCTGAATTCTCAAGCCATCGGCAGTATACTTTTATGAATTGTTCTTCCGTGAGATCAACATATTTTGCCAGTTGTGAAAGATCACTTGAGCTTAAAATAACTGCTCCTCCGTCAAGAGTGCAGCAAGCCTTGCAGTTAGTGCATTTGAATTTCAATCCATTGTCATCGTAAAATTTTTCCATATTTTTCTAGAAAGATATTATTTCGTTGTAAACAGTGATTGCAAACTGATCCGTCATTCCGCTCATGAATTCAATTATGCATTTTTCAAAACTTTCATTGTCATTGACATCGAATACATTTTTTGTGTTGTATCTCAGAATCTTTTTCCTTTGTTCATCATAGCTTGTGTATTTTGTGAGCCATGAAATGAATGTCTTCTGCAGGTTAGGCATGTATCTGAGACATTGCTCCATTCTGTGATTCTGTGCATAAACCTGAGTTTTTAGGAGCGTGTTGAATATTGTGCTGAGAACTGTTCTTGCATATTTTGTGAATTCGACGAGTCTCCAGTTATTGTAAATATTTGCAAAACTGAATCTTTTTAGTTCGTGGATGAATTTAAAATATGGCTCGCTGAAACAGATTCCGCTTTCCGGTGAGCTTTCCTGGCAAAGATCAACAATCATGTCATTAATGAGTGTTGTTGTGTTTACGGCTCTTCCGGATCTGAATGCGCCATTTGTTGTGTGGGTTGAAAAACTTTTTTCCGGCCCAAATCCCAGTGTTGCTCCAACTATTTCTCGCAGTTGTCTGTAGGCAGCCATGTCAAGTATATGGTATGCTCTTGCGTCTTCAATGTCTCGGCCAAGAAATGCAATTTTGTCGCTGGTCTTTACAATGCAGCCTTCCCATGTGTATGGCTGAACGTATCCGGGTCTTTTTATTTCGTAAAGGTCTATTGCTTCATTTCGGGGTTTTAGTCCCTGCTGGTCAATTTCTCCGCAGTGGCAAATAAGACCATCTCTAACAGCATAAGTAAGGTCAAGAGTTTTCTCGATTCCATTTGGATCCTGCAGTGTTTCTATGAAGTCTGCAAAAAACAGGCTGTTTCGTTCGTGCCAGAATTTTTTTGGAACATTTACTGCTGTTGGGTTTTCATTTTTTTCCGTGACAAGTGAATTGAGAATATCTTCTCCGGTATGGCCAAAAGGTGCGTGTCCTATATCATGACCAATGGCAATTGCCTGTGTGAGTTCCTGGTTCAGTCCGAGGTGTTTTGCAATGGTTGATGCAACGCTTGCCACATGTGTCACGTGTTCCATTCTTGTACATACATGATCATTGCTTGTTGCAAAAAAAACCTGGGTTTTGTGCTTGAGTCTTCTGTATGCCTCGCAGTGAAGAATGCGGGTGTAGTCCCGTTCAAATTCCGAGCGGATGCCATTCCCCCTGTTGTAGAGTGAACTCTGTCTTTTTATGCTGTTTTCCCATTTTGGATTTGATTCGTCTGTTCTAACCTTAGCAAAAGAATTTTCCATGAATAAAATAATATATTGCAGATTTCAAAAACTCAAGAGAAAGACTTGATGTGTGCCTGCATGCAGTTTTTTGGAGGGGCTATTTTTTTGAGTCAGCAGAATATACTTTCATCAGGCAGTTTTCCTCAGGAAAGCTGTCCTGCAGTATCTTAATCATTGTCTGGGCATCTGCATTGGCAACGCTCATGTATGAATCCAGATACTCGTGAGGGTTTGAGTGTGCAATTCCACGTTCAATTAATTCAGCTGTTCCCATGCTGTCTTTTGTGAGTGACATGTGGAGTGCAGTCCATCTTGATTTTATTTTGACAAGAACCCCATCTTTGGTTTCGGCGTTTTTCAGTTCGTCGTAGAGTTTCTTTCTCTGGGTTTTGTATGAATTAGTAAGCTGGGAAATTCTCTTGAGACTGTTTGCCTGAATGAATGCAACTGGAATGTGTGCATCAGCTTCCTGAACAAGACATGTGTTTTCCCGTGAAAGGCTTTCCTGAATTCTTGCCTTGAGTTCAAGAAGCAATGCATTGAATATATCAGTGGTGCCTGAATCCTGCGAAACAAAATAGAGTTGTGCAGGATCAAAGAATTCTTTCGTTGGAACAAGCACTGGAACTTCGGTTCCTGCATATTCAGCCGGAATGTTTGTGGTGAATGTGTGCATAAGTTTTACTGATCTTTCTTTAGCCTTGAATGATGGTGGTGGAATTTCGATTTTTTTTCTTGTGTTTTGTTCTTTTAATATTCCAAGATATTGCTGAGCTGCTTTTTCGATTTTTTCTGTTTCAATGTCACCGGCAACAACTGAAATTGAGTAAAGGGATGCATCCAGCAGCTTTGTGTAACCAAGCAGAAGTGAATCGTAGGATGGATTTATTTTTTCTTCTTTTAGGGCATAGTGTTTTTCCAGTGGAGTTCCCCTGTAAAGGTATGAGAATGCATTTGACTTAAGCTGGTATCCAAGATCACCGTTCTGGATAAGTCTTTCATAGTTTTCCTGATTCATGATAATGTCTGCACCTACAGGCGTAATGTCACGATAGATCAGTGCCTCGCTGATTTTTGAGAATCCCTCTTCTATTTTTTCCGAAGGGACACAAATTCTTATTCCGGAGTGATAGTTTGAGCTTGTAAATGTCTTTACGTCTTCAAGATCAATGTTCCTTGAAAGTGCATTAATCAGAAGTGAATGAGGAGCCTTTCCCTTTGTGTATGAATCAAGTTCCTGTGTGTTGATTATAAGGGAAATGACAGCTTCCTGCCTTCCAGGTGTTTTTTTTATCACAAGGGGAATTCCGTTCTGCAGTGTAGTTTCGCTAAGTTTTTCCAGGTTTGCATAATAGAATTTGTCTGCATCAGAAATTTCATCTTTTCCAGTGAATTCTGCAATCTGAGGAATAGAGTTTTTTTCATCAAGTTTGAACTTCTTTTCTTCAGCTGCAATTTTCCTGTTCATTTCATTCATGTACCATGATCCGGTTTCTTCTGTTACCAGTTCATATCCTTTCTGGATGAACAATTCCTTTTGGGAATCGTATGTTTTTCTGCTGACAATTACAAACACAAATGGTTCTTCCCTCAATATTTTTTTTGCAACGGATTTCTCGTCTGTGTTGTATATCATGTGAACTTTGTCTGTTACTTCGTCAAAAAAATCATTTGGGTTTCTTGCAGATGACTGTGCCCAGAAATTTGCAAGTGTGTAAATGTATGATGATGGTGTTCCGCAGATTTTCTTGTAGTCACTGGTCATTGCTTCCTGGGCTTTGATAAAGTCCTGGCGTCGGATGATAGCAGCCTTTTTTATGGCAAGAATAAATTTATCCAGGTTCAGGGTAGTGTCATTGTTTTCTGTCAGAGAAGGCTCAATGAGAGTCTGGAATATGAGTCGTGATGAATTTTTGTTCTGGACACTTGATACATTGATGTATTCCGTGCTTCTGATTCCCATTTGGGCATCTTCGGCCAGTTCCTGCTTGAATGTTGAGCTGTCCGAGTTTAAAATCTGTGAAAGCAGATTTGCCTCAAATGGTTCAAATGTTTCGTAATCAACCACAATCTGAATAAATTCCGGAGAAAATAATTTTGAAGCCAGGACAAATTTTTTTGCATCGGATTTTGATTCAATTGTTTTTTCTTTTTCTGAAAAATAATGCTGCGTCGGAATAAAGCTCCAGGATGCAAAAGAACGTGAGCACTTTTCAACTGCTTCCTTGACTGTAATGTTTCCGCTTAAAAACAGTGCTGCGTTTTGCGGTGTAAAATATGTGTTCCCTATCTGGTAAAGGATTGTCCTTGCTTCCGAAGGTTTCCATGACGAAAAGATTGAAGGGTAAATTCCAGAGTCATGTTTCCAGGGCTGCTCGGAAAAAATCCGTGATTCAATTGTTCCGTTTATGAAAGCTGCAGGTGACTTGGAATATGATATGTTTTCGGTTTTCATTGCATCAAGCATTTTTTCAATTGCCTTGTCTGAAAATTGATTTTTTTCCAGGCACATGCTGAATGACTTTAGGAAAGTTTCAAGCATTTCGTTTGGAATGTTGGCTGAAAAAGTTGTCGAGTCCTTGTTGCACTGGCTTTTCATGGAGCATATTTCAAAGATGTCCTGCTTTTCTTTTGGAATGGATGTTGTGAAAAGTGAAAGATATAATGGAAAGAATCCGGCTGTGGATGACGTCTGGTTTGAAAAGCCTGCCTTGAATGCAATTTCTGCATGAATTGTTGCGCTGCTGTTGTCGGGAATTACGTATACCGTCAGTCCGTTTTCAAGAGTGAAGGAGTTTAGGGTAGAGTCTGAGAATTCAAGTTTTCTGGAGAAAAAGGCATCTCCAAAAGTCTGGCATAGAACTGCAGCTGCAGCGGCAAGGACAATAATCAGCTTTTTCATGGAATCATTCTACCATAAAAATATTTCATGAGCAAAATCTTGTGTCGTGGGAATTTATACTGTAAAATTGTAGTGATATGCCAATGATAAAAATTTTGACTGAAGAAGAAAAAACTTCGGTTGTGTTAGATATAAATTTGATTAAGGGAAAACGGCTTCTGACCCGGGATGAAATTACTGTTCTTGAACGAAATGGAAATTCTTCTGACAATGACTGGAAAGAATTCTATGTTTCTGAAGTTCAGGGGGAGTTTAATCCGTCTTTGATCAGGAATTCTGATTTTCATGGATTTGTTGTTCTTGGCTCAATAGGTAAATTAACCCTGAAATATCATGACCTTGAGCTGCCTGTTGGAATTTCCAGATCTGTTATCAGAAATTCTGTCATAGGAAACGAATGCGCAATCCAGAATGTTAGTTATCTTGATAATTACCACATCGGAAATCATGTAATGCTCTTCAATATCTCCGAAATGTCATGTACCAGGCATTCAAAATTCGGTGAGGGACTTCTCAAGGATGGTGAAAAGGAATCTGCAAGAATCTGGATTGGTATTGGCAATGAAAATGGAAACAGGTCAATTCTTGCATTTGAGGACATTATTCCGGCTGATGCCTATTTGTGGTCCAGATACCGGGATGATCAGGAGCTGATGGAAAAATTTGTTCAGCTTACTGAGTATGGCAAATCAAAGGAACTCAATACTTTCGGTATTGTTGAGGATGATGTTGTTATCAAGAACTGCAGCATTATTAAGGATGTTCGCGTTAAATCCTGCGCTTACATAAAGGGCGCACTCAAACTCAAGAATATTACAGTTCTTTCTTCAGAAGACGAGCCGAGTCAGATTGGAGAAGGCGTTGAAATGGTCAATGGAATCATGGGCTATGGAAGCCATGTTTTCTACCAGGCAATTGCCGTAAGATTCATAATCGGAAGAAATTGTCAGTTAAAGTATGGCGCAAGACTTTTGAATTCATTTCTGGGCGACAATTCTACTGTTTCCTGCTGCGAGCTTTTGAACAACCTGATTTTTCCTTTCCATGAACAGCATCATAATTCCAGCTTCCTCATTGCTTCCACAATCATGGGACAAAGTAATATTGCATCTGCTGCAACTATCGGTTCAAATCATAATTCCAGAAGTCCCGATTGTGAGCTGGTTGCCGGACGCGGATTCTGGCCTGGTCTTTGTAGTGACTTTAAGTTTGACTCAAAATTTGCTTCATTTGTTCTTGCTTCAAAGGGCAGCTATCAGAATGAGCTTAATATAACCTATCCGTTCTCGCTTATTTCTCCCTGTCCCCAGGATGGAACAGTGCATATTATTCCGGCCTACTGGTTCCTCTACAATATGTTTGCCATTGTACGCAACAAGTTTAAATTTAAGTCACGGGACAAAAGATTTATTAAGATTCAGAATATAGAGACGGATCCCCTTGCTCCTGATACTATTCAGGAAGTCGTTGATTCTGTTAGCAGACTTATTACGCTTACTGAAAGGTATCTTAAGCTTCCGGTTGAAGACTGTAAGAATATGACATTGTTCAATCCAAATCCGCAGCTTCTCGAAGAATTCAGGGACAAGGCAGTTCACGCATCCTCACCTGAGGAATTGCATCAGATTGCCAAGGATTATCTTCATCAGAATCCGGATGCAAAATTCATGCTTTCAGATGACAGGTGTCAGAAAAAGTTTGGAGCCATTATCTATAAGCCTGCTCAGGGGTACAAGGAATACAGAAAGATACTTAAGTATTTTGGCGTTCAGTGCCTCATGGAATGGACTCTATCAAAAAACAGCGAATCAATAGACAAGGAAGATTTGAAGACAATTCATTCATTGCCTTTGTACACAAAATGGATAAACGCCGGTGGGCAGGTTATTCCAGAAGAAAAGATAAATGAGCTTTTTGATGAAATAAAATCTGGAAAAATTGTTGAGTGGAAGCAGGTTCACAAATTCTACGATGTGTGTGAATCAGAATATGTTGATTACAAGGCACGTTATGCACTTTTTGTGATCGAAAAGCTTTACGGCAAGAAAATCCGTGACTTTGACACTGAGGATTTTGAGGATCTTTCAAAGGATGTTGCATTTGTTTCCCTCAATATGCTTGAGTCGTCAATTTCGGCACGAGAAAAGGATTATACAGATTTCTTCCGTTCAATTACTTTCAGAAACCAGAAGGAAAAGGATGCTGTTATTGGAGCTCTTGAAAACAATGATTTCCTGAAAAAGCTTCAGGCATCAACAGAAGAATTTACCTGTGCCCTTGATAAACTCATAAAACCATTGAGGAAAAACCAATGAAACTTGTTTTGACTGGAACTGGTACAAGTCATGGTGTGCCTGTTATTGGCTGCGACTGCAAGGTTTGTACTTCAACTGATCCCCGCGACAACAGAATGAGATGCGGCGCCTGGATTTTTGAACCTGCCAGCATTTTGATTGATGTTGGCCCGGAGTTCAGGATTCAGGCATTAAGGCATGGAATCAGGAATCTTGATGCAGTTCTAATCACTCACTCACATGCAGATCATCTTCACGGAATTGATGACTTGAGGGTCTTTTCACATACAAGATCCTTTGATGGTGGAAATGTTCCAAAGGATAATGAAACAAAAGGTGATGGCCTTAGAATATATTCAACTTCAAAATCAACAAGAGACATAACTCACCGCTTTGACTATATCTTTAAGCCTGTGAAGGAAGGTGGCGGAAAACCAAAAATCAAGATGGATTCCATTGAGCAGTTCAGTGAAAAAAATCCTCTTGTAGTGAAGGGTGTTGAAATTGTTCCAGTAATGCTTAAACATGGTTCCCTGGATGATGCCGGTTACATGTTTACCCAGACTTACGGCGGAAAGAAACACAGCATTGCCTATTTGACTGACTGCAGTTTTATTGATGAAAATTCTTTTGCCCTTCTTGAACGTAACAGGGAAAACCTGGAATATCTTGTGATTGACGGACTCCGGGAAAAAATGCATTCAACTCATTTTTCTTTTGATCAGGCTCTTGAGGCTGCTAACAGAATTGGTGCCAGAAACACATATCTGATTCACATGAGCCATGATTTGAGCCACGTGGAAATTGAACGGTATGTTGATGATAGAATTGAAAAATATCCAAACCTGGCTAAGGCAAGAAAATCCGGCGGATATGTGGGGCCTGCATGGGATGGGCTTGTTCTTGAAACAGAATAGTTTTCTGCGCTTTCATGAAATATTGAACCGAAATTTTTATTCCTGCCGATGATATAACCCTGACTGTTATCTAAAAACATCAGTTTGTTTAAAATAAAAAGGGGTTTGAATTATCCCTTTATCTCAAAAATCCTTCATCCAGCAAAAAGTCCTGGATGCCGATGTACTGAATGCCTTTTTCGTCAATCCAAGGTTCAATATCATCTTTGACCACCACAATTTTTTTGAATGAATCGTCTATTCTTTGCAATGAATTTGTTTCCTGATTTTTCTTTTCAGGACTGTCAATGTTCAGAGCAGACTGTATGTAAAATCTTTGATTCCCTTTATTTGCAACAAAATCAACTTCAAGCTGTGTGCGCTTGCTTTTGCCTTCCGCATTTTTGTAATTGTATTCTACCACACCCACATCAACATTAAAACCACGGATTTTCAGTTCATTGAAGATGATGTTTTCCATAATATGGTTTTCTTCCTGCTGGCGGAAATTCAGGCGGGCATTTCTAAGTCCCACATCTACAAAATAATATTTGAGGGGCGTGTTTATATATTTCTTGCCTTTGATGTTGTAACGGATTGCACTGTCAATTAAGAAAGCATCCTTAAAATATTCAAGATATGAAGATATTGTTTCTGAATCTATTTTCTTGTGTTTTACCGATTCAAAAGTATTCGCAAGATTCAATGGGTTTGTGAGTGAACCTATGGAAGATGAAATTACATTTAAAAGTTCTTCCAAATCTGAAGCGTCTTTATTGATTTTATGGCGTTCAAGTACATCTTTGATATAGGTGCCTGTAAATAGATCCTGCAGATATTTACTTTTTTCTTCCGGCGTTTTTTTTGTTGCAGCTAAAGGCATTCCTCCGTAGGTGTAGTATTCGCGCCAGACCCTGTTTTTGTTTCCTTCAAAAGAATCGTAAAATTCCTTATATGAAAGTGGATATACACGGACTTCATCGCCACGGTCACGGAATTCTGTGATGATATCGGAAGACAGCATTTTTGAATTGCTTCCTGTAATGTAAAGGTCAACATTTTTTAATTTCATCAAGCCGACAACTGTATCTACAAATGAGATTTTGGAATCTGAATCTGGTACAAATGGATTTTGAATATCTTCGACTTTCTGAATTTCATCCAGGAAAACATAATAAATTTTTGATGTGTCTTTTGTCAGTTCACGGATGTATTTGTCCAGCTCAATAGGATTTCGATATTTTGCATTTGCGGTTTCGTCCAAAGCAAGTTGAATAATCTGAGTATCTTGAATTCCAATGGAATTCAGATATTCATGATAGATGTTGAAAAGCAGATAAGATTTCCCACAGCGGCGGTTTCCTGTAATTATTTTTATGAGACCATTCTGTTTTTTTGAGACCAGCTTTGATAAATATCTTGGGCGTTCTATCATTTTTTTTTCGAATATTTTGCGTAAATACGCAATTTTTCCGATTTTTATTATAATACTTATTGTACTGGTTTACAAGAAAAATCTACCCTCGGATGTGAGACATGTTTGTATGACGCTGAAATTGTGTAATGGTGTCATGGGGCTAGTATTATTGAACTTGAGTTGTCAAATTAAATGCAACGTTATGGTTGATTTTATGGGTCTTTTTATTTGTTGAACTTAGATTGTAAATTCATCAATAAAAAAATCCCGTTCTTGAAACGGGATTTTTTGACTGGTTTTGAAACTTAGTCTTTCTTTGCACCTGCATTAGCTGGAGTAACGTTGATTTTCTTTGTTACGAAACCAGAGCGAAGGCACTGTGTACAAATGTTGATTGTACGTGTAGTTCCAAAAAGTTCTGTCTTGATCTTAAGAAGATTTGGTCTCCATGAACGGCGTGTATGATTGTATGACTTACTTACCTTGTTACCGTGCATTGATCCCTTTCCACAAACATCACATGTTCTTGACATATTTCTACCTACCTATAAATTTCTTGAATATGTTCATAAATACTAAATAAAAATTGAACTATTGTCAACTTGCCGATACTGCTTTTGCTCTTTCCAGGGCCGCATTGATATTGGCACAGATGTTTTCCTTTCCAAGCTTCTCTGACATTCCGGATTTTTCGCATAGCAGATAAGGCTGTGTGTGGATTCCTGAAAGAATGATAGTAATCCCCTTTCTGTCACATGCTGCCTTTGCCTGTTCGAGAGCCTGAATTCCGCCTGCATCAAGATAAATAAGGTTTCTCATTCTGAAGATGATTGCCTTGCAGTCAGATCCGGCACGTTCGATTGCATACTCAAATTTTCTTACTGTTCCAAAGAAGAGTGATCCTTCGATTTCGTAAACCATTACACCCTTTGGAAGGTCAATTGTTTCTGTTGAACCGTCACCGCGGATTCCAGTAATGATTGTTCTGCTTCCATCCTGAACTTCTGAAAGGTCGATGATTTTCTTGATGAAGAAAAATGCTGCAAATAACAGTCCGATTCCGATTGCATATGTAAGGTCAACGAAAACCGTGATGAGGAATGTAACCAGCAGGACTGTAATGTCGGATTTCTGTCCTTTGAGAAGTTTTCTGATTGAAGGAATTCCTGCCATGTTCCATGCAACCTGAATGAGAACTGCTGCAAGTGCTGCCATTGGAATGTACTCAACATACTTTCCGAAGAAAATCATAATCAAGAGAAGAACCATTGCGTGAATGATTCCGGCAACTGGTGTGCGTCCTCCGTTGTTGATGTTTGTTGCAGTGCGGGCAATTGCTCCTGTTGCAGGGAGACCACCAAAGAGTGGCGAGAAAATATTTGCAATTCCCTGTCCAATAAGTTCGTTGTTTGAGTCATGCTTTGCACCGATCATACCATCTGCTACAACTGCAGAAAGAAGGGATTCGATGGCTGCAAGGATTGCAATTGAAACTGCAGTTGGGAATACAGTCCTGATTGTTGTGAATGAGAAATCAGGTGCAGATGGTGTTGGAAGACTTGAAGGAATCTTGTATCGGTCTCCAATGAGCACTGTTTCAAATCCGCAGGTCTTGTTAAGAACCAGGTGAATGACTGTTGCAAGAATGATAACAATAAGTGAACCTGGGATTTTCTTTGTTACCTTAGGCCACATGAAGAGTGCCACAAGTGAAATCAATGCCATTGCTGTTGAGTATGGATTGATTGTGTTGAAAATCTGAGTGTATGCAATTATTTTCTGATGGAATTCACCAGGCATCTTTTCAAATTTTTCTCCGAGGATAACAACTGGATTTTCTGAAGTGATTGCAGCAAGACCAAAGAAATCTCCGATCTGTCCCGAGGCAATTGTAACTGCGATTCCGGCTGTGAATCCAACTACAATTGTATATGGAATAAACTTTACAAGTCCTCCCATCTTGAATGCGCCGAGAAGAATGAGCATTACACCTGCAAGAACTGTTGCAGTTGCAAGTCCTGAAACTCCAAGCTGTTTATTGTTGACGATTGCATAGATGATAACTGTGAAGGCTCCGGTTGGACCACCTATCTGGCATTTTGTTCCACCGAATGCTGCAATGCAGAATCCAGCAATGATTGCTGTGTAGAGTCCTGTTTCAGGACTGCATCCAGAAGCAATGGCAAAAGCAATGGAAAGTGGAAGAGCCACAATTCCAACAATAATACCGGCAATAGCATCTCTTGAAAAAGCCGCTGCCGAATAATTCTTAAATGTATTCAATAACTCTGGTTTGTACATAATGAGGCGTATTATGATACTTTTACAAGAATTAATAAAGTGAGCTTTTAAAAAAAGATTTTTCGGGGAATCCTATTTCTGAATTTTCATCTTCAGGTATTTCAGGGGTGTTGTTCCGCAGAATTTTGTGAAATCCCTGATGAACTGGCTCTGGTCATAGTAACCAAGATTGATTGATGTTTCAGTCATGTTTTTTGGCCTGCCGGAATTCAGTGTTTCAAGTGCCTTCTGGAACTGGATAATCTTGCAGAAAGTCTTTGGTGAAAATCCCATTTCTTCTATAAAAATCTTGTTTATGTACCGTTCCGTGTATCCGGTTTTTTCTTCAAGATCGTGGATTTTTATCTTGCCGCTGGATTCATAGATAAATTCCTTCACGGCCTGGAGAAGTTCTTTTTTACCGAAATTGTGCTGCCTGATTTTTTTTCCTGGAATTGGAAAGTGTTTTGTGAATACGTTAATTCTTTCACTGAAACTGTGCTGCCTGGCCATTTCTTCAAGAAATTTACTGTCGCAGTTGAGTACCAGCTCTGTTTTGTGTTTTGTGCCCAGCAGTTCCTTTGTTTTTGTTGAAAGAAATTCCGGATGTTTTCCAGGCATGAACCTGATTCCAAAAATTTCCCGCGGTTCCCTGTATTCTTCAGTTTCAAAAAGAATCTTCGTCCCTGCTACGTAGGATTCCATTTTGCCTTCCGGGTCATATTCAAACAGAATGTCGATGCATCCGTCTGGTACGAGTCTCAGTTTTTTTCCGGGAATGGTGCAGAATTGATAGAAGTGGCTTATGCCGTCTCGCAGGTGATCCTGCTGCTTGTAGTTGGTAGTGTCGAACGAGAAGTATGGTTGCGTGGGCCGTAGGGCATAGAATGATTCATCTGTCATAAGGTTTCTCCGGGCAAAAAAAAAGAAGCCGGACCCATTTCTCATGAATCCGACTTCTTTGTCCTTATTTAAATCTACTTTCTGATATGAATTTAGTCAACAGGTCAACTTCATTTGATGAAGGCCAAGGCATAATATCACCGAAAAAATCATAACTAATTGAAAATTGAAAAAAAACATGCTACTTTGGAAACATGAAAGTTGCAATTTTTTTAGGTTCTAAATCAGACTCAGAAACAATGAAAAAGGCCTGTGATGTTCTTCGTGAATTTAACGTTGACTTCAAGGCCTTTATTATTTCAGCACATAGAGCAGGTGACTTGCTTGTAAAGACTATTAAGCAGGTTGAAGAAGACGGATGCGAGGTTATTATTGCCGGTGCAGGACTCAGTGCCGCTTTGCCTGGTGTTATTGCCAGTCGAACTGTTTTGCCTGTTGTGGGCGTTCCACTTGAATGCATCAATCCCGGAAAGTCAAATGGTCTTGCAGGAATGGATGCCTTGCTTTCCATTGTACAGATGCCACCTCAGATTCCCGTTGCAACAGTTGGAATCGGAAATGCAAAGAATGCAGCCTACATGGCACTTCAGATTCTTGGAATCAAGTATCCTGAGGTAAAGGAAAAACTGCTCCAGTTCCGTGCTAAAATGACCAGCGATGCCGAAAAAGCTTGTCTGGAAGCTGCAGATCTCTAGAAGAGTAATAATAGAAATCAGTTTCTTCAGGCACATTGTTTGAAGGGGTCAAATGTGCTTCTTAGAAAAATTAGTTTATCTTGCAATGTATTGAATCAATTGAGGAAAGAAGTATGGATTGGGATTGCTTTTTGGTTGAGGAAGAAGAAGACAAGCTCCGTGATGAATGTGGGGTTGCCGGTGTTTTTTTGAACACTAAAAAAGACACTGAAAAAGAGAATGCAAAAAATCATGAGGAAAAGAATGCCTATTCCTCAAGTGATTTTAATGCTGCAACCCAGGTTTATTATGCATTGTACGCCCTTCAGCATAGAGGCCAGGACAGCGCAGGAATAGCCGTCAGTGATGGTGTGAATGTCCAGCTGCACAAGGCTATGGGAACTGTTGCTGAGGCCTTCAAAAAAGATGATCTTTTGAATTTGACCGGATACATTGCTTGTGGTCACGTAAGGTATGCCACTGCAGGAAGCCAGTCTCTTGAAAATGCCCAGCCTATTCTCGCACAGACAAAGCTTGGTTCAATTGCCGTGGCTCACAACGGACAGCTGATCAACTACGAGCAGCTTCGTGAGATGCTTGAGGAAAACGGATGTACTTTTGCAGGAACAAGTGATACTGAGGTAATAGTCAAGCTTATGGCCAAGTCATACAAAAAGGGACTTGAGCGTGCACTTACAGATACAATCCAGATGATCAAGGGGTCTTTTGCCCTGGTTGTTGCCACTGAAAAATATCTTATTGGAGCCCGTGATCCAAACGGAATTCGTCCCCTGTGCCTTGGAAGGGTAGAGAACGGATGGATTCTTGCCAGCGAAACCTGTGCAATTGATGCTGTTAACGGAACGTATGTCCGTGATGTTCAGCCTGGTGAAATTGTAATCATAAACGAAGATGGCGTTATGTCATTTGAATTTGGTGAGCATACATCAAAGCGCACATGTATTTTCGAGTATGTTTATTTTGCCCGTCCTGACAGCCAGATTGATGGAATTGCCGTTACAATGGCACGTGAAAAGATGGGGGAATGTCTTGCCCGTGAAAGTGCCGTTCCTGCAGATGTTGTTATTGGTGTTCCAGATTCAGGACTTGGGGCTGCCCAGGGATATTCAAAGGCTGCTGGAATTCCATATGCAAGCGGAATCATAAAGAACAAGTATATTGGCCGAACCTTCATTGCTCCGACTCAGAAAGAACGGGAGAACATGGTTTTCGTTAAGTTGAATGCAGTACGCGCAGTTGTTGAGGGCAAGAGGGTTGTTGTTATTGATGACTCTATTGTTCGCGGAACTACAAGCCGCAGACTGGTTCAGATTTTGAGAAGGGCAGGTGCAAGGGAAGTTCATTTCAGGATTTCATCGCCGCCTGTAAAATTCCCATGCTATTTTGGAATCAACACGCCTACACGGGGAGAACTTATTTCAAGCAATCACAACGAGGAAGAAATCTGCAAGGAAATTGGTGCTGATTCACTGGCATTTATCAGTGCCGAGGGAATGCTTGAAGCCTGCCGTGCATGTAATCCTCACAGCTACGGTTTCTGCAAGGGATGCTTCACTGGTGAATATCCCATGAGCGTTCCCGGAGAGATAAACTTCAAGAAAACAAACTAGCTCACCCGTTCCTTGAGCCTGTGTTTTTTTTGATTATTTTTACGCAGAAAATTTCATGATTGAGGGGAATTCCACTAGACATACTCCGTGATATTTGATATAGTTTAGGAACATTGTGGGGTCTTGCCCAAGTGGTAAGGGACTGGTCTGCAAAACCACTATGCATCGGTTCGATTCCGATAGACCCCTCTAGCAAATGAAAGATGTTCAGTTTCTGGGCATCTTTTTTTTTGCCTTACGAACCTTTCGAGCAAAGCTGGGGTTCGATTACATATAGGGCATCCTGAAATCTTTTTAGGATGTCCACATTTGCCTTCAGGCGGTTTTATGCTCACCTGGGGGCTTTTTTTTGGATTCTGGTAAATTGCGTTTGCGTTCCTGGAAGGGCCTGGTGCCTGCACTGAGGCGAGGAGCCGAACCCTGGAAGGACGTTACTGGTTATTCTCCAACCGAAAAATATTCTTGTTATACAAAACTTTTTACTGTAAAATTAAATTCCCATGAAAAAAACGCTTTTGTGCCTGGCACTAATTTCTTCAATGATGACTTTTTTTGTTCACGCGCAGAAAATTTCTGGTGACGTGGATTTCTGGAGCAACTATCCTCATGATCAGCTTGCAGATGAGCTGGTTTCAAGAATGAGTGATGAGGAGCTTCTGGCCCAGATTCTTATGTTCGGATGGGCTGGTGCTGAGCCGAGTGATATTTTGAATTCCTGGGTTGTTCAAAGGGGACTTGGAAGCGTTAAGGTTTTTGGATGGAACACTGATGACATTAAGAAAGTTGCCTGTTCTGTGCGTACATTGCAGAAAGAAGCTGCTTCAAGAAAATTCAAGATTCCGCTGTTTGTTGCAACTGACCAGGAAGGCGGCTGGATTCGGCACGTAAAGGGTGAAACTTCTGACACACCGGGAAACATGGCCATTGGTGCATCTGGGTATCCCATTGATTCCTATTATTCTGGATTCTACATTAACCGCGAAATCCGTGCTCTTGGCATAAACATGAATTTTGCTCCTACAATTGATATCTACACAAATCTTGATTCAACAGTTATTGGGCCAAGATCTTTCAGTGATAATCCTGATAATGTTGGTATTTTAGGAGAGGCTTTTGCCAGGGGATCAATTGATGCCGGCGTGATTCCAACTGCAAAGCATTTTCCGGGGCATGGTGATACAAGCCTGGACAGTCATGGAAAGCTTCCTCAGATAAAGATTGATGAAAAGACTCTTTATTCCAGAGAGCTTGTTCCTTTCAAGTACCTTATTGATGCTAAGATTCCTGCCATCATGAGCGGACATCTTTCTTTTCCTCTGATTGAAAGTGACGGAACTCCTGCCAGTCTCTCAAAGAAAATGCTTACTGATATTCTCCGCGGTCAGCTTGGCTACAAGGGACTTATAATTACGGACGACATGATGATGAACGGTGCAACTATTTTTGCAGGTTCCTTTCACAAGGCTGTGACCATGGCAATAGAAGCCGGCAATGACATTATTATTTCTTCAACTACAGCCAGCCTCAATGACAACATGTGGACACAGAACATTCACAAGATGAAGACCAGTGATGAATTCAGGACTATTGTAAAAAATGCCGCAAGAAATGTTATCAGGGCAAAACTTGAATACTTCAAGAGTGAAAACCATGCTCCCCTCTATCCTGATGAGAATACAATTTATGAATTCATTCCAGACAGGGATGGTGAAAAATTCTTCCTGGAACAGGCATGCAGGGGATTGAGTGCCTACAAGACTGGTACTGCCTTTCCGTACAGGGAAAGCAACAATGACAGGCTTTTGATTGCAGGTCCATTTCTTTCGTTGTACAGCGAGGGAAGAAAGCGATATCCAAATTCCTCAACATTTCATTTCAGCTACGAGCTTAGGCATGATGACAGCAATCTGGACAACTGGAACGCCGTGAATCTGGTTTCAGTTGCCAGGGGATACGATACAATTATTATTACAGTTTACGACAGGCACACTGCAAATATTGCAAAAAGGCTTAAGGGGCTTGGAAAGAGGGTCATAATATTTTCAATTATGTCTCCAGTGCATATTCTCAAGGATTTTGAATGGGCAGATACAATCCTCTGCGGTTACAGCTATTCCAGCTATTCTTTTGCGGCTCTTTTTGGCGCTCTTAACGGGGAAATCCCGGTAACAGGAAAGATTCCACTCAATGTCAGGTAGGTATGTTTTGTGGATTTAGTAAAGTCATGCTAAAGGCGAAACAATAAAACAGTTCTTTTGTGGGTTAACAGACAGGATGACCTGAAACACGCAAAGAATTTTTTCATGCTTCGGGTCATGGGATGCTGACATGGATTTTGTCCGGATGCCAGCATAGTTTTTTTAGATGCGATGCATTTCTGTGAATACTTTTTCGTTCATTACGTTGACTTCAATGCCAAGAGTTTCAGCTTCCTTTGTAAGGTCTTTTCTTGCAGCATCAATGTCGATGTCAGCTGAATCAAATTCAACCATCATCATCATAACGAAGTTTCCGCTCAAAATTGTCTGAGTAATGTCAACAATGTTGATCTTGTGGCTTGCAAGGTATGTAGAAACCTTTGCAATGATTCCGACCTTGTCACCGCCGACTACTGTAATAATTCCTTTCATAATGTCCCCAATTTTACTGGAAATAGTAAAACAATTCAACAATCACTTGTATGGAGTTTTAATCAAGTGGGGATGTTGACTCCATTGATTTTTCTGAATCCTCATCTACAAGACGGGTGATTCCGGATGAGTTTGAGATTCTTCTGGAAAATCCAATGTAGTCAATTTCAATTCCCGGCTTAATGTGGTTCAATTCAATTTTATAGAAACCTTTTTCCAGTTGAACTTGAGTTGCATTTGCACCAATATGCTTTCCGTCTGTTGACCTGCATTCGAATGCTGCAGCAGGTTCTCCATCAATAAGAATATTGCATACGGACTGAGACATTGTTCCATCGTTTTCCTTTGAGTACATTCCAAGAACATTGTACATTCCTTTTTCTGAAATGTAGAGCCATCCTGATTCCTTTTTGCCGCACATCATCTTGAAATTTTCCTGGTAGACTTTTTCACCATTTGGCGGCGTTAAACCCTGAGAAATAAAACTCTTGAATTCTTTGAGCGACCTTAGCTTGCGTTTTGAAACCAGAGCCTTTGTGAGGAACATTATTACATGGCGGGCACATTTCTGGAGTTCTGCAATTGTAAGCTTTCCTTCAGCCAGTGCTTCTGCAATGTTGTCTCCGTTTCCTGATATTTCTGCCTTGTCGTTTGGAACAACCATGTAAACATCGTTCTGTGCGCGAACCATGGATGCCACGTTTTCAATTGATCCTTCTCCGCCTTCTGTGCAGTCGTTCATGCTTGCCCACCAGTCAGTCATAACAAGACCTGTGTAGCCCCATTCCTGTCTGAGAATTGTATTGTCCAGATCAAAATTTGAGGCAGCCCAGTGTCCGTTGATTCGGTTGTATGAAGTCATGATGGACTGTGTGATTTCCTTTTGTGCTACGGCAAGTTCAAAGGCCTTAAGGTAGATTTCTCTCAAGGCTCTTTCGGAAACAATTGAGTTGTGCTTTCTGCGGTCTGTTTCCTGGCTGTTAGCAGCAAAGTGCTTGATTGTTGCGTATATGCCGTGTTTGTAAAGTCCATGGAGTTCTTCAATTACAAGGCTGGCAGTAAGAAGAGGATCCTCGGAGAAGTATTCGAAATTTCTTCCGTTCAGTGGATTTCTCTGAATGTTGATTCCTGGTCCAAGAAGGGTGTCAATCTGATGGCTGTTCAGTTCACTGCCTTCAAATTCCATGAGTTCTCTTGTCAGTTCTTTGTTCCAGGTGCAGGCAATTACTGTTCCTGTTGGCATGAGGGATGCTTCTTTTCCTGTGTCCAGTCGAATGCCGGAAGGTCCGTCTGAACATCCTGCAACGGGAATGCCGTAGCTGTAAAGTGCCTCGCTTACTCCACCAAATGCACTTGCAATTCCGGCTGTTGTTTTCTGGCTCATCATTCCTTCACCGCGAACCAATGTTGCAAGTTCCTCTGGTGTTAACTGAGCTATGAAATCATTTAGTTTTGAAGGGTCATTCTTTACGTCGTTGAATTTGATTCCTTTGTTTCCGGTATATGGAATTTCTTTCGGCATGTTTTTTCTTATTCGTTCTTCAAGACTGTAAGTTAGTTTTGGAGTCATTTCAGTTGCGAAAGAATATGTTCCGTCCTGAAGCAGTTTTCCCGGTCTGAGTCTTTCAAATGATGTCTCTGGAGACAATGCCTGTGTGCATTTTTTGACAACTGCAGTTTTTATAAATTCAATTGATTCTCTTTCTGATATGGGAATTTTTTTTGCAGACTCAACGCTTGTTCCCAGGTACACGTAGTATTTTCCTTCTTCAAGCACCCAGCATGATTTATTGCCTGTTACTCCTGAATCATCATAGGAAGCCAGATCCAGCATGTCGAAAGTCATTGTAAGAACCTGGGATTCACCGCACCTGAGTTTCTTGGTCTTTGCAAATGCTGCAAGAACCCTGACAGGTTTTCCAAGTTTTCCCTGTGGACTTTCAACGTAAATCTGAATTACTTCTTTTCCCGCGTATTCAGATCCTTCGTTTTTTACTGAACATTTTACTGTTACGACAGTTCCGTTATATGAAGATTCAAGCAGTGTGCATGAGAAATCTGTGTATGACAAACCAAATCCGAAAGGGAACAGAACCTTGTCTCTTGCAAAGGTTGAGAAATATCTGTATCCGGTGTAAATGTCTTCATGGTAAATGCACTGGTCAATTTCACCGAATCCTGGGGTAGAAGGGTAGTCCCCTATGTCCCTAGCAATGGTAGCGGAAAGTTTCCCGCTTGGATTTGTTGTTCCGCAAAGAATTCTTGCAATGGCTTTTCCACCTTCCTGTCCGCCTTGCCATCCATAGAGTAGGGCCTTGATTTTTCCGCCGAACTTTTCGTCATATATGAATGAAGTTCCGATTATTCCGCAGGTATTGAAAACAAGAATTACGCATGAAAACCTTGAGCAGATGAGTTCAAGATTTTTTTCTTCCTGTTCATTGAGATACCATCCGCCTTTTTCTGCCTTAAGGTCCTTGTCTTCTCCGGCATTTCTTCCGATTACGACAATTGCTTTCTGTGAAAATTGAGCAGCCTGGTCAACTGTTGATTCGTCAAGGTCAATGTCTTTCTGGAAATATGGTTCTGCAGCCCAGGCACCACCGCCGTTGTCAAATGGATTGTGCTGAATGAAATCGGCATATTTTTTCATCAGTGTTGAATTAAGCTTTGGACCGCCTGCCTGTTCCATTTTCATCAGTTCGCTGGCTATGTTAGTTATGTAAGGTGCGTGAACTGATCCTCCTGAGCCAAGTCCGCATTTATAGTAATCAAACTGATATCGTCCAAAGATGCTGATTTTTTCACCGGATTTGAGAGGAAGTGCATTTTCTTCATTTCTTAGAAGAACAGTTCCTTCTTCGGCAACTTCAAGTATTTTTTCTTCAAAAGTCATGTCATTCTCCGTGCAGTGCTGACTGGTAGTATTTCTATAGATAAGCGGATTTTTTTTCCGTTAGAAAATATTTTTGATTTTTTTTCAATATTCTTCCGCAGTAATAATGGAATACAAAATGTGATTTGTCAAATAGTTGATGTGTCAGTTCAGATGAATTTATGCTGTTATTTTCTGAACATACCGGGAGTTGTTCCAGTTGATTTCTTGAAAACATTGTTGAAATAGGAAACCTGAGAAAATCCGCATAGCTCTGAAATATCTGATATTGATTTTGCCGAATAAATCAGGAGATTCTTTGCTTCTTCAATTCTGATCATTGTAAGGTAAGTCCATAGTGAAATTCCCATCTCGGAAAAAAATATTCGTGTCAGGTAGTCATCGGCTACCCCCATGTGAGCGGCAATCTGTGTTCGCGTCAGTTTTTTATGGAAGTTCTTGTTCATGTAGAGAATTGAATACTTTACGATTCTTGAGGTTTTTGACGGCAAGGGATTTATTTTCTTTTCCAGGAATTCATTCAGGTGGGAAAGAAAATCCTGTGTCTTTGCGATGGATGTGTTGCAAAGTATGACATTCTTGAAATCTGAAATTGTATTGATGTTTGCAAAGTCCCTGAAGTTTTCTTCAGTTATAAGGATAAGTGCTTTTTCAAGATTCTGAGTTTTTCTTATGGCCAGCACGTCGCATGTCTTGATTCCGTTGAAGATGATAAGCTCAGGAACAAAACGCATGGCCAGCATTGGAAGATATGATATGGACGAAACAACCTCAGTCTCGTTTTCTTTTGAAAGATACTTGAGAAGAGGATTGTCTGTTCCAACGAAAATAATTTTTTTTGGTTTTGAATAAATCACAGGTCTGAATCTGGGACAATGATTGAATAAATCTTGTTAAGGTCATCGGAAGTAAAGTAATCGATTACAATGGACCCTTTCTTGAAGTTTCCTTTAAGCTGAACCTTTGTTCCAAGCCTGTCGATCATTTTCTGTTCAAGGGCAATGAAATTCGGATCCCTGTTGTCTTTCTTTGGTTCAGAATTTCCTCCCATTGCCGGAAGTTTTCCTTCCTTGAGAATTTTTGCCTCAGCTTCTGCCTGACGAACTGACAGTCCCTGCCCGATAATTTTACCATAGAGGAGTCTCATGTCGGAATCTGAGTCAAGGCTAAGAATTGCCCTGGCGTGTCCCGATGATATTTTTTCGGCAACAACTGCATTCTGAATGTCTTCCGGGAGTTTCAAGAGCCTGAGACAGTTTGCAACAGTTGATCTGTTTTTTCCAACTTTGTCTGCAACCTGATCCTGAGTCAGGTTGGCAAGTTCCATGAGCCTGTAGTAGGCATTTGCTTCTTCAATTGGATTCAGGTCTGTACGCTGAATGTTTTCGATGAGTGCAACTTCCAGCTTTCTTTCATCTGAGTATTTTCTGATTTGTACTGGAATTTTTTCAAGCCCTGCATCTCTTGCGGCTCGTGTCCTGCATTCACCTGCAATGATATAGAATGATCCGTCGCCGGCATCTTCAATGATGACAGGGGAAAGAACTCCTTCCTGGCGAACTGATTCAGTCAGTTCCTTGAGACGTTCCTCGTTAAAGTATGTTCGTGGCTGAAATGGATTTGGTTTGAGAAGATTTGGATCAACCCACAAGGTGCCGTCTTCATCTGAAGTGATTCCATTTGGAAGTTTTTTCTGTGCAGAAGCCTTTACCACAACACCAGTTGGGTTTGATTCCTGGTCTGCTTCTTCCATAAGGGCTCCAAGGCCTTTTCCAAGTCTAGCCACGGCTCATTACCTCTCCAGCAAGTTTCTGATAGCTCTTTGCACCAATACAATTTGCATCATAGAGGCAGATTGGTTTTCCGTGTGAAGGGGCTTCTGAAAGCCTGATGTTTCTTGGAATAATTGTATTGAACACAACGTCCTTGAAGTAGCTTTTGACGTTCATTACAACGTCCTGTGCCAGCTTTGTTCTTGAATCATACATTGTGAAGAATATTCCACCGATTGCAAGTTCCGGATTAATTGATTTCTGAACATCCTTTACTGTTTTGAGAAGAAGTGTGATTCCCTCAAGGGCAAAGTATTCGCACTGCATTGGAACAAGAACTTCATCTGCTGCGGCAAGTCCATTGAGGGTGAGAAGCCCAAGTGATGGAGGACAGTCAATCAGAACGTAGTCGTATTTGTCTCGTGCTGGAGCCAGTGCTTTTTTCAGAAAGTATTCGCGTTCCTCCTGATCAACAAGTTCAATTGCTGCTCCGGACAAATCTGTGTTTGCAGAAATAACATCCAGTCCCTTTATGGCTGTGTGCTTTATGGTCTGGTCAAATGTAGCCTGTTCTGCCATGAGTTCATAGATTGTTGGCTTGTCCTTGCTGACTCCAACTCCACTGGACATGTTTCCCTGACTGTCAAAATCAACCAGGAGAACTGATTTTCCTGCAAGAGCAATGTATGCACCGATATTGATTGTTGATGTGGTTTTTCCAACTCCACCTTTCTGGTTAACAAAAACGATTACTTTTCCCATGATCCTATTTTACCATTTTTAATATATTGCTTACAAGTCGCTGTCTTCAAATTCAGACATTCGTGACTTCTTGTTTTTTGCAGCATAGATGGAACTCATTACTGCTGCCGTGAGAATTGTTGCCGCAACTATTTCAAGAAATCCGTTTGATAGAAGTGTTGAAAAAAGAATTGCAAGATATCCGCCGAAAGCTGAAAGTTCTGCTGTTTTGTATCCGATTTTTTCCAGGGCACCAGAAAGCATTCCCAGAAGCATATCGCCATAGAAAATGTAGATTGATCCCATTACAAGAACCGTGTGAATCAGTGTTCCTGCAGCAGCAGAAAATGATCCTGAAATTAACTTTGGCATTTTAGGAATGGCATTGAAACCGTTGTATATGAGCCACACAAAAATCGGAAACAGGATTCTTGGCAAAACTGAAACCATTGGATTGAGAAAGAAAGGAACTGCAGCTCCCATCATTGATGCCTTTATAAGGGAAGAAAGTCCGAAAATCAATCCTGTAATCATTCCCGGAACAAGTCCTGCAAGAATCGTAACAAGAATTACGGGAATGTGCATCAGTGTTATGTTGATGAGTCCCGCAAGCTGAAGGTAACCCAGTGGAGTAAAGCTCATAATGATTGAGAGTGCTCCAAAAACTCCGGTCATTGCAATTTTGTAGTTTGTTGAAATTGTTTTTTTGTTCATTGTAAATCTCTTGTTGTGAAATTATATTTTTTGTTTTTTTAGAATTGCTGAAACAAATGGTCTTCCAATCAGAACTTCCTTTACGCCGTAGCTGAATGCTTTCTGAATCTGGTCCTGATTTCTGATTCCGCCGTCAACCCAGACTTCCCCTGAGTTTTCAAGAAGAATTTTGTGGAAGTCCGCAAGAAATTGTGCTGTGCTTCCATGTCTTTGAGGAACTCGTCCTCCATGGTTTGAGACAAGTGCAATGTCAGGCTTGATTTTTTTTACAAGGTCAATGTCCTCGTCCGTGAAAATTCCCTTGATCGCAAAGGGGCGTCCCTTTGAGTTTGCCAGTGCCTTTAGTTCACGGAGACTTGATTCATCTTTTTTTTCAAGATGAACTTTGTTTCTCATGGTTATGATGTTGAAGGCATCAGTATCGATTCCGTAGATTTCGGCAATGCTTTCGGCCCAGGCCATTCGCTGTTTAATCTTGTTGTTTTCATAGGGTTTTATAAAGACAGCGGTTTTTTTGCCTGCGTTTGTGACGGCTTCGATTCCCCACAGCAGTTTTTCGTCCGGGCAGCCATCACCGATTGAAAGAGCAATCTTTTCATTTACACAGTGGTTTATAAGATCAAAGTAAAATTGTTTTTCGTCGTGGTATCCGCAATTTTCAATGCCACCGGTCATGGGAGCAAGCCTGATTTTTGCATCGAAGCTTTGTTTTTGTCCCATGGGAATTTCCTGCCACTTGTCATAGTTAAGGATGAAGTTGATGTTTTCGTCGATTCCACCCATTCCAGGCAGTTGTGATATGCATCCGTGACCATTGCAGGTTTCGCAGAAATTGCATTTTTTGTTGCTCATGCTGTAATTATAGAATAAACCTCAAAAATGAACAATAAACCGGTTTAAGGGCAGAGTACCGCTTTCTTAAAGATCACAGGTCTGGATAATGTCACGTATCAAAAAACTTTCCAGTTCTCTGTAGCGTTCTCTTTTTTTCTGGTTGATTTTTTCATTTATGTGAACAGCAAGTGTAAATGAAAGAAGAACGAATGATGCAGCAAAAATGAAAATATAGTAAGCCATAAGAAAGCCTCCAAAAGGTATTTGTAAGTTCTTTATGGCTCAAGTATAGAATGATTGGTATGACATGGAATGTCATGGTAAATATATTTTGTAAATTTTTTTCGGATATCTACAACAATGAGTTGTATCGCAAACAGACTTGACCGGTTTGTCGGCTACGAACCTCTTTTTATGCTATCTTTTATTTTCTTCTTCCAAAATTATTCTTATATTTTCTTTTTCTATTTCAGATAAAGACTCTTCTGAAAAACCAGATTTGATTCTTTCAGTATATGTAGGATTCCAATCTTTTCCAACAACGATAAATAGATTTTTTAAGTCTTCAGATTTGAATTGATAACCGTGTAAAGCGTATATTGTATTTCTGATAATTCTCAATTGAGCTTTTGTATACCATTTTAATTCATCACTATTTGTAATTTTTTTTATGAATGGAAAATAAGCTGGAAAATATTTTGGACCTGAGTCGGATAATATATTATCAAAGCAAATATAAAAAATATCAGTATAATTAGGTTCAATATTTGTAAAAATTACTTCATAAGTTTTTTCATCGATTTTTGATATTTTGTTTTTTATGGATGTTCCTCCAATATCTTTACCCATTCTGACTGTTTCAATGTATCCATATGGTAAATTATTAATAATTACTAGTTTTATTTTACCTATTGAATTTTTCCAGCTGGAACCTGTTCCGAATAAATAATAACCATCCCAATATGCATAAGACATACCTGATTTTTCTGTATCTAAATCTCTAGAATAGGATGATTTGTATTTAACTTTTGTAGTAGTTACATCCTTTTTGTTAAATCTTATTTTTCTTGTATATGCATTTTGTAATTCTGGTTGTTTATCGGTTTCGGAATTCCAAATAAGCGGTATATCTTCAAAAGAAGTTTCTTCTCCATTGGTCCAGCATTTAAAATCATAAATTTTACCTTTACCTAAATTGCCTGGTGCAAAAAAAGGGAAGCCTACAGAAAGAGTTTCCGTATCCCCTGAATTATAAAAAGTAAAATCTACTGTAACTTCATAAAAGTTTTCCTGAAAATCTAATGTTATGGTTTCTTCTCTCATTTCTATTGAAACTGATTCTTCATTCACAGGTACAAGATTTCCACCACTCAATGAAAAGAAAGTATCATTTGCAAAAATATTTATAGCCATATAAGAAAACAAAATAATTAATATACTTTTCTTTTTCAATTTTTCCTTCCTAAGCACCTCAAGTAGCGGGTGTCAGCATAACAATGGGGTAAACCACAAACAGGCTTGTCGGCTTTGAACTTCTTGTTAGGCGATTATTTTACGCAAACAAAAGATTCTGTACAACAGGACTTCCAAATAGTCTATAATACAAGTTATCTTTGTTTTCTTTTTTTGCAAGTTTTTCAAAATCGATGGAGTTTAATATTTCTGTTTTTACAGGACGTTTTGCTTCCCAAGAAATTCTTGCATTTAAATAGTGAAATGCTGTTTCAGTTTGTAGTAACTCTAAAATAAATTCCGCTTTTTCTTTAGAATCAAATGAAATAAAATTACAAGTATCATCTAGCAAAACTGTTTTATCTTCATAAGGCGCGATTAGTTTAAAACATAGAGATTTGTAAAGCCCAGAAATCGCTATTTTATAAGGCTTGAAAGTATAATCTCCAACAGAAAAAATAGAATATCTACATTTATTCTTGTAAATAACGCTTTTTCGTTTTTCGAAATCTTCTGTATGTTCTAACAAATAAGCCCATGTTTTTGGATATTTTATCTGGATATAATCGGTAGGTTCATTTATGAATTTTTGAGTCACTAAAATTCTTTTTCGGTCAACAAATTTGTCCTTTACTAAATCAGAACTTTTGAGATATGGAAATACCAAATCTGGTTCAATGTCTACTGGTTCATTGTATCCATTTTGAAGTCCGTTATTTGTTATTGAAAATTCCATTACTTTTGAACAATCGTGTTTTACTCCGTTCCGCCAGATAAATTGACTTTTTCCGTAAATTTCAAGTGCTGATTTTTTTGATAAATCTTCAAAATATACATTCTTATAAAAGCCACTTGTATATTTTTTTACAGGGTTTTCTATTGAATCAAAGACAACTAATTCTGAATTTTCTTTTTTTTCTGAACAATCCAAGTTGAACAAACAGGCATCAACAGCGGCTGAGAAATATTTTTTTGAATCAATAGGGTAGATTTCCGCAGATTTATATTGCAAATTATTTTTCCATAAACGGTTCATAATTTTTTTTGCAACGCTTATCTTACACAAAAAAGCAAAAACTGCCTTTTTATAAGAAAAATTATCAATCAAAAGTTGGATAATATATTCAGAAATATCAAAATTACTTTTTCCTGTTATTGCCTCAATTCCACGAATATTATCGAAATTGTTTTTATCAGGTAAATTATCACTTCCAAGAGCAGAAAGTTCCGAATTGGTAACCCACGGTGGATTTCCAACAAAGAGGATATTCTCATTTTCCGAAATAAATTCCTTTATATTTGGCAATGAAACAAAAAAATCTTTGTTTAAGATAGAAATATTATTTGTAAGATTTTGTGCTAATTTATCTGTATAGTTTTTTTGAATTTCAATACCGAGAGATTTTTGTGGATTAAAAGCATTGTGTGATGCGATAAGAATAGAGCCTTCGCCACAAGTCGGTTCTACAATGACATTTGGAGAAAGATTTTTTGCTTTTAAGACATTTACCAGTAAATCTGCTAAAACTGATGGTGTCTGAAAATCCCCAAGCTCTCTCTTTTTCATTATACCAACCTTGCAATGCCACTTACATTGCCAGCTTCTTCAATAATTCTTGAATACTGTAATCTCCACTGAAGAGCATTTGAAATAGTGAGATAACCAATTTCAGGTTTATGTGATAAAATTTCATCAGCAAGTGAATCTGCTAAAATATCATCTACAGGAAGATTTTTGTCATGAAATAAGGCAATTATATCATCTTTATTTGCATTGTTTTCTAAAATCTTGCTTAGACTTGTTGTAAGCTGGTAGTCTGCTGTTCGATTCTTTGAGACAAAAATAGTGTGAAGAATATAAAGACGGCTTGTTTTTGTCTGTTGATTATCTTCTTTTTTGTAAACGAAAACGAGAAGATTATAGCCGAGACCAAATATTTTTTGCCTTGCTGATTTAAAAGGACAAGATGACTGTGGTTGAATTATACTTGTTGTTTTTATATCAACTTCAAGTTCTGGCAAATCTATTCCGCTTGCAGAATTCCCGCTGTCAAAATCATATTTTTGATGTAAAAAGTCCTTAAATATATGTTCTAAATATGTACCGACAGCTTTTCCATCGGTTGAACCATAAATAGAGGTTTCATCATGCTCGGATTCCAATTCGGAAAATGTTTTTGCTTCTTCTTGAAGCTTTTCAAGCGTTAATTTGATTTTCATATACCAAATATATCATATTTCTAAAGAAGATTATAGCAGTTACCTGTTACATTCACTTCTAAAACAAGCGCCTCAAGTAGCGGGCTTCAGAATAACAATGGGTTGTACCGCAGCGGGCTCGACTTGCTGTTGGCTACGAACCTCTTGTTATGTGATTTTAACTTATAGGTCAAAATTCAAGTTTTTCCAAGACACATAATTTTGAAGAAAATTCTGTCC
>SAMEA3663224__coassemble_167_pt1 | contig 50406 bp, 44 predicted proteins | sample SAMEA3663224__metabat2_low_PE_008 | metagenome-assembled genome bin SAMEA3663224 (sample SAMEA3663224) | pig gut metagenome | biome: pig gut; feature: pig-associated habitat; material: faeces | place: China | collected 2013
GGTTATATTTCTTTGCCTCCTCGTCTATTGGCGCTTTTGGGATGTATTCCCCAAGTGCAGGGTCAGTGGAAATCCATTTGCTATACTTAGGATCCAAGTATCTGGCTCCATAATAATAAAGACCTGTCTCCTCGTCTAGTTCCTTGGCGGTAAATTTGTATGGAAGCCATTCAAGACCTTGGTTCTGCGTTTTTTCCACCCAAGTTTCGCCATACGGAGTGTATTCTATGCGCTGATACTCGTCGCCTTTATAGTCAGAAATGAGCGACGCAGAACCAAGGTGGTCAGAATGATAATAATACTGTTTATAATATTCCTCCTGATAGGTCGGATTTTCACCGCTGTTGAGTTTTGTGACAATGCGAGTCTCGCCAAGATAGATATTCTTTACGAATTTGCGATTTGGGGGAAGGGATTAACGCAAAGAAATATATTTTTTTGCGATTTTGAAAAATCTATCATTCTTTAAGTATGATTCTACCTCCTTTATACCAGAAAGACTGTTAAATGATTGCAAGTCTCTAGAGAATTTTATCAATTGAGTGCAATATAATTTTGCTCGTTCCCAATCTTCCGAAAAATAAAAATATATTACTGAGAGTTTTAACTTCTCCAAATCTGGTTCGGAAAAGAACACAACAAGATTTCCTTTATAAATTTCTTCTATATCTTTTACATACATAATCTTGTTACTGTTTACAGATTTTTCATTAAGAAGAAATGAACAAAAAGTTTTATATATTTCAACAAGATTTTTATCCAAAAAAGATTTATCAAGCATTTCAAAGTATCGTTTAGACTCTTCTACTTCCCCAATTTCAAGCAGTGCTTTTGCATAATAAAATGTCAGAAAGTTTTGTTCTTCCAGATTTTGTTCATTGAGATTAAAAGAAGCCCAAAAGTTAGGGAGCGAATCATCACTATTTTTTATGGACAATAGCTTATTGTAATCAATAAGAATATATGGGGTAGTGTTTTTTTGCTGAACCATTTGGGAATATACGGACAGGGCTTCGTCATATCTTCCCAAATTATAATAAGAATCCGCCATAAACAATTGTAGGATTGTCCGAGCATTTTCATCACAACCACTGACTGCTCTTTTTGCATAGACAATCGAATCCTCAAATTCCTGTACATGAAATGACCAATCAGCAAGTTTGAACAAGATTTTTTCATCCTGACCATATTTTGTATTTTCCAAGTTTTTAAAATCTTCTATGGCATTTCGATATCGAGGTGGTATCATCTCCTCGGAGCACAAAGCGTGCATTAGTAAATACTTCGGATTCTTTTTATTGGAAATCTTCGTTTCTAATATATTTAAGGCCTCTTTATAATTACCTTGACTTGTAAGAGAAGAAGCTTTTTTCAGATAGGAATCATCAGAACAAGACCCCAAAATTGTCATAATGACTACTATTGATACAAATGCAATTCTTTTTTTCATATTAAAAACACCCCTCCATATACATATCAATGAGTTCTTGTTTTTACATTTCGGAAGTTTGATTATATGCGTTAACCCTTCGGTTTATTTCTGCATCTTTTCTATTTTCAAAAGTTCCAAATTTACCATCGCTCACAGGTGCAGAAAATTTTACTTGAAAACCTGCAGAAAGACCTGTTGGTAAAGGTGCATCTAGCCCTATTGAAAGTGTAGCTGTCCCATTTTTGTTTTTTGAAATTTCAGCAGAAACAATTTTTATTGTTACAGAAACACTATTACTCGTCACAGTTACAGGACTTCCAAGCAAACTTGCAAACGAACCTGAAAATGCACCTTCATCAAAACCTGTTATTGACAAAACATCGTTTTTTTCAGTCGTTCCACATTCAAAAAACGATATTTCTCCAGAAGCACTTGCAAAAGAAGCACTTCCTGTTATCTGAACACCACCTTTTCCAGAGAAAAGGTTTGAAAAGAAATTGCCAACTTTTCCCTTAAAATCTCGCCAACATGCAGGAATTGCATTAACTACAACATTTTCGAATTCAGCATTTGCTATACCCAAGAAGTTATCCCAGTCACTTTTTCCATCCGGATCAGTGTACTTAATCGGATTATTGGCCGCATAATGATAAAGATTCAGATTAACATTATTGTAAACCCCACCCATACCAGGCAACTTACTTGTGTCACTTCCTGCAACAGGGATGTATTCCCCAAGTGCAGGGTCATTTGTGAAAATCATTTTGTAGGACAGGAAGTAATGTATCTTTCAAGAAAAGCTCAGCCTTTGTATTTGCTTCTTTATTAAATTTATCCTGCTTTGAATTACTTCTTTCTTCCCAAGGTTCATTTAATCCATAGCCTAAAATACGCCAGTCCAGAATTAAATCAATATCTTCTGAAAAACGCTTAATCAGACCGAAGCATTTGGAAAGACTTGTCCCTCCCTTAAAAGTAAAAGCATCCTTTTATTCACACTTGTGAAAAAGATAATCAAGCATAAGACACACCCAAAAATCTTTTTCAATAATTGCCTCGTTCAGACCGGATTTAATAGAAGTATTTCTAAAAAGAACTCTAAGTTCATCTTCACTATATTTTGCAATTCTATACATCAAATGCCTCCCTTCTTACAAATTATCTTTATTTTGTCATAAATCCACGATGTGATATAACGAGATTCCTCTAGTATTTTTTCTTTTTCATCTGCTGTATAACGTTCTGATAATTTTGATAAATCTTCTGTGCTGATATTATCTTTTCCAAGTGATTTTAAGGCCTGAATTAACAGACTTGTTTTATAACTCATATCGGAAATCTGTTTTGTTGTTCTGTGCTTAAATTCAATCGCAATATTTTTATAAGAAAATTCTGCATATGGCCCGGAACTGATATAGCTCCATTTTGCGCTAACCTGAGTAGAAAGTCCTAACTGGTTAAGCGCTGTATTTCCTTCTGGAACAATAGACCAACGGTTTTTTCTTGCAATGGCAAGTGCAATTTCATTTGGGGATGGCTCTTCGTATTCCTGCAAAAGTTCACTAAATCTTGGAACATAATACAGGCCCTGCATAACTCTTTTAATTTTTCCGTCTTTTTCGAGTCTGGATAGAATTTGATGAATGGTATTTAATTCTGCAATGTGGGTATAATCTATTGCAGAAAAAACATACCCTGGTTTAGAGTCTGAAATACGAAGTTCTATCAATTTAATTAAGGAATTTTCATTCATAAACCTATCCTGTAACTAAAATTATATAACTTTCGTTACAAATTGACAAGTTTGCTTTCTATTCCTACAAATCCATATTGATGGGAGGAAAGGTATTTTGATTCATAATCCGGAGGAGTTCGTGTAGTTTTACCTGTGATTCTTCCGGAAGTTTTGAGTTTAACAAGTGAAAGAGTCGGATGGTAGATAATAATAGAAATGGTGTAATGTTTTGATCTTAGAACCAGGAAATCCAAATGCAACATAAAGTCTTGGCTCAAGAAAACTACTAGTTAATTCATCTTCATATAACTCATAAGGAACAAATCTAGTATCTGTTAATTGCTTAGTTAATTTAAAGTGTCAAATTTATATCAATATTTGTTGTAGATAACACACAATTCATCCATGTGCAAATTGACACCTGGTAACTTATTGATTATTCTTGGTATTGGTATGAACTTTAGAAGATTTCTTTCAATATATAGCGTGGTTTTTGCCGTCTTGTTTGTTTCGTGTGGTGAAAACAAGAATATTTCATCAATTGAGCGTGAGAATTTGTTTACCCTTAATTATGGGAATTTTGAGGATGAGATCAATGTGTATTCTCTCCTGGAATCCGGAAGTGTGAACACTGAGATTTTCATGCAGGACGGATTCTTCTATATATTAAATGGCGAATCCAAGAAAATCATGGAAATGAACAGCTATGGAAACCTTATTACCCTTTTGTACAATGATGAGGAAAATATAAGGCCTTCCTTTGCGGGCAATGATGAAAATGTCTCTGCAACAAGACAGGCTGTTGTCTATCCTTTCAATGAACTTACATCCATATCTGTTGACTCAAGAAAGTTTCTCTATGTTGCAGACAGGCTTCCAAGGGACAGGTATGTCTATGATTCGGAGAGCGGCATGGCTCTTACTCAGGTTGTCCTCAGGTTTGACGAGAACAAGAAATTCATTGATTACATTGGGCAAAAGGGGCCGGGTGGAGAACCTTTTCCTCTTATCAATAAAATCTATACGAATGAAAATAATGAACTGGTTGTTTTCTGTTCTACAATGTCCAGCTATGAGATTTACTGGTACTCTGTTTCAGGATTTTTGATTCATAAGGTTGAGATTGAAAGAAACAAGATTCCAAATCCATATTCCAGGGAAATGAAGGATTCCTATGCTTCTTTGGGCAATGTGGTGTGTGACTACGAGCAGAAGAAACTCTATCTTAAGGTTGACTATTATGATTCAAAAATTGATGAGTCAAGCCGTGTTAAGTCTGGAGTCAAGTATGTTTCAACATTGATTTACCCCCTCAACGTTGAAAACCAGACTTTTGATCATCCTATTTCAATTCCTCCATATACCGAACATCATTCAGACGGACTTTCAAATGAATCCATAGATATTCCATACGATTTTCTAGGTGTGACTGATGACCAGTGGTTCTATTTTATTGTCAGCACGGATGACGGTTTCAGCATTCAGATGGTACAGTCAAATGGTCAGCGTATTTTGAAGCGAAGGATTCCTCTCAATAGGGCAGATGTCCTTTATTATACTTTCAACTTGAGCCGTGAGGGTATTATTTCAGCCCTTTTGGTTCAGAAGGAAAATGCTTCAATTACGTGGTGGCGTATTGATTCTCTTATTCAGTCAATTTTGAAGAGCTAGACGTTTTTATGGACAGAAATATTCCAAAGCCGGTGGATGGCTATGATGATGGAGCTGAACCTTTGGTTTTCTATGCACCAAAAGGAAGCTACAGAAAGTACGAGCAGAAAATCTACAGTGATCTTGCTTCTGGCGTTACTGGGCCTGCAAAGGGTTTTTTCAAGGTTCTTGTTTCAACCAGGGCCAATAAACTGACTCTTATGGCAATGATTTTCTTTGTTGCAGTTGTTCTGGCAACCAGTTTTCTTTCAGGGGGAAAGAATCAGTGTGCATTAAGCGATGTGAACCTGACGCTTTCTGCATTTTCCTTTGATGGGCGGGTTTACACAAGTCTTGAGATGAAGGAATCAAAGAAATATTCCAGAAAGAATGGATTGCTTTTTACTGCAGATTTTTGTGCCGTGAATTCTGATTCCGAGGTTTCTGACAAAGTTTCTGATCATGTAATTTTTCTGCCGTCGGAATCTAAGACAATTCATTGTGTGTTCAATGATTATGAGCTTTCAAAAATAAGATGCACGGTTACAACTGATGATGGTAATGTTGAACTTGAGTGCAGCATCATTCATAAATAGTTGCATTGAATTTTTGTTCAAAAAGCATTAATTTAGTAAAGGTTTTATTAGAGAGGTTTTTAATGGCACAATTTTATTTTTTGTCTATCCTGTTGAATATTATTGCGGGATTGATCCTCGTTTACGGCGTAAATCTTGCTGACCGTGAAGACAGCCTGAGTGAAATTGAAGATGACGGATCTTCATTCAAGAAGTCAATAAATGATTTTGGAATTAACAGTGCTTCTTTCAGGCTTATTGTTGGTGTTTTGTGTGTCTTTACTGCCATAATGAAAATCCTGTCAGTGTTCAGAAATGATATTCCGGTAGTGGGAGACCTTATTCCTGCTCTTGCCGGATTCCTTGCAGCTGCTTCAATTCTCCTGGAATATTTTGTTGCTTCAGCTTCGGAAGATGGTGTTGTTTCTGATCAGGCCCAGAAATTTTTCATTGATTCAAGAAAGTATATCGGTTACTTCTGCTTTGTTGCGGCAGTTCTTCACTTTATTTTCCCTCAGGTGATTTTGCTGTAATGAGTAAGACATCAATAGCATGCATTGCCCTTTGGAAAGATAAGGTTCTCATAGCTCATAGAAATCCAGTTGGACAAATGGGAAACCGCTGGGAATTTCCTGGTGGCAAGGTTGAGGAAGGCGAGTCCGATAATGTTGCCGTTGTCCGTGAATTCATGGAAGAATTCGGCGTAAAGGTTAGGGTTGGCGAAAAAATTACTCAGGCTGAATTTGAGCATAATGAGAAAAAGGTTCAGCTTCATGCCTACAGAATTTATGTTCCCCACAAGGGATTGTTTTTTAAGTATAAGCTTACAGAACATACTGAATATAAATGGGTAACTTTTGATGAAATCAAGAATCTTGATTTTGTTGACAGTGACATGCTGCTATATCCGGAAGTAAGAAAATATGCAGAAAGTATCTAATGTCCTGCTGAGTGCACTTTGTTTTGCTTGTTCAGTCCTGTTTTTTTCCTGCAATAAAAGATCTTCAATTGATGTGAATGTTGTTGATGAAACTGCCATTGCTCCTGATCTTCAGTGGGCTTTGGTGAGCGTTCCCTATGTTTCATTCATGAAGGAGCCATCCTATTCTTCTGATGTGGTTTCTCATGAGCGAAGTGGTGCAGTATTGCCAGTTGTTGGAAAGAAAACCTGCAAGGTTGTCCGATATGAAGATGATGACGAGAAGAAAGTACATCCCATTGTTGAATATCTTGTATGGTATAAGTTTTCTCAGGGATGGCTTGAAAGCACTCAAATTACCCTGTATGACACTAAGTTAAAGGCTGAAAAATCTGCTTCTGCTTCCTTCCCGAAAGAATAAAAAAAACAGGTCCCCAAGAACTTGGTTTGGTATGCTCCTGGGAATCCTGTATCGTGTTTTTATTTTTGATTCCTGATTTTTGCCGCTGCTTCTTCAACAGTAATGTCAGCAAACTGTTCGCGTGTCTTCAGGTTCTTGAGTGTAAGTTTTCCATCAGCAGCCTGTTCCTTGCTGACAAGTATTCCCCAAGGCATTCCCTTCTTTTCTGTTACAGCATACTGCTTGTTCATTTTTACGCAGTCTGGGAATACTTCAACTGAAACTCCCTTTGAACGCAATGCACTTGCAACTCCCTGGTAATGGGCTGCAAGATTCTCGTCTCCGTTGAAGATTTCTGCATCAAGGTAGCTTCCCTTTACTTCTGTAATTCCAAGTTCAGTAAGACCGGCAATGAGTCGGTCCAGTCCAATTGAAGCACCAACTCCCGGAAGCTTGTCCTTCATGTAAAGTCCTGCAAGGTTGTCGTATCTTCCGCCTGAACATACGGAACCAATTGTTGGAAGGTCGTTGAGGAATGTTTCGTAGACAACTCCTGTGTAGTAATCAAGTCCGCGCGTAATGCTTGGGTCAAGGGTGTAGGTTCCATCGATTCCTGCAGCCTTCATCATTGCGTAGATGTCCTTCATTCTCTTTGAGTCTGCATCTTCTCCACCTGCAAGGTTTTCAATGTTTGCAAGGGTTTCTTCAAAGGTTCCGCAAGGCTTGATGTAGCCGATAATTTTTTCTGCACTGTCTGCACTGCCTGTAACTTCGGTGAGTTCCTTCTTTACTTCTTCTTCGCCCACCTTTGCAAGCTTGTCTACGATGCGGAGAATGTCATCAGACTTTTCCTTTGCCCCGATTTTTTCAAGGAAGCGGTTGAAAATTCCGCGGTGGTTAACATGAATCGTAATTTTTTCAACACCAATTGAAGCAAGGGCAGCCTTCATCAATGCAAGAACTTCAAAATCTGCCGTTGCACTATCTGTACCAACTGTGTCAAAGTCACACTGGATGAATTCACGGTAGCGTCCAGCCTGAGGTTTTTCTCCTCGCCATACTTTTGAAATGTGGTAGCGCTTGAAAGGAAAGTACAGTTCTTCCTTGTGCTGTGCTGTGTAGCGGGCAAATGGAACAGTAAGATCAAATCTCATTGCAACATCACGTCCGCCATTGTCTTCAAAACGGAACATCTGCTTTTCTGTTTCACCGTTGCTCTTGCGCAGAAGAATTTCTGTGTATTCAAGAACAGGTGTGTCAATTGGAACAAATCCGTATGACCGGTAAGTATGTGTAAGTTTTTCAATTAAGTCCGAGCGAAGAATTTCATCCTGTGGCAGAAAATCTCTGAAACCTTTCAAAACTTTTGGCTGAATCAAATCCATTTTTATATCCTCGTTGTGTTGTTTGTTTTCAAATAATTTTAAAGTTTATAAGAAAATCAAAAAAAAAGTAATAGGGGAGAGTATTAACAATTCATAATTCATAATTCATAATTCATAATTCATAATTCATAATTCATAATTCATAATTTTCTTGAAACCTGATGTAAATTATTTCAAATATATGTATAATTTCTTTGGAGGATTCGGACAAAATGCTGTTTGCTGTGGACATTGGAAATACAAATGTTGTTATTGCTGTTTTTGACGGAGACAAAATTATCCAGCAGTGGAGAGTTTCCAGTGATGACAAAAGAACGGGTGATGAGTATACGTCCATGATTTTGACTTTGTGCCGTGATGCCGGAATTGATACTTCGTTGTTTCACAAGGGAATCATCAGTTCTGTTGTTCCTGCCTTGATTGGACCATTTGTTATTGTTTGCCAGAGAATCGTCAAGAAACATCCTTATGTAATTAAGACTAATCTGGCATCTGAGGGAAGCATTCTGCCAGTTCATCTTTCTCAGTATTCAAGCCGTGAGCTTGGTACGGATCTTCTGTGCAATGCCATTGCTGCCTGGAATGTGTTTAAGTGCGCTAATATTGTAGTAGATTTTGGAACGGCGCTTACTCTGACTGCCACAGATTCTACTGGAACAATATTGGGTGGAACCATCAGTCCGGGTCTGGGTACTGCTGTAAAGGCTCTTGCAATGAATACAGCCCAGCTTCCTTTTGTTCCTCTTGAAGCGCCACGAAAGGTAATTGGAGCAACTACAAAAGAAGCAATTCAAAGTGGAATCGTACTTGGATACAAGGGACTTGTTGAAAGTCTTGTGAATAAGGTTCGTGAGAATATGTGTGAGATGTCTGGAGATAATCCTTCGGAAGTAAAAATCATAGCAACCGGCGGACTCAATTCAGTATTAAAACCGATTACAGAATGCTTTACTCTTGTTGACAAGGATTTGACTGTCAAGGGACTTAAGCTTATTTCTGATTTAGTCTAATGCTGATTATGGAATTCTTGTCTGCTAGTTTTTTTGAATAAAGTGCTCAATAAGGATTCCCTCACCGCCAGTAACATTTCTTGTCAGTCTTGCACCTTCTATTGTTGGCATAAACTCAGGAGAAATACCTGGCGTTAGGATTTTTTCAGTTCGCAATATCCCAATATCACAGGAATGTACCACATCGCCTTTTTTCATGTCCTTCAGGTAGTGAAGGCTTCTGTTTGTTCTTCCGTAATTCTGGATTTCACTTTGTGCAAGTTTTTTTACTCCGTTTCCAAGAACCTTTTTGATTCGTTCTTCGCCAAAAGAAACTGAAAGCTGTCTTATGACTTCTGCAACTCCTTTTTCAAAACAGCTTGAGTCATCAAAATTCTTTTTTGCCTTTTCCATTATGGCGTTTGTCTGGTGAACTGAATGAACCATGGCAGCAAACTGTTCTGGTTCAAGAGCAACCGGATCATCAAGCCCGCTGTCTGATTTGCTTAGGGTAATGTGTTTTTCTATGACTGTTCCGCCCATTGCAGCTGAAAGACATGGAACCAGAATTGGATCCAGTGAGTGATCGCTTATTCCAGTAGGAATGCCGAATATTTCAGAGAGTGTTTTCACGCATTTTACATTGTACTCTTCTTCTGGAGCAGGATATGAAGTTATGCAGTGAAGTAGTGTCAGAGGTTTAAGTTGAGATGATTTTATTTCATCAGTTTTGTTGCTGCTGGATTGAATAATGGAAACTGCTTTTTCCAGGTCACCGAGCTTTGAAACTCCGCTAGAAAGTATGATTGGAATTTTGCCGTAATATTTTGCACAGGCTTCAAGAAGTGGAATATGATTTACTTCCGGACTTGCGATTTTTATTGCGTCAGGGTTAATTGCCGCAAGTTCTTCAAGTGATTTTATTCCGAATGGTGAGCAGCAGAATTTCATTCCCCATTGGTGTGTGTATTCAAGACATTGCTTAAAAAAATCTGAATCTACTTCCAGTGATTTGAATGTGTCATAGAGTCTGGTTTTACCGTTTGGTAGGTTTACAAATCCTGTGTCCGGATGAAGAATTTCATCTGCGTAGACCCATTGGAATTTTACGCAGTCACATCCGGCAGATTTAGCCGCATCAATAAGTTCAAATGCCTTTTGGATGTTTCCGGAATGTGCAGTCCCGATTTCAGCAATAATAAAAGTACCCATGGGTTAATTATACTCAAGGGCAAAGAAAAAGAAAGGTGCAGGGGATGGTTTTAGGTTTGTACAAGTTGTTCGAAAAAGATCTCCCCCGAACAAGATTTCCCCTGCATTTTCATTATCCCTTATTATTCTAAAATTGCATAATATTGTGAAACTAAATTTGAAACTGGAATTTAGCATTGATGTTAATGATTTTCTTGCAATTTAAATTTCAGTGCTTTTGTTTGCAAGAAAGTCAATATGCCCTCGCAAAATGTAGTAAATGCGTTTAATTTTTTTTGGAAGATATATGATATGGTCAACAGGTTCATGGTATATCATTTTTCTCAGATATTTTTTGAAGGAATTTGGCGTGTAATTTAATCCCAGTAGTTTGAGTCCGTCTCGGATTATGTAATAGTCCCTGATTGGTGCATTTACGGCAAATGTTTCAATGTGATGAAGAATGTGAGTGTGCATGATTCCGTTTCCGATTTTGTGTTTCAGGTAAATGTCTTCTGATTGTGCTATTTTGTATCCGAATTTAATTATTCTGAAGGAAATCTCATGGTCAGCCTGATCCAGAAAGAAATTTTCGTTCCAGAAACCAATTTTTCTTAAGATTGAATATCGTGTCAGCATTGATGAAGTTATGCAGTGAAGGACGCTGTAGCAGTTTTTTACCGGAAGTGGCTGAGGATTCAGAGTCTGCGAATTTACGAGCCTGGCCCCTTTTTCTGTTACTGGCACAACGGCTCCAGGATTCTCGTTTTTTTCTTCAAGCTCAAGGAATATATCCTGGAGGGATTTTATGTGTTTTTCGTCTACTGTGGAATCCTGGTCGAAAAAAATAATGAAGTCATCGTCTGAAAAATCATGGTTTGGATTTTTTAGTACCTGATTGAATGCCCTGGATAATCCCAGATTTTTTTTGTTTGCTATGTATGTCACTTTTTCTGGGCTTAAGTTTTCAAATAGGGCATGATTGTCTTTTCCCGGAGAGTTGTCACACAGAATCACTTTGTCGCATTGTGTACATAACAGTTCTACGTTGTGAAGCTGTTCTTGAGTCGGAAAAAATAGAGTAACCAGTGCCCATGTTTTCATGGCTAGAGATTTTATTGCAAAAACAGTTAAAATTCAATTTTGTATTTTCTATTATTTCTCTGTTCGATTAGTTTACTTTCTATTTAAAGACTTTAAATAAGTTAAAATTTTTGCTATAATTTGGCATTAAATTTGTTATAAATTTATGGTAAGGAAGTTCTATTACTTAAGGAAATTCCATTTATATTATGAAGATATGAGGAGGAAGAAAAAGCTTTTTTCCACGCAGGATTTAAGTTTTTTCGCGGGATTATGTACAAGAGTGTTGATCCAAAAGCCGATTTTCCTAAGCAGGAAGAAGAAGTTTTAAGGTTCTGGGAACAGAACAACACATTCAAGAAGTCACTTGATCAGAGAGAAGGATGTGAGGAATACGTTTTTTATGACGGACCACCATTTGCAACTGGACTTCCACACTTCGGACATTTCATTCCATCAACAATCAAAGACATTATTCCACGTTACCAGACAATGAAGGGCAAGAAGGTTGACCGCCGTTTTGGTTGGGACTGCCATGGTCTTCCTGTAGAAAACCTCATTGAAAAGGAACTTGGAATCAATTCTAAGCATGAAATCGAAGAATACGGAATCGATAAGTTCAATGAAAAGTGCCGCGATTCTGTTCTTAAATATACAGCTGAATGGCGCAAGACAATCACACGCATGGGACGCTGGGTTGACTTTGACCGCGACTACAAGACAATGAATCCAGACTTCATGGAATCAATCTGGTGGGTTGCAAAATCACTTTGGGACAAAGGCCTCATTTATGAAGGTCAGTACATTCTTCCATATTGTCCACGCTGCTCGACAGTTCTTTCATCTCACGAACTTGCACAGGGGTATAAGGACAAGCAGGATCCTGCCGTTACAATCAGGTTTGCTGTAAAATCTTTGCCAGCTGCCATTGGTGACAGTGATCTTGAAAACACATACTTCATCGCATGGACAACAACACCATGGACATTGCCATCTAACCTTGGACTCTGTATGGGGCCAGACGTTGAATATGTTAAGCTTAAGGACAAGTCGGACGGAACAAGATATATTTTTGCAAAGGCCCGTGTTCCGGCATATTTCAAGAATGAAACTGACTATGAAATTATTTGGACTCATAAGGGTAGTGAATTCATCGGTGCAACTTATGAACCCTTGTTCCCATATTTTGCAGATCTTGCTGATCCAAAAGTATGCTCAGAAAAGTCTGGACAGCCTTGCTCGGCAGGTGCTTTCCGCATGTTCAACGCCGACTATGTTTCTACGGAAGACGGTACAGGTATTGTTCATATTGCACCGGCATTCGGTGAAGAAGACAACAAAGTATTCCGTGGCAGTGGTGTTCCAAACGTTCAGCCATTGGATGCAGAATGTAAGTTTACAAAGGAAGTTTCTGACTATCAGGGAATTTTCGTAAAGGATGCAGACAAGGACATCATGGACCGCCTCAAGAAGGAAGGCAAGCTTGTTAAGCGCGAGACTGTAAACCACCAGTACCCGCACTGCTGGAGATGTGGTTCTCCACTCATTTACCGCGGTATCGGTTCATGGTTCGTAAAGGTTGCAGATCATCACGAAGCCCTTCTAAAGGCAAACAGCCAGATTAAGTGGCAGCCGGGACACATCAAGGAAGGCCGCTTCGGTAAATGGCTTGCAGGCAGCCGCGACTGGGCAGTAAGCCGCAACCGCTACTGGGGTAACCCGATCCCAATCTGGAAGTGTGACGATCCTGAATGCAATAATCGTGTATGCGTTGGAAGCCGCCAGGAACTCAAGGATCTTTCTGGAACATATCCAGAAGACCTTCACAAGCAGTTTGTAGACAAGATTACTTTCAAGTGTCCAAAATGCAACAAGGGCACAATGAAGCGCATTCCAGAAGTTTTCGACTGCTGGTTTGAATCAGGTTCAATGCCTTATGGACAGCAGCACTATCCGTTTGAAAACAAGGAATTCTTTGAAAGCCATTTCCCAGCAAACTTTATCTCGGAAGGTCTTGATCAGACACGCGGATGGTTCTATACACTTACAATTCTTGCAAGCCATCTCTTTGATAAGCCTGCATTCCAGAACTGTATTGTAAACGGTCTTGTTCTTGCTTCAGACGGACGCAAAATGTCAAAGTCACTCAAGAACTACACAGATCCGGTTGAAGCCATCAATATGTTTGGTGCCGATGCTCTCCGCCTGTTCCTCATGCATTCTGCAGTCGTAAAGGCCGATGACCTTAAGTACAGCGATGATGGTGTTCGTGAAGTCATAAAGTCAATCATCCTTCCATTGTGGAATTCATATTCATTCTTCGTACAGTACGCTAACATTGATAATGTAACTTGTACTGGTCATGAATTTGATACTAAGCTTCCGGACAATCTTCTTGACCGCTGGATTCTTTCAGTGGCACAGAAAATGGTTAAGGATGTTACAGCAGCCCTTGATGACTATGACTTGAGTGCTGCAATTGACCCGATGCTTTCATTCATTGACTCAATCAATAACTGGTATATTCGTCGAAACCGCCGCCGTTTCTGGAAGTCTGGAAGTGACAGTGACAAGCTTGAAGCATACGGAGCTCTTTACAGTGCCCTCAAAACATTTGCTCTTGTTGCAGCACCATTTGTTCCTTTCATCACAGAAGAAATGTGGCAGAATCTTAAGACTTCAGAAGACAAGGAATCTGTTCATCTTTGTGATTATCCTGTTTACAACGAAAAGTTCCGCGATGAAGAACTTGAATTCCAGATGGCTTCAGTTCAGAAGGCTGTTTCTATGGGTCGTTCACTCCGCAACACGTTCAACCTCAAGAACCGCCAGCCTCTTGCAAGCGTAGCACTTGTTACACGCAATGCAGAAGAAAAGAAGGTTCTTGACAGCATGCGCGACACGATTGCAGAAGAGCTTAACGTAAAGGAAGTAATTTTCCATGAGAAGGAAGATGAGCTTGTTGAATACAGCGCAAAGGCAAATTTCCGCGTGCTTGGAAAACTTCTTGGCGGAAACATGAAACTTGCCGCTGCTGAAATCACAAAGCTTACAGGAGACCAGATTGCTTCAATGCTTAATGGATCAAAACTTGTTATAAATGTTGCTGGAACTGATGTTGAGCTTACTGAAGAAAATCTCATGATCGAACGCAGGGAAAAAGAAGACCTTAAGGTTATCAACGAAGGAACCCTTACAGTTGGACTTGATACAAAGATTACTGACGAGCTTAAGAAAGAAGGTTATGCCCGTGATCTTGTTCGCGGAATCCAGAACCTCAGAAAGGAAAGCGGATTTGAAATCACAGACAGAATCAATCTTACTGTAGGTGGTGATTCTTCACTTAAGGCTGCTTTTGAAATGTTCAAAGATTTTATTACAGGAGAAACTCTTGCTTCTTCTTCACAATGGTCTGATTCAGTAAATGGAACAGTTGTTGATTGTGATGATGCAAAGTGGTCTTTTGTCATTGAAAAGGCATAAGATCTGGAATAGTTGTGATTGCGGGCCTTTTATGGCTCGCAATTTTTTTTGAAAAATTTATGTTGGAGAGATTACCATGAAAAAGATGAAATTAGCTTTTGTGCCATTGTGTGTTTTGCTTCTTGTTGCTGCATCCTGTAAAAGTGCTCAGGTTGAAGAAAAGGTTCCTGAAGTCAATCCTCTTGCATTGCTTAGCAATGATTCAAGCATCTATGTAAATGTTCCGGTTCAGTCACATTTGTCTTTAACTGCTGATTTGATTCGATCTCAGGTTGAAGGTCTTTCTCCAAAAGATGCTGCAGCCTTGTGTGATAAGGTAAATAACGTTTATATTGGAATAGGAACTGTAAAAGACAGGTCTCGTCTTGAAATTTCTTCTTCCACTAAAAATATTCCCCGTGGTCCATTTAATGCTCTCTTGAAAAAAAGTAATGGCTGGACAGACCATGAGCTTAATGGAAAGAACTCAACATATAAGATTTTCGAAAATTCAAAGAGCAAAATTCAGATAAGTCTTCTTTCTCCAAAGGTGCTTTGTGCTTCAAAGAATGTGACACGTCTTGCTTGTGCATTTGATGAGCGAAAGGAACTGGATTCCACAGAGTACAATGAATGGGTAAGCCAGGATTCAAATGATATTTTGTTTTTCATTACAAGGCCCGGTCAGTATTTGAGAGCATTTATTGGTGCTCCAATCAATATTGCAACTGAAGCCGTATATGGAAAGATGATCTATGCTGGTACAATCAGCAAGAATGGAAAGAATGTTGAGACATACAACATGACTTTGCGTGTTCGTGTCAGGGAAAAGAAACTTGTTTCTGCATTAAAATCACTTATTTCACTTTCCTTTGGCATGGCTGGTGGAAATGTTGTTGTCATTGATGATTATACTCTTGAAGTGTCAGGAATTGAACTTTCAAAAAATCAGGTTGAAGATCTTTTCCTTCGTGACCCTATTACAGGAAAAAAATATGTAGTTGTTGGTGACGAGGTTATAGAGGTAAAGGAATAGTTTGATGACAAAAAGAATTGAGGTTCTTTTCCTATTATTTTTGTTTCTGTTGACTTCCTGCCTGAGTATTTCTCAGAATGCTGTGGTTCCTGGTGAAGATGATGTGTTGAAGCACAATATTTCTTCTGAATACTTTGCAATTGCTTCCAGTTATAGAGATGCCAAGAATTACAAAAAGGCTGTCGAATATTATGAAATGGCAATGTTAAATGATTCACTGAAGAATTCCTGTGAGTATGAGATTGGAATGTGTCTTGTCAGGCAGAAAGACTGGAACAAGGCAGTTCCTTATTTTGAGAAACTCCTTGAAAAGGATCCTGAAAACATTAGCCTTCAGTCTTCGCTGGTATATATTGAAGCCATGAGAGGAAATCTTTCTAAGGCAGAAAGTTCATATCGGAATCTTAAAGAAAAATACCCGAAGGATGAGCGCCTGGCAAAAAATTTAATTCTTGTTCTTTGGGCTGAAAAAAAGGAAAAAGAAGCTGTTGAGGAACTGAAAAATTTTGAAAAGAATTTTCCTAAATCTGAAAACCTTAAGACTTTGAAAGAAAAAATTAAAATTGAAGAGGAGAGTGAGGAAAAATCTTCTGCATCAATAGAAAATAAAAAGTAGGACATGTTATAAAAAAACATCCATATTAAAAAAATACGGATGTTTTATTTTTTAGATGAGATCATCCTCATCTGTTTTTTCTTCATCTTCTTCACTGATGCTTTCAGAAGCCTGTTCTTCTTCAACTTGTTCTTCGGTATTTTTTCCCGGAACTGCTTCCTTTTCCTGTGAGTGTGCAAGGAAGTTTCTGTATTTATCTGGATTTACCCTGAATGCAACTATTGGTGAGTCTTCATCATCACGTGCATGGGCAAGTGCCTGTTCTGCCTCATTTGCAAGGCGTGCTCCAGAAATAAGTCTTAGTGATCGGCTTGAAATACCGATTGCAGCTCTAGGAACCAGGTTATTTGATGAAAGAATTGAGATGATTCCCGTGTGGAGTTCTTCTGCTGTTACCAGGGCCTGATCAGTGTTCTTGCTCTGGAAAATTGCTGCTGCACCATCGTCACTGAAATTAAAAACCAAATCCTTGAATTTTACTGTGTCTATGATAAGCTTGCTGATTTCTTTTCCGCATGCAGATTTCCAGTCGATATTAGGAATCTTGATTATGAAAAGAGAAATATCCTGGTCACTTGATGCGCTTCGTATAAGTTCGCTGTCAAGCCTTGTGATAAGGTATTCTTCCCAACCAAATCCGGTTTCAGGATCAAAAAGTCCTTTTGGCTCATTGTCTTTTTCAGCTGATTCTGATGCGTCTTTCTCAACAGGTTCTTCAGAAGTTTTCTCAGAATCTTCGTTCAGGAATGCGAGTACGTCTTCTTTTTCTTCTTCTTGGGCACCTTCTTCCTGTTCAGAGTGTTCATCAGAGTCTTCAATCTCGTATGACTCAACATCAGGATATTCATCTTCTTTTTCTTCATTTTCTTCCGGATAATAAAAGTCATGCTTGATGAAGAAAATCAGGTATGCTGATACTGCCAGTGTTGCCAGAAGAATTATCATAAATGCTGTTCTGCTCTTGTAGAATACAGACGAAGGCTTGAGTAAATAAATGGATGCCGTAACTGTCATCTGTATGCCTTTGTCTGTGTTTAATGTTGTTGTTTTATTTGTTACCAGAGAGTTGTTGATTTTCTGAAGTTCTTCCAGTGTCTTTGGATATGACAGGATAAGCTCGTTTCCGTATTTAAGCTGGATTCCTGCTATGTCGCCAATGTTTCCGAGGCTTTTAAGAAATTCGTTGTAGAAATCCTCTGTTCCCGGTGTGTATGTCCTGGAAATGGAAGTAAGATCCCTTGATATTCTGTTGAATCTTATTTCAGCTTTTTTTGATCCGATTCTGTATTCACCGATAAGGGAAAAAATGTATATTAAAACTGAAAGAATGTATATTCCGTAAATTGAAATAACAAATATTGAACTCTTTTTAACCTTCATAATTATTTAGTATAACGTAGAGAAGAATTGAATGCAAGTTTGAAATATTCTTTCAGTGATAATTGTTTTTTTGAGTTCTTTTTTAACCAGGCGATGTAAGGAAGAAGTGCTGTTTTTATTTTGATTGAATCTTCGCTTTCTTCGTCATCATCAATCAGGTTTCCCATGTGAATCCAGTTAGAAACAAATCCATCAAAGTCAAATTCAAAGGCAGGAGTTTTGGCGTTTTGAAGAGTGATCTTTGATGTGAGAATTTGTCCTTTTCTTTCATATGAATGTTCATTCTGCCATTGTTCAAGGGTTTTTCTGTAGTAATCAAGAATCTGGGTTGAATACACATTGTTTCCCTTTGAAATAAGTTCTGTCCTGAACATAAGTCCTGCAAAGGTTTTTTCTGAACTATCTGTTCTTGAAGAGTTGCTGTTGAATTTGTTGTCCAGGTATGTTCCGCTGGCATAGGGTTTGCCCTCGGAATATGAAAAGTCTGCTCCAAATAATTCTATTGAGGAAAATCCCGAAAGACGAGCCCAGTCACAACATGCGATTGTGACGGTTCCCCCGCCTGAGGAAAGTGTTTTCAAAGGGCTGTTTCCCAGCGCCAGTTCACAAAGAGGATGATGGCTTTTTACGAATTCAATTTCGTGTCCTTTTTCCAAAACACTTTTAACGGCAAGTGGATTCGACGCAATATCAAACACAAAGTGGGTTCTGCCATTTTTTGAATCAGGACATCCGAAGAAGTGCTCGCTTGAAACTCTTTGACTGTCAACGGAAATGACTGCATCACAATATATCTTGTTTTTTATGAGGGTCTGGTATGCTGTGTCAGTTGCTATTATGAAATATTTGTCACGGTTCCGGGAAATTCTTTCAATGCCTTTATCAAGGGTAGGGCCTGCCGCAATAACTGCTGCCGTCAGTTTCGTGTCAAAAGAATTTCCTGGTTGCGTTTCACGAGTTGAAAGTTGCCTTAAGTTCAGGAAAATGTTTCTCTGCCACAGTAAACCAAAATGAGCCTGCACAGAATAGTCCCTTGAAACTTCCTGAAGAGCATTTCTTGTTATGTCCTGTATATTTTTTGTTAAATCAGGATTTTCCTTTTCCCATGAAAAAAGTGAAGTAAAGCAAATGTTTCCGTGAAGGGCTGGCAGATAGTTTTGCTTTATTGTCTGGAACAGGGTATTTGTTGAGCACATTACAATTTTGCTGATTGATGCTATTTTTTTTGTTGATTCCAGGCTTTTTGCAAATTCCAGGCTTTGTTCATCTGCTTCCACTGCAATGATTCGTGTTATTTCTGGCCTGTCAATAATGCCTGCTATGTGAAAAGATCCTGCGATTCCTGCACAAATAACGCAACCCGTGAAACCTTCCGGCAGATTCAGTTTTTCATTTGAAGGATTGTATTTGGAGTGGGCTGGATGGCCATTTGAATAAAGTGGTATTTTTTGGCCATTTTTTGTTTCTATTGTTTCTGAATATATCATTTGGTTCCTGCCTTCCTGTATGGATCCAGTATGCTTTCAGTGATTTTTTTCTGCTTCATTTTGATTGAGTTTTTTGCATCTTCTGCTTTGCTTGTTTCTGTTTCAAGGCATCTTTCAAGGTTGATCATTTCGCCCGGAAACAGTTCTTTTTTCCAGCTTATGGAATCCATATTTTTTGAGAGTGAGTTTTCAAGTAATTGGAGTCTTTTCTTAAAGTCAAAGATTTCACTGTTCTTTTGCAGTTCAATTTCTGGAAAGTCTGTCTTAAAATTTTCAGCCATTGATTCAAAGTCATTCCAGTTAATATCCTTTATTTTTCCAAGTGTGTTGTTGAATGAATGATTGCTGCTCAGTCTGTAAACGTTTTCTGCATTGTCATAATTCTTGAACCACTGACAGTATATTTCCAGGGAATGGGATGGAAATGTTTGAGGTGCAATTCTTGTTTCCTTTGTTTTCAATCTGTTGTCAGCAAGTGAATTTATTTTTTCGTTCTCATTTGGCTGAGTGTGCTGGAACCCCATTGCGGATGAAAGATCAAGTCCAGTAAGAAATACAGGGCCTGTCGTTATTGACTTTGCAAGTTCCAGGGCTGTTCCGCTGACAGTTCCGTTCCTTCTTGCACTGATTCCGTTTACCTTAAATTCATTGAACAGATCATTTGAACAGCCGTCACCATAGTTTAGTGGAATGACCGGGGTTTGAGTGAGTATCTGGGAGTAAATGCTTGATTCAGGACTTAAGGCCAGTGTAATGTTCTTGTTTTTGATTATTCTTCCTATGTGGGGTTTTGCCCAGAATCCTCCGTCTGTTGAAAGGCAAAGGTCAGGCAGGATATTGCTGTTAACAAGGGGAGAAAGGGCTGATGATACTGCAATGAGAAAAAATTTATTTCTGTGTTCCCGAATTTTTTTTATTGATGATTCAAGGCTTGTTCCCGATGCACATACCAGAATTGGTGAGTTGCCTTTTGAAATCCCGGCCAGTTTTTTTTTGGTCATAAAAAACCTGCATGAATTTTTTAGCCATCTGATTGAAAAAAAGGATTGCGTGGCAAGAACGCTCTGACTTTTCAGGACACATTCTTTTATCTGATTCCAGCATTTTTCATATTCGTTTTTGAATGCAGATTCAGAAGATTTCCATGACAGAAAAATGCATTGTGCTATTCCATCCTCGCCCATGTAATTGAAAAGATTTTCACCGGTGTTTTCAGACAGAACAAATGTTTTGTCCCAGGTTGAATCATATTCAGTGAACATGTCAGTGTATCTGATGCAAATAAGCCTTGCATGGGGAAATTTTTTTCGGAGAAAAATACTTGAGTAGGAAAGTGCCGGTTCTGTTACTGCAATATATTTTGGATTAAAAATTGGCGTAAATGATGCGAATCGTTCTGCTTCTTTGAAGGGATCGTACATGGAGTGAAGCAATATGCCATTTACCTTGCATGTATCAATTCCGCTTTTTGACTTGATGATTTCCAGTTTCAATTTTTCTGCTTTCCCGTTTAAGTTGTTGTCAAAAAAAAAGCCACATTCCAATGTGCTGGAATATGGCTTTGTTATCAGCTGCTGTGTGTTTGGCTCACGAAAGTCCAAGCTCTGCAAACAATTTCTTGTATGTTTCAAACTGCTCAGACTGTGCAAACTCAGCAATCTTTTCTTCTGGGAGATTTTCAAGAAGCTGATCCATGTAAGAAAGAACCGCCTTGATTTCTTCCTTCATTTCTGCAGGAATATCAGATGAACTTTCTGTTGCAGCTGCTGGAGCAGATTCTTCTGAGGAAACTTCTTCTGGCACTGGTGCAGGAGTTTCTTCAACTTCAATATTTTCCATTGCAGGTTCTTCTGCTTCTGCCATCTCTTCTGCCGGGGCTTCTTCCATTGCAGGTTCTTCTGTTTCAGTGTCTGATGATTCTCCTTCTGAAGCTTCCCAGTTTGTGAAAACATTTTCTACGGGTTCTTCACTGATTCCAGTTTCAAGGGCTTCTTCATCTTCCTGCAAGATTGACTGATCTTCTGTAAGATAGTCTATGTTGTCTTCTGTGAGAGTCTCTGCAGTATCAAGGCCTGATGGCAGGTCAAGAGATTCGAGGGTAGGTGATGGAATATCATCATCTGTTGGTATTGCTTCATCCTGCTCGATTTCTGTGATTACCGGTTCCTCTGCAGGTTCTTCATCTGCCACTGGATTTTCCATAAGATCTGTAGAAGAAGATTCAACTACAAGATCATCAACCTTTGGAACTGAGATTTCATCTTCTTCGTTTTCTGTAATTTCTTCAGATTCAGCTTCCTCTTCAAATACAGGCTCCTCAAGTTTTTCATTGTTGAAATCCATTGAAAGCTCGCTGTTAGATTCCTGTTCCTGTACAATTTCATCACCATCTTGAGATGTAAATTCTGCTGAACTGAGAATATTTGAAAGCTCGTCTCCGCTAAGAGCGATTGTGTCGTCTTCATCCTCGTTGTTGAAGAATCCGGAATCTTTCTGAACACTGTCTGCAGTATTTTCTTTTGCAGAAATACCGTTTTTCTTGATGTTTTCGAATTCACTCTTGAGCCCGTTGATTTCAGTTTTGAGTGTAGAAAGTTCCTCTGCAATCTTTTCGAGAATTTCGTTGTTCATGTCGTCCCCTTCCTCGGTGCTAGTGTCATTCTCAGAAACTGGCTCTTCCATGGTTTCACTTGCTTCCGATTCAATCTTTTCGTTTTCAACTATAATATTATTAACCGAATTTTGAGTTTTTGCAAATACACTGTATACCTGTTTTTCTTCTTCACAGTCATCAGAGTCTGCCAGAGAAGCTGCTTCCTCGTCAAAGGTATCTGGAATTTCTTCTTCCTTTTGAGGTTCAACCACAGGCTGTGATGCAAGTTTTTCAAAGTCATCAAGAGTTACTGTTACGCCTTCCATATCGTAATCAGGGCCCTTGTCCAAGTAAGCGCTTACATCTGCAAGTTCTGGTTCTTCGTTCACTTTGTTTTCCTCCTCACCCTGGAGTGATTCTTCTGGTATATCTGTATTGTTTTCTGTTTCTGTGATTTCTGATTCTTCAACTTCAGTTTCATTAACTTCTGATTCGTCAACTTCAGATTCATTAACTTCAATTTCTTCAATAAAAGGCTCAATTATTTCACTTTCATTGAAGTCTTCTTCCTGTGCCTTATCCTGAGTATTGTCTGTTAAATCAAAGTCTTCCGATCCGAGATCCTGGTCGGATGAAGCTGCCTGGAATCCCAGTGAATCCGTTGGTTCTTCAAATGTAAAGTCTGATGAATCAACTGCAGTTTCTTCCATGTTTACTTCTGAATCCATTGGGGTAGAGTCAATCTGCTGCAATTCAGATTCATCAATAATTTCTGTTTCTTCCACAAGGTTTTCTTCAATAACAGGTTCATCCATTGAGAATTCTTGTGTTGATTCATTTTCAATGGAATTTGTTTCTGGAACCTCAGCAGATTCGAATGCATCAGATGAAGTTTCAGTTGATTCGACTGCAGGTTCCTCGAATTCAAATGCTTCGTCTGCAGTTTTATTTTCCATTGCAGGTTCTTCGAATTCTGAAGTTATGTCCTGGTCTGATTCTTCAATATGTGTTTCTTCTTCTGGTTCCTGTGATGGTTCTTCTTCATCCTTCTTTATGTATTTTTCGATGAGCGTTCCATCTTCATTGTATGGCCCTGTTACACCGATTCCACCATCTGTGAATCCTTCCTCACCCATGAAATCATCAATTGAGAATTCCTCCATGTTTGATTCTTCTTCCTGAGTGGTTTCCTGTTCTTCTGTTTCATCCAGTGTTTCAGGTATGTCAAAATTTTCCGAATCCTTGTTGTCCATTGCATCAAGGGTGAAATCGTCTTCTGAATCCGTGATTTCATCCTGTACACTTTCAGTTATTTCTTCCGTAACGATATCTTCTGGAAGTGTCTGGTCAATGTTTGTGGTGTCTGGTTCTTCTTCAATCTCAAAGTTTTCTTCTTCGATAACAGGCTCATCATCAGCTTTGTCTTCCATAACAATCTGATTTGATTCATCTGCAGCTGGTTCCTGGAATTCATCAAAGCTTGCTGTTTCAAATCCTTCCTGGGACTGAACTGCTTCCTGTTCCACAGAAGTTTCTGCTGGTTCTTCCGGACTTGGGAAAGAAATACCGTCATCAACAGATAAGCTCAAATCTTCCGGTCCGGATAATTCATTTTTTTTTGCAATTTCCTCATTTGTAGGAACTTCATTGAAAGATACTGTGTTTCCGCTTTCGTCTTCAATGCTGTCAAAAATTGAGTCAATGTCAAAGCTGTCATCTGGAGAAGAAAGATCTGTTTCCTGTTCTTTCTGCTCGGCAACTTCTTCATCCTGAGAAATGTCAACTACGATTTCTTCTTCTGCATTTGATTCAGATGAATCGGTTGTTTCTTCAATCTTTGTTTCAGTTTCCTCGTCATCTATGTTCATTTCATAGTCAACAACTTCTGTTTCGTGCTTTTTCTTTTCTGTTTCTTCATCGAGAATTGGATTCTGGTTTTCTGCGTTGTCCTCAAAACCGAAGTCTGAGAGGTCAATGTCTTCGCTTCCTGCTGCTTCCGTTGACCTGGGAGCTTCATCAGACATGAAAGAATCAAGATCAACTGATTCTGAGTTTTCTGCGTTATCCTGAGCATCCTGGAACATTTCCTCGAATTCCTCTTCGCTAACGCCTTCATCCTCATCTTCTTCCTGCTCGTCATACTCAACATTTTCAAAGTCAAGATCAATGTCGAGAGGTTCCTGTTCCTCGATTTCTTCCATTTCTTCTTTTTCAGAAGTGAATGATTCACCACCCATGAATGATTCAAGGTCAATGTCTCCGTCATTGAATGTAGCAGCCTCATCTCCGAGGAATGAACTTAAGTCAACGTCTCCGTCTTCACCTGGGGCAGGGCTGTCTGACATGAATGAGTCAAGGTCAACCTCGCCATCCGGGATTTCTGATTTTGCAGGTGCGTCATCACTCATGAATGAATCAAGATCGATTTCACCATCTGGGATTTCATTGTGCATGAAAGAGTCTGGATTAACTTCTTCCTGAGTTTCTTCCATATCTGCAACTGATTCTTCTACTTCTTCTGGTTTAACTTCTGTTTCCTGAATCTGGGTGCTGTCTTCAACTGCCTGTGTTTCGTCAAGATCCGGAAGATCAAATTCACCTGATTCTGCAAGTTCTTCTGCTTTTGGTTCCTGAATGTCTGCTATGTTTGAAAAGTCAATGTTTGCAAATTCGCTTCCGGTTTCTTCCATATTTACATTGTCATTGTCAAAGTCAGGAAGATCCAGTGGTTTGGATTCTGATTCCTGAACTTCAGCTTCATCAACTGAAGTTTCCTGAGGTTCTGGAGTTTCCTCTGCCTGCTGGTCAAGGAATGAAAAATCAGGGAGTTTGAGATCTTCTGTCTGAGGTTTTTCTGTCTGTGCGTTTTCCGGAGCTTTCTTTACCCAAACGCCGTACTCGTCCAATTCGCTGTTCTTTTCTGTGTTTTCATCCATCATATCTGTATGATCCTCAAGCAGGTTATATTGGGCATTCTTAATAAAGTTTTTATAGAGATGCCTGCGAGTTTTTAACCTTGAAATTCTTTGATTCCGGTGAAATCCCGTCAAATAAAAAAATTAGAGATTTCTCCTTTTTTGTTATCGGTAAAAATCCCTATTTTCAACACTGTATTTTATCACATATAAAAAAAAATTACCATAAGATCATATTCAAAAAACAGGCCAGGCAAAGAAAAGTGAAGGTGTGTTATTGGCTTTTATTTTTTTCAGATGCTCTTATTTTTTTTGACCCAGATGCCGAAATTCTTAGCATAATGGAAAAGTGTAGATTCTTGACTGCAGTCCTCGTTGGTACCTTATTCTATGTCATTCTTGCCTTTGTAGGCGGGCGGGATGGATTATGGGCTCAGTCTCAGCTTCAGAAGCAGAAACAGAAACTAAGTGCTCATACTGCACAGATTGAAAAAAACTATGATGAACTTTCTCTTGAAAAGCTGGCCCTGCAGAAAGATTCAGATGTAATTGCTGCTCTTGCAAGAAAGCTTGGTTATGTTTCGGAGGGAGAAAAACTTGTAAAAATAACCGGGCTTCCTTCAAGGGAAACTCATATTTTTGATCCTGGAGTTGTTGTAAGGCATACGGATGTTAAGTATATTCCCGAGTGGACTTGCAAGGGTCTTGGACTTGTTATTCTTGTTCTTACATATATCATGTTTTTGCTGTATGATTTGCACCGCGGAAACCTCCATTTTTCAATAAAGAATTTTTTTGGCGGTTCGGCAGGTGAAACAACAGTTTATGATATGCAGTAAGAATTTTTCCACAATCAAAGAATTGGCTTCCATCTTCAAGAAGGGTGGTGTTGCCATAGTTCCAACAGACACGGTATATGGTTTTTCAGGAATTGTTGATGATTCTTCAGAAAATCAGATGCGAACTGATGACAGAATCAGGCAGATAAAGGGAAGAAGTGAGACAAAGCCCCTTATTCAGCTTATTGCAGATCCTTCTGACATAGAAAAATATTCCGCTGTTCCAATCCCACAGAAACTATACTCAAAGTGGCCGGGAAGCCTGACAATAATTGTCCCCCTGAAGTCCCATGTGTTTGTTGCAGGCGCTCTTTCATCAGTTGCCTTCAGATGCCCCGGAGACCAGTGGCTCAGGAGTCTTATTGCAGAATGCGGAAAGCCCTTGTATAGCACAAGCGTTAACCGAAGCGGATGTCCAGTGATTGAAAGAATAAGCGAGATAAAATCTGAATTTGAAGCAGAAGTTGACTTTATAGTGGATGATGGGGACAGGTTAGGAAGCGTGGCCTCAACCATAGTCAGGCTTGATTCCGATGGATCCTATGAGGTTTTGAGGCAGGGAAGCCTTATCGTTTAGTCCAGGTAACGTTCACGGTTCCCTGTGATACGCCGGTTTCTGAGTCCTGGTCCTGTACGAGGGTTGACTTTACTCCAGAAAGTGTGTTGTCTTTCAGCGTGAGAGTCCATTCTATTGGTGACGCGGTCATGGCATTTTTCAGGGCAGTTTCTCTTGAAAGCTCCGGGAAGAATGAGGCGTTCGGGCTTCCCTGCTGCCTGACAGTTATTTCGTTTCCCCTTGCAGTAACGGTAATGTTCATGCTGGCACCGTTCTTGAAAACAACAAATCCTCTGCCACCTCTGAGAAGCATTATCTTTTCAATGTAATCTTCTCCGCCCCAGGTTCCTGCAATTGAATCAAGAATGTTTGGTCCCCTTGGTTCCTTGTCTTTGGCCTGGTTCTGCATTACAGTCTCTTCCTTACTGCTTTTTCCTGCATTGAGGTTCACCAGCAGGTTTTCCAGTGAAGGCTTTGCATCCAGGAGAATCTTGTAATATGTGTCGTATGTCTTGGTCAGGGTTATGTTTTTGTTTGCCGATGATTTTATGGCATTCAGGGTGCAGGTCCACTGGCCGTTTTCCTCTTCCTGTATTTCAGCGTAGAATGAAACGTTTGTTGATACCCTGTTTTCTGGAGTATAGTTTCTGTCTCTCTTGTCTATTATTGTGTATCCGGAAATTCCCTGAAACTGGGTGTAGAACAGGTCGGTGGTCATTTTTATCATGTTTGAATCTGATGATGATGATACCGTGGCATAGAAATCTACTGTTTCTGCTGCAAAAGTGCCCTGGGCAAGTGAGAAAATCAATAATGTAAGAAGAAATAGTTTTACTGATTTCATTCCTTTCTTTTTGTCTATCCGTCCAGCCTGTTTCTGAATTCTCTTTCCATGTCTCTCTTGACATCCCTGTCTTTAATATCGGCACGTTTGTCAAATAGTTTTTTACCCTTGCAAAGGCCAAGAGTAACTTTTACCAGGCCTCTCTTTAAATAAAAATCGAGAGGCACTAAAGTAACTCCTTTTTCGTCAACTTTTCTTTTGAGCCTTTTAATTTCATCCCTGTGAAGCAGAAGTTTCTTCTTTCTGTCGGGATCATGGTTAAATATGGAAGAAAAAGAATACTCGGAAATATGAAGATTCTGCAGAAACACTTCATTGTTCTCGATGAGAGCGAAACTGTCTGGAAATGAAATGTTCCCTGATTTCACTGACTTTACCTCTGTACCCTGAAGCTCAATTCCGCATTCAATGGTTTCGGTGATAGTGTAGTTAAATCGGGCTTTTCTGTTTTCCGCAATTATTTTTCTGCCTTCTTCCATAACTTGAAAATTATACTATATTCACGCACAAAACACAAGAATTGTCGCCAGCAGGGAATTTACGGGTGCATCCAGGGGGGGGGGAGCTGCCCGGCATGGAGTTTTTCGTACTTTACAGAAAGGCCCTTTGTTTGTTACTATGATTTCATGAGACAAAATGTTGGTGACTATTCATATGAGTACAAGAAGCGCAGGCAGAGTCAGATAACCAGATTTGTCATGCTGTGCCTTTCCATATTTCTTTTTCTTTCTCTATTTCTTAATTTCATTCTCTTTCCAATTTACACGAATAATTCTTCAATGGAAAAGGGAGTGTCCAGAAATGGTATTTCTTTTGTGATTCCATTTTTGAAACATCCTGAGAGAGGAGATCTGGTATATATTTCCAGAATGGATGGGGAAAAGAATCCCTGGTATAAGGGAGCTGTAAACACTGTGTGCAGGTTCTTTACTTTGCAGAAGGCAGCACCTTTCGGTTCAACAAGCAGGATGACTGGAAAGCCTTCAGTTCGTCGAGTTGTTGCTCTTCCCGGAGATTCCTACTACATGAAGGACTATATTCTGTATGTAAGACCTTATGGTCAAAATCATTTCCTGTCTGAGTTTGAGCTTTCCAGAAACGAATACAGCGTGAATATTTACTCTGTTCCGGTTCAGTGGGATTCCATGGGCTGTGATGGTGTTCTCAAGGCTAATACTCTTGGGGAGAATGAGTATTTTGTTCTTGCCGATGACAGGGTTGGGGCAATTGATTCAAGACTATATGGCCCGCTGGATAAAGACCGTATTGAGGGAAGGGTAATCATGCAGGTTTTCCCTTTCAATGAAATGAGACTCTACTAGCTTGGAAACGGATTATTCTCTTTACGTTCATATTCCCTACTGCATAAAAAAATGTGATTACTGCGATTTTTTTTCTGTGGGAAACAATTGCCGTGTGCCTGATGAGTATTTAAGTGCCCTGAAATCTGAGATAGCCGTAAGGGCCTTGGATTATGGGGTTGTTTCCTGGAATACTGTTTATATTGGCGGTGGAACTCCAAGTCTTCTTTCGCCAGATCAATTGTCTTCTTTGCTGACATCAATCAGAAAATCTACAAAAGCAGGAAATTTTGATTCCACTCTTGAAATTACCATGGAAATGAATCCAGAAACCGTGACCAGGGAAAAGCTTGAAGTTCTTTCCAGTGAGCAGGTTTCAAGAATTTCCCTTGGTGTTCAGAGTTTTGCTGACAAGTCTCTTGAGAAGGTAGGACGTCACTGCACGTCAGAAAAGACGGTGGCTGCCCTGGACATGATCAGGAAAAACTGGAGCAAATGCCTTAATCTTGACATTATTGCGGGGCTTCCCGGGGAGAGCGAAAAAGAATTCCTTGAATCCTTAGAACGCATTATTTCCTATGATCCGGATCATATTTCAATGTACACCCTTACAGTTGAGGATGGGACTCCCCTTGCTGGAAAAATTGATTCCGGTGTTCTGGACTTTGACTGTGATCTTGCAGATTCTCTGTGGCTTAGGGGAAGAAAGGTCCTGTCGGCTAATGGGTACAGGCAGTATGAGGTTTCCAATTTTTCAAGACCATCAATGGAAAGTATCCATAACCTGAGATACTGGAATCAGAAGAACTATATTGGGTGCGGGGCCGGTGCCTGTGGAACTGTTTACTCAGATGTTTCTGAACGATTCACAAACACTCATGATATTGCCGCCTATGTGAAATACTGGAATTCAGAAAATGCCTGTGCCGGTCATGCACCTGGAATCGGGGAAAAACTGGACATGGAAACAAGGGAGTTTGAGTATCTCATGATGGGGTTCAGGACTCTCAGGGGAATTTCCTCAAGTGACTATGAGAGGCTTTTTTCTGCTGATCTTCGGACAAGGCTTGGTGCTGTGTGGAAGGATTTTTCTGACAGGGGCCTGTGCTGCGAGAATGAGGAAGATGGCGGGGGAACAAGATTCAGCCTGAATGAAAAGGGAATTCTTTTATTGAACAGGTTTCTTGTGGAACTTTAGGTCTGCCCTTGACATAATTTTTTCAATTCAGCATAATGGGATAACTACTATAGTAAGGAGTTCTACAATATGCCTTGTGGAAAGAAAAGAAAGCGCGCAAAAATAGCGACACATAAGCGTAAGAAGAAGCTTAGAAGAAATCGCCATAGAAGCAAGTAATTGTTTTTGGGCCTTTTCCTTAAAAAAAGACCGCGGTTTATTTTGTAACTGCGGTCTTTTTTTATAGCTCGAAAATCCACAGGAAGGAGAATCCCTAATTGCTATTGAGTTCCATTTCTTCACCGGATGACTTGAAGAAAATTCCAGAAAAACAGCTGTCTCAACTGGCCTCGGAAATCAGGGCGCGCATCATTGATGTTGTTGGAAACAATGGTGGTCATCTTGCAAGCAATCTTGGGGTTGTAGAGCTTACTATTGCACTTCACAGAGTTTTTGATAGTCCACGGGATGCCATTGTCTGGGATGTTAGCCATCAGTCCTATCCCCACAAAATGCTTACGGGACGGTACAAGGATTTTTCTTCAATCAGGCTTAAGAACGGCATATCTGGATTTACCCGAATTTCTGAGAGCATTCATGACTATTTTGATGCCGGCCATGCATCTTCATCCATATCATCTGCACTGGGGCTTCTTGCTTCCTGGAAACTGCAGGGGCGCAATGACAAGGTTGTTGCCGTTATTGGAGACGGAGCACTTACCGGAGGAATGGCATTTGAGGGTCTGAGCCATGCAGGTCAGCTTGCAGAAAACCTGATTGTTGTAGTAAATGACAATCAGATGTCAATTTCAAAAAATGTAGGGTCTCTTTCAAGACACTTGACCAGGCTTACAATGACAGGTGGATACCAGGGATTCAGGCGAAGAATCGACGGAATTGTTGAAAAAATTCCACTGGTAAACAGGTATCTGGGAAAACTTATTTTCAGAATGAAGCGCGGAATCAAGGGAATATTTTTTGCAAACAATTTTTTTGTTGAGATGGGATTTGAATATGCAGGTCCTCTCAACGGACATAATATAAGTGAGCTTGAAAAGTTTTTTGAAAAAGCAAAGAAAATCAGAAAGCCTGTTGTCATTCATGTTATGACAAAAAAAGGAAAGGGATATTCTCCTGCAGAGATGAATCCTTCTGCCTTCCATGGAATTGGTCCCTTCAATACCAGTGAGGGAACTGTTGAAAAATATGATTCCATGAGCTTTACGCAGGTGTTTAGTGACAAGATTGTTTCCATGGCTGAAAAGGATTCCAGGATTCTTGCCATAACTGCAGCCATGTCCAAGGGAACTGGTCTTGATGCCTTTTCCAGAAAATATCCGGAAAGATTTTTTGATGTGGGAATTGCCGAGGAACATGCCGTAACCTTTGCTGGTGGTCTTGCTGCCGGTGGTTCAATTCCATTTTGTGCAATCTATTCGACCTTCATGCAGAGAGCCATTGACCAGATACTGATGGATGTGGCACTTCCAAAAAGACATGTGGTTCTGTGCCTTGACAGGGCTGGTGCCGTTCCTTCTGACGGAGAGACTCACCAGGGTATATTTGATATTTCCTTAATGAGATCCATTCCAAACCTGACAATGATGACTGTTGCTTCCAAAAATGACCTTGAAGCTTGTCTTGAATGGGCAGCATGGAAATGTTCGGGACCTGTTGCCATAAGATGGCCAAAAATGAGCTGCTCTTCGGAAATACCTGGTTTTTCTTCTGAGCCGGAACCTGGCCGCGGAGTACATGTTAAGTGTGAGGATTATGCACCTTCTGTTTCCCTTGATTTTGAGGAAGATGCAGGAAAGGCTTTTGTAAAGATACTGATTGTCTGTACAGGTGGAATGTATTCTGAGGTTTTGACTGCTGCAAGAAGGCTTTTGCTTGGCGGGGTCAGGACAGACGTTTATTCTCTCAGATTCATAAAGCCTTTTGATGCTGAATATTTTTATGGCATTGCAGAAAGATATGATGGTGTGGTTTTTGTTGAGGATGGTGTTGAGACTGGCGGCATGTGCCAGTGGATTGAAAGTCTCATGAAAAAGAATCCGCTGCTCATGAACAAACGGACAAAGGTTCTGGCCTTCCCGGACCGGTTTCTTCCAAATGGGAACAGGGAAGACATTCTTTGTTCGGCAGGGCTTGGATCACAGCAGATATTTGAATCCTGCATGGAAATATACACATCATTTGACGAGAAAAAATAATCCTTGAAGAGGGAGGGCAGCATTATGGAACTTCAACTTGCTTCCAGAAAAATAAGTACCGATATGGATGCTTTTGTAATGGGCATTGTAAATTGCACTCCAGACAGTTTTTATGAAAAAAGCCGCGGCGGATTGGAACTGGCACTGAAACTTATTGAGGATGGTGCTGATATTCTTGATATTGGCGGAGAATCCACAAGATCTGGAAGCCTGTATGTTGATGAGTCTGAGGAAATCAACAGGGTTGTGCCGGTAATCAGGGAAATCAGGAAACATTCGGATATTCCAATCTCAGTTGACACAAGAAAGTATGCGGTAATGAAGGCTTGCCTTGATGCTGGTGCTGATATTCTCAATGATGTGTCGGCTCTTGAGGATGATGAAAGGCTTGTGTCTCTTGCTGCACAAACATCCATTCCCGTCATACTGATGCACAAGCGTGGAATTCCCTCTGAAATGCAGAAATCAACTGATTATGATGATATTTTCCGTGAGGTTGATTCATACCTGTCATCCCGTGCTGACTATGCAGTAAGAAATGGAATCAGTGAGTCAAAGATAATTGTGGATCCTGGAATCGGTTTTGGAAAAAGCCTTGAGGGAAATGCCCTCCTCATAAAAAAATGCGGACAGCTTTGTGGAGGAAAATATCCGGTTCTAATGGCTTTGTCCAGAAAGACATGCATCGGTCAGATGACTGGAAGGGATACGTCGGACCGGTTATTCGGAACTGTTGCAGCCAACTTGATTTCCGTTCAGAATGGTGCATCTCTGGTTCGCGTTCATGATGTAGCTTCTTGCCGAGACAGCCTTGCTGTGCTAAAATCTCTGAGATGAGCCAGTTTGATACTTTACTCAATATATATGAATATATTCGTCCTGTTCTGGACATAGGCATCCTCACATTTCTTTTCTACAAGGCATATGATCTTATTTCCAGGACAAATGCCCTTCAGCTTATTACCGCTGCCCTTATTGTTCTTCTGTTCTATGCAGGAGTTTATGTACTTAATCTTCAGACACTTATGTGGCTTTTCAGAATCATGGCTCCGGGGCTTTTGATTGCCTTTGCCATTGTTTTTCAGCCGGAACTCAGAAAGGTTTTTCTAAAACTTGGTCAGGTTGAATGGTTTACCTTCGGATCAAGGGCCAAGCATTCCTATGTTGATTCAGTTCTCATTGCCGCGGAAATGCTTTCAAAGCAAAAGAGAGGTATGCTTGCAGTTTTTATGAGACGAACAAAAATGGAAAACTTCATTAATTCTGGTGTGAGACTCAATGCAGATCTTTCATCAGGATTGCTGGTAACCATATTTGGGCATGATACTCCGCTTCATGATGGAGCCTGCTTCATTCAGGGAGACAAGGTTGTTGCGGCCGGATGTTTTCTTCCAATCAGTGAGCAGTATGACATCAAGAAGACTTTCGGTACCAGGCACAGAGCAGCACTTGGCTTGAGTGAAGTCAGTGATTGCGTGGTTTTAATTGTCAGTGAGGAAACGGGAGCCTACAGTCTTGCCTTTGACTCAAAGCTTCACTATGACCTTACATTGGAACAGGTTACAAAGATTCTTGAGCGACAGCTTGAAATTACACCGGATCAGCAGGTAATAGAGGATACAATCGATGAACACAAAGCGATTACTGGAAAGGGTAACTAAAAACTGGCCGGTAAAGGCAATTTGTTTTGTCCTGGCTATTCTCATTTATTTCTTTCATCAGATGGACATGCTGAAGACTAATGTATACACCATTCCACTTGAAATCAGGGCAAACGGTAGTGTTATACCAGTGTCTGGAAATGAGAATCTGCGTTATGTCAGGGTTTTTGTGCGTGCCAACAAGGACAGCATTTCTTCGATTTCCGAGAATACATTCAAGGCATTTGTTGATGTTTCCTCAGAAAAAGAAGGAATTGTCCAGTGCCCGGTTTATATTGATGTCAGCGAAAAGGGGCTTCTGATTGATCCGCTGGAGTTGTCTGCCCGGCCGGAAAAGGTTGAGCTCAAGCTTGAAAAGAAACTTTCAAAGGCAGTTCCTGTGAGGCCTTCAATTGCCGGAAAGCCTGCATACGGATACAAGAGTTCTTCTGTGGTTGTTGAACCAGCTCATGTGACTGTGGTTGGCCCGGAATCAATGATCTCTGAGATGCAGTCCCTTTCAACTCAGGCAATCAGTCTTGAGGGCGTGAGAAATAGTTTCGAGAAAGATGTTTCAATATTGAATACAAATTATTTTGTTTCTATTCTTGAGGGGCAAAAGGTAAACGTAAATGTTTCAATTGTGCCTGAGGGAATGGTCAAGGAAATGGAAAAGATTCCAGTTTCCATGGAAAATCTTCCGCTGGGATTCAGGCTGGCTTCTGATACTCCTGTAATCAGCCTTACACTTGAGGGACGCGTCCTTGATATAGAGAAAGTCACCGCAAAGCAGATCAGGGCTTTCTGTGATTGTTCCAATGTTGAGGAAAGCGGGGAGTATGAATTTCCCCTTCAGCTTGATGTGCCGTCTTCTCTTAAAATTACATCTCAAAGCACGGACAAGATAATGGTAAGGTTTGAGTTCAGCGGTGAGGATAATACCAGACGATGATTTTTGGAATAGGGTGTGATATAGCTGATGTTTCCCGATTTGAAAAATGGGTTTCAGACAGCAATATGTACGGGCGTTTTTTCAATCCCAATGAATTTCCGTCGGATTCAATGAGGGTGCAGAGAAAGTGTGAGCATTTTGCTTCAAGATTTGCCGCAAAGGAAGCTTTTTCAAAAGCCCTGGGAACTGGTGTCCGGGATTTTTCTCTGGATGAGGTGTGGGTCAGAAACACGGAACTGGGAAAGCCTGAGCTTGTTGTGGAGGGAAAGGCTCTGGAAATACTTGAGAAAATGTGCGGTAAAGATGCATGTGTTCATGTTTCCCTTAGTCATGAAAAGAAATATGCAGTTGCATGTGTTATAATAGAAGTGAGGTAGCAAATGGCAAAAAATTCCAGGCTTTCGGCATGGCCTGATGAAAATGAGGCAAAAAAACCAAAGATTTCATATTGGGCAAAGGAAGAACTTGAATGTCCCGTATGCAACAGAAAATTCAAGCAGGAACTGATGTTCCAGGGCGGTGGACGTACTATTGCCGGAAACCTTACTGACGAGCTTCACAGAAACTATGAGCCTTCTAAGAAATATGGCCGTGTGTATCCGTTGATTTATGAAGTTGGCTGCTGTCCAAACTGTCATGCTGCATTTTTCTGGCGTGATTTCAAGGATATCAGGGACAAGGCATCTTTTGACAGAATAATGGATAATGAGGACAAGCGTGTAAAGGCCGTTGACAATATTTTCCCTCATTATGATCTTCATTGTGAGCGAACTTTATATGATGGTGTTGCCATGTATTACTATGCCCTCATGACTTATGAGGATGTTGACATTGCCTATGCACCAACTTTCAAGCGTGGACTCATATCCCTGAGGCTTGCCTGGTTATGCAAGGAAATGGACATTGCTTCTCCAGGACATAATTTTGGCTATATTTCACAGGTTTTTTACAGAAAGGCTCTCTTTTTCTATCAGCAGACCCTGATCAATGAAACGGGCCGAATAGAGTCTATTGAGAGTGTTTCAAATTTTGGCCCGGACACGGACAAGAACTATGGTTATGATGGAGTCATTTTCCTTTGCGGTCTTTTGGAATACAAGTATGGTCAGCGTGAGGATCAGGAACTTCGTCTCAAGAAACTTGATGAAAGCAAGAAGGCCATTGCAAGAATCTTCGGTTTGGGAAAGTCAAGCAAGGCTAAACCGGGACCTCTTCTTGAAACAGCCCGTGAACTGTATGACAACATAACGAACGAGTTGTCTTCAAATAATATTTTCTCAGACGATGAATAACGTTCTTCTTACCATATCCTACGATGGAACTGATTTTTGCGGTTGGCAGAGACAGGACAAGTCTGACGGTGGAAAGAGCGTTAGGACTGTTCAGGGGGAAATCGAAAGGGCTTTGAAGAAAATGTTCAAGACTCAGATCAACTTGTATGGATCTGGCAGAACTGACAGCGGGGTTCATGCATTTGGTCAGGCTGCCAATTTTACCGCACCAGTTGAAAATATTCCTGAAAAGAACTATGTTCGTGCCCTCAACGGAATGCTTCCTCCTGACATAAGAATCATGGATGCAAAATATGTTGATGACGATTTTAATTCTCGTTTCAGTGCAACAAGCCGTGTCTACAGATATTTCATTAAGACTGGAACTGTTCCATTTGCTAATGAAAGCCGCTATGTGTGGTGCATTCAGTCAAAGCCGAGCCTTGAGCTCTTGAATTCATATTGCAGCTATCTAAAGGGAGAAATTGATTGCGCAACTTTTTCTGCGGCAGGGGACCAGAGTGTTTCAACCCACAGGTATCTGGAAGAAGCCAGGTTCTATTATGAAAAGGACGATGTTCTTGTGTTTCAGATAGAGGCAAATGCATTCCTGTGGAAAATGGTAAGGTCATTGACAGGCACCCTTGTTGGTCTTGCAGAAAAAAATGCCAGTGCCGAGGTTTTTGAAAAGATTCTTGAAAGCTGTGACAGGTCTCGGGCCGGCATAACTGCTCCCCCAACAGGTTTATTTTTATATAAGGTTAAATTTGACGGAATAAGGCGTCATGTTTGACATATCAGCAGTTGAAATATAGAATATTTTGTGTTTAATAAATAGATTTTTTGCAACCTAATATATATTTTTTTGTCTATTATAGGCAGTGGAGATTATTATGGCACTTTATCATGAATTTTTAACAGATGACAGGGATTTCAAGAATTATGATGATCTTAAGGCTAACTGCCGTTTTAAGACCCCTGAGAATTTTAATTTTGCTTATGATATTGTAGACCGCTATACAATCACAGAACCAGGAAAGAGAGCCATGGTCTGGATTGATGATAACGGAGAGGAAAAGACCTTTACTTTTGAGGATATTTCCCGTGAATCAAAGCGCGTGGCATATTATTTCACAACTTTGGGAATCAAGAAGGGTGATGCCGTAATGCTCATGCTTCGTCGTCGCTATGAGTGGTGGTGGATCATGATGGCTTTGCACAGAATTGGAGCAATTGCCGTTCCTGCAACAACACAGCTTCTGGAGCATGATATTGAATATCGCAACAATGCTGCTGAAATCAAGATGATTGTTGCTTGTGACATGCCGGAACTTCAGCTTGAGGTTGAAAAGGCAATGGCTAAGTCTCCGTCAGTAAAGATGCTCATGACTGTTGGCCAGAAGCGTGACGGTTGGATCGATTTTCATGAGGAAGTTGCAAAGTATGCTCCTGAATTCCCTCGTCCAGTTGGAGATAATGCAACTCATAATGAAGATCCTATGCTCCTTTACTTCACTTCGGGAACATCAGGATATCCTAAGATGGTTCTTCATAACTTCCTTTATCCTATCGGACACATTGTAACTGCAAAGTACTGGCATGGTGTTCTTGATAATGGACTTCACCTTACAATTGCAGAAACAGGATGGGCAAAATCTACATGGGGCAAGCTTTATGGTCAGTGGATTTGTGGATCAGCTCAGTTTGTTTATGATATGAATTCTTTCAGGCCAGATAAGGTATTGAAGATGATTGCTCAGTATGGCCTCACAACTTTCTGTGCTCCTCCAACTGTATATCGCTATCTTATCCGCCAGGACCTTTCAAAATATGACATGTCAAAGGTTGTAAGATTCTCTACTGCCGGAGAAGCCTTGAATGGTGCTGTTTATGACAAATTTATTGAGCAGACCGGAAAAAAGATTTATGAAGGCTATGGTCAGACTGAATCAACAATCATCTGCGGAAACTTTATGGATACACCAATCAAGCCAGGTTCAATGGGTCGACCAAGTCCTCAGTATGATGTTGAGGTTGTAAATGCCAATGGAAAAGCTGTGCCAAATGGTGAGGTTGGCGAACTTGTCATTCATGTTGACAAGGGACATCCCTTTGGACTTTTGACAGGTTACTATAAGGATGTTACCCTCACAGCTAATGCATTTGACGGTGGTGTTTATCATACAGGTGATACAGTAACAATGGATGATGATGGCTATGTCTGGTTCGTTGGTAGAAAGGATGACATCATCAAGTCTTCAGGATACAGAATCAGTCCCTTTGAGGTTGAATCTGTTCTTCAGAAGCATCCTGCAGTTCTTGAGTGTGCTGTTACCGGTGTTCCAGATGAGCAGCGTGGTCAGGCTGTAAAGGCAACTATCGTTCTTTCCCAGGGATACAAACCGGGACGTGAACTTGAAGTTGAGCTTTTTGACTATGTCAAGCATGAGACTGCCTTGTACAAGTGTCCTAGAATCATTGAATTTGTTGAGGAACTTCCGAAGACTATTTCGGGAAAGATTCGTCGTGTAGAAATCCGCGAAAAGGACAAGGGTGTAGACAACGTTAAGCAGGACTTCTAGAAATGCAGGGGAATTGTTGGTTTGCTGATGGTTCCCTTTTTGTGTTTTACTCCAATAAACAGGCCTGGTTTTTGAAATCAGGCTTTTTTTTTTGTCGATTATTTAGTATCTTTTAAGTTATATTTTGCATCTTAAGATGCTGATTATTTTTTTTGGGGATTTATATGGACGCTGAGAACAAGATCAGAAGCACTACTGTTATTGCAGTCAGGAAGAACGGAAAGGTAGCCATGGCCGGGGATGGTCAGGTTACAATGGGCAATACAGTCATGAAGGGCAATGCAAGAAAGGTCAGAAGAATTTATGACGGAAAGGTTATTACTGGTTTTGCAGGTGCCACAGCCGATGCATTTACCTTGTTTGATAAGTTTGAGGAAAAGCTTAAGACTTTCAATGGTGATCTGACACGTGCTGCCGTTGAACTGGCAAAGCTTTGGAGAACAGAGAGAAGCATGAGCAAACTGGAGGCGCTTCTTCTTGTTGCCGACAAGGATAAGATTCTTCTTATTTCTGGAAGCGGAGATGTTATTGAGCCGGAGAATGATATTCTTGCAATAGGATCAGGTGGAAACTATGCCTATGCAGCAGCCATGGCTTACATGGAATCAAGTACATTGAGCGCACGTGAAATTGCCGAAAAATCACTGGCCATTGCAGGACAGATTTGTATCTACACAAATTCCAATGTTGTTTGCGAGGAATTATAGTTATATGGAAATTAATGAATATCTAAACAAGGAAGGACTGAAGGATGGTCTTTCTCCTGCCAAAATTGTTGAAAAGCTTGACAGCTATATTATTGCTCAGAACAAGGCAAAGCGATTCGTTGCTGTTGCCTTGAGAAACAGACAGCGAAGACTGAAACTTCCTGATGATATCCGGGATGAAATTGCACCGAAGAATATTCTCATGATCGGACCAACCGGATGCGGAAAGACAGAGATTGCCCGTCGTCTTGCAAAGCTTTGTGGTGCTCCATTCCTTAAAGTTGAGGCAACAAAATACACTGAAGTTGGTTATGTTGGCCGTGATGTGGAAAGCATGGTTCGTGATCTCATGGCTGTGGGTTACAATATGGTAAAGTCTGAGGCCCAGGAAAACCTTCGTGAAAAATGCATTCCTCTTGTAGAGGAGCAGCTTCTTGACCTTCTGTTGCCCGGAAGCAGAACAAAAAGTGAATCTCGTGCTGAAACAAAGAATGATGGATTTCATGTGCTTGGAAATATTTTTGGTTCTTCAAGTCCGGTTCAGGCAAGTCTTGTTCAAATTGATGCTCCGGGTAATGAGGTGAGTGAAACAGAAAACAGCAGTGCCGGTGAAAAGACAGATTCTAAAATGTCTGATACGAGAGAAAAATTCAGGCAGATGCTTCGTGATGGAAAGCTTGAGGACAGGCTTGTTGAGATATCTGTTCAAAAACCAAGGACATTTAATGTTGGCATGATTGGAGCCGGCAGTCCTGAGGATCTTGAGGAAAGTCTTTCTGGAATTCAGGAAATGCTTTCAGGTGGTCCTAAGAACAAGAAAAAGAATGTGTCTGTTCGCGAGGCAAGAAACATTCTTATGGAACAGACTCTTGAGCGTCAGACTGATCAGGACAAGGTTGTCGAAGAGGCAAAAAGAAGAGTTGAGCAAAGCGGTATTATCTTCATTGATGAAATTGATAAGATTGCAACTCATAATGGAGGTGGAGACAGGGCATCTGTAAGCCGTGAAGGTGTTCAGCGTGACATTCTTCCAATTGTTGAAGGGTGTGACGTCAACACTAAATGGGGGGTCGTAAATACTACTCACATATTGTTTATTGGAGCAGGTGCCTTCAGTGTTTCAGCCCCAAGTGACCTTATTCCTGAGCTTCAGGGGCGATTCCCGTTGCGAGTTGAGCTTGAGGCTTTGAAGAAGGATGATTTCAAGAGAATCCTCACGGAGCCAAAAAATGCTCTTGTTAAGCAGTACAAGGCCTTGCTGGGAACAGAAGGAGTTGACCTTGTGTTTACCGATGATGCCATTGACCGCATGAGTGGCATTGCAGAAGAAGTAAATTCCCATGCAGAAAATATTGGTGCCCGAAGGCTTCATACAATCATGGAGTCAGTGCTTGAGGAAATCAGCTTTGATGCAGATCTTCACTGCGGGCAGACTGTTACAATTGATAGTGATTTCGTCAATAAAAAGCTTGATGGTGTAGTTCAGAATCAGAATCTTGAGAGATACATTCTTTAGTTTTTATTGTTTGAGATAAATTCATTGTTTCAAGACCCTGTGCTTTGACTGTGCAGGGTTTTTCGTTTTTTTTGCAGTCATTTATTTGTATTTCTGGTTTCTTTTCCTTGATTAAAATGCATAAATATTATAAAATTATGCATAAATAATGAATTTCTTTATTTAGGAGTGTATAAATATGCAGTTTATTGATGGTGGAGTATGTGCTCCAAAGGGATTTTTGGCAAATGGAATTCATTGCGGTCTCAAGGCCTCTAGAAAAACAAATGACACAGCACTCATTTACAGTGAGGTCATGTGCAATGCAGCCGGTGTCTTCACATCAAACCGCGTAAAGGCAGAATGCGTAAAGCTTACAATGAAGAATATTCAGAAAGGAAAAATGCAGGCAGCAATTTGTAATGTATGCTATGCAAACGCCTGTACAGGAAAGTCTGGCTATGCAGATGCAGTACGTATGTCTGAAATAACTGCAAGTGCATTTGGCATTAATCCGGAAAATGTCATTGTATGTTCAACTGGAATTATTGCCCAGAATGTTCCTGTAGATAAGATTGAGGCTAATTTTGAAAAGCTTAAGGCAGGCTTGAGTAGGGATGGTCACAAGGAAGCAAGAGTTGCCATCATGACAACTGACACACATTACAAGGAACTTGCTGTTGAAACTGAAATCGACGGAAAGAAAATTCATATCGGAGCAATGTGTAAGGGAAGCGGAATGATTCACATCAATATGGGAACAATGCTTTCTTTTGTTACAACTGATTGTGCAATTTCTTCTGAAATGCTGAACAAGGCACTGAAGGAATCTGTAAAGGGAACATATAACTGTGTTTCTATTGATGGCGACATGTCAACAAATGATACCCTCACAATCATGGCAAATGGTCTTGCAGGAAATAAGGAAATTGTTTGTGAAGGTGATGATTACAATAAGTTCCTTGAAGCTTTGAATGAACTCAATACAAAGATGGCTATGAAGATTGCTGCTGACGGTGAGGGAGCCGGTCATCTGGTTGAATGTACTGTTTCAGGTGCAAAAGATGTTGAAACTGCCCGCGGCCTTGCAAAATTTGTTGTAAAGTCAAATCTTGTTAAGGCAGCAGTTTTTGGTCGTGATGCAAACTGCGGAAGAATCATGTGCGCAATGGGATATTCTGGATTTGAATTTGATCCAGACAAGGCATGTGTTTTCTTTTCAAGCAGGAAAAATTCAAAGAGATACTTTGAGACACCAGGTGATGGAACAGTGGAAATCAAGGGATGCGACAAGTGCGGCGGAAGAGTAGAAGTTGTGCACGATGGTGTTGGACTTTCTTTTGATGAAGAAAAGGCTACTTCAATTCTTTCTGAAGAAGCTGTTGAAATTGAGATTGAGCTTAAGGACGGAGATGCTTCAGGTAAGGCATGGGGCTGTGACCTTACATATGATTACGTTAAGATTAATGGTGATTATAGAAGCTAGAATCAATTATGAATTATGAATTATGAATTATAGTTTTAAGGGGATAATAAATGGCAGATGAAAATACAGTTAACAAAATAAATTCAAGGCTTGATAGTGAAACCTGGTCAAATGTTCTTGTTCAGGCTTTGCCCTATTTCAGGCACTGGGTAGGAAAGACTGTTGTAGTTAAGTATGGCGGAAATGCAATGCTTAATGAAGATCTCAAAAGATATGTCATGGAAGACATTGTTCTTCTCAACACAATTGGAATTAAGGTTGTGCTTGTTCATGGCGGTGGTCCAGAAATCAATGCAATGCTTGAAAAAATCGGAAAGGAATCAAAGTTCATTAATGGCCTGCGCTATACAGATGCAGAAACCATGGAAGTTGTTCAGATGGTTCTTGCCGGAAAGCTTAACAAGGGAATAGTTGGAATGCTGGTTCAGCAGGGTGGAAAGGCTGTTGGTCTTTCTGGTACAGACGGAGGCCTTCTGCGTGCCAAGAAACTTGAAAAAGATGGTGTTGACCTGGGCTTTGTGGGAGAAGTTACTCAGGTTAACCCGGAAATTATCCAGTCTCTTTTAAATGAAAACTGTATTCCTGTTGTTTCTACTGTTGCTCTTGGGGAAGATGGAGACAACATCCGATATAATATTAATGCTGATACTGCAGCAGCAAAAATTGCAATTGCACTTCAGGCCGAAAAGTTTGTTCAGCTGACAAATGTTCCAGGCGTACTCAAGGATGTTAATGATCCTACAAGCCTTATTCAGAGAATTCGTATTAGCGATGTGCAGAATTTCTTTGATGACGGCACGATTTCTGGTGGAATGATTCCAAAAATTGAGTGCTGTATGCTTGCCCGAAATGGTGGTGTTCCAAGAACTCATATCATCGACGGACGTGTTCCTCATTCGTTGTTGATTGAAATGTTTTCAGACCGTGGAATTGGTACAATGATTTACTAAAAAAAAATCCATCCTTGGATTTTTTTTAATAGCGAGTTTCAAATCAGCCGCAGTCCGCGTCTGTTTTTTTGCGTTGCAAAAAAACTTGAAACTCGTGGGCAAGACTTAAAATAAAGGAAGCGCCCTCCATGGCGCATGTCGAAAAAAAATCCCTCCATGGATTTTTTTAATAGCGAGTTTCAAATCAGCCGCAGTCCGCGGTGTGTTTTTAAGGAAAGTTATTATGGGAAACAAACAGATTTTGAATAACTATGGATCTTTTGATGTTACTTTTGTTAAGGGACAGGGATCCAGGTTATATGATGTTAATGGCAAGGAATATGTTGATTTTCTTGCAGGAATTGCAGTCAATTGTCTTGGACACAATTACAAGCCTTTGGTTGATGCCATTTGTGATCAGGCTTCAAAGCAGATTCATATCTGCAATTATTTTACAAGTGATGTTGGAAATGAATATGCAGAAAAGCTTTTGAAGACAACTGGTTTTGAGGGCGTGTTCTTTGGAAATAGTGGTGCTGAGGCCAATGAATGTGCCGTAAAACTTGCCAGAAAGTTTGGTTATCTTAATGGCGGGGCAAAGAGAAAGACTATAGTTACTTTGAAGCATTCGTTCCATGGAAGACCATTGACTACGCTTACTGCTACTGGCCAGGATAAGTTTCATCCTGAATGCTTTGGTCCTTATGTTGAAGGTTTTAAATATCTTGAGCCAAATAATTGGGATGCACTTAAGAATGCCTTTGATGATACTACTGCAGCAGTAATGTTTGAGCCTGTTCAGTGTGAGGGTGGTGTTCTTCCCCTTGACAGGGAATGGGCTTTGGCTTGTGCAAAGGCAGCAAGGGATGCAGGTGCAATTGTTATTTGTGATGAAGTTCAGACTGGAATGGGTAGATGCGGAAGTCTCTTATGTTCTGATCTTTATGGTGTGAATCCTGAAGTTGTTACTCTTGCAAAGGCCATTGCCGGCGGAATTCCTATGGGAGCCTGTATGTACAGGGGAAAGGGAAATGTTTTTGCCGCTGGAGACCATCAGTCAACATTTGGTGGAAATCCACTTGCATGCAGGGCTGCTCTTGTTGTTCTTGATAAACTTACACAAGATGGTTTCATGAAAGAGGTAAATGAAAAGGGTGATTATATCAGAAATACAGTTAAGTCATGGAATCTTCCTGTTGTTAAGGATGTCAGAGGGCTTGGACTTGTTGTCGGTATTCAGGTTTCTGTGAATCCGGTTGAAGTTGAAAAGAAATGTCTTTCAAAGGGGCTTTTGTTCTCAACGGCTGGTGATGATGTTTTGAGATTTGTTCCACCACTTAATATTTCAATGGAAGACATTAATCTGGGCTTAAAGATTCTTAAATCAGTTCTTGAAACAAAATAATAAACCTTGAAATTATTCATTTCATCTTTTTGGAAAACGGTATGATTTTTTTTGTCATGCCGTTTTTTTGTCCATGTTGAAAAAATCTATTTTCTTGTATATCATTTAAATATGAAGAAAAAGATCGTTTTTGCCCTTTGTGTTGTGTTTCTTGCTTTGCTTGCAGTGATTTTGGGCGTTTCCATAAAATCCAGTAATTCCACAGGTGAAGAACTATCTGGTTCTTTGAATGAGTCTGACGAGTCTTCCGGGGATGTTTCAATTCTGACTGGTGAAAAGCTTGTGTCTCTTGTTCCTCTCCAGAACGGGGAAAATCTAATCAGAATCCTAACGATGGATTTTGATGGCGACGGCTATGATGATCAGGTAAATGCCATTAAGAAAGGAGCCAGTGAAACGATTTCTTTGCTGGTTGGCCTGTATAATCCTTCTAAGTCAATGTATGAAAGAAAGACAATAATTGATACTGATATAACTAATGCAAGAACATTCAGCTATACGGGAATGGATTTGACTGGAGAGCACAGGACTGTTCTGGTTTATCAGGGATTTGCAAAGTCTGGGGAATCTGAGCTTTTGGCATATATGATTTCCAATGAAAACAATCAGTTTGCACTAAAGAAAATTGCTGATTTCAAATCTGATGGAACAATTTTCATTAATCAGGGTGATGATTTTGGATCCACTGCAGCACGATCAAATGCTTTTCCTATCTGGGTGCATTGTTCTGACAAGGACAGGGGGAATAGCCAGGATCAGATTCAGATTTGCTATGAATGGAATAAGAATCTTCAAGAATATGTGGAAACAAAGCGAAACCGACTGAAGGGAAGTCTCATTCAGGCAAAGGAACTTTCAAGAATTCAGGATGGAACAGTTGAAACTTTTGCTTCTTTCCTTGACGGCTTGTGGTATAAGAACGAGCATAAGAAGGGAATCCGATATGTTTTTTTTGATTATGGTTCAAAGGAAATTATTTTTTACAAGGATGATACGGAAGAAGTTTATCAGTGGGCTCACAGTACACTCCGAAGTAATGGAATCTATCTTTCTGCTGTAAATCAGGAAATTGAAAGTCTCTACCGCAGAATTGATGTAGGATTGAGAAATGTTGATGAGGTCAGAATCAGAATCAGGGATGATGTTAAGATGCTGATTACTGAAAGCACAGACTGGGATGGTGACTATAAGAAGGTTTCCAAGTCATCACTTTCTGTAATTCAGAAAAAGAAAACTGTTTCAAAAGGAATTGATAATCCAAGTGAAACTTTGGAAAAGCAGAAAATATGGGCAACTTCTGATGGAACTAAAATTGTCTTTGCCTCAAATTCATTCAGGGTAAATTCACCTGCTGCCTATGACAGTGGCGTTTACACCAATGTTAAAATTATGGATGAAACTTTCATTCAGTTTAAGTCCAATGTGCTCCAGGAAAAGTCCATGTTCAAGGGTTTGTTTAAGCCTTCCATAGAAGAAAAGAAGATTACCGGTGAAAAAAAATTTATTCTTACTCCATTTAAGGCACAGCCGGACGGAGTCTATTCACTGGATCAGCGAAGCATTGTTCTTGTTCCCGTGAAAACTGAAGAGTTATCTGAATAGGCAGATGTTGTCCATGTATATTCGCCCACCTGAATTTTCGCCCCTGATGATGAAGGTGATTTTTTTTATTTCCTCGCTGTCACATGGTTTGAACATCTGAAGATCAAAGTAAACGTTTGTGTTTTCCCCTCTGCCTAAAGTCACATAGCCTGTTCTTGTTTTTTCATGTGCCACGCCGCTCTCAATTTCAAGGCATATTTCCAGGGAACCTTTTGTCATGTTGTTAATGTCGCAGGTAAGGCATTTTGCATTTGACCAGTCAGAGAAGCTTAGACTGCTGCATGAGAATGATGCTTGTTTTCCATCTGGAATCCTGGAAAATGTCCACATGCCGCAGTTGTCATTTTCAGTTGACCATTCATCAGTAATTTCTGTGGAAAGTGAATTGTCTTCTCTTGATTTGCTTGTGTACCAGAAATTTTCTTCTTCAAATCCGTCAATCAAAAGTCTGTTTCCCTCTGATGGCTGGTTGTGGATTTGAGTCACCGGCTTGGTTGATGTGCATCCTGTCAGGGAAATGCAGGCCAAAAGAATTGGGGCAGTTATTTTCGTTGTTATGTCTTTCATTGGATAAAAGATAATTAAAATCAAGGTCAAAAGGCAAGTATATTTATTTATAAAAACAAGAGTTTTTTCAAAATCGAAGTGATGTGATTGAATTTTATTGATTTTTGATATAAATTTTTTGGCGGAGGTTATTATGAAAAAGATTATTGCATTTACTTGTGCATCTGTTGTTGCCATGGCATCTTCATTTGCTCAGGTTCTAAGCTCTCAGCAGATGAAAAATACTGCTTGGATGGGATTCGGCAGCCCTTTTGACGGAGACACTGCATTCTATGGATTGACAGATACTTTCCAGGCTCGCTTTGACATCGCGAAGTTTACAATTGAAGGAATGCTTAACTGGAGTTTCCTTGCAAATTATGATGAAAATGGAAATGTAGATAATTTTGTGTTTGGAACATCAAACCAGAATCCTCTTAATCTTCATTATGGAAAGCATAATAACGGATATTCAAACTGCAACACTAATGTATACGGATTCAATAACACTGCAAATGTATCAAATACAATCCAGGACTCATACTATGTAAATTTCCTCTGGCATCCAACAAAGAATGTTGATGTTGGTGTTGGAACAAAGCTTAACTGGGTTGTTGGACCTGCTCCACGCTATGGTTCATGGCTCTGGGAACCTTATGCACATTCCCGCCAGGGTGGTTTCAGCACAAGTTATGATGACAGAAGCGGAGTTTTCGCAGTTACATCTACTGAAGAAAGCCATCCATACAGATTCTATGTTGATGCTCCAGGATCTGCTGACGTAGTTGGTTTCGTTCCTTATGCAAACAAATATGCAAAGAAGGCAATCGGTGTTCGCTATGTTAATTCAGGTGACATCGATCTTGAAATTGGTGCTGCGATTCCCAACGGATTCAATACAGATGATCCTGTAATGAATTTTGGTCTTTCTGTTGGCCCAACAGAATGGCTCAAGCTTTCGGCTGCAATTGAAGGTGCTTTTGATGAAGGCTCAAATATCTACACTGGTGCAACAATCGGATTCCAGAATTTAATTCTTGATGCATATCTTGCATTGGATTCAATGTTCACAGACGTGAAGGACGATCAGGCATACGGACTTGGAGCAGCCATTACTTTCATTGTTCCTAACACAAAGATTACTCTTCGCCCGGAATTAGGAACAAATTTCTTTGAGAATGACAATTACACAATGGCCTGGTATACAGGTGCAAGCCTTGATTTGCCTATCAACCGTGAATTTTCTTTGAATATCTGGGGATCATTTGCTGTCGGTTCAAAGGATGAAAGATGGGAAGATGACTTGATTTTTGCCGGCACAGAAGTTCGTGACTATGATGGTGGTAGAATCATTGATGTTCGCCCATCAATTGAATTCAAGGCAGACAAAGACCTTTCTTTCAATGTATATGCAAATGTTGAGTGGCGCCGTGCATTTGACGGAAAGAAACGCACAAGCTGGTCAAGTGGTATTTTTGCAACATATACATTCTAATTTGATTTAAATTCCTGGAAGTTTTTTCCCGGAATATAAACAAAAAAAGCCTTTCACAAACTGAAATGCACCTCCTGAAATTGAACTTTATTTGTCCAACTTTAGGGTGCACTTCACAATTGAAAGGCTTTTTTATTCTTCCAGGCTAAAAATTACTTTCCTGTAATAAGGAGAGTCTTTGAGTCAAGCTTGAGCGAATCTTCAAATTCTGTGTTCTTTCCCATCTTGAGAACATTTACGTTTGTATCCTTGCCTTTTGATGAAAGGTGAACAACTGCAGTAAAGTAAGGAAGCAGGGACTTAGGTGCTGAGTCTTCAAGTTTGTCTCCTTCGCTTGTTGAGCTGAACCAAATTTTAGTCTTTGTGGCCTTTGCATAGCTTGCAACTGACTGGAGGTCGGCTTCCTTAACTTTTGTGAAATCCACGTCATCAATTACAACTCCAGCAACATTGATTCCGCTGGCTTTGAGTGCGTTGAGTGTATTAACCACCTTCTCAAGAGAAATAATGTCCTGGTTGAAGTTAAGAATTGTTCGGTTCTTGAGAATTTGCTCCTTTACATCCTTTGCATTGGAAAGAGCCTTCTTCTTTGAGATTTCATTGAAGATTCCGTCATACCATGTGATGACATTGGCACTCATCTGGTTGAATGAAATATGAACAAGCTGCTTTCCGTTCAAGAGTGTGTCCATTCCAAACTGAACAAGAACGCTAGTCTTACCAAGTCCTTTTTTTGCTGTTACCAATCCCATTTCCCCGGCCTTGAGTCCGCCGTTAGTTACTTCGTCAAATGCACGGATTGGGCTTCTTTCAAATAGTTCCTGCTTTGCCATAGTATCGCCTCCAAAATAAATTGTACTTAATCATCACAGGGTAGTGGTAATGAACCCTGAGTTTTTTTTATCTTTTTGCAATGAAAATATTATACCACAATATTCCTAAATGTGAACAAAAAAAATCCCGCAGAACATTATGTCCCACGGGATTTTATGACTAACCTAAGCAGTTGTATTACTTAGCCTGAGCCTTCTTCTTTTCCTGGTATGCCTTCTGGAGTTCTTCAGAAACATTGTTAGGAACCTTAGCATACTTTTCGAATTCCATAGTGAATTCTGCCTTACCCTGTGTTGAAGAGCGGAGAATTGTAGAGAATCCAAACATTTCAGAAAGTGGAACCTCAGCGTTAACTGTTGATGTTCCAAGCTCATCTGTAGAATCAATGATAACACCGCGGCGCTGGTTGATGAGACCGAACATGTTACCCTGGAATTCTGTAGGACCTGCAAGCTGAACCTTCATGATTGGTTCGAGGATTGCTGGCTTTGCCTTTGCATAACCTTCGCGGAAAGCACCAATAGCTGCTGTCTGGAAAGCAATATCAGAAGAGTCAACTGGGTGGTATTGACCATCATTGATTGTACAGCGAACGCCTACAACTGGAGCACCAATAAGTGAACCCTTTTCCATAGCCTTCCTGAATCCCTTGTCGCAAGATGGAATGTATTCGTTAGGAATAGCACCACCCTTGATTGCGTCTACGAATTCGTAATCCTTACCTTCTTCCTGGAATGGTTCCATGAATCCGGCAACACGTCCGTACTGACCTGAACCACCAGTCTGCTTCTTGTGAGTGAAGTTGAAGTCTGCCTTCGTTGTGATTGATTCACGATAAGCAACTTCTGGCTGAGCAACTGTAACTTCGCACTTATATTCGCGCTTCATGCGTTCAACGTAAACAGCGAGGTGAAGCTCACCCATACCCTTAATGATTGTCTGGTTAGATTCTGGGTCAACGTATGTCTGGAATGTTGGGTCTTCCTTTGTAAAGCGGTTGAGAGCCTTAGACATGTTGGCTGCTGCAGACTTGTCAACTGGAGTGATAGCCTGAGAGATAACTGGTTCTGGAACGAACATAGATGTCATGGCAATGTTAAGTCCGCCGCCACAGAATGTATCACCTGAAGCACAGTCAACACCGAAGAGGGCAATGATGTCTCCTGGCATACCTTCGTTAATATCTTCCATCTGAGCTGAGTTCATGCGAACGAGACGTCCAACCTTGAACTTCTTTCTCTGACGAACATTATAGAGTTCATCACCCTTAGTGATTTTACCCTGGTAAATACGTGTGTATGTGAGCTGTCCGAACTGACCGTCATCAAGCTTGAATGCAAGAGCAACACATGGCTTGTCTTCAACGTTGAAGAGTTCAACCTGTTCTTCGTTCTTGTCAAGGTCGAGACCGTAGTTGTGAACTTCTGTTGGGTTAGGGAGATAGTCAAGTACAGCGTCGAGAACTGGCTGAATACCCTTGTTCATGTGAGCTGAACCACAGAATACACCAACAAACTGTTCTGCAAGTGTACCCTTGCGGATAGCTGCCTTGATTTTTTCTACAGGAACATTGTCGTAGTCTCCTTCCATGAGGACTTCCATGAGTTCATCATCGAAGTTAGAAGCTGCATCGAGGAGTTCAACGCGCTTTTCCTTAGCCTGTTCAACGAGATCAGCTGGA
>SAMEA3663224__coassemble_168_pt1 | contig 48689 bp, 44 predicted proteins | sample SAMEA3663224__metabat2_low_PE_008 | metagenome-assembled genome bin SAMEA3663224 (sample SAMEA3663224) | pig gut metagenome | biome: pig gut; feature: pig-associated habitat; material: faeces | place: China | collected 2013
ATTGTATTGTTCATGCGGGTTGTACTCTTCTTTACTTCAATTTCATGAGTAATCTTTACGAGATACTTTGAAAGGTTTGCCTTGCAGTATTTGTTGAAGACAAAACCTTTGTCAAGTTCTTCTGCTGATGAGAAAACAGCTGGTGTGATGTCGTCTTCAAAGAGGCCCTTTGACCAACCAACAACCTTCTGAACTTTTCCTTCAGCAAGCAATTCTTTAGCGCGAGCGATTAATTTTTCTTGCATCTCAAGTCCTCCAGCTTTTTGTTTTCACCGAGAGCTGTAATCTTTGCCACAAAGTCGTTCATGAGACCTGCAAAGCGTACGCCTTCAGCAGCGGAACACCATTCTACACGAGTTCTTTCCTTTTCAATTCCCAGAAAGTTGAGCATTGAAAAGAGGAGTGTCATACGACGGCGTGCAAAATAGTTTCCTGTTGAATAGTGACAGTCACCCGGGTGGCAGCCACACAAAATAACACCGTCAGCACCACGCTGGAATGCACGCAAGATGAACAATGGGTTCAAGCGGCATGAGCATGGGATGCGGATGATCTTTACGTTTGCAGGGTAGTCAAGACGGTTGTTTCCGGCAAGGTCAGCACCTGCGTAAGAACACCAGTTGCAGCAGAATGCTACGATTTTTGGTGTCCAGTTCTTGTTTGATTCACTCATAGTACTGCATCAACCTCTGCCAAAATCTGGCTGTTAGAGAATCCGTGCAAGTCCATGGCACCTGAAGGACAGGCAACTGTACATGCACCACAACCCTGACACATTGCTGTATTAACCTGAGAAACGTGTCTTGTAATTGTTGTTCTGTTTGGTCCGCGGAAATCCTTGTCAACATAAGAGATTGCACCGTAAGGACAAACATTAACACACTGTCCACATCCGTTACAAAGGTTTTCGTTTGGATGGGCAGTACATGGGTTTGTCTTGAGACTGTCTTTTACGAGGAGACAGATGGCCTTTGCAGCAGCACCGGAAGACTGGGCAACAGTTTCAGGAATATCCTTTGGACCCTGGCAGCAGCCTGCAAGGAAGATACCTGCTGTTGGACTTTCAACCGGACGGAGCTTAGCATGAGCTTCAAGGAAGAAGTCATTGTTGTCCATAGAAGTTGTAAGCATTGTTGCAAGTGGACGAGCTGATTTGTCAGCTTCGATAGATGCGGCAAGAACAACCATGTCAGCCTTAATGTGAACCTGCTTGTTCAAAATAAGGTCTGAACCCTGAACATCGAGAGTTCCGTCTGAAAGTGGAGTAACTTTTCCAACCTGTCCCTTGATGTAGTGAACACCATACTGTTCAACTGCACGGCGGTAGAATTCATCAAAGAGTTTTCCTGGTGTACGAACATCAATGTAGAATACCCAAACGTTTGTGTCTGGATAGTGGTCGCGGGTAAGGATTGCGTGCTTTGCTGTGTACATACAGCAGATCTTAGAACAGTATTCGTGACCCTTTGTTGCATCAGCTGCACAGCGGGAACCTACACACTGAACGAATACGATGTTCTTTGGTTCCTTACCGTCTGACGGGCGCTTCAAGTGACCGCTTGTTGGACCAGAAGCATTGCAGAGGCGTTCGAATTCAAGAGATGAAACAACGTCCGGGCTCTGGCTGTAAGCATATTCATCGAATTTTGTGAGTTCGATCGGATTGTAACCAGTTGCTACGATGATTGTACCGTACTTTTCTGTGATTACTTCATCCTGCATGTTGAAGTCGATTGCTCCAACTCCACATGCCTTCTGGCAGAATCCACAGGCATCCTTGCCGTTCTTTGCAGCTTTCTGGTGCAGACAGTAGTTTGCATCGATTGTAGCTACCTTTGGAACAGCCTGTGCGAATGGAATGTAGATTGCCTTCTTGTTGTCAAGATTAAGGTTAAAGTCGTTTGGAACCTTCTTGTTTGGACAGGCTTCGATACATGCACCACAACCTGTACACTTTGTTTCGTCAACATAGCGTGCATGGCGCTTGATGTCGATTGTGAAGTTTCCGATGTATCCCTTTACGCCAACAACTTCTGAGTAAGAAAGAATTCTGATGTTAGGATTCTGGCTTACTTCCGTCATTTTTGGAGTAACGATACAAGAAGCACAGTCAAGGGTAGGGAATGTCTTGTCGAGCATTGCCATCTTTCCGCCGACTGTAACCTTCTTTTCAACGATGTCTACAGGGAAGCCTGCATCTGCAATGTCGAGGGCAGCCGTAATACCTGCAATACCGCCACCGATAACCAGGGCTCTCTTTGTAACAGGAGTTTCACCTTCTGTAAGAGGAGTATTGAGGACAGTCTTTGCAACTGCAGCCTTTGCAAGGGCAATAGCCTTTTCTGTATTTTCTTCAATATTTTTGCCAACCCATGAAGTCTGTTCACGGATGTTTGCAATTTCAACTTTGAACTGATTGAGGCCAGCTCGTGCTGCACATGAACGGAATGTCTTTTCGTGCATGCGTGGAGAACAAGAACACAGAACAACGCCTGTAAGCTTGTCTTCCTTAATGTGGTCTTCAATCATCTTCTGACCTGCAGAAGAACACATGTATGTGTAGTTGGTTGAGTAAACAACCTCTGGCATCTTGCCAACTTCTTCTGCAACCTTTGCTACGTCAACTGTACCTGCAATGTTGGTTCCACAGTGACATACAAAAACACCAATTCTTTCCATATTTCTACTGTGCTCCTATTTGCGGTACTTTCTGAATGCACTCATCAAAAGCTGCTGTGGTGTATCTTCATCCAGCTTCTCAGGAACCTGAGAAGGATCAAGGTGATGTGGGCCACGTTCACGTTCAACAACTGTGCGAACTGCATCGATAAGTTTTGCTGGTTCTACCTGGCGTGGGCAGCGTTCGAGACAAGCAAAACAAGACAAACATGCATAGATTGACTTGCTCTTGAGCAATGGTTCGATTTCACCGTTTTCCACCATCTGAACAAACTGATGTGGATGGTATTCCATTGCATCGTAGTTAGGGCAAGTTGCAGAGCATTTTCCGCAAACCATGCACTTCTTAGGGTTAACACCGCTTGTTTCAAGAATTCTATCTTTGTAACTCTGGATTTCTGCTTCGAGCATTATGCTTCCTCCTTAACACTGGAATCTTTGATTCCTAGAGCTTCAGCAAGAAGTTCTGTAAAGTAGATAACGTCCATGTTTGTGTCGCCCTGGTTCTTGATGAGATTGTAGCGGCAAAGTGGACAGCTTGTTACGAGGAAGTCAGCACCCATGTCCTGTGCATTTGTGATGATTTTCTTTGCACGGTTCTGTGGGATTGAAGGATCTTCAAAAGATGCGTATGCACCGCAGCATTCGTTGCGTTCAGCATAGATTACTGGAGTTGCACCGATAGCCTTGATGAAGTCTTCGAGAATCTGTGGATTTTCAGGATCATCAAATTCCATGACCTTTCCTGGGCGAAGGAGGAGACATCCATAGTAAGCGCCGATTTTCTTTCCCTTGAGAGGATTCTTAACGGCAGCCTTAACCTTGTCCCAGCCGATTTCGTCGCGGAGAACTTCAAGGAAGTGGAGAACTTTTGTTTCTCCGTGGTATTCAATACCGTCCTGAGCGAGATAGTTGTTTACTTTGAGAATTGTGTTCTCATCGTTCTGCAGGTCGTTGTTAACCTGCTTGATGACATTGTAACAAGCTGAACACAATGTTACCAATGCCTGGTTCTTATCCCTGGAGTCAGCAAGAGCACGAACAGAAGGAAGCTTTGAGGCAATTTCATTCTTGCCTGTTGGATAAACACCGCCGCAGCACTGCCAGTCTTCGATTTCTTCAAGTTTGAAACCGAGGGCTTCTGCACACTTGCGGCCGTAGTTATCAAGTTCCTTGGCCTTGTTCTTTAATGTACATCCAGGAAAGTAAGAATAAGTTAGTGTGTTTGTCTGGTCACTCATTCTTTTCTCCCAAAATTAATTAATAATTCATAATGCATAATTCACAATGCATAATTCGTAATGCATGATTCACAATGCATAATTAAATTTCATGTTGCGCAACTCATAATTCACAATTATTGATTCCTAATTATAAATTATGAATTGATAATTATTTTGCCATTTCTTCCGGATGGAATACCTTGTCAAATTCTTCTGCAGTCATGAAACCGAGTTCAGTGCAAGCTTCCTTGAGGGAAATATTCTTTTCGTATGCAAGGTGACTTGTCTTTGCTGCCTTTTCATAACCGATGTATGGGTTAAGGGCTGTAACGAGCATCAAAGAGTTGTAGAGGTTGAAGTGCATCTTTTCTTTGTTTGCCGTGATTCCAACAGCACAGTTGTTGTTAAAGCTTACCATTACTTCTGCAAGGAGTCTTACAGACTGGAGGAAGTTATAGGCGATTACAGGCATGAAAACATTGAGTTCAAAGTTACCCTGTGATGCTGCCATTCCAACTGCTGCGTCGTTACCCATAACCTGAACTGCAACCATTGTCATTGCTTCACACTGAGTAGGGTTAACCTTTCCAGGCATGATTGAAGAACCAGGTTCATTTTCAGGAATATGGATTTCACCGATACCGCAGCGAGGGCCTGAAGCAAGCCAGCGAACGTCGTTGGCAATCTTCATGAGGTCTGCTGCAAGAGCCTTGAGTGCTCCGTGAGCGAATGTGATTTCATCCTTTGAAGTAAGAGCATGGAATTTGTTAGGTGCTGTAACAAAATCCTTTCCTGTGAGTTCTGATACTTTTTTTGCAACAAGAGTATCGAATCCTTTTGGTGCATTGAGTCCTGTACCAACTGCTGTACCACCGAGGGCAAGCTGCTTGAGGTAAGGAAGTGTAGACTTAAGCATTTCCTTGTCCCGTTCAAGTGATGTTCTCCAGCCTGAGATTTCCTGACTGAAGGAAATAGGAACTGCATCCTGAAGATGTGTGCGTCCTGACTTTACGATTCCTTCATTTGCAGCTTCAAGTTTCTTGAATGTGCCTGCAAGAAGATCGATGGCAGGGAAAAGCTTGTCTTCAAGTTCCACAACGGCAGCGATGTGCATTGCTGTAGGGAATGTATCGTTTGAAGACTGAGACATGTTGATGTCATCATTTGGATGGCAGAGCTTGTCTCCTGCAATCTGGTTTGCGCGGTTTGCAACAACCTCGTTGCAGTTCATGTTTGACTGTGTGCCTGAACCTGTCTGCCATACAACGAGAGGAAAGTTGTCGTTGAGGCTTCCTGAAATGACTTCATCGCAGGCTGCAGAAATTGCCTTGAGCTTTACATCAGTCATTTTTTCAGGCTTGAGTTCATTGTTGGCCATTGCAGCTGCCTTCTTCAGGTAGCCGAAAGCCTTTGTTATTTCGCGAGGCATTGTTTCGATGCCGACACCAATTAGGAAGTTTTCGTGGCTGCGTTCAGTCTGTGCTCCCCAAAGCTTGTCTGCAGGAACCTTTACTTCACCCATTGAATCATGTTCGATCCTGTATTCCATCATAGTCTCCAAAAATTAGTTAAAGTCCAGCTGGCTGATTACTTTCTTGAGTGCGTCTGCAGATGCCTTGAGCTTAGCAACTTCTTCGTCTGTGAGGGCTGGAGCAAGGCGTCCTTCAACACCGTTTCCGCCAACAACTGTAGGAATGGAAAGACATACATCTTCGATTCCGTATTCACCCTTGAGCATTGTAGAAACGATTGTTACAGAAGGAGTGTTGTTCTTGATGAGCTCACAGAGTTTTGCTGTTGTAACACCGATAGCGTAGTTTGTGCACTTCTTTGCTTCGATGATCATTCCGCCTGACTTGCGTACATATTCTTCCACATCGTCGCGGTTGAGTTCCTGGTGCTTGTTTCCAACAGCATTGTTGTAGTCATCAACTGGAACTGAAGCAATGTTTACAAGTGACCAAGGTACGAATGATGAATCTCCGTGTTCACCGAATACGTAAGCGTGGAGGTTAGTCTGGCCGATTCCGTATTCATCAGCAATCTTTGTGCGCAGACGTGCTGTGTCAAGGAGTGTACCTGTACCGATGATGTGGTTTGCAGGAATGTTTGAAGACTTTGCAAGCTGATAAGTGAGAACATCAACCGGGTTTGCTACGAGTACGTAGATTGCATCAGGAGCAGCCTTTGTGATCTGGGGAATAATTGACTTGAAGATGTTTACGTTGATCTGAGCAAGGTCAAGGCGTGACTGTCCAGGCTTGCGTCCAACACCAGATGTGATTACAACGATGTCAGAATTCTTTGCATCTTCATAAGTTCCTGCATGGATATTTACAGGAGCCATGTAAGGTGTACCCTGACGAATATCCATTGCTTCACCCTTTGCGCGCTTTTCGTCAATGTCAATGAGAACGATTTCTGTTGCAATTCCCTTGAGACAGAGAGCGTATGCTACAGAAGAACCAACCTGTCCGGCTCCAATAATAGTAATTTTGTTTGCCATATAAATCTCCTGAAAAATATATTTTTTATCAGTGTATGTTTAAAGATTGCGCAATACTCCCACGTAATCCATTTTATAGTATAATTCAATAGTTGTTTATTGTGAATATTTATTTGGTGCAAAAGAGTCATATTTATGGAAAAAACGGTTAATTTTGATATTTATGTGAATTTTTTTACAGTGCAGAAATGACAGTGTGATTTTTTTCACATTTGAAATTCCTGACAAATAAAAAAAAAACGGGACACCTCTCAAAAATGTCCCGGGTTGCTGGAAAACTATCCCATGCTGCTTGTACTAGAGATTTTCAAGAAGCCATTTCTTGAAGCTGTCGTAGTCCTTTTCCATAGGAATTGCATTGTCTGGAAGTGACAAAACCTTTTCGAGTCTGTCAGGAATGCTTGGCTCACGTCCAATAGCATTAACAACAGTTGCCCCGAACTTTGCAGGGTGTGCTGTTTCGAGAATGATTGCCGCAGTCTTAGATTCTGTGACCTTCTTTGCCCATGCAGGGATATTTGCTGTGAGACCAGGCTTGTTGTAATCCTTGTTTCCGTTTCCATCCACAAGTTTCTGCATTTCACCGTGGCGCATGTCGTTCCATGCCTTCCATGCAACGGCTCCATGAGGGTCAATTACATATCCTGTCTTGTCATTGCATTCCTTGATTGCACTTAGTGTTCCCTCGTCGTCTGTCCAGTATGAAGCAAAGAGGTTTCTTACTTCATCAAGTGTGTACATGGCCTTGATTCTTTCATAGTTTGACGGTGCACCAACGTCCATTGCGTTGCTGAGAGTGGAAACTGAAGGACGAGCCTTGTATTCACCTGTGGCAATCCAGTCTGGAATTGTGTGGTTTGAATTTGTTGCTGCAACGAATCCGTCAATTGGAGCTCCCATTTCGCGGGCAATGAGTCCTGATGTGAGGTTTCCGAAATTTCCGCTAGGCACAACTGCTATGATTGACGGGTCTTCAATCTTTGAGTCGTGTGGAATTCTGTTCTTTACCACGAGAGATGAGTATGTGTAGTAGAAAGCCTGTGGAAGCAATCGTGAAATGTTGATTGAGTTTGCCGATGAAAGGCGGAATTTGTCACGAAGTTCCTTGTCTGTGAATGCAGTCTTTACAAGCTTCTGGCAGTCATCGAATGTTCCCTTTACCTTGAGTGCACGAACATTTCCTGTGAATGTTGAAAGCTGCTTTTCCTGGAGTGGAGAAATTTTTCCGTCAGGGTAGAGAATTGTCACATCAATTCCCGGAACATTGTGGAAAGCTGATCCAACAGCAGATCCAGTGTCACCGGATGTTGCCACGAGAATATGAAGGTTGTCCTTTTCGCCGCGGTTGAAGTAGCTCATTACACGAGCCATGAATCGTGCTCCAAAATCCTTGAAGGCACATGTTGGTCCGTGGAAAAGTTCAAGCACATAAGTTACCTGGTCAATTGGCACTACCTGAGATGAGAATGGGTAGCAGTCCTGTATGATTGCCTCCAGGTCGTTGTCTGGGATTTCATCCTTCACGTATGGCTTTGCCATTTCAAATGCAACTTCGCGGAAAGAAGGCTCTGGTGTTCTTGTCAGAAGTGAATCTGGAAGCTTAGGAAATTCAACTGGAATGTATAGTCCTCCAGTCTGTGCGTTCATACCGTTAAGTACGGCTGTCTTGAAGTTTACTTTTACCGATGGGTCACGTGTATCTGTGTAAATCATAATCTCTTCCTTATTAATCATTTTTTTAAAATAGAATCATCCGTCCGGAATGATAATAAATGTCATCCTAGCAAAAAAACAAATTAGTTTCAATAAAATGCTGAACCGTGACCGTAATTTAGTATCCATTTTTCCTGAGTCATGGGGAAAGGGCTGCTAAGACAACCAGCAGTGCATTGTACGTGAAGTGTGCTATGAATCCGGCATAGATTGACTCTGTCTTTTTGTATGAGAAGCGCAGTATTGCCCCGGAAATAAGCGCGTTTATTACAGGCACAAATCCCATGTAGCGGTGTGCGAGGGCAAATAATGTTACGGAAAGAATTTCTGAAACCAGGGCAGTTGCCTTTCCTTTTTGCGGAATGATTTCCATGAGTGTTTCTGGCATGTATTGCCTGTAAAGGGTTTCCTCGTAGAATGCTGATACTGCCAGTAAGATTGCTGTGCATGCCCAGTTCATGGGTGTGTTGTCGAAGAAAGGCTTTCTGACCATGTACTGGTTGAGATCAAGGATAATGCAGGTCAGTTCAATGAAAGCATACACTATCATCAGGAATCCCAGTGTGAGTGCCCACCAGTAGGAAGTCCTGAAAGTGACTCTGAGCCTTTCTTTCATGCGTTCATTTTCGTCTTCAATTTTGCTTGAGATTCTGTTCTGGAAAAAGAGAAATATTGCGGATACAAGCTGAATTACAACGCCCAGTCTTATTTGAGGGGAAAAACCCGCTGCACTTTCGCCGGGTCCTCTTAAAACCGGGGGAATGACCAGCAAAAACAGAACTATGAAGAATTGTACTTTAAGGTATTTATTTTTCATTTGCAGTCGTGTATTATTATATATTGGAAAGATTCAAAAAACAACGTAATGTTTGCTGAATCTTCCTGCTTTTGTCCCGTGATTTTTGGGATGGGCATATTTTTTTTAGGTGAGGAATTTTTGTGATTGTAGCTGTTTCTCTTCTTGCCGTTATTCTGGCTGTCTTTATTTGCATGAAAGTGTATAACCTCACAAAGGATGTGACCAAATTTTATGCCCAGGGTTTTGACTATGGTTTCCATGCAAGGGAAATTTCCTCTTTGTGGAAGCTTGCGAAAAAATGCGAGATTGAGGAACCTCTTTCGCTCTTTGTGTCTGAGAACGCAGTAAACAGATGTATTTCTGCCTTTATCCAGAAGTCCCGAGAAGAGGGAACTGAAAATACATTTCCGGTACAGAGTTTTCTTGAGACACTCTACAAGTTTAAGACCCGGGTTGCTCTTGATCTGGACAACAAGAGAGGTCTTGAAAACACCAAGACACTGGATCAGGGACAGGTTCTCAGTGTGATCTATAAGGGAAAGGGTGTTTTTAATTCCAGGGTCCTCAATAATGGCAGGGAACTTGTCATTGCTCTGCCGACCCAGTTCAACAAGAACACAAAGAAAATCGACTTTCTTAAGGGTGAGGAATGGGAGCACAAGATGGTTTCCGTTTATTTCTGGAGAAAGGGGGATGCGGGATACGCCTTTGATACAGAGGTGTTCAGTTCCGGAGTTTTCAGAAGTGACAAGGCTCTGTTCCTGAAACATGCATACAAGCTGGATAGAACTCAGAAGAGACAGTCCATTAGGTGTGCCTGCGAGATTTACGGTCAGATTTTTATCATGCAGTTTTCCGATGATGGTCTTGAGGCAGAGTCTTCCCCGGGATATAAGTGTCTCATTGAGGACATAAGCGAAGATGGAGCAATGATCAGGATTGGTGGAAAGGGAAAGAGCAATGTGTGCATAAGGCTTCAGTTTGAGATAAATGGTTCCCTTGTTCTTATGCAGGGAATAGTTCGTGCCGTTGAGTACAACCAGAATATTGACCAGTCAAGACTGCACTTTGAATGCACTCAGATTGAGCCTTCAATGAGGAATGCTATTCTGGCATACGTGTATAATGTAATGCCTCAGGATCAGAAGGATATTCAGGAAGCCATTGCCCAGGTTGAGGAAAGCAGAAACCAGGAGCAGGGAAAAAATCAGGCTTCTGAGGAAATTGCGGTTCCTGAAAAAAGACCAGAATTCGCTTCTGACAGCTGATTTATAGGAAAATGGTGATTGATATGAAAATGTTTTTTTGCAGGTTTGTTTCATTTGTTTTGGTTTCTGGAATTGCTTGTTCCATGGTTTTTGCCCAGAAGGAATATGAAAAGCTTTTTCTAAAGGGCAATCTTGCTGACAAGAACAAGGCTGTAGCCGAGGCCCAGTCTTATGGTGATGGGGCTCTTGCACTTAATGCCCTTGAGTTTGCCGTTTCTGCAAGAAAAATTCTTGGTGAAGATTCTGAACTTGCAGAGCTTTGCGTTACCAGCGTAAAGTCACTTTCCCTGGGAAACAGCAAGGGAAGGGAATCTGAGGTTTCATCTGCATTGTGCAAGGTGTTCCGTGAATTTTCTGATGAAAGGGTTCGCATTGCAGTTATTGATGCCTTCTCGGATTTTTCAAGTGCAGAGGCTGTCCTTCTTGTTAACACCTATTTCAACCAGCGCATGGAGAACAATGAGCAGATGGATGAGGTGCTTCTTAAGTCTGTCTTGTTCATGGGAAATTATGGTAATTCCTATTCATTCCGCCTGCTCTTCATTGGTGACATTCTTGATGTGTGGCCTACATATTCTGAGAATCTTTCCAATTCATACGGAGTTCTTGCAGACAGGCATGAGGGGGAGATTCTCCAGATTCTTTCCACGGTTCCGCCGGAAAGGAGAATTGTCATCCTGAAGAAGATCAACCTTAACAAGAAAATTTCTGAAAAAGTTCGGGGCATTGTTGCAGAAAATGCATTGTCGTCGGTTATATATAATGGCAAGGAAGTGAAGTCAAAATTCTCGAGGGAAGATGTGGAACTCATGCTTCTTTCCCTTGAAGTTGCTGCAAGCACAAAGTGGACTCGCGCATCTTCGGTTTCAAGGGATTGTTTTGAGGTTCTCAAAAGTCAGTATGAAGACAATCAGGTTTCTGAGGAAAGTTTCTCCCTTGCCATCAGGAATCTGGCAGCCATAGGCTCACAGGACATAGTTCAGGCTCTTTCTCTTTATCTTGATTCACTTAACAAGAAGGCTGAGTCTAACTCGCTTTCAAGTAATGCCGTTGTGCTTTCCGTAATTGAATCGTTGGGGGAACTGGGCGACAAGTCTGCATTTGACTATCTGCTTTATGTTACTTATCTTGACTATCCTGCAGAAGTTACCGATGCCGCAAAGTCAGCTCTTGCCAAGCTTAAGTGGTAGATTTCCAGAGACTGAGATTTTTTAATCCTTTTGTTGCTGCGGCATTTGTTGTCGCAGTTTTGCTTTGTTTCGGGGTGGGCGTTCCCGGTAATCGGAATCCATTTGTTTCCTTGTGTGACATTAATGAAGCAACCTCTCTTTCCGGGATTATTCATTCCAATCCTGCAAGGACTTCATCAAAAAATTATTATTCACTTGATCTTGATCTTTTGTCTGTGTCATCAAATTTTTTTTCACGTGGAAACAGTCTCGGTGCTTCTGGCAGGGTCAGGATTCTTGTTCCTTCGGAATTTGTTGAGTCAAATTATCCGGGAAAACTGTATTCGCGCCATTCATCTCCGGTTCTGTATGAGGCTGGTGAGAAAATATGTGCTGACGGTTCCTGGTTTAGTGATGGCGGTTGCTTTGTCTGCTCTTCGGTCTGCTCTCCTAGTGGCAGTAATTCAGTGTCTTTTTCCATAAGTCATTTCAGGGCACTGTGCAGGCTTTCGTTTAAGCGTCTTATGTTTGGCTGGGGAAAAGCCGGTGGTTTTGTTCTGGCCCTTCTTTCTGGATCCCGGGAGTATTGCGATGATAATCTGCAGGAAAATTTCCGCAATGCAGGTCTTTCTCACATACTTGCCTTGAGCGGAATGCATCTTTCCTTTTTTTCATCAGTTTTTGGTTTTGGTTCAAGGCGCCTGTTCGGAAAGAAATATTCATTCTGGGCAAGGCTTCTTGCTATGGTTTTCTTTGTCTGGTTTGCCGGGCTTTCTCCGTCACTGTTCAGGGCTTTGGTTTGTTCGCTTGTTGTCCTGGTTTGTTCTGCAGTTTATTGCGTGGACACGGACTATCTTTCAGTATTGTCATTTGTTTTTCTTTTTCACTTGTGTCTTATTCCTCAGGATGCACAATCTCCCGCATTTGTCCTGTCATATAGTGCCCTTGCAGGAATTCTTGTTTTTTCTGATTTTGTTTCCTGCCGTATCTTTTCAAGGTTTCTTCCTCCCATGGTGTCTTCCTCTATTTCTGCTTCTGTTAGTGCTCAGGCTGCAACATCTTTTTATTGTGCAAGGCTCTTTGGAAAAATTATGCCCATTGGTTGTATTTCATCGGTTGTAGTTTCTCCCATGATAAATGTTCTGATGCTTGTTTCCTTTATTGCCGTAATTTTTTCTCTAGTATTCCCTTTTCTGTCTGGGCCATTTGGTTGTATACTTAACATGATATATTTTTTTATAGAGAAGGTGGTTGGACTTTTTGCTCTTGTTCCGCCGCTTTCAATAGGAAACTAGAATGGAACATCCTGATTATAATTCTGCCATAGCACTGAAGACATTTCTTGAAGAAAATGGAATGGCAATGCAAAAAAAATTCGGGCAGAATTTCATGCTCAATCCTCAGGCTCGGACAAAGATAATTGATTATCTAGATCCGGAAGAAAATCAGGTAGTATGGGAAATTGGTCCCGGCCTTGGTTGCATGACAAGTGAGATTCTTTCAAGAAAGGCATGCCTGACAGCATTTGAAATTGACCGTGGTTTTATTTCCTTTCTTCATCAGTTTTTTGATGGTTATGAAAGCAATGGAAATTTCAGGATTGTTGAGGGAGACGTCCTCAAGACATGGAAGAAGGAATTTGAATGCCAGAAAAAAAGACCGTGCAAGCTGTTCGGAAATCTGCCATATAATATTGCGGCTACTTTTATTGCAGATACCATTACTGAGGGCCTGGTCTTTGACAAGTGTGTTTTTACCATCCAGAAGGAAGTTGCCCAGCGAATGGTTGCAAAGCCCTCATCAGAAAACTATTCTTCATTCAGTGTTTTGTGCCAGTGGGGGTATGAAGTTAAGCCTGGGCTTGAGCTTGCTGCAGGTAATTTCTGGCCAAAACCTAACGTTGGGTCTCAGGCTGTTGTCATGACTCGCAGGGAAAAGCCCTATGAGTGTTCTGATCCAAGGCTTTTTGTCAAGTTGGTTCATGCTCTCTTTTCATCAAGACGAAAGACTGTAAACAATAACATTAAGGGTCTCTTGAATGGGAGCATGGATGCTGAAAGGGTTTTTTCACGTGCAGGAATTGATAAGTCTCAGAGGGCAGAGAATCTTCATGTTGAAGATTTCCTTAGATTGTGCGAGAGTCTTAGAATAGAGTACGATGATGTTAAGTAGTTTTGTGGGGGTATGAATAATGTCACTTGTTAATATAGCTGAAAATCTGGAAAGGGTAAGGGAAGAAATCAGGAATGCCTGCATTAGTTCCGGCAGAAAAGAAAATGAAGTTCTTCTTTGTGCTGTCAGCAAGTTTCATCCTGCAGAGGATGTTGTTGAGGCCATGAAGTCTGGCCAGGTTCTTTTTGGTGAGAATCGTGTTCAGGAAGCCTGTGAAAAATTCACTCAGGTGGAGGCTATGGGCTTTACCCCGGATCTTCATATAATTGGCAACCTTCAGACTAACAAGATAAAAAAGGCCTGTGAAATTGCTTCCTGTATTCAGTCTGTTGATCGCGAGGATGTCCTTAGGGAAGCGGAAAAACATCTTGCAAGAATGAATCGTTTCCTTGAAGTTTATTTTGAACTTCACACGGCTGAGGATTCAAAGAGTGGCTATGGAAGTGAGGATGATCTTTTGCGTTCCTGTGAAAATATTGCCAGTGGACTTTATCCCCATATTGTTCCAAAGGGACTCATGACAATGGCTCCATTTACAGATGATGAAAGACTTGTAAGAAGTTCATTCCAGAAGACCAGGATTCTTCGTGACAGACTTAACCGTGAATTTCCAGATCTTCCAATCCAGGTTTTGAGCATGGGTATGAGTGGTGATTACAAAATTGCCATTGAGGAAGGAAGTACCATGGTTAGGGTTGGAACTGCCATATTTGGTGAGAGGGACTATTCAAGGTAAATGTCTCGACTTTTCCGCATAATGCTTGTTTTTGTTTTTTTCTCATTTGTGCTGTCTCCCTGCTTTTCAGCGGATGAAGCAAATATAGAGCCTGTTCCTTATTCGGAGGATGAATTTCCCCAGTGGACAAAGGACTTGAGACGGGCAGAAATAATTTCTCTGGGGGCGGTTCCCTTCGCCGCTCTTGGCATTACAATCGGATATGGAACGTATCTCTATAAGACCGGTGAGACTGAGCATTTTCCAAATCCCTTTTCAAAGGGAGATGATTCTTTTACTGAGGAACAGCAGCTAAAGATTCTTGGTGCTTCACTTGGAGCGGGACTTTGCATTGGTGTCATAGATTTTACCGTAAATACAATAAAACGTGCTGTCAAAAGCAGGCGCGAAAAGAAAATCCTTGAAAGCTATGATCAGATTATAATTGTTCCGTCTTCTGATAAAGCTGAAGAAAATCCGGATTCTGTTTCTGATGAAGAGAATAATTCTCAAGATGGAAAGTGAGGAACGGTAATGGCTTTTTTCAGTGTTTTGGTTCCTCCAACTTACAAGACTCCAGACCGGCTGGACAAATATATTTGTGATCATACTCCAAACATGAATCGCAGCAAGCTTAAAAGTGGACTTGTTACGATTCTGGTTAACGGTAAGCCTCAGAAAATTTCATACAAGGTCAGGCCCTCAGACAGAATCGATGTTCAGTGGGAAGAAAATGTTCCGGACAATATTGATCCTGAGAATATTCCACTTGATATAGTTTATGAGGATGATAATGTTTGCGTTGTAAACAAAAAGCAGGGTATGGTAACTCATCCTGCAAGCGGCAACTGGTCAGGAACTCTTGTGAATGCACTTTTGTTTCACTGGAACAGGCAGAGCATTCATGAGCTAAAGACTGGATCTGCATCTGAAATTCTTTCCAACAGAAGACCCGGAATAGTTCATCGCCTGGATAAGGATACTTCCGGATTGATTATAACTGCAAAAAACAGGGACACGGAAGAATTTCTTGGAAAACAGTTCAGGAATCATAATAAGATTTACAAGGAATATATTTGTATTTGCATGGGAAGGCCTCAGCACAGCCATGGCATAATTGAAACACAAATCATTAGGGATCCAAAGGACAGAAAAAGATTCAAGGCTGTTGTTGGCACTGATGAGGGAAAGTTTGCCAGGTCCTATTACAGGTGTATATCCTGTTATGGAGAGTATTCTCTCATGAGGGTAAGAATAAACACAGGCAGGACACATCAGATTCGGGTTCACATGAAATATCTTAACTGTCCGATTCTGGGTGACCAGATTTATTCAAGACCAGACAGAAAATTTCCAGGTGCAACTCTCATGCTCCATTCCAGGAAGATGCGGATTTACATTCCGGGAATCAGGAATAAAATGGAATTTGTTTCTCCGACTCCACCCAGGTTTGTGGAAGTGATGAAGATACTGAAAAAAGACTATCCAAAGACAATTCTTCCAGATGACAGGTAATGTTGAAATGAAAATAAGAATTCTGCATGAACCAAGTATTTCTGAACCTTTTGTTATCCTTGAAAAACCCAGTGGGCTTCCCAGTGCACCACTGTCGGAAAATGATGACTGTGCATTGTTTCAGGCAATGAAACTGTTTCCTCAAATTGATGGTGTCTCAGGACGAAAGCCCATTGAGCGTGGTTTGGTTCACAGAATTGACACGGATACCCGCGGACTTGTTCTTGTTGCAGCATCCCAGGATTTCTATGAACTTATGATTGAAGAGCAGGCCTGTGACAGGTTTGTGAAGCATTATTCGGCAACATGCAGATTGGATACAAGTTTGCTAACTAACGATAGTTATCCTCCCCATTGCGATGATGTGAGAAAATTCTTCAAGTGTCTGGAAAGTTCTACAACTAACGAGTGTTCGTCAGTTTCCGTCTCCTCCAGGTTCAGGTTTTTTGGACTTTCCGGCAGGGAGGTTCGCCCGGTTACCGAACTTTCGGGAATGGCTGCCAAAAAGAAGGCTGGAAATAAAATCTACACCACTGAAATTATTGCAAGAAATATGGATGGCCGGTTGTATAGTGCTAGTTGCAGGATAACCAGGGGATTTAAGCACCAGGTTAGGTGTCATTTGTCCTGGGTTTCATTGCCTGTGCTTAATGATGCTCTGTATGATCCGGCCTTTGATGGAAAGAGCATTTTTGATTTTACTGCATGCACTCTTGAGTTTCTTGGATACAGGTTTAGCTTGTAGTTCAGGAAATGCTTTTGTTCTTTCAGTTGATAAACCGTAAAAAATAGAATAGAATTGCCCGTAATTTAGTGCTGGTTCACTTGATGTCAGCCTCAGTTAATTTGTCGGCTGAATGTTTAGTAAATATTGATAAGGAAAAAGTCATGGCAGAAGAAAACAAGGAATTTGATCCTAACAAAACTTTTGAGGCTGCAGTGGAGCGCTCAAAGGCTCTTGAAGCAGATATCGCAGTAAATCCAAAAAAGTACCGCGTTCTTACTGGAGACAGACCTACAGGCCGCCTTCATATCGGGCACTATTTCGGATCATTGCAGAATAGAGTGCGCATTTCAAAGATGGGTGTGCCGACAATGATTCTTATTGCTGACTATCAGGTTCTTACTGATCATGATGCTTTTGACAAGATTAGCCAGAATACAAAGCAGCTTGTAATTGATTATCTTGCTGCAGGTATTGAACCGGGTGAGAACACAATTATCTATCCTCATTCTTACATTCCTGAATGTAATCAGCTTATGCTTCCATTCATGACACTCGTCAGCAATTCTGAGCTTAGCCGTAACCCAACAGTTAAGGAAGAGATTCAGAGTGCGGGTCTTACAAACGTAAATGCCGGCATGTACACATATCCAATCCACCAGGCATGTGATATTCTTTTCTGCAAGGGAAATGTTGTTCCTGTAGGAAAGGATCAGCTTCCTCATATTGAACTTACACGCAACATTGCAAAGTCCTTCAACAAGAAATTCTGCAAGGGACGTGATCCTATTTTTCCGTTGCCACAGGCTCTCCTTTCAAAGACACCAAGCATCATGGGGCTTGACGGAAACCAGAAGATGTCAAAGAGCCGCAACAATGCAATTTTCCTCTGTAACACCGAAGACGAAACGGCAGCCCTCATAAAGAAGGCAAAGACAGATGGTGAGCGTGTCATCACTTATGATCCTGAGAATCGTCCGGAAGTTGCAAACCTTCTTTCACTTATTTCTCTGTGCACAAAAGAAGATCCTGCAGTTGTTGCAGACCGCATCGGAGACAAGGGCAGCGGTGAGCTAAAGAAATGCCTCACTGAAGCCCTTAATGAAGAACTTCGTCCATTGCGCACAAAGCGTGCAGAACTTGAAAAGAACGAGGACTATATCCGTCAGGTTCTTCTTGAAGGTGTGGACAGGGCTCGTGCCATTGCAGTTCAGACACTTGATGAAGTTCGTGAAGCAATGAACATGAAGATTTAATTTAATAAATTGTGACAAAAGACCTTTCCAATTGATAAACCATTGTTTTTTCAATATAATTTCAGCACTTTTCGGTTTGGGGGATAATTGTGCTTTTACATTTCTGGGGAGTCAGGGGGTCAATCTCAGCTCCATTGCGCAATGAGCAGATTCAGTCAAAGATTGCTGCAGTAGTTTCAAGAATGACACCAAAGGATGTTGAGTCTGAGGAGGCAAAGATGAGGTTTCTTTCGTCACTTCCTGACTGGCTCTATGGAACTGTAGGTGGCAACACACCTTGCGTGGAACTCAGATCCAAGAATGGTGAGGTTTTTCTTCTTGACTGCGGTACAGGTTTGAGAAGCTATTCAGTTTATGGGAAGCAGCCTGAAAATCTTCATTACAATATTTTCATGTCACATTTTCATTGGGATCATATTCAGGGTCTGCCTTTTTTTGGACAGACATTCAATCCAAACACCACAATTGATGTTTATTCCGTTCATCCAAATGCCGAACAGTGTTTTGCAGCTCAGAGCAGCCCTCCTTTTTTCCCGCCTAATGCATGCTGGCCCAATATCAGGGACAGGTTTACTTTCCATCAGTTGGAGGAGGGTGTTCCTTTTGAAATTGACGGAGTTAAGATTAATACTCACAGAATGACTCATCCTGGTGACAGCTATTCATATTCATTTGAGGAAGACGGAAAGAAACTCATCTACGGTACTGATGTGGAGCTTCAGCCTTCTGATTTCAACATTGATATCCAGCGTAACTATTTTTTCAAGGATGCTGATGTCATTTTGTTTGACTGCCAGTACACCAGTCCTGAGGCAATCCAGAAAATAAACTGGGGGCACAGTTCATTCAGTTCTGCCATTGATTTTGCCAGTATCTGGAATATCAAGGACCTTTATTTCTTCCATCATGAGCCAAATTATGATGACAAGAAGCTTGATTCTATTCTTTATGCAGGACAGAACTACAAGAAATTCAATGCTGACAATAAGGTTGGCATTCATATATCCAGAGAAGGACAGGAAATAGAGATATAATGAAAAAAGGTGTTGTCATCAGGTTTTTTGCATGGCTTCTTGCAGTTGTTGCGGTCGCAGTTGTTTTTGCAGTTTCTGCTTTCTTTTATCTTTGCAAGCCGGTTTCCGGAGCTGATGAAGATGAGCGTGGTGAAAAAATAAGCGTTGTTCAGGGGGACTCCGTAAGGGATGTTTCAAAGCGTCTCATGGATCTTAATCTCATCAGAAATGACAGGTTTTTCTACTATGCTGCCAGATTCCATGTGTTTACTCCAAAAGAGGCATTCAATCTTCGCACGGGAACATACTACATCACAAACAAAATGTCTCTCAGGGAAATATATTCCACAATTCAGGAAGGACGCCAGGAGTACATTACCGTAAGTATTCCGGAAGGCCTTACCAAGACTCAGATTGGAAATCTTCTTGAGGAAAACAAGGTGTGTGACGGCCAGAAATTCATTGAGCTTTGTTCCAGCAGGAATCTTCTTGAAAAATACCATGTTCCAGCAGATTCCCTTGAGGGGTATCTTTATCCGGACACCTATTTCTTTACTCCCGGAATGGATGAGAAAATTGTTATAGACACCCTTGTGACCACATTTTTTGACAGAATCAGTTCTATTCCCGGTCTTAAGGATCTTGAGCCGGAAAAACTTCTGGAAAAGCTTGTTGTAGCTTCAATCGTCGAAAGGGAATACAGGGTCAAGGAAGAGGCACCTCTTATTGCCAGCGTTTTCTATAACAGAATCAAGATTGGAATGGGGCTTGAATCATGTGCAACAATTGTATACATAATCACAGAAATTCAGGGGCTTCCACATCCTGACCGAATTTTCAACAGAGACCTGAGAATTGACAGTCCGTACAATACCTACAAATGGGCTGCTTTGCCTCCTGGTCCAATCTCAAATCCGGGACTGGTTTCTCTTAATGCAGTTGCAGATCCTCCAAAGACAAACTATTACTATTTCCGCCTTACCAATGCTGATGAGGGGCGTCATACCTTTAGCAGCACACTTGATCAGCATGAAAAGATCGGTAATATGATTTCCGTTAAAAAATAGGTCTTCTGTAGAAATGGCATCGTTTATTTCAAAGAGTTCCATTGATGAGGTCTCGGGAAAAACAGATATTGTCGGACTGGTTGGGGAATATGTGAGACTTGAGCAGAGGGGCAATGATTTCTGGGGATGCTGTCCCTTTCATCATGAGAAGACTCCTTCCTTCAGTGTCTCTCCCGACAAGAAATTCTACTACTGCTTCGGATGCCATGCTGCGGGCAATGCCTTCAACTTTATCATGCAGATGGAAAATGTTTCCTATGCCGAGTCCATTGAAATTCTTGCAAAAAAGGCCGGTGTTCAGCTTGTCTATGAAAACTCCGGGTCTTCCATGCAGAAATCTGATGACACCTCAAAGCTGAAGCAGGAATATATTGATTTGTACAACAGGGTGTCAACTTCCTTTTCCTACATGCTCACAGAAACTCCCCAGGGAAAATTTGCCCTTGATTACATAACAAAACGCGGTATTACCCGTGAAACCATAGAAAAATTCAAGCTGGGGTATAGTCCCAGTGACAGAAAATGGCTTCGTGGTTTTCTTGAAAAAAAGAACTATTCGAAGGAATTCCTGGATAAGTCAGGGCTTTTCAGCTCCCGGTATCCTGAATATGCATTTTTCTCCGACAGGCTCATGTTTCCCATCTTTGACAGAAACGGACAGGTTGTTGCCATGGGCGGAAGATTCTTGCGCGGAGACAGTGAGAAATCTCCGAAATATCTTAATTCCGGCGATTTGATACAATATAAGAAAGGCAGCACTCTCTATGCCTTCAATTTTGCCAAGCAGGCTATAAGGGAATCGAAGAAGGTCATTTTCTGTGAAGGATACATGGATGTCATAGCATATCATCAATGCGGCATTAATTATGCAGTTGCACCTCTGGGAACGGCATTGACTGATGAGCAGATACTTCTTGTAAAAAACCTGGTGGATGAGGTTTATCTTTCCTTTGACTCTGATGGTGCGGGACAGAAGGCTACTAAAAGAGCCATTTTTATGTGCCGTAAGCAGGATATTCCCGTCAAGGTCATTCGAATAAAGGGTGGAAAGGATCCTGCAGAAGTTATGGTCACATATGGAGCTGATTACTTGACGAATGAGGTTGGGTGTGCTATAATTGATTTCGACTATCTGTTGTCTAAACTGCAAGAAATGTATCCAAAGGACACGCCTGAAGGAAAGGCAAAGGCTTCGCTGGAGTTCTTTGAATATTTGGATACCCTCAAGCTGGAAACACAGAAGCAAGCATGTCTGGACCTGTTGTGCCAGGCATTCGGAATTGAAAAGGAGGCTGCTCTAAAGGATTACGTCAATCGTGAACAAGTAGCTGCAAGAGCAAGAGTTTCAGGAATCAAGCAGTCTGATGTGGCCAAGACCCTACCTAAGATAGTCAAAAACGCCGAACTGCAAGCTGTAATGACAGCTGTGACTGATGATCCAGGTTTCTTTGTTAGAATGAGCAGTGAAATTTCCGTTGATGATCTGGCAGATCCCTTTGCACGGCAATTGTTCATTGTTATGGAGGAATGCCATCGCAACAATTCATTTTCCGTTGCTAACATTCTCAACAGAATTGAAAGCGAGGAATTTCGAGCCCTGATTATAAAATCCGTTAAGGAGCATTCAGACAAGGCGTCTGAGTCAGTTGAGGGCAGCATAAATTTCCTGAAGCTTAATGTTTTGACAAACAGAAAGAGAATGATTCAGGAAGAGATTGTTCGGTTGGAAAAGAGCATCGTTGAAGAGGATGTTCTTAAAAAGGTTGAACTCTGTAAGAAAAAGATGGAAATTGACGCTCAAATCCAAAAAATGAAGGGTTAAATAATGGCTAAGAAGTCTTCCGAAGCAAAGACATCAAAAAACGTTGAAAAAGAAGAAACTATCGAAAAGAAAGTTGCTAAATCAAAGAAAAAGAAAACTGATTCTGAAGAAATGGAATCCACAATAGATGATACTGAAACTGAAGATTCAGTTGTAGATGAACCAAGGAAAAAGTCCAGGAAGACTGAAAATAAATCCGACGGTGTACAAAAGGAATCCTCTGATAGTTCTGAAGAAGATCTTGAAGAAGAGGAAGATCCTCTTGTAAAGAAACTCCTGGATGTTGCAGCAAGCAAGCAGATTATCTCATGGGACGAAATCACCGAGATTTTGACACAGGAATTCGTAAACTCTCCAAAAATGGAGGGCGTTCTTCAACTTCTTTCCAAGAATAACATTCAGATTATGGAAGAAGTCGAAGAAGAAGAAGAGGACATGCTCGATGATGAGGATGACGAGGGTCTTGGTGAATCAGAAGACGCTAAGATTGATGATGAGTCAAAGCACAGGCTTGTTGCCAATGATAAGGATTCCAACATAGATGATCCAATTCGTCTTTATCTTCGTGAGATTGGTAAGGAAAATCTTCTCACTGCTGAACAGGAAGTAATACTTTCCAAGCAGATGGAAGATGGTCAGAACATAATTACCAATGTCATCAGAAATTCCGGAATGATTGTTCCTGAGTTTTATCAGATTTGTCATATTATCTTCAAGAGAATTGATCCCCACGAGCCGGGAAAGCTTCGCAAGGAACTCAATGAGGAAATGGCTGAGCGCCGCAGATTGAGAAGTTCTTACATTGAGTATGTCAAGCCTGTTCGTGAGCAGATGTCTGAATATGTTGTTCTCAAGAAGCAGCTTCATTCAGAAGATCCGTCAATGAATATTTTCAATGACACAAAACTTATTAAGCTTCGGGAGCCTATCAAGGAACTCCTGAAAGATGCTGTTCTACAGACTGAGGAAATTGAGAAATTCAGCGCAAAATTCATTGATGCCTCTAAAAAAATTGATGAATATCACATGGTTCAGGAACGCCGCATGAAGAAGCTGCGCATCAAGGATGCTGTCGGGCTTCGCAGTATTGGACGACGTCTTGCAATTCACAATGAATGCGTAAAGCTTGAAAAGGAGCTTGGTCTCAAGGCAGATGAGATCCGCTCTGACTATACAGAAATCCAGAAGATTGACAGAAAACTCCGTGAGCTTGAGTATTCTTTTGAAAACTCAGTTGATGAAATCATTGAGATGAAGAAGGAAATCGAGAGGGGTAGAATTCAGCTTGAAAGGGCAAAGAACCGCCTTATCAATGCAAACCTTCGTCTTGTTGTTTCCATTGCCAAGAAATATACAAACCGTGGACTTCAGCTCTTTGATCTTATTCAGGAAGGCAACATCGGTCTTATCAAGGCTGTTGAAAAATTCGAATACAGAAAGGGCTACAAATTTTCAACATATGCCACATGGTGGATTCGACAGGCAATTACACGCTCAATTTCGGATCAGGCCCGTACAATCCGCGTTCCTGTTCACATGATCGAACAGATCAATAAGGTTGTCCGCGAGAGCCGTCAGCTTATGCAGAAACTTGGTCGCGAACCAACTGATGAGGAAATCGCAGCACAGCTTTCATGGCCATTGTCACGTGTAAAGCAGGTTAAGAATGTTGCCAGGGAGCCTATTTCTCTTGAAACTCCAATTGGAGAAGAAGAGGACAGTTCATTGGGAGACTTCATTGAAGACAAGGAAGTTGAGAATCCTGCAAATCAGACTGCATATACACTTCTCAAGGAGCAGCTTTCAAGTGTTCTCAGCAAGCTCCCTCAGAGGGAACAGGATGTTCTTAAGATGAGATTCGGTCTTGAAGACGGATATTCACTTACACTGGAAGAAGTTGGTCTTTATTTCAATGTTACTCGTGAAAGAATCCGACAGATTGAAGCTAAGGCTCTCAGAAGGCTAAGACATCCAAAGAGAGCCCAGGGATTGCGCGATTATATTGATTCCTGAGATTTTCATCTGATTAATAATGTGTTTGCGGCATGCTTGCAAATACAAGACATAGACATAATTTGTGAAATTATGTATTCTTATAAAATATTGAAAATGAGGTTTGTGCCATGCAGATGACAGAAGAATTAGACAAACTTAAGAGATTACAGGACATACTTGCAGAAAAGTATGACATTGAAGCAAAGGTAGAGGAACTTCCAAAGTCACTTGTTGGAACAACAGAAACACACGACAGCTTCAAGAAAGAATATATTGAGAAGAATGAGCAGTATGAGTCAAAGAAGGCTCAGGTTGCACAGCTTAAATCTGAACTTGAAGAGGCTCAGAGAAAACGCGAAGAAGGCGAAAAGGCCATGGATGGAATTTCAACTCACCGTGAGTATGAGATTCTTGACAAGCAGATTAAGGAAGCCCAGGATCTTGAAGATTCTAAGCGCAAGGAACTTCAGCATGAGGAAAAGAATCTTGCTGAGCTCCAGGATACACTCAAGAGTCTTGAAGAGACTATTTCTTCTATGGAACAGGATATCAATGAGTCCAAGGCCAATATGGACAAGGAATATGAATCTTTCAACAGCAAGCTTCAGGAACTCAAGGCTCAGGAAGATGCAGAGTGTGAGGGAATTGATCCTGAAACAATCATGAAGTTCCAGCGCATTATTCGCAGAAACAGAAAGGGTATTGTTTCCGTTAAGGGAAATGTTTGTGACGGATGTCATATGGTTCTTCCGGCACAGTTCGCAAATGAAGTTCAGCGTGGTGAGAAGATTCTTTTCTGCCCATACTGCAGTAGAATTTTGTTCTATGAGGAATCAACTGATTCCAACTTCTATTCATTGGAATCTTCAGTTAATGCAGCTGATTCTGACGATGATCTTTTCAGAGATGAAGATGATGATCTTATTGACATGTCAGATGACTCAATTGACGAAGAAGATTCAAAGTCAATGGATTTTGAAAACTAGTATATTCAGGATACTGTGATCGCTTCGGGTATGTAAGATGATTTACATGCCTGGGGAGGTAAAGTCCGGGCTCCACCGGAAAAGATGCCGGATAATAACCGGGCAGGACAGGGCAGTTGTCATTTTTGTGGCATAACCCCTGAACTGACAGAAAGTGCTGCAGAAAATAACCGCCTGGAAACAGGTAAGGGTGAAAAGGCAGGGTAAGAGCCTACCGCGGGTCTGGCAACAGAAACGGCATAAGCAAACCTCATCTGGAGCAAAATCATATAGCAGTTTGGTTTCCGGCCTTATTACTGCGGGTAGATTGCTGGAAGTGTCAGGTAACTGGCACTGTGGATAGATGGTCACACTGCATTATTGCAGACCAGAACCCGGCTTACTGTATCCTTTTTTAATTTTGGTGGTGGGAACAATGAAAAGGAGATATGGTTTAGAAAGTATTTTCTATTCTAGACGTGTTTTCATTTTAAAAATTTCTCTTATTGCAGCTGGTGCAATTATACTGTTCCTCCTTTGTTTTTTTCTTGTTCGATTGGTGCGAAATAAGTTCTTTGACACTGATTCTGTTACATATTTGTATGATAACTGGGATCTTCGCACAATTGAAGGCTATTCCAATGTTTATGATTCATCAGCCCGGATGCTGGATGAGGATCCTTTCCATAACACGGCACTGACATTCCATGGATATAGTTCTTTTATGCTGGCTGAGTCTGAGACTGATCCCACAAAGTCTCAGTCTTATCTTGATGAGGCTATTGTGTGCCTTCGAAATTCCTTGAAAGACTGCAAGAAAGATTCCCTTGCCCAGATTCAGTATATGCTTGGCAGGTCCTATTTTTACAAGAACAAGCTTTCTTCATATCATTACTATTCTGATCTTGTCATCAAGTATCTGAATCTGGCCCTTGAAAATGGTTATTCATCTGATGATATTCCTCTCTTGCTTGGTCTAAGCTATGCATCCATTGGTGACACGGACAAAAGTATTGCAGCTTTTACTGAGGCTCTTCTTGTTCGTGAAAATGATACTTTGCTTTTCAATATTGCCAAGCAGTATTTCAACAATCAGCAGGAAAGTGTTGCCAAGCAATATCTGTTCAGGGTTATTGAGACTTCAAGCAATGAGGATCTTGTAAATTCCAGTCATATTCTTCTTGGTCAGATATTTACTGAAGAAGGAAATTATGATGAAGCAGAAAAGGAGTTTGATTCCATTCTTCTGGTTCATGACAATAATGCAGATGCTCATTATGCAAAGGGGCTGCTGTATGAAAAAAAAGGTGACTCTGTTAAGGCTAGGGCTGAATGGCGCAAGTGCCTGAAGATACAGAGCAGACATGCTGGTGCACTAAAAAAAATTGAGAGATAGATAATTCATATATATTTGGAGGATGTAAAAATGGGTTTGTTTGATAGTTTTGCAACTGATATTGGTGTTGATCTTGGAACTTGTAACACATTGATTTTCGTGCGCGGTCAGGGAATCGTTGTTGACGAACCTAGTGTTGTTGCGGTCGAAAAAGGAACAGGCCGTGTTGTAGCTGTAGGTGCTGAGGCAAAGAGAATGCTTTGGCGTACTCCAGGCAATATTGTTGCTATCAGACCTCTTGCTGATGGAGTTATTTCTGACAGTGACTCCACCGAAAAGATGCTTAAGTATTTTATTTCAAAGGTTATTCCAAGAAACCATTTTTTCAAGTCTGTACGAATGAAGATTGGTATTCCTTCTTGCATTACTCAGGTTCAGCAGGATGCAGTTATGGCTGCTGCTCTCAAGGCTGGTGCAAAGGAAGTTAAGCTTATTGAGGAAAGTCTTGCAGCTGCCATTGGTGCAGAGATTCCTATTTATGAACCAGCAGGTCACATGGTTTGTGAAATCGGTGGTGGTACAACAGAAATTTCTGTAATTTCTCTTGGTGGAATGGTTGTTACAAGTTCAATCCGTGTTGGTGGAAATGCTTTTGATGAAGCTATCATGAAGCATATCAAAAATGACCACAACCTTATGATTGGTCAGCAGACAGCCGAAAAACTCAAGATTGAAATCGGAAATGCCATGGCTGATAAAAAGTCTGACGGTGATATGATCAAGAGAATGGTTATCAAGGGAAATGATACAATCACAGGACTTCCACGTCAGCTTGAGGTTGATTCTGTTGAAATTCAGTCAGCTCTTAAGGAACCTATCAGCAAGATTATTGAAGAAATCAAGGCTACTTTGGGACGCACACCTCCTGAGCTTGCATCTGATATTTTTGAACGTGGAATCGTTATGTCTGGCGGTGGCTCAATGCTTAAGGGACTGAAAGATCTTATTAAGAAAGAAACAAATGTTCCCGTATTCCTGGTTGAAAGACCTCTTGAATGTGTTGCAAAGGGTGCCGGAGAGGCATTTGAACTTTTCAAGAGCATGTCTCAGAGTCGTTCAATTTACGAAGAACTCAACAGCAACTAGTATATGAATTCTCCTTTCAAGGTTTCATTCCGATTCAGGGTTGCAGAGATTGTTCTTGCGGTTCTGATTCTTACCAGCGGACTTTTTCTTGGTTTTTCAAGCGGAAGTTTTGTCGTAAGTTTTTCAAAAATCGGGTTTACAGTTGTTTCAACTCTCTCAAAGGGCGTTAGTCAGGTAACTGGAGCTGTGACTGGTGTTGTGACATATGTTCATGATATGGCCAGTCTCCAGAAAGAATATGCTTTGCTTACTGAAAAACTCAAGGACTATGAGTACATGCAGAGAAGCAATACTGAAATCAGAAAGGAAAATGAGAGACTTAAAGAACAGCTGGGGTTTGCTTCTGAGCTTCAGTACAAGAATATTGCTGCACAGATAATTGCCCGTGATCCAGACAATCTCTATTCCGGAGTTACTATTGGAAAGGGTGCACGTCATGGAATCAGAAAGGACATGTCTGTTATTGCCATTCAGAATGGTAATGTTGGTATTGTCGGAAAAGTTATCAATGTTGCACCAGAGACAAGTCTTGTTATGCCCTTGTATGATTCAAAGTGCCATATTTCAGCCAGAATCCAGAATACAAGGGATGTTGGAATTGCCAGTGGAAATGGTTCTTACAATTCACCCCTGTCTCTCAGATATATCAGGAGAAGAAATCTTGAAGATTTTAACCGCGGAGATGTTGTAGTAACAAGCGGTGAAAATGGAAACTATCTCAAGGATATTCCAATTGGTCGAATTGCTTCCATTGAAGTATTGGACTATGATACAGCCCTGGATATTGAGCTTGAACCTATTATTGATTTTTTGAGATTGGATACTGTCATTGTGGTTGATAGGACACAGAATAATGACAAGAAGCCATTTTCTCTGGAGGCAAAATGATCCGGTCTTTTTTTGCCAGTTCCCTGGTTTTGCTTTGCTTTTCTATTTTTGAATCTGCTGTTTTGTCTAATATTACATTCCTGCCATCACTTCCTGATCTGTCTCTTTTGTGTGTTTTGTATTTTTCTATTAATAATGGGAAAATCATGGGTGAGACAACGGGTTTTGTTTCAGGTCTTTTTCTGGATTTTCTCAGTGCGTGTCCACTTGGTTTGAATTGTCTTTTGAGAACGATTTTGGGTTATCTCACAGGAATTCTCAAGCAGACTCTTAATACAGAAGTTTTTTTTATTCCTATGATTCTGGCTTTTGCTGGTACAGTGGCAAAGGTTGGTGTTACTCTGTTTATTTCAGTTTTGTTTCCTGCAATTGTCTATTCTTATCATGTGGTTTCGTTTGAATTCTTTTTTGAACTGGCAATGAATATTATTCTTGCACCGCTGGTATTCAAGTTTCTGGGAATATTCAAGAATTCTCTTGTTGTGAAGACGAGGGTTATTTACTGATGAATTCAGATGAGATCCAGTACAGGCAGAATAACTCAATATACACTGAAAACATACACCGTTTGGACAATTCCGTGTCCAAGTCAACTAAGGTTTTCATTCTGACTATATTGATTGTTGTGACTTTTGTAATCTATGTTTTGAGGCTTTTTACTCTCCAGGTTGTTGAAGGCCAGCAGCATAGAACCCATTCAGAGGTTATTTCCAAAGACATCACAACCATTACATCACAGCGTGGTGAAATTTTTGACAGAAATGCAAAATATCCAATGGTTATCAATACGGATTCATTTGCCGTTGATGTTAAGCCTAGAGAGATTCCACCAGAAAGGTATGATACTGTAATCACTAAGCTTTGTGAGTATCTTGGTATGTCCAGAAAGGATATGGATGTCATGATTCCAATGGATAAAAGAAAGAGCAGTACATCCATTGAAGTCAGAACCAATATTCCTTTTGAGACAATCTGTAATATTGCAGAAAACATTAATGATCTTCCGGGAATTTCCTGGAGAAACAAGCCTCAGAGAAATTATGTTGAAACTGGTTCCATAAGCCATGTTTTGGGATACGTTGGAAACATTACCAGTGAAGAATTGAAGATCTGGTATAACAAGGGCTATTCGAGAAACTACACTGTTGGAAAGATAGGAATTGAGCGTCAGTATGATGAGCTTCTGCAGGGAAAGGATGGACGAATCAGCCGCGTTGTTGATGTTCATGGACGGTTCCTTGACAGCGAGCCTATAGTTGAGCCTCCAAAAAGTGGAATGAACCTTGTTCTTACAATTGACAACAACATTCAGAAACTGGCTGAAAAGACTCTCGGTGAGCGTGTCGGAGCCATTGTTGTTTTAAAACCAGCATCTGGTGAAATTCTTGCAATGGTTTCCTATCCATATTTTGATGCCAATATTCTTTCATCCACGGAAGAATTCAGTGCACAGTATTCAAAGTATTACAACGACAAGAGCAAGCCCATGCTCAATCGAGTTGTGAATGCTGAGTATCCTCCTGCATCAACTTTTAAGACTATCATGACTACTGCCATTCTTTCAGAGAAGGTGTTCCCGCGTGACAAGAAAGTTGAGTGTGAGGGAAAAATAGAATACGGAAACCGAATTTTTAACTGCCATCAGCTTTACGGACACGGTTGGCTTGACCTTAAGAATGCCCTTGCACAGTCTTGTGACGTTTATTTCTGGGTTCTTGGTACTGAACATCTTGGTGCCGACAGAATTGCAAACTATGCAAAGGAATTTGGTCTTGGTGAAAGTCTTGACATAGATCTTCCTGCCCAAAGCAAGGGATTTGTTCCGACTCCACAGTGGAAGGAACGCCGCTATCATGAAATCTGGCTTGGTGGAGATACTATGAATATGTCCATTGGTCAGGGATTTACACTGGTTACTCCGCTTCATGTTGCCAACATGATGGCCATGGTTTGTAATAGCGGAAAAATATACAAGCCTCATCTTTTGAAGGAAGTTAGGGATCCTTCCAAGGATAATGAAGTGGTTGATACAATTCAGCGAGAAGTTCTTCATACTTCTACTGTAAGTCAGGATGTCTGGCGTGAGGTTCAGCGTGATCTGCGATATACAATCTCTGATGGTACTGCAATTATTCCAATGGCAAACAAGACTGTAAAGATTGCAGGAAAGACTGGTACTGCCGAAGTAAACGGATATGGTAAAAATCACTGGCATTCATGGATGGCCTGCTATGCACCATATGATGCACCTCCTGAAGACCAGGTTGTTGTAGTAACCCTGGTTGAAGCCGTTAATAAGTGGGAGTGGTGGGCTCCTTATGCAACGAATATAGTTATTCAGGGTATATTCAATGATCAGACATTTGAAGAATCCGTTAGTGCATTGAAATTTGGTTATTTGTTCAATAAATCAAATGTTGCTGGAGGTAGAAGAGAATGAAAATCAAGTTTCTTAACTGTATTGATTATTTCCTGCTGATTTGTGTTTCCTTTCTTGTTTCTCTTGGAATTGCATTCATATATTCCTCGGCAATCGATTCAAACGGAACCTTGACTTCCTATGAGTATGCCAAGCAGGCTGTCTGGTTTGGTATTGGACTTGTATTCATGATGTTTTTTGCTGCCTTTGACTATCGTAAGTTATCCAGATATTCGCCGTATATTTTCATTGCATTTGGTTTTCTTTTGGTTTTGATCCTCATATTCGGAACTGTTGTTAACGGTGCCAAAAGCTGGATTGGAATTGGCAGTCTTGGTATTCAGCCTTCTGAGTTTACAAAGATTTCTTTCATTCTATTTCTGGCAAGGTATCTTTCAAATTCTCTTGAAGTTGATCCTCTTAAGAGGTTTTTGACTTCAATCATTATCATGAGCGTTCCTATGGGATTGATTCTTCTTCAGCCTGACCTGGGTACTGCAACTGTTTTCATTCCTATTTTTTTGTGCATGTGCTTTATGGCTGACATTCCCGTCAAGTATCTGCTTGTGATTGTTTCCTTCGGTTTGCTTACGATTCTTTTTACTGTCATTCCTATTTGGGGAACTGAATTCTCGAACAAGCCTTCTCTTGTTGTAAAGGTTCTTGTTAACACAAAGATTAAGATTCTGCTTATTCTTGCCTCTATCAGTATTGCTATTATTGGAATCTTCGGATCAATAATTTTTGAGAAAAAATATTTCAGGTGGATTTCGGAATTTTTTGGCGTAGTTTCTGCAAGCCTTTTGTTTTCAATTTTTGCCGGTTTGAAACTAAAGGGATATCAGATTAAGCGTCTTATTGTGTTTATTGATCCGTCCATTGATCCTTTGAATTCAGGCTGGAACATCATTCAGTCAAAGACGGCAATTGGTTCTGGAAACTTTTTTGGACGTGGATTTCTAAAGGGAACCCAGAGCCATTTGAAATTTCTTCCTGAGCAGAGCACGGACTTTATTTTCAGTATTTTTTCTGAGGAGACCGGATTTGTTGGTGGCGTTCTCATGTTCCTGGTTTACCTTGCAATTCTTTTGAGAATTACTTACATAATGCGTCGAACTACAAATCATTTCAGTACCTATATCTGCTCTGGAATTCTTGGAATGTTATTTTTCCATTTTGTTGTTAATGTAGGAATGGTTATGGGTATGATGCCTATTACCGGTATTCCCCTTTCATTTATGTCCTATGGTGGATCAGCCTTGCTTTCAAACATGATTGCAATTGGCCTTGTAATGAGCATTAACAGCCGAAGACTTGACTTCTCATCTTCTGCACTTTGATTTTATTCAGTTATTACTGTTTTTTTCTGCTGATTCTTTTATCTGCGTCGTCCTCGGGAACGATTTACGATTAGAATCAGTCTGAGTAATGAACCAATTGACTGAAGGGCACTTGCAACATAAGTCATTGCTGCTGCCCACAAAACTTTCTTTGCACCTTCGGCTTCTGACCGGTCTGTGAAAACTCCTGCACCCTTTAGAATTTTAAGTGCTCTCCATGATGCATTGAATTCAACTGGAAGGGTTACAACGTAGAATAATGTTGCACCGGAAAACAATAGAAGACCTATGTTTGTTATGAGCTGACAAAACTGAAAGTTTTCCTCAGCATAGCCTGAGTATCCGAAGCCGATTCCAGCAATGGCAAGCCATGGTCCAAGTCTGCTTCCAAGATTTGCTACAGGCACAAGCATCCGTCTGAATGAAAGTGGGAAATATCCTGTGTTGTGCTGAATTGCATGTCCTGTTTCGTGGGCAGCTACTCCAACTGCAGCAATAGAACTGCTTGAATAAGTTGCATTGCTAAGGCTCAATGTTTTTGTTGTGGGGTTATAGTTGTCAGTCAGACAGCCTCCGATTCTTGCAATCTTAACGTCATTGATTCCATTGGCTCTCAATAGTATCTGTGCTGCCTGAGCTCCAGTTACTCCTTTCTTTACGGGAATCCTGTCATACTTTGCAAATCTGCTCTTAACAGCAGATGATGCCCATATTGAAAGAAGAAGTGCAGGCAATACGAAAATTAGGTAGCTCAAATCAAGGTACATTTTTTTCCTCCAGATATTGTAGTATAAATAATTTGAATTTAATTTTGTCTGGTAATGTTAAAGGTGAAATATGCTGGTGCATAGAAATTAAAGTTATCCATAGTTTATCTCCTATCTGTTTGAAATTTCATCAATCATTGAAAGCTCTTCATTTGAGAACTTTGTGTTTTCAATGCATTTTACGCAGTCTGATATTTGTGACGGGCGGCTTGCTCCAATAAGCACGCTTGTAATGTCATTATCTTTCAGAATCCAGCTAAGTGCAAGCTGTGCAATAGTCTGACCCCTGTTCTGTGCTATTTTGTTCAGGTCAGAAATTTGTCCCAGTCGTTTTTCTGTTACATCTGACTCATGCAGGAAAATACCGCTTCTTGCAATTCTGCTGTCTTTAGGGATTCCATTCAGGTATCTGTCTGTCAATAATCCCTGGGCCAAAGGAGAGAAGGTTATTATTCCCTTGCCGTATTCCGGAGCGTTTTTCTTTAATCCGTTAGTTTCAATTGCTCTGTCAAAAATGTTGTAGCGATTCTGATTGATGATGAATGGTGTGTGGAGATCTCCTAGAATTTTTGCAGCCTTTACCATGTTCTCTCCGTCGTAGTTTGATAAGCCCACATAGAGTGCCTTTCCTGACTTAACTATCTGATCAAGTGCAGCCATGGTTTCTTCAAGAGGTGTTTCAGGATCCATTCTGTGATGATAGAAAATGTCAACATAATCCAGACCCATTCTCTTAAGGCTTTGATCAAGACTAGCAATGAGGTATTTTCTGCTGCCCCAGTTTCCGTATGGACCTGGCCACATATCAAATCCTGCTTTGGTTGAAATAATCAGCTGGTCCCTGTATGGCATAAGATCATTCTTAAGAATTTTTGCGAAGTTTGATTCTGCAGAACCTGGTAGAGGACCATAATTGTTTGCAAGATCAAAATGTGTTATTCCAGAATCAAAAGCCGTAAAGCACATTTGTCTCATGTTTTCATAGTCATCATTTGTTCCAAAGTTGTGCCATAGCCCAAGAGAAACTGCACTTAGCATTAGTCCTGATTTTCCGCAGCGATTGTATTTCATTGTTTCATATCTTTTTTCACTGGCTAAATATGACATTGTGTTTTCTCCTCTAAGTAGAAAGTTTTCAGTTTACCTTTTCCTTTTATGTCGATTTCAACAGGTCCTGTGAAATTGAATTCATTTTTTGCAGATTCGTAAATTGCCTGTGAAACATGAATGCGCATTGGTTCACCTGAGTTTTCCATTCTGCTAGCAACGTTAACCGTGTCTCCCCAGATGTCATAAATGAACTTAGACTTTCCGATGATTCCGGCAACAAGATTTCCGCAGTTGATTCCAATTCTTATCTGAACCTTTATTTTGCTTTGTGTATTAAAGATTATTACATCGTTGAGTAATCCCCTTGCAAAGTTAATCATCTGGCTCACACCTTTGTTATCTTGGGCTCTTGTCAATCCAGTTGCAGCCATGTAGGCATCTCCAATTGTCTTGATTTTTTCAATTCCCTCTGCCTTGGCTCTGTTGTCGAATATTGTTACAAGCTTGTTCAGAAACTCTACAACCTGTGATGCGGAAAGGCCACTGCTTAAGTTTGTGAATCCTACAATATCAGTAAACAAAACCGTTGCATTTGGGAAAGACTGAGCTATTGTTTCATTGGGTTTTTCTGCGAGTTCCCTTGCAACTTCTTCAGGCAAAATATTAAGAAGAAGGTTTTCTGATTTTTCCTTTTCTAGTCTCAGTTCGCGGGTTCGTTCATCGACCTTTGCCTCAAGTTCAGCCTGATATTTTTTCATTGACCTGAATCTTGCGTAGATAATTAATCCCGTGATTCCTGAAACCAGTAGAATAACAACAATCCAGAACCATGCAAGTTCCCAGATGAATGGCTTTTTGATGAATATTAATTCCCGGCTTGTTTCAGAAACAATGTCATCACCATTTTTAGTCATCACAGAAAAAGTGTATGTTCCATGCTTGAGGTTTGTGTAGGAGACTTCCCTGTTGGTTGTCCATTCTGAATAGTCCTGGTCAAAACCATCCAGCTTGTATGAGAATCTCATTTGGTCTGAGGAAACAAAACTTAATCCCGTATACTTTATGCTGATTCTCTTTGCTTCTGGTTTGATAATGAAAGTTGATTCACTTGGATTGTGCTTTTCGTTTTCAATTGTTACAGACTGAATGTCAATTATTGGTGATATTTTATTTGCAGTTATTTTGATTGGATCATATACAGCGAATCCATCAATGAGTGTAAACCAGAGTCTTCCAATTTCATCTTTCATGGATCGGGAAGTGGAAGTAACTCCTCCAGAAACCAGTCCATCTGATTTCCCGAATTTTCTAACCTGAATTAAATCAATTTTTCCTTCTGCATAATCTTCAAAGTCACTGTATTTGGCACAGAATACTCCCAGGTTTGATGTGAACCACGCTGTCTTTGTATAATCAACAATAATCTGGAAAATTCCATCAGCCGGTAGTCCGCATGAAGAGTTATAGTTGTAGATTTTTCCGTCATGTATTCTTGAAATGCCATTTCCTGTTGAAACCCATATTACTCCGTCCTTAATTCCAGTTTCTTCTTCAGTTATGATTTTGAATACAACATTTCCTGATAGTCCCTTTTCGTGATTGTAGATTTCATCAACTTTCCTGTCCTTGAGAATGAAAATTCCGCCACCGTCTGTGCCGCACCAGATTCTTCCGTCGGGAGTTTGTGTTATGCACATGATGTAGTCATTTGCTATTCCGTCTTCTTTTGTAATGTTTGTGATTTTTCCAGTCTTGCAGTCAACAATGTTAAGTCCAGTTGTTGTCCCAATATAGATGTCGCCGTTTTTTGCCTTGAAGGTTACGCGAGCTTTGTTTCCTGTAAGTCCATCTTCTTTTTTCCATGAAACAAAATTTGAGTTGAGGTCATATTTCATGACACCCAGTTTGTCATAAGAAGAAACAAGAAGATCTCCGTTTTCTGTGACTGAAACATCACGTATCCTGACATTCCTGCATTCTTTGGTTATTTTGTTTTCGACGAATTTATTTCCTGAATAGCAGTAGACACCGTTGTCTGAGGCAATCCATACAACTTCCCTGAATTTGTCGTTTGCAATTGCATTGACTGTAGTGTTGAGTGGAATTGTCTTGAATTTGCTCAAGCTAAGTTTTTGAATTCCTCCACAGTCAGTTCCAATCCAGATATTTCCCTCGCGGTCTTCAATAATCCTTGTGATTTTGTTGTCAACGAGGCCCTTGTTCTTATCATAGTATGAAAATTTTCCTCCGTTGAGAATTGTGAGCCCGTTATCAGTAGCAAACCAGATGTTGTTGTTTTTGTCCTGGTATATACTTTTTATGATTGTTCCCTGCTGAACTCCATGCCCGATATTGAATATGCTTTCACTTGTTCCATCAAGCCTGATGACATAATGTGGTGATGTTCCAAACCAGAATGCTCCGGAGCGGTCCTGCTTAACAACACTTATTATTGGGTTCTTGATTTTCTTGATTCCTTCAAATCTGGAAAAACAATTGTTGGAGTCAGAAAAAACATACAGTCCGTTTTCATGAAGTGTGGTGAGCCAGATTCTTCCTGCAGTGTCACAATATAAGTCATTTACAAGAACTTTTTCGTCACCATATTTTTCTAGTCCGGAAGGTGTTACAATGTTGTAATTATTGTCTAAGTAGCAGATTCCTGAGGCTGTTCCAATCCAGATGTTTCCGTCCCTGTCTTCAACCAGTGCTCTGATGGAATTGTTTGGAAGTCCGTTTTCCATTGAAAAAGTTTTAGAGTTATCCTTGTTGCTTTTGTCAATGAATATAAGTCCTTCATCATTTGTTCCAATCCACATGTTGCCTTTTGTGTCCTGATGCATGACTCTTGTAGAAACAAAGTTGAATCGTTTGTCGTAATTTCTGTTCAGCTTTACAAATTCTACGCCATCGAATCTGACAAGGCCGTCGTATGTTCCAATGTAAATGTATCCGGATGCGTCCTGCATAATATCAGTTATTGAATTCCCGGGAAGACCATCAGAGGCTGTCCATGACCTGGCAACATATTCGGCAAGAAAATCATCGTTAATTATTGCTGATGAGTTGCTGAATTCAATATTTTCGTTCTGTGAAATTGCAGAGGAAATTAATCCAAGTAAAGCAAGAGTGAGGGTAGGAAATTTTTTTGAAAGCATGCTTAACTCCCATAGCTTTTAATATTCTCTTTTAGAATTTAGTTTATGTTTATAATTGTGTCAAATATGAATAATAATCTGAATGTTTTAATAAATGATGAAATCTTTACTGTTGATGGATTTTAGCTGGAAGTTTATATTCTGAATTTTTTAATGAAGAGATTGTACTTGTAATCTTTCTCTATTATGATATTATGAAAATATACTGATTTATTGAGGATATTAATATGAAAAAGTTTTTTCTTTTGATGATGACAGTTTTGTGCATTAACTGTCTTTTTGCAAATGAACATGAACCAGAGAAAATTTTTACAGAAACAGATGCTGAAGTTCTAATGTATTTTGAAAAATTTGAAGATACTGAAGAACTTGGAGTAACAGCCGTTCAGTCTAATGTTTTTCCAGGTTCAAAACCTGGAAGTGATTTGATTATAAGATGCCAGGACAAAAACAAAAAGTTTAAGATTACAAGAATTGAAGCTTCAATAATGGTTCAGGCTCTTGATTCAGCAGAAAAGGAAACTTCATATTTGTTTACAAAGTACAAAGTCAAAAAAAGCAGCCTTTCAAAGCTAAACAAGCTTATTAAAAACAATTCCGTAAAGTTAACAACTCTTTTTGAAAATATTTCTGATAAGGACTTAAATGGTGAAACATTTGGTACTCCAGAAGCTCCTGATCCTGCAACATTCAGCAAGCTTAGAATGCTCAACGTGTATGACATTTATGTAAGGGCAAACAAAAGCAAGAGTGAAATTCATTTGCAGCTTTATCTGGAAGATTTCCAGGACTCAAAGGAACTTCAGTATTAGAATATGGGAATATTTCATGGAAAATGAAAATATGATTGTTTCCGGCGGTAAACATTCCTCTCATTGCTCCGCCTTCAAGAACAAGTGCGGTTTTATTCATTTTGTATCCTGCTATTATTGCTGAAGGTTTTTGTAATAGTTTTCCAGCTGATTGCAGCTCTTTTCAAAAATTTCCCTGAGATTCGGGTCAAACTGTGTTCCCATGTTTTCAAGGATGATTTTTCTTGCTTCTTCAAAACTCATTGGTTCCTTGTAGCATCTCTTGCTTACAAGTGCGTCATATACATCTGCCAGTGCCATGATTCTGGCTTCCAGTGGAATTTTTTCTCCTGACAATCCTTCCGGATATCCCTTTCCATCCCACCGCTCGTGATGATGCTTTGCAAGATTTGATGAAAGTTTTACGAAATGTTCTTCTTCAACCCCCTCAAGAATTGAATGAACTATTTCTGCACTTTTTATTGCATGGGTTTTCATCACTGCATATTCTTCATCAGTAAGTCTTGCAGGCTTGCACAGAATGGAATTATCAACGGCAATCTTTCCAAGATCATGCATAGGAGCAGCCCTTATAACATCATCAATGAACTCAGAATCAAGAGTTATTTTTCCAATATCCTGAACAGTCTTTACAAGAATCTTAACGATATCACTTGTTCTTCTTACATGACCACCGGTATTGCTGTCACGGTTTTCAATGATTTCTGAAAGTCCAAGAACGATTTTCTGCTGTATTTCTGTAATGTGCTGGGACTTTTCGCGCACTCTTTTCTGTAGCATGTCGTTATAATGCTCCATGAATTCCATGTGCTTTTGTCGTTCTGTGTCATCAACAAATTCAAACAGAAATCCATCCTGCTTCTTGCCGACTTCAATGTTAAAATAGGAAACATCATATTTGTATGTAATGTCATTTACTTTCAGAAGCTCAGATTTTGATGTTCCGTTGGAAATAGATTTCATTCCTTCAGTGAACAGGTTGTAGATTTTTCCATCTTCCGGAACAAGATGCCTGTCAACTCGTATCTTGTTAAGTTCTGGCAGGATTGACAGTGCCTTTTTGTTTGCATTGAGGAATCTTCCTTTTTTGTCGAATGCAACATATCCTCTGTCTGTGAGTCCGTCATACATTGTCGATACAATTCCATCCACATTGTGCATCCTTGTGTATCCGTATGAGAAGACTACAACCCATGTTCCCAGCATATAAATGACAGGCATAAATTCATTATCAACTTTAAGAACAACCTCAATTCCGTATGCAATTGCTGCAACAAAGAAAATGGTGACATAGCAGGCAAGAACCCATCTGGATATTTTTTCTGAATGAAGAAGACCGTATATACAAAGCCAAAGTGCAATTGAACATGCAATTCCAATATAAATAAAATGGTAGACCATCCAGGGACCTTTTTCAAAAAGAAGTACTGTACCGTTTGGTGTGAATTCAATTCTTGGATTTGCATAGTACATGTCATTTGTGCATCCAACCCAGACCAGAACAAGATGAGCAATTGCTGCAGCAAACAAAAGAAACTTTGCCCATTTTGGTGCATTGATGTTGAATGACTTAAGCATGCTTACAATGAAAAGTGCCGGGAGAATTGTTCCGTTAAGATATATTATGTCATTCAGTAGAATTGCCTCACCAACAGAAGTTGTCATACTTTTGATGAAGAAGCCTAAATTGACCAGAAGCGTAATGATAAGAATAGAGTAATGGTGAACATCAATATTCTTGTAGTCACGAATAAACATATAGAAAAATGCAGCGAGAGTTCCCAAAAAAACAAGGCCGTATAAGAATGTTACCATATTAGCAGCTCCAATAAAATTCAATAACATAGGTGTATGTAATATTGTCACATAAAATTCTCATCCCTCAATAATTATAATACAGTTTCCTGATTTGATAAATAATGAAAAAGTTATTGTTTACGTGTTTTATCTGTAGGAATTTCTTATATGCATCACAGAAAAAAATAGATCTGGTCTAGTCACTGGAAAATTTTCTTGATTTTTAGGGACGAAATAAAATCTGCAAAACGATGTTTTCAAGGTTTGGTTTTTGTGATATAGTATTTTGTGATGATTTGCCTGGCCAGGGCTTTTCAGAAATCGTGTATGGTCATGAGATACACGATTAGATATATACTTTTGGAGGTTTAAAATGGCAATAGTTTCAGCAGTTGAAATGGTAAAAAAGGCTAAGGAAGGACACTACGCAATTCCTGCTTTCAACACAAACAATCTCGAATGGACAAAATCTATTCTCGCTGGTATTCAGGAAGCAAAGTCACCAGCTATCATCCAGACATCAGAAGGTGCTGCAAAGTACATGGGTGGATACAAGATGGTTGTTGATATGATCAGGGATCTTTATGAATCTATGGGAATCACAGTTCCAGTTGCCATTCACCTTGACCATGGTACATACGAAGGAGCAAAGAAAGTAATCGAAGCTGGTTACACATCAGTTATGTTCGACGGTTCACACTTTGATTTTGCAGAAAACGTAGAAAAGTCAAAGGAAATCATTTCTCTTGCACACGCAAAGGGAATGTCTGTTGAATGTGAAGTTGGTGGAATTGGTGGAGAAGAAGACGGTGTTGCTTCTGAAGGTGAACTTGCAAATCCAGAAGAATGCAAGAACATTGCTGACCTGGGTGTAGACTTCCTCGCAGCAGGTATCGGAAATATCCACGGAAAGTACCCGGCAAACTGGAAGGGCCTCAACTTTGATCAGCTTGACAAGATCAACACAGCAGTAGCTGGAAAGCCACTTGTTCTTCATGGTGGTTCTGGTATTCCTTTTGATCAGGTACACAAGGCTGTTACACTGGGTGTTTCAAAGGTAAACATCAACACAGAACTTCAGCTTGAATTTGCAGCTGCAACACGCAAGTACATCGAAGAAGGAAAGGATACACAGGGTAAGGGATACGACCCACGTAAGCTCCTTAAGCCAGGTTTCGATGCAATCACAGCTAAGGTTATCGACCTCTGCAAGGCTTTCGGTTCTGCAGGACAGGCTAACTAATTTTATATAATCGACATTATGTTGATTGAAGGGGCAATCCTGTATTTAGGGTTGTCCCTTTTTTTTAGGAAAATTAAAATGGAAATCGTTGATTCAAGAAGAGGTTAAAAGCATGACTATATTCATTAAGAAAAAAATTCCTGGAATTCTTCTTTGCCTTGTAATTGCCATTGCTGCAACATTTTTAGGTGGACTAAAAATTGGTGAAGTAAAACTGGACGTTATTGGAGCCCCTGTATTTGCAATTTTAATAGGAATGATTATTACACTTTGTTCTTCAAGAATTGCTTCATCTGATTTTACTAAGGATGGAATAAAATTCACATCAAAAAAAATTCTTCAGTGGGCTGTTATTATTCTTGGATTTTCATTGAATCTTGGAACCATTGCTAAAGTTGGACTGCAGAGTCTTCCTGTAATTGTATGTACTATCAGTATTTCTCTGATTGCAGCATTTCTTATGATGAAATTGCTGAAAATTGATGGAAAGACAGCCACACTCATTGGCGTTGGATCTTCAATCTGTGGTGGTTCTGCCATTGCTGCAACTGCTCCAGTAATTGATGCTGATGACGAAGAGATAGCCCAGTCAATTTCCGTAATCTTTTTGTTCAATGTTCTTGCCGCACTTATTTTTCCAACATTGGGACATGCTCTTGGAATGGGTAGTGAAGGTTTTGCCATATTTGCTGGTACTGCTGTCAACGACACTAGTTCTGTGACTGCTGCAGCATCAACAGCTGAAGAAATTTACGGATGCAATAAGATTCTTTCTACTGCCGTAACTGTTAAACTTACAAGAACACTTGCCATCATTCCAATTACACTTGTTCTTGCAATCTACAAAATGAAAATGGCAAAAAATGAGAATTCTGAGAATGCTGGAAATGCTTTTTCATTTAAGAAAGTATTCCCATGGTTTATTTTGTTTTTCATCGGTGCATCAATAATTACCACTGTTGCCGGAATTCTTCCTCAAAGCGAGTTTACTGTGTTCTATCTTGAAAACTTTGTTTCGTCCATGAAGTGGCTTGCCAAGTTTTTTATTGCAATGGCAATGAGTGCTATTGGTCTTAATACAAATATTGTCATGCTTGTTAAAAAAGGTGGAAAGCCTATTGTCATGGGATTTTGCTGCTGGCTTATGATTTCAGTAGTTTCAATTTTAGTTCAACTTGCTACAGGAATATTTGCCACTAATTTGTAAGTTTTAGAATTTAGAAACAGGTCATAGGAATTGTATCTTAGCCTGTTTCTATCTGTCGAGTTATTTATTGGTTGATTTATTGAATTCTAGCCTTCTTGAATAAATAAGCTTAGTTATTTAAAAGATTGGCAATAGGGGACTGATCTTTTTGCAACTTAATCTGGTCATATAAAAACTTACGAAAACTGGATATTTTAATAATATCAGATTGGCTCTATGATTTGGGCCATGAATAAGATTATTACTGTTATGGCAGCCTTTGTGGCTTGCGTTGGATTTTCCGCATGTTCCGGAAAAAAAGACAATACCCTTAAAGTTTATTCCATTATACACGAATCGGAAACTGAGGTTATCTGCGACATCTTTACAAAGAAGACAGGCATTCCGGTTCAGTATCTGCGTGCTTCTACAGGCGAGCTTGTAAACCGTCTTATTTCAGAAAAAGAAAATCCACAGGCGGACATTCTTTTTGGCGGTGCAACTTCATATCATATTCTTGCCCGGGATGCAGGTGCTCTTGAGCCTTATGTTTCACCGGAAGCTGCAGGCTATCCTGAATATGCTCTTTCTTCAGACGGAACCTATACAGGCTTCTGTGTCCTTACTTTGGGAATCGGTTACAACACAAAAAGATTTGCGGAAAAATTTCCGGGCGTTGAAGTTCCTCGTACATGGGACGACCTGGTGAATGAAAAGTTCAAGGGTGAAATAGTTTTGACAAATCCACAGGCCTCATCTACAGCCTATCTTTTTGTCCAGAACCAGCTTCAGCGCCTTGGCATGGAAAAGGGTTGGGATTATCTTTCTGCACTGGCTCCACTTGTGGGACAGTTTCCGGACAGCGGAAGTGCTCCTGCAAAGCTTTTGGGCACCGGTGAATATTCCCTTGGCGTTTCATACCTTCACATGATGGCAAAATACAAGGATCAGGGGTTTGACGTTGATTATGTTGCTCCTCCAAAATCCGTTGGTGACGTTGACTGCATTGCCATCACAAAAAAATCGCCACACATGGAAGAAGCAAAAAAATTCGTGGACTTCATTTTAAGTGCAGAAGCTCAGGAAATTTTAAGCGGACTCAACTATACGATTCCTACAAATCCCGGAGCAAAACTCAAGGAAGGTTCCATCACTTTGGATAAAATCGATTTGATTGACTACGATTCTAAAGCTGCTGCTGAACAGAAAAAAGATGTTCTTTCAAAGTGGGCAGAAATAGTTGAATAAAAAAATCGGTCTTAAGGAAAAGGATTATGTTCTCTGGTTGCTGTGGGGTGCAGTTGTTTTAGTCCTTGCAGCAACCATGCTTTTCCCTTTGCTCAGGATCTTTGCTGAACTGAAAGCTGAATCTTTTGGTACTGTTTTCAATTCCAAAAAATTTCTTGCCGTTATGGGCAACAGCGCCCGTTCTGCATTCTGGGGTTCGTTGATTTCCGTTGTTCTTGGCTATGCCTTTGCCTATGCGGTAGTCGTGGCAGATATTCCAGGTGCAAGATTTTTTTCAATGGTTCCTGTCCTTCATCTGATTACGCCTCCTTTTGTCGGTGGACTTTCCTTCATTCTGCTTGCGGGTCGTCAGGGCTTCATTACAAAAACAATTCTTGGTCTTGATGTTTCCCTCTATGGATTCTTGGGACTTCTTGTGGCCCAGGTCCTGTGTTTTTTTCCCATTGCATTTTTAATCTGCGCCCAGAATCTAGGTAACATGAACGGTCATTTTGCTGAAAGTGCCCTGTCGCTGGGTGCAGGCAAAGTCAGAATATTTTTTACTGTAACACTTCCACTTTCCCTTCCCGGCATCAGTGCAAGTTTTCTTTTCATTCTTGTAAGCATTTTAAGCGACTTTGGAAATCCACTGATTGTTGCAGGCCGCTACAAGGTTCTTGCCGTGGAAATCTATACGCAGCTTACAGGGTGGGTTGATTCTTCCGTAAGCGTTGTTCTAGGAATTGTGCTTCTTGTTCCGTCAGTAATATTGTTTTTGATTCAGGCATGGCTTGTAAAAAAATATGCGGTTAAAACTGCAACTGTAGGCGGAAGATTTTCTTCTTCTTATTCCGTAAAAAGTTCCCTTGTAGCAAGAACCCTTCTTTTTGCATTCTGCGCATTTTTGTCTTTGATTGTCCTTGCCCAGTTTGCATCCATTATTGCAGGAAGTTTTCAGAAGCTCTGGGGAATCAATACGACTTTCACTCTGGAACACATTAAATCTGTCGGTCATTACGCCGAAGCCTTGTTCAATACAATTTCATACGCTTTGATTGGTGCTGCATTAAGCACTGTCCTTGCTTTTCTTGCTGCTTTTTTTGTACACAGGTCTTCTTTTCCGTTGAAGAAAACTATTGATGTGCTGATTCAGATTCCGGCTGCAATTCCAGGAACTTTCCACGGTCTTGCAATTTCCCTTCTTGCAGCTTCCCTTAATTTTCATAATGCAAAGGTTCTCGTAATCGCTGCAATTTCCGTAGGTTTCATTCCATTTTCTTATAGAATAATCTCTTCTTCCATGATGCAGGTAAGGACGACTCTGGATGATGCGGCATTTTCCTTGGGCAGCACAAGGGGTGGAATATGCAGAACCGTAATTGCACCTTTATGCAGCGAAGGAATTTTAAGTTCTTTCATCTACACTTTATCAAGGGGAATTGGAACTGTAAGTGCGGTAATTTTCCTTGTTTCATTTGACACGCCTCTTGCATCTTTAAAAATACTTAATCTTGCAGAAGAAGGAGAGTGGGGACAGGCAGCGGCCCTTGCCCTGGTACTTACCGCAATCACCTTTGCAATTCTGCTTATTGAAAAAATTTACAGCTGGAGGAACCATGGGTACAATTCTTGAATTCAAAAACCTTTCTTTCAGTTATGGAAAGACAAAAATAATAGATGATTTTTCCCTTTCAGTTGAAGAAAAAAGCTTTGCCACTTTGCTAGGGCCATCAGGCTGCGGAAAGACAACCTTGCTGCGTCTTGCTTCCGGATTCATTGAGCCTGACTCTGGAGACATTCTTGTAAACGGAAAATCCCAGAAAGGAATTGCGCCAAACAAGAGGAACATTGCCTGCGTTTTTCAGGACTATGCATTGTTCCCTCATATGACGGTTGAAAAAAACATTCTCTATGGACTGAAACTTCATTCAGATAAAAAGGAATTGATGCAATACAGGCTTGAACAGGAACTAAGGCTTCTGGGACTTGTAGGGCTTGAAAAAAGATATCCCCATGAACTTTCTGGCGGACAGCAGCAGCGTGTTGCCCTTGCTCGTTCCCTTGTTCTGGAACCGGAAATACTTCTTATGGATGAACCTTTATCCAGCCTTGATGCAAAGCTTCGTTCCCAGCTTAGGGAAGAACTTAAGGAACTTCAGCAGAATGTTGGAATTACAACAATCTATGTTACCCACGATCAGGAAGAAGCCATGAGCTTGAGCGATAATATTGCCGTGATTGATCATGGAAAACTTTTGCAGCAGGGTACAGGACCTGAACTTTATTACAGGCCCAGAACAAAACAGGTTGCAGATTTTACGGGAAGTGCCAATTATTTTGGAAATATAATGGTAAGAAACGAATGGTTTACCCTGGAAGAAAATGACGGAATGAAATTTTCAGGGACTGTAGTTTCAAAAACTTTCCTTGGAAAAACTACCAGAATAAAGGTAAAGTCTGATTCTTCTTCTAGCGGAATGTTCTGCGCAGAAATTGAAACCTCAAAGGCTCAAGAATTATCCGCCGGAAAAAATGTTGTGTTTTATGCAGAAAATGTTGTGACTTTTTGATTAGTCTTTTCCGTAAAGGGTTTCCCTGTGAAAAGACCATCTCCAGTAGATTTCTACATATTCTCCTGTATGAAGTCTTCTCGACAATTTGTATGTAGTTGAGTTTTCCAGTGAATAACTTGAGTTCCAGGTACAATTTCCAAAGTTATTCTTTGTATGAATTGTAATGTTCACATTCTTGCTGTCTTTTGTTTCTTCACTGAAAGTTACCGTAAATTTATTACAATCACTTTCTTCCCAATAGGCATTGTCGGTGCAACTGATGGTATCTTCAATTAATCTGCATGAATACAGTCCCAGAATAAAGATTGCCATTAATGACATGAAAATGATTTTTCTTGTATTTTGTGTTTTCATGTAGGACAATTTATTATGTAAGGAAAGTTTTGGGAATTACTTATTCTGTCGAATTTTGCCTATTTTAGGTACTTTTTTTCCATTTGTTGAAATGTTAAGCGGTAAGGTTAGCCTTTATGCCGAAGAACAGGAGAAAATTTCGACCTTGGGAATCTGATGAAAATGATATTTGTAAGTTAGAATATATAACAGTGTTGTTCTCTGGTATTATTGTGTTTTATAATGATAACCAGAAGATATAAAAAAAATGCACATGGTATTATCATTAAAAAATCTTGGAGTAATATAATGCTTTATGAAAATCTCGTCTTAGATGAAGAACGCGCCCTTTATGGCATTCACGATGCAGAAATAAAAAATTGCCGATTTGAAGGTCCTGCCGATGGAGAATCTTTTTTGAAAGAAACTCAGCGCATAAATGTTGAAAACTGTTTTATGGATCTGCGCTATCCTTTGTGGCATGTAACTGACGGAAGAATAAGAAACTGTGAGATGACAGAAAACTGCCGAGCAGCTTTATGGTACGACAAAAATATAGAAATTACAGACAGCAAGATGATGGGAATCAAAGCCCTTCGTGAATGTGAAAATGTTATTCTAAAAAATGTTGTTGCAAATTCACCTGAATACATCTGGAAAGTTCACGGCATCAATATAGAAGATTGTGAAATTCTAGGAAGCGAATATCCGTTTTTTGAAGTAACTAACGGCAGGATCAACAACCTGAAAATGAAGGGAAAATATTCTTTCCAGTATTGTTCGGATTTTGAATTGAGCAATTGCAGTTTTGACACGAAAGATGCCTTCTGGCATTCAAAGAATTTTCTGATTCGGGACAGCGTAATAAAGGGCGAGTATCTTGCCTGGTATTCAGAAAACCTTACTTTCATAAATTGTAAGATTATTGGAACTCAGCCTTTCTGTTACTGCAAAAATCTCCGGCTTGAAAATTGTACTTTCGAGGAATGTGATCTGGCTTTTGAAAATTCTACAGTATATGCACAAATCAACGGCAGAGTTGACAGCGTAAAAAATCCAATAAGCGGTGAGATTCATGCAAATAAAATTGGAGAAATCATTCTGAATGCACATAGAAATCCTGTTACTGAATGCAAGATTTTTGAAAATGGAAAACTAAAATGAAAAAATCTTTATGAATTATAGGGGACAAAAACCCTTACGAATAGTCACTGATGTTTTTGTCTAAAATTGTGTGTACAAATACCGTACATTATATTATGCTATAGATGGAGGTATTTTATGGCAGTTGCAGTAAAAGATTCCCGTGTAGACTTTAGAGTGTCAGATGTTCAAAAATCATTATTGGAAAGAGCGGCTGAAATAAAGCATCTTTCTCTTTCATCATATATCTTGTCATCGTCAATTAAACAGGCAGAACTGGATATAGCTGAGAATGAAATGCTTATTCTTTCAAACAGAGATAGAGATCTTGTTATGTCTGCTTTGGAAAATCCACCAGAACCAAATGAAGCATTAAAAGGAATGTTCAAGTGATTTCTGAATGTAACCTCGTTTCTATAAAGGAAATACAGTCCAAATCTTTACTAAAGAAATTTGATTGTGAAGTAGAACCTTTAAATACTTTTCTTTCCGGCTATGCCTTGAAGAATGATGAGTTGGGGATTGGAAAAACATTTGTTGCAGTAAATGATGATGGAAAAATCTGTGGTTATTTTACTTTATCAACCGCACAAATAAGTTATAAAGAAATCCCTGATGAGTATAAGGCTCGCCTTCCAAAATATCCGATTCCGGCAATTAGAATTGCAAGATTGGCAGTTAGCAAAGATATGAAGGGTAAAGGACTAGGCAAAGATCTTTTGAAACAGGCATTTATGAAAATTATTCAGGTGTCTGATATTACAGGTGTTTACTTTATTCTTGTAGATGCAAAAGAATCTTCAAAAACTTTTTATGAACATTATGGTTTCATAAAACTGAATGATAATGAACTTTGCTATTTTATGCTTGTTGATACAGTAAAAAAAGCTATTGAAGGGTAATAACACAAACGTCTTATTCGTTTTCTGATGCAATCTAAGGATACTGTTATTCTTGCTCCCAGCGGTATTCAATGTAAGACAAAGCCGCGCTATTTTAGCGGTTTTATCTTACACCTTTCTAATTAAATTCTAGAAGCTGCCAAGAATAGCAACCATTATAATAACCTGAAAGCAATGAAGCAGCTGATCTACAAACCATGTGATTTTCCTGACATGTGTTCTTAAAATATCAATTACATAATGCAGAATCACATTACCAAAGAAAGTAAAAATAAAAGTCCACCAGAAAACATTGTTACTGAATCCGAATTTGCAATATCCAAAAACGGCCAAGGGCAGAATTGAAAGGAATGCCCATTCAAATGCATGTGCAATTAAACAGGGAATCCAGCTGTTTTTTTCATATTTCCATGCAGCAGGATTTTTTTCCTTTATATTAGTGCAGCCATGAAGTTTATTAAGTCCATCTTCCCACCATTTTTGAGTTCTCTGTTCTTTTAGACAACCCTGTATATGGTAAACTTCCATTAAATTTGTAAAATAGCAGACAATAAATAATAAAATGAATTTCATAAATCCTCCTTCAATTTTCTTTTTAATATCTGAATATATTTTATCACGACTAGCTTATAGTATCTACATTTATTTCTTAAAAATCCATATTAATGAATCTGTTTATAATCATAAAAATCATAGATTCAATTTCGAGTATTTGATTTACAAACCGTGGCAAGGATTGTAAGGGCTGGCGAAGCCAGTTCCGAAGCG